>Ga0073899_10002897_pt1 | contig 15331 bp, 16 predicted proteins | sample KloWWTmetaKNB5Ph_FD_88975 | JGI IMG/M metagenome (GOLD analysis project Ga0073899, IMG submission 88975) | Active sludge microbial communities from Klosterneuburg, Austria, studying microevolution and ecology of nitrifiers - Klosterneuburg... | ecosystem: Engineered > WWTP > Aerobic digester >...
ACCAAGCCCGTGACCTCACCTTCGTGACCATGAACTGCCTTGACAACAGCCATGATCACCGAGGTCACGGGCCCTACCGCGTCACCACGCAGGGACCACGTGCCCGGTCAAGTTCGAAGAGCCCATTTCAGTGTGTCGCGGGATAGTTGCCGGTGGCGGTGAGGATGTCGCGGGCGGCGTCGGTGTGGGGGTGGCCGCCGATGGTGATGGTGATCTGCTGGATCGGTCGGAGCGCGCGAACGATCTTCTTGATGCTCATGCCCGTCTGGTCTTGGAGTCGCCGGGAGATGGCCAGGGCTGCGAACACGATGCTCAGGTGGGCCTCGGGTCCTCCTGCGAAGCCCACAAAGAGATTGACCGAAAATCACAGGTCACTTGTGGGGGATTCCCACAACCAACGGGAGGTTCCGGACATTCCCAAGAGCGCCTCGTACTCGGCTGCGAAGTACTTGAGAAGGCCGTTGGCCAACGTCGGGTCCACGGCGCTGGCTACGTCGACCTCGATGGCGGGCGTCATCACTCCCTTCCGAGTATGACCGTAGTGGGTCACCAATGCCCAACTCCCGTCGATTATCAACATGGCCACGGACGGATGGCGCTCATACACCCAGACCTCGCAAGCGGCGTCTCGATAACGCTCCAGGCCGTTGATGGCGTTGAGCGTGCGACGAGAGAAGTCCCCGTGAGGGATTGCGCGATCCTGATGGGTTCGCTCCAGGTCCTCGCGCTGCTGCACCGCCGCGCCGCTTGGGTTTATGAAGAGAGCCCGCGCCACCCCGCCATTGTTGAGGAACGGCCACAGAAAGTCGTCGTCAGGGAGGTCGGTCGTCACAACTTCGTTGACGACACCCACTACGTCGATCGACTTCCGTGCGGCCTTAATCCGCTCCGCAACCAACGTGCGTCGCAGGCTCCGGTCCTCGAATGTGCGCAGCCGCACCCCGTCCAGGTCGCCTGCGGACTGGGCGCGGCGCGTCGCGTCGATTAAGCGAGCCGTCAGGTCGGCCACCTGGGCCGTTGCCTCCTCAAGCTGGAACTGCTTGACCTGCAGCTCGGTCCCGGCTGACATCCGGCGCTCGCGATCCTCGACGATCGCAGCCATCAGCTCCTTCAGGGGGCCGTTGTCTCCCGGGTGCTCGAGCCTCAGTTGCCCGTTGACGATGATCGTGGAGACGCTCTTCCACGTGAGTGCGTTGGCGTGACTAAGCCAAGACGAGTCCTGTGGGAGATCGTCCGCAACTTGCCACTGAGCATCGAAGTCGGCGCGGTAGAAACTAAGCGCCGCTCGGCTCGCCTCGATGCCGATCAGCTTGTCCTCGTCGGCATCATCGTCGTCGTCCACCTCGAGAAGGTCGACTGTAATGCGGGGGGAGATATTGCCCGGAGACCGCGTGCCGTAGTGATGAACGGCAGCCCACCGGTCGTCGACGATGAGGACGTTCAAGGCAGGCGCTCGGGCGTGGAGCTTGATCTCGACTCGGGCGTAATCCGCGTCCCCCGGACTCTTGCTGTGGTTGGCTGCCTCAATCACCTCGCCGTATAGCCGGAGAGTAACAATGTTCATCGCCGACTTCAGGGCGAGCTTGAACATGCGGTTGTCCGGATGTCCTTCGACCTCTTCACGATCTCGCGCCGCCTCACCTGTCGGATCGATGAAGATCGCCCGCAGTGTTCCCCCTCGACCGAAGAACGCTGACAACTCCTCGGACTTGCCCAGCCTACTTGTCAGCAACTCGTTGGCGATGCCGCTGACCAGAACCGTCTTCTTCGCCTGCCGGATGGCGGCGCGGACCTCCTCGACCCGAGCATCGATGATGTCATCGTGGCGCGACCTAAACTTCACGGCGTCGACCGACGCGACCTTAGGCCCGTAGTCGACAACCTGCAGCTTGTCGTCTGCAGTCCTCAACCTGAGCCTTAGTGCGCCAGCCGCCGCGAGGGCGATCACGAGCAGAGCGGCCAACAGTCCGACCGCCATCCAAGGCTGCTGTGTCACCCAGGCGTCGAGCCAAGCCGACGACTGCCCCACGATCGTCGGAAAGCCCGACCAGTTATTGATGAGGACAACCGCGGCAGACAACCCAGCCGCGATTGCCGCCGGGATGGGCCACCGACGCATCGCCTGCTCCCAAAGAGACTCGCTGACCCTCTTCGGCGCGGACTTCATTCGTCGGCCCAGACCGTGATGCTGTACCGCCCCGTTGATCCGGTGACCGACACGTGTGTCAAAGCGGGGACCCTGAATACCTGTCCTAGCAGGTCCTCATCACCGATCCGCACCGTCCGGCAGCCGGCCGCGACCGCGGCCCCCACACCGACGAGCGAGTCCTCAAGTACGAGGCAGCTCTGCGGCTCCACGTTGTTGAGTTGCGCAGCGAGGAGGTAGCTCTGGGGGCTCGGCTTGCCAGCAGTGACATCGTCGCCGCTCACCAGAATGCGCGGTATAGGAAGTCCGCTAGCAGCAAGCCTGGCAGTGGCGAGTGCCCGCGGACCCGAGGTTACCAACGTCCAATCTCCACCGATCGGCGCTAGCAGGTCGTGAGCTCCGGGAAGGGCCCTGACAAGAGGGGCAAGTTCGATCTCGAGCTGGTCTAGCTCAAGCGCAGCGCTCGCCCCCAACTGGGGGCCGAAGAGAATGCGCGCGATGTCCTCCGACCGTTGTCCGCCAAAGCCGCGATAGATGGCGTCGCCATCTAAGCCGTGCATCTCACCCCAGCGGGAGAACGCGAGTCGGATGCTCGCAAGGGAGTCGACGAGCACGCCGTCGTTGTCGATCAGCAATGCCCGGGCAGTAAACACCTGCTTACCCAACGGGACCCCTTCAACGCGGTATACGGCCTCGGCCACAATAGTGGACTGATATCAGCAGTCTCCGAGAGACGCAACGGACCCACTTACAATCTTATCCAGACACGCTGCTGTCGACGGCAGGATCAGGTCCGGTCGCGGTAGGTCCTGCCAACCCGCCCCCATCGGGCTGACCCAGGCGGCGTGCAGCCCTGAGGCGAGCGCGCCCTTGATGTCGGTTTCCGGGTTGTCGCCCACCATCCAGACTTCATCGCGCGCCGTCGAAGCGCCCACCCGGTCGAGTGCCAATCGGTAGACGCGCGGGTCGGGCTTGGCGAGCCCGACCTCCTCGGAGATGATTACGTCGTCCAACGAGTTCAGCATGCCCGTGGACACGAGTTTGCGCCGCTGCGTGGCGGCGAAGCCATTAGTGAGCACTACGACGATCCCACCGTGGGCTCTCATCGCCGACAGTCGCTCGCGCACCCCTTGGTGCAGCGGCGGAGTGGCCGTTGTCGCGCGATAGGCCGCGAGCTCCGTGCTGATGTCAAGACCGAGCCCCAGGTGCGCAGACGCTAGGGCGAAGAACTCTTCCCGCGGGCAGACCCCTCTTCGGTCGAGCTCGCGGAGGTGGCCAAGCTCGTCCACCGGCTGGTCGTGCGCGGTCAGGAACCGCAAAGCCCAAGCATCGAACGCCGCACTACGGTCGGTCAGCGTATCGTCCAAGTCGATCAGGATTACCAGGGACATGTCGTCGTCGCCGCGTTGGTCACTGGGCGACGAGCGGCATTGGGGGCATGCCGTCCCAGATCACCTCGTCAGCCAGCACAAGAATGGCACGGTCGTACATCGCTCCGACCCCCTTGGCCACGACTCCCCGCTCAAGCAGGGACCCGATCACCTCACTCTGGGTGCGAGAGTAGACGCCGACGCGGAGAAGCGTGCGCGCGTACTCTGCGAGCGCGTCGAGATCGAGGCCGCCCTCGGCATCTAGGGTTGCTACCAGGGTGCGAATCAACGGTTCGAGGACCCCTCGCTGCGCCCGCATTGTGATGGTCGCCGCCATCTTGTCCGACAGTCGATCCTTCGGCGGGATCAGTATGTGGGAACCCGGAGGAAGCGCGATGGAGAGTGGGGTCCATTCGCCGAGACCGAAGACTCCGGGCTCTTCCGCGCGAACCGCGGCGGAGTCGGCGCCGGACGGGTGGAACCCGTTGGCTTCGTGGTCGACCTGCGAGATCGCATTAACCACGTCCTCGCCCTCCCGACGTCCGAGGTGGATCAGGGTCAGCGCAGTACTCGACGCGAGGCCGGACTCCATGGGGAGGTCTCCCTTGATACCGAGCCGGGCTTCCGGGATGTGACCCAGACGAACTAACATCCCACCGATGTCGTCCAAGTTGGCGTCATACGTCTCGCGACCGCGCAGGTGAGCTGCATCGGGTCCGGAGACCAGGGCCTGCTGGGTCGGCACACTCGCGGTGGCCCGTTCCGTCAGCCCTCCAAAAGCCTCTCCGAAGATCGTGATCCGTCCCGGGACTCGCATCGACTCTCTGCTCCTCAGCGATTGGTGCCATCCACAATGTGGGGGAAGTGCGGGTGCCCATTCTCATCCATCACGTGCTCGACGACTTCGGGCCCGTCGAGCGCAAGGTGAACCCACCCAACCGGACCATAGTCTTCGGGATGATGTCCAAGGCCGGACGGCCCAAACAGACCTAGGCCGGCTGGACAGTCACCGATCCGTGGGACGCCCTCGAACCGGAGCTGTCCCGAGGTCTGGCTCGGCAAGCCGTCGCTGGGGACGTTCTCGTACGGGAAGCCGCCATGACCCGCACAGACGAGGTGAACCCCGAACTCTCCTTCGTGCTCGAACCGGACGAATCCGTGGTCGTGCCCTGAGTACCACGCTCGCACGCGACCGGTGCTTAGAAGTGGCTGGACATCAATGCGGAGTTTGCGGTTCTGCCCGTCGGTCCAGCTGTACCAAGGGTGGTGCGACATCAGGATCACGTTCCGTGACCTGTATGCCTCGACGATCTCTAGGAGATGCCGACCCTGCTCGAAGGAGAGCCGCGCGTTCACCGTCCCGGTGTCGAGTCCAATGAGCAACCAGTTCGTGTTGCGCAGGACGAACGTCGGACTTCGCTGTCCAAGCGCAGGCAGCGTAAGAGACCGGTAACCATGACCGCCCGAGTACATCTCATGGTTGGAGTTGCACGCCCGGTTCACCACGGATCGCGACCACGGCCAGCGCTCCACGAGGTAGCTCGCCGTCTCAATGGTGGTGCCCGAGTAGTACACGTCGCCCAGATGCACCCTGACCGACGCTCCGGATGATTCGATGGATTGAGCGACGCGCTCCGCACTAGGGGTGCCGGTGCCCCAGTCGCCGAAGAGCGCGACCTCGACGCGGTCGGGAATATCCAGGACGTCGACCCCCCCCACGAGAGGAGATACGCCGCCGCTCTCGGCGGCGAACCATGCCCTGAAACGATGAAGTATCGCCGCGTCCCGGGCAGTGAAGACAGGTTGCAGAGTGCCGTTCGCGTCGATGAACGAGGTCTCCCGGACCACGGCGGCACTCGCCAAGAAGCTCTGAAGCATAGCGCCGGGGGTGCTACCGACGGCGACCAGATGGCTCCGGTCGCGGGTGACCTCCTGCAGTGCGTCGACCGAGTCCAGGATCGAGGTGCCTAGATTGAACCGATCCTCGAGCGTCGAGCGCACATCAGCAAAGCCGCATCCGAGAAGGTCGGAGACGTGGTGCATGTTGATGTTGACTGCCGGCCGCGTCAACGAGGCACGCTCGCCCACCGCGTATCCTGCAGGCGTCGCAGGTCGTCGATGACCCGGCCCGCGGGGACCGCTATGTCGTCGTAACGCAGGACGTGGTCCAGCGGCACGTCGCGCAAGAGCCGGCTTCCTGCCGCGATGCCCATCGGGACATAGCCGCCGGATCGAAATTCGACAACGTCCATCATCCGACCGTACAGATGGAATCCACCTACCCCATCGAGCTCGAGGCCAGCACTGAGGTCCGACTTCGCCACCGTGCAGACCTCAACCCGCGGGCCGGTCATCGCGGAGCCGAGCCCGACACCGAACCCAGCGACGGACGCGACCGTGCGCGGGATCTCGAGGTGGCACATGTGGTACGGCACATAGAGCGAGTACAACGGACCGGAGCCGAGCTTGAAGAGCTCGAGGAAGCGCTCTTGCTGTGAATCGGTGGCCTCACCCAGGCAGTAAACCCCCGGGCCGGGTTGTGCACCGACCACGAAGTCGACGACGCCGCCGCGGCCACGGAGGTCGGCGAGGTCGTACTCCGTCGACAGCCCGTCGACGTGGGCGGGAAAATCGCGACCCAACCGGTCGGTCCTGTTCACGGAAAGGCCGAGCGCGTTGGCGACGACAGCCTGCTCGAAGCTGATCTTGGTGCCGTCGGCAAAACTCGTCACCATGGCCACGTTCTGACCCCATCGGGCGGCGAACGAAGCCTGCGTCGTAGGGGTCCGGCGTACGTCCTGAAGTCCCTTGATGTTGCCCATGACCCGCGGGGTCATGCCTACACTGGCAGCAAAGTCGGCCAACCGCAGCTGCACCCCGGGCTGGTCGCCGTCTGCAATGGAGCGGACAACGCCGCGCTCTGCGGCGAGCACATCGAGGATGGGACCGACTGTGCCTTCGACCTCGGCGTTGAGGGTGACCAGCGGCTTGCCGTGCTCGATGGCACTGAGGGCCAGGGATGCGCCGAACTCCAAGGTCCCCGTCATGTCCACGATCACCTCTGGGGTGCTGGCGCGCAGCACGACATCAACTCGGGTCGTGCAGGCGCGACTGCCGCGGGTGACGATGGCATCCAGCGAGTTGGCATCCGGCACCTCGACCAGCTCATGGTCCGGGACCAGCCCGGAGAACGCGTCCCGCGCCCGACCGAGGGTCCGACCGACCACGGCGACGACCCGCATCCCGGCGATCGAGGACTCGATGTGGCGCACCAAGGCGCGTCCCATGAACCCAGGGCCGACAATCACTACCCGCATCGGGTTGTCGTCCTCCGCTCGGCCGGCAAGGTAACGACGCTCGATCAACGCGGCTCACCGGCCAGCCGTCGACCGAGTGACTCCAGGCGGTCACACAAGGGCTCCCACGAAGCGTCCTTGTCGGAGATCACCGACGGGTCCGCAGGCCACGGCAATGCGACCAACTCGTCGTCGTACCTCAGCCCGTCCTCGAAGTCAGGTGCGTGGCCCTGCGACGACACATAGACTACATGAGTCGACGGCTCGAGGGTCATGAACCCGTGCGCGAAACCCTCCGGCACAAGGAGACTGCGCCCGTCATTCCCGCTGAGGACGGTATCGAAATGGCTCAGGCGGGTGGGCGAGCCCGGGCGCAGATCAACAACCACGTCCCAGAGCGCACCGACAGCGCAGGCAACCAGTTTGCGCTCCGCGAAGGGCGGGTACTGAAAGTGCATCCCGCGCAGGGTCCCGGTGGTGTCCGTGACCGAGTGATTGACCTGAAGGCAGTCCATCGGAACGTTCAGCGCCGCGAGGTCAGCCTGGCTGTACAGCCTGCTGAAGGACCCACGCTTGTCGTGGTGGGTCCGTCGGGAGACGAGGACGAGCCCCTCGAGGCCCGTCTGCTCGAGTTGCACGCTCAGCTTCCCTTCGGAATCCAGATGGGGCCGCGGTCTCGCCAGATCATCTCGAGCTCGTCGCGCTCGTGGGGAAAGTCCATCGAGGCCCAGAACCCATCGTGCCTGAGAACGCCCAGGCCTCCATCCGCGGCGACCTTCTGTAGTACTTGTGCCTCCCAGTTGACTTGGTCGTCCGTGCAGTGATCCCGTACGACGTGGGGGTCGACGACGTAGAAGCCACCGTTGCACCACTTCCGCTGGATCACGGGCTTCTCCTGAAAGCCGCGAGCGAGCACCTCGTCGTCCTCGATGTCAACGATGCCGTATCGGGGGTTGAGCGGGAACGCCGTGAGGGTGACAGCCGCGCGACTGCTTTGGTGCAGCTGGAGGAGTGCAGCCAAGTCCACGTCGGCCAGCCCATCGGCGTACGTCATGAAGAAGGTGTCGTCGAGCAGGTGCTCGACGCGCCGCAGACGACCACCAGAGCTCGTGCCGTCTCCGGTATCGACCAACGTAACTGTGAACATGCGCTCTTCGGCGATGACCAGGAAAACCAGCACGTCTCGGTGTTCGGTCGGCCTTGGCTCGCCCGCCTCGTTGAGCCAGCGGACGAACTCAGGGAACCGGTAGCCGGCGCAGATGACGAAGTCGCTCACTCCTGATGCGGCGTAGATGTCCATCAGGTGAGCGAGCACAGGCTTGTCACCTACCTCCAGCAATGGCTTCGGCCGAGAAGCCGTGCTCCCCATCCGCGTCGCTCGGCCACCCGCGAGGATGACGGTCCTCATGTGGCCGGGGCTGGTCATCATCTGGAGATCCTAAGCTGACTGCCCACCGCCGAGAGTCCGTCGACCTGTAGCCATTCTGAGCGGAGTCCGATGCGGAGGGCCCTGGAGCCCTCGGAGTGGTGCCAGAGCGGCAGGACGGCATCGAGCTCAACAGCTACCAGACAGCCACGGAACGCTACAGCGTCATGGTTGATCATCTTGTCGGGCACCGCGCACTCGTCCTCACGCGACTGGAAGAACTTGACGAACCAGAAGTCGGAGAGGAACTCGATGGGGCCGAACCACGATCCGGGTGTTGTCACGTGGACCTTGCCGGCCATGGTCACGTCCGACTGGTGCACCAGTAGACCGCCGGGCGCGTAGGCGATGTCGGTGAAACCGAGGTGCGCATGGGCGTCGTACGTGCCTTGTCGTCCGACCCCCATCTCGTAGCCGTCGGGGGCAAGATGGCGGAGGTACGCCTTGTCACCGCCGGCGGCCAACTTCGCTGAGATGGAAAGCATCACGGGATGGAATGCTAGCCTCCCTCTTTCATGAGGGTGCGCGGTCGGCGGCCGTGAGCTCGTTGGGGTGATCTGCTGTCGTCCAGGGGTTTCGGGCGTGGGGTATGGCCGCGCTGCGCTGCTGGTCTCCGGGTGGTGCTGGTGGTGGGTGGCCATGGCCGGGCGCCCGGGGTCAGGTCCGCAGCGGGATGGCCATGACGTTGGCGAAGGTGGTGACGGCGTCGGTGACCCAGGGCCAGGTCGCCGGCAGCCGCAGGTGACGCCGCCCCCTCCGGTGCTCAGGCGGGCGGGGACGTGGAGGAACCGGTACCGCAACGCCTTCGGCTCGCACGCCTTGAGCGCGTCGGATAGGGCGAGGAGGCGCAGCCACGCGGTGAGGTCCGCGGCGAGGGCGACGACGGTCAACCAGGCCTCGTTGATGGCGTACTCGGGGGACGGAAACCGACCCAGGCCCATGTCTTTCGCGGCCCGGATCCGGTCCTCAACACGGACGTGGGCTCGGTGGCGGGCCTCGAGCGTGTCAACCCCTCAACGTGAAGGGCCGAGGCTAGCGACGAGTGACGGCTGGGACGCAAAGTGCGCAATCACAGTGCTGGCACCCGCTGATCCCGCCCACCCCCTAGGATGGAGCCAACGCCAACAGACGAGGGAGGCACCGCTTGGGCCACAGCGGAGTGACCAGTCGCGCGGCGGCCACACCCAACACCTGAGGAAGACGTGACGTTCGCGGATATAGCCAAATGGGAATCCCAACCCAACTATCGGATCGGGATTCTGGGCGGAATCGGAGAGTTCGGCCGGAACTGCACGATAATTGAGGACCCAACTGGGAAGCTCCTCGTGATAGATGTCGGCATCATGTTCCCCGGACCTGGGCTCCCGGGAGTGAATCGCATCATCCCCGACTTCGGCAACCTAGCGGGCCGCGAGGACGACATCGTTGGCCTAGTGATCACACACGGGCACGAGGACCACATCGGTGCGATCTCGCAGTTCCTTGATCGTGTGGGAGGTTGCCAGATATTGGCCAGCCCCTTGGCGAGTGGCATCTTCGAGCGGAAGCTCCGGCCCGAGCACCGGAGGGACCTGCGCCTGGTCGACATCGAAAACGCGCAAAAAGTTGAGCTCGGGCCGTTCGCGCTGACCTTTGTCGCGGCCAATCACTCGATTCCCCAGACCCTCGGTGTGCTCGTCGAAGTGCAGGGAGACTTGCTCTATTTCACCGGAGACTTCCGGCTCGACGACTCGCCGATCTTGGGCCACGCGACGAACCACCTCGCCGTCAGCGGATTCGCTCTGGACCGCAAGATCCGCTTCCTGTTCGTGGACTCGACCAACGCGGGCCAAGACGGCTCGACCCGTCGCGAGTCCTCGGTGATGACGAGCATCCGCCCAGTGTTCGCGAAGGCCCGCGGGCGCATCTACTTCACCACTTTCGCGAGCCACATCGAGCGGCAGTTCCTCGCCATTACGCTCGCACAGGAGTACGGCCGCAAGGTCTACGTGGCCGGTGCCGCAATGAACCGTAATGTACGACTGGCCACCATGCTTGGGGTGCACAACCTCCCGGGGGACCTGTTCGTAGACCGCGAGACGGCTCGTCAGACGGAGCCGAGCAAGTTGATGGTCCTCGCCTCCGGGAGTCAAGGCGAAGAGGGATCGTTCCTGGATCGGCTGGCGCACGGGACACAGACGCACTTCGCGCTCCGGGACGACGACCTCATCATCTTCTCCAGCGTACCGATCCCCGGCAACGAGCCGAAGATCACCCGAAACATCGACGTCTACCTTCGAGCGGGTGCAGAGGTCCTCCACTATCGGGACCACCATGTCCACGTGAGCGGGCACGCCCGCAACGACGAGATAGGGGCTTTGATCAGCACTGTCGACCCCACCTGTGTCGTACCCATGCACGGAGACCACTACAACATCCTGCGGTGCGCTGAACTCGCCCAGCGGGTGGGGCCGTACGACACGCTGGTTCTGTCGACCGGTGACGTGCTCGAGGTTTATGAGGAGTCGCACGAGGTGGTCGCCAACGCGCTAAGCAGCCGCCCAGTGTACGTCGACGACCTGAGCGACGACATCCCAGATAAGGTCGTCCAGGATCGGCGGGTGCTGTCCGAGCAGGGTCTGATCATGATCCAGCTCTTCGAAGCCGATGACGACGGTTCCTACGAGCTCGGCGAGGTCAACTACGCGGGGTTCTCGGGGCCGCCAGTTGACGCGATCATCGAGCAGACACTGTCGAAGGTAAATAGTTCGGGCAGCGACACCAACGTCGCACGATCCGTGCGCGACGCCGTTTACCGCAGCATTGGCGGACCCCGCGGACGGCAAGCAAAGATCATGCTATCGGTGGTTCCTGTCGAGTCTAATCTGACTGACTAGGTGGTTCGATCTCGCACTAGTGAGGAGGTGGGCGTGTGCGGGTTCTGGTAACTGGCTCAGAGGGCTACGTCGGATCAGTCCTGGTGCCGTTGCTGCGGCACCGAGGACACGAGGTGCGCTGCCTCGACGCGGGGTACTTCGCTGGGTGCGATCTGGCTGACGCGATCGCGCCCCGCGACTTCATCTTGGGTGACGTCAGGGATGTCCAGGCGGAACTTTTCGAGTCTATCGATGTGGTAATCCACCTTGCCGGGCTGAGCAACGACCCTCTCTGTGATCTGGATCCGCAGTTGACCTACGACGTCAACGTCGGGGGCACGGAGCGCGTCGCACGGGCGGCCCGGGACGCTGGCGTCCGCCACTTCGTCTTCGCCTCGTCGTGTTCGATCTACGGCCCTGGCGACAACGACACCGAGCTCACCGAGTCGGACCCACGCCAGCCACTGACGGCATACGCCGAGTCCAAGGTCGTAGGCGAAGATCTCCTGGATCTGCTCGCGACCGATGCTTTCCGGTGCACCAGCCTGCGCGCGGGCACTGTCTACGGACCGTCGTCGCGACTTCGTTTGGATCTGGTCCTCAACGAACTGACCGCGATGGCTGTCATAAGGAAGTCGGTTTCGTTGAACTCTTCGGGCACCGCGTGGCGACCCTTCATCTACGTCAACGATCTTTGTCACGCCTACGCGGCCACTATCGAGACCGGCCCATCGGCTGCCCACCATCGCGCGTACAACGTTGGATCGAAGGGGTCGACGATCCAGGTACTCCAGGCCGCCGCGGCGATCTGTGCTGCGACTGGCGCCGAACTGGTCGCCAGCCCCGGCGCCCCAGACGACGCCCGGAACTACCGGGTCAACTTCGACCTTTTCGCTGCGGCATTTTCTGATTGGCAACCAAGGTTCGATCTCCACCACGGCGTCGATTCACTCGCGCGTTTTCTCCGCGCGTCCGAGATCACTCCCGATACGCTCAACAGCACGCGCTTCCGACGCCTGCCTCACCTAGTCGGTCAGATGCAAGACGGGATTGTCGGGCCGGACCTTCGCACCCATGTCCCCGTTGTCCATGACAGTCGATCCTCCATCCAATCGCTGCGGCGCAATTCGTGACTGGTCGAGTACCAGATGCCCCATTCTCGGACTTGACGACGCAGTACTGGATCTGCCTTGGGGCGCGGCACCTCCACGCCGAGGGGCCGAGCCCAATCCACCGACGCTGCTTTCGGTGGTTGCCGCTTGGTGATTTCGAGGTCGCGCGTGGGGCTGTCGCCGGCCATGAGCATGGGACCGCACTGAACGGTTTCTGCCAGGTTCATGGGACCACCTGGATTGCCGGCCATGGGACCACCCGGCGCGCCTGCCCGGTGGGTCCTCGATCGGCTCGTTTGATCGCCTCGTCAGCATCGTCGACGTGGAGGTCACTCGTGAACCGTCCTGGGTTTCCCGGAGGGCTGGTTAGTAACGCGACGTCCGGGATCGGGGTCACGGGTTGAGCCTGCCGGTGGGCGTGCTCGAACTCAAGAGGTGGCAGGTCGCCGATGGAGGAGTGGAGCCGCTGGTGTTTGTACCAGTGGACCCAGCGGGCGACCTGCCGTTCCACGGCGCGGCGGTCGGGTCAGGTGGGTCCGCCGTCGTTGATGGCTTCGGTCTTGAACAGTCCGATGGTGGACTCACACAACGCGTTGTCCAGGGCGTCCCCGACGGTGCCAATGGAGCCGGCCATGTCGTGCTCGAGGAGCTCAGCGGTGAACGCCACCGACGTATATTGGGCCAGTTCAAGGGGTCGTTGCAACACCGGGTTGTTGAAGGGAGCGTAGTTGCTCCTCGAACACCTCGGCGGGTGCCTTCCAGCCGAGGATTTTCGGGGCCGGTTGTTGAGCGCATGAGCGACGGCCTCGAGGTCTTCGGCGGACCATCGCGACAGGTCGGTGCCCTTGGGGAAGTACTGGCGCAGCAAGCCGTTGGTGTTCTCGTTCGTCGGGCGCTGCCACGGTGAGTGGGGGTCGGCGAAGAAGACCTGTGTCCCAGTCTCCAACGCGAATAGCGCGTGACCCGAGAGTTCCTTGCCGCGATCCCAGGTCAGCGTCGTGCGCAGCTGCTCAGGGAGCTTCGTCATCGACGCCGTCAGCGCGGCGTTCATCGCGACGGCTCCGTAGCCGCCCAGCGACGGCCCGTTCTTCACGTGCGGCTTCTCGCCCCAGCCCTCCATCCGCGGCAGGTGCACCAGCAGCGTCGAGCGACTGCTGCGCTCGACGAGAGTGCCGATCGCCGACCGGCCTGTCCCGATGATCAGGTCGCCCTCCCAGTGCCCAGGGACGGTACGGTCCTGAGCCTCAGCGGGACGCTCACTGAGGACGACATCCGCGGTCACATGACCCTGCGCCTTGCTCCTGGACCGGGCTCGCGGCTCCCGCAGCGCGCGGCCCGTGCGCAGACAGGTGACCAGCTCGCGCTTGAGCGCACCACGACCCTGGATGAACAGCGACTGGTAGATCGCCTCGTGGCTGATCCGCATGGACTGATCATCGAGGAACTCGACCTTCAGACGCTGCGCGATCTGCTCCGGACTCCACGCCGTCGACCACCGACGGTCCTGACGATGAGGCTTGTTCAGCCCCTTCCACGGAGGCGGCGTCGGACCCGACACGATCGTGCCGTCGGGACGGCGGACGTTCCCTGCGAGCCGGTCCTGGACGTACTCACGCAACCGGTCGTTGTTGACGAGCTTCGCAATCTTCGGGCGCTTCGCCGCCTGCTGCGCTTTCCACTGCGCCACCACAACCCGGTAGACCTGATTGCCGCTCCGGGTCGCCGCATTGCGCCGCAACTTGCGTGACACCGTCCCCGGGTCGCGGCCAATCTCGCGAGCGATCTCACGCACGCCCTTGCCTTGGGCCTTGAGCAGCGCGATCTCCTCACGCTCGACGAACGACAGATACCGCCCAGTGGGCTCATCCAGACTCAACGGGGCCATCCCGCCAGCGTGGCGAAACCAGCGACTCGCGACAGGCCACGTCACTCCGACCTCGCCTGCGGCCTCGACTGTCGTGATCCCGGTCGCGATCAGGCGCCAAAAGTCACGCTGCACAGCCCGCGACGGCTCCGGACGGCCCGGCGACCGCATCGCCGGCCGCATCGCCCTGTCGGCGGCCCACTGCCGCCACGCGCCCGACGGTCGCTCCGGCCACGGCTTCCTCGAACTCGCCACCACACACCTCCGTGATCAAGGTGTTGCGACGACCAGGTGAATCCGCCGGTCGAGCCTCTGTCGGTGTGAAAGACGACCCCGGCGATGGCCTGCCGGCCGCCGCGGACCGCGATCGCCATCTTGATCGCAGCACCAGCCAACGCCGCGTCAGGGTGGCGGGAGGTCGCCGCCCCGAGCAGTCGGCGCGAGTACAGGTCGATCACGGTGGCCAGGTAGAGCTTGCCCGCCGCGGTCGGGATCTCGGTGATGTCACCGACCCACCTAGTGTTGACCGCGGCAGCGGTGAAGTCGCGCCGGACCAGGTCCGGGAACTTCGCCGCGGTCTTGTCCTGACGGGTCAACCCGCTGCGACGCTTGATGATCCGTGCCCACCAACCCTTGGCGGCGCATCGAGTCCGCGACGGTCTTCTCGCCCATCACCCAGCCCTTGTCACGAAGGTCGTGGAACAGCCGGGGAGATCCGTGCAGGCTACGGCGAGCCGTGAACTCAGCGGCCACCGCGGCGTCGACCTTGGCCCGCCGAAGCGCGGTCCTTGGTCGGTGCCTTGGCTCGCCACGTGTAGAACCAGGACACGCTGACGCCAAGAAGCGCACAGCAGAACGCGACGGGCACCCGGTACAAGGTCCTCTGGTCGGCGATGAAGCGTGCCACGCTCACTTCGTCGCCTCCTTCACCCACAGAACCACGGAGCGCTTGAGCACGTCACGCTCCATCCGCAGCTCGGCGTTCTCCGCCCGCAGCCGTTTCAGCTCGTCGATGTCACCGGTCGACAGCCCGGTCGTGCCCTCGCGCGCCTGCCGGTCCAGGTTCACCCAGTTACCCAGCGTGCCCTCGTTCAAACCCAAGTCCCGAGCGACCCGCGCGACCGACTTGCCGGACTCCCGTGTCAAGGGCCATTGGTTTCTGCCCAGAGGCGGTCGTGAAACCTGCCCGGTGACGGTCACGAGAAGTGCCCGGTGGTGGCCATGGGATCTGCCCAGTGCTGGCCACCACCGACCTGGTGCTC
>Ga0073899_10002905_pt1 | contig 15324 bp, 10 predicted proteins | sample KloWWTmetaKNB5Ph_FD_88975 | JGI IMG/M metagenome (GOLD analysis project Ga0073899, IMG submission 88975) | Active sludge microbial communities from Klosterneuburg, Austria, studying microevolution and ecology of nitrifiers - Klosterneuburg... | ecosystem: Engineered > WWTP > Aerobic digester >...
GATCTCGATCAGAAATTTCTCATCCACCAGCGCGGCGATGATGGTGGCGCGCGCCGGGCGCGGCTCGGGGAAATACTCCATGTAGATTGGGTCGAACGCCGGGAAGTATTCCGGCTTGGTGATGTAGACGTTCGCCTTCACAACATCTTTGAAGTCGCATCCTGCGGCTTGCAAGACCGCGCGCATATTTTCCAGCGTGAAGCGGGTCTGCTCTTCGATGGTCGCGCCGATGGTTCCATCCGGTCCGCGCCCCACCTGCCCGGCGATGAATAGAAAACCGCCGCTGACGATCCCTGGTGAATAAAGTCCCATGGGGTTTGCGCCTTCAGGGAGTATGGCTTTTTTGTCGGTCATAGTCGTCTCCTCTTGAAACAAATTGTTTGATAAGTTATGACTTACGCAGTTGGCGGGCAGTTGTACCGCCGCCTTCGTAGTGCAACTGCGACGAAACAAGCTCAACTGCGTAACTCCTATAAGTATATCTGATGGGCTGGCAGTCTTTCATGAGGTGATGAGTCTGCAAAGGAGCGCTCTTGCCTGCCTCTCAAAAATCACTGCCCCAAACTCTCAGGCTGGAAGCACGGCTCGTAGTCGGCTCCCAGAATCAAAAGGAAGTTCGAGGCGCTGTTCGGGTCTGCGCCGGCAATCAGGCTATTGGGCGGCAGTCCCATCACCTGCAAGATCGGGGCGCTGAACGCGGCATCCTGCACGATGGTCTTGTCGATCAAGACTGAGGAGCCATAATCCTGCCGGGCGGAGGGGATGATGCGGGTTTCGTAGCCGGCGTAATTAAGCCGCGTCGCCGCGAGCGTTTCGAGACCGGGGATGGACGTGCCGTTCATCACCTCGATTGTGACTGCCTGCCTCTCTGCGACCTTCACCGGCGGGGAGAGCGCCTCGGTAATCAATTGTGGGAGCAGGTCTTTATCCGGTAACAACACGTACGCGCCGCCATCCGTGATCCACGAACTGACGTACGGCGGGCGGATGTAATAACTGCGGATGTCGGCATTCGTCATTTTGGGGGTGTAGACAGAGAGTTGCAAGAGGTCGCCCAAGCCCAGGTCGGTTTCGACCGAATCTTTCAGGTTTTCGTACAGTTCAGGGATGCGGGTCAACGTCCCGGCTTGTAATGCCTGGGTGAACAACGCGCGCAACACTTCCTGTTGCCTGCGCCCGCGGTCGAAATCATTGGATTTTTGGCGCGAGCGGGCATACCATAGGGCGAGATCGCCATCCATGTGAATGACGCCGGGTTCGGCGGTGTGCAAATACCAGTTATTTTCATTTTCGGGGTCATAACTTGGGTCGATCAGCCGCCAATCGGTGTAGGCGCACGAGACGGGCACATCCACGCCGCCGAGGGTGTTGACGATATCAGAAAAGCCATTGAAATCGACGAGGGCGGTGTGGTCGATGCGGATGCCGAGGTTGTATTGAATCGTTTCCTTGAGCAAACCCGGCCCGCCGCCAGGGTACTCGGTGGACTTTCCCACTTGATATGCCGTGTTGATACGATTATTTTCAAAACCGGGGATCGAGACCCACAAGTCGCGCGGAATAGAAATGAGCGAGACTTGTCCCTCGTTGGGATGGAGGATCGCAATGACCATTGTGTCGGTGCGAGTCGAACCGGTGAGCGAGCGGCGGTCTGAACCGATGAGTAAAAAATTGATCGTGTCCTGTCCGTTGTTGAAGATCTGGCTATCGAAGGTGGGCTGTGGGGCGATGGTGTTGTTCAACACGACTGCGTTGATGGTGGGGAGCGGTGTGGCGGTTTCCGGGGGGAGGGAGGATGTCGCAATGGCTGAATCAGCCGCGCTGGTGAGAAGAAGCGGGTCGTTCGCAGGGATGAAAAAACTTGTCGCGCCAAGGGGTAGGGGTTGGAAGGGAGTCGGTGTCGCGGAGGGAATCGGCGCGGAGGTCACCAGGTCAAAAAAAGATGGCGGTTGGGATGGCGACGGCGACGCGGTTGTTCCGCATCCGGCGAGTAGCAACGCCGCAAGGATGATTTGTCGGTTGAAGTTCATGGGGAGGGGGATGTTGAAGGAAACGGCGTGAGGGATGGTGTGGCTGTGGGCGCGGGCGGGATTGTATTCGTGGCGGTCGGTTGAGGCGACGCGGTTGGCATGAAAGTGGCGGTGAGGGTCGGCATTTGGGTGGCGGTGACGAAAAAGGTTTGGGTTGGCGTTGGGTTTGGCGACGCGGTGGAGGTGGAGATGCGAATGGTTGCGGTCGCGCCGGGAAGCGGGGCGAGTGTGGGGAGGTTGGGGACCCACAATAACTGCCCAACATAGATGGTAATCGAAGCGCCCATGCAATTGCCCTGTTGTAACTGCGGGTATGTCAGCCCATACGAAAGGGCGATGCGATATAGATTTTCGCCGGGTTGCACCACATGTCTCTTCACCCAACCGAACGGCGGACTGCACGTTACAACGATGGCGGTCGATGCCACCGGCGGAACGTAGAGAGTTGTTCCGAGTTGTAAGTTTACCGAAGCGAGGCAGTTGGCGTTCTTCAACGCGTCTTCGGTTGTGGCGTATTTTTGCGCGAGGGTGTAAATGCTGTCTGCAAAAGAGACAAGGATCGGAGTCCAGCCGCTTGGGGGCGGAGGGCAATTTGTGGCTGATGGCGAAATGAACGTCAATGTTGCCGGCGGAGTTTCTGTGAATGTTGGCGTGTTGGTTGCCATTTCAGAGGTGGTGGGAAGCGAAAGCAAGGTCGGGGTGAAAAGGATCAATGGCGAGGTGGGCGAGATAAAGACGGGAATCGGCTGGGTGGGCGGCGAAGTGGATTCGGCAATGGCAAGCGAAACTCCCCCGATAACCAGCACGATCGATACGATGGCGATGATGACACCTCCCCCTACCTGGCGCAGGGCTTGCATGGATCAAATCTCCGGCACACGCGAGAGGATGTTTTTGGCGATCGGCAACAGCACGCTGAACGTCGAGCCGACGCCGGCGTCGGTCTCGACCCAAATACGTCCGCGTTGCGCTTCGGTGAGGGTTTTGGCGATCGAAAGTCCCACGCCGGTATCGCCGACGCCCTGGATCAAAACATTATCGGCGCGATACAACCGCGTGAACACGCGCGAGAGATCTTCGGATGGAATGCCGCCGCCGGAATCTTTTACCTGAATCAGGACGTATTCGTCTCCGCCTTCCGATTTGGTCTGCACGCGCAAGTGGATGGAGCCTTCCACGGGGGAGGCGGCGCCGGCGTTTTGCAGGAGGTGGATCACGATCTGTTGCAATGCCTCGCGGTCGGCATGGATGGGCGCCATGTTCTTCGGCAGGTCGAGGTGCAGGGAAATATTTTTCTCCCTTACCTGACTGCTGGTGTACGACATGGCATTGTCGATGATGAGGTTTAAGTCTACGGCTTCGGGCTTGAGTTCGTTCAGCCCGGTTTCGAGCGTGGTCACCTGGATGAGATCGTCCACAAGGTTGCCGATGCGCTCTGTGGAGGCTTTGATGCGCTCGACAAATTTGCGCTGTAACGCCCCGAGGATGCCTACTGATTCGCCGAGCAACAAGTCGGTATATCCCACAATCGACGACATGGGCTGGCGTAGTTCCTGTGAAATGGAGGCGACCACTTCGGCTTGCTCGCCCGGTCGCGCGGTGGCTGAGCCTATTTCCAGTTCTGCCACGCGCATATTCGCCCCTGCCAGTTGGTTTTGCAGGCGGGCGATCTCCTCCAAGGTCAGGCGCAATTCGCTTTCCACTTGTTGTGAAGCGCCCGCATTTCCCTTGCCGTAACGCAACGCTTCATTTTCCTGTTTGAGCCGCTCGATGGCTTTCTGCGTGTCCTCCTGCATTTGAGTAAGCGCCGCCATGTCTTCGGCTTGCGATAACCCTTGCGCCGCATCGATGCGCACCGCGTCCATTTGTTTGAGCAGGTCTTCATTGCGGCGTTCGAGTTCGATAATGCGATCCTGCGCCACGTCGAGCGCCTGCCGCGTCTGCTCGCCTTTTTGCTCGAGCGTGGTCATCTTGTTCCCGCGCTGGATGATCGGCACAAGCGCGACGGCGATGTTGGAAAGGAATGCCTGGTCTTCCGCGCTCCACAGACGGTTTGAGTATGGGGATAACAGAAGCACGCCGCCGAGCGAATCTTTCTCTGGGGTGACGATGGGCACGCTCAAAATGTGACCTGGGCTTGCCAACCCAAGCAGGTCGCTCAGCCCCTTGATATCTGCCGAGGTGCTGGAAGATGGCAACCGCAATGGGCGCCCGCGTTGCAGGGCGTTGGTGAGCATGGGAATCATGCTTTTATTCAGGCTTCCACTTTCGAGGTTTTCTTCACGGATGAGATCGTACCCGCTGGCAACCTGGATCTGATTCTTGTTGTCGGTGAGGTAGATCAAAAAACATAAGTCGGCAAGCATCGTCTGCGCGATGGCGCGGGTGATGGCTTGGCTTAACTTGTCTACGCTCGATTCGCCTGCCAGGGCAAGCAAGGCGTGGAAAGTTTTCGGGTCAGTGCTGTAGCGGCGGCGTTCATCCACCGGCGCATGCAGTTTGATGGAGATCGGTCCCTTTGTGGGCGAGGGGAATCGTTGCGGCAGGGTCGTCAACAAGGGGAACGCCGCAATGTACATCAGCCGAACCGCGCCGGGAAAGTTGCCATCGAAACGACCCGAAAGCACATAGATCACGTGCCCCGCAATTGCAAGGATCAAAACCGCCAACCCGTAGATCGCGCCGTTCGGGCGGCGAATGGCAAGCAACAATAAACCGAATGAACCCGTGGCAATGCTCGCCAACTGCCAGATGCCGTCGATGGTGGTGCGGTTATATTCGGGTCGGGTGAAATCTTGCGCGTACGCCACGAGGCTAAGCCCCAGAGCGGCGATGAGGAGAACGCTCGCCAGTCCGGTGATGGCGTCGGCGGCGCGGCTTGGCTCGGGAAAATTCCACAGCCAGATCACCCACACTAATGAAAAGAGCGTGATTGCCCGATCCAATGGGGGCAGCACTACCGAAAAGTTGACCAGCCCGCCGTTGCCGGCCAACGTCACCGCAAACAGCGTAATGCGCGCGATGAACAGCAGGGCAAGCCCAAACATCGTGCGCCGCGCCTGCGGGAACTCGCTCGACTTCCAAAGCAAATACGAGGATGCCAGAGCCCAAACAACCGAGAACAACAGCACCAGATGATAGATCAAACTCCCGCTGGGCGTTGTGAAAAAGTTGAATGTGCTATCCAGTAACTCAAACATGACAGGGACGATTATATTCCACTTGACGGTTTCTGGCGCAATCGCCAGAGTTACAGGAACGTTAACGTCGTTCAGTTTCACGGGCTATAATTCCACGCATGTCACGGACCGGCTTGCGGATCATTCTCATCCTTCTGACGCTTCTCATCGCAGTCGCCATCCCAATCCTTGCAGATGGAAACTCAGAGATTCGCAAAGCGGCTGAGGCAGAGTCTTACCCTGAAATGGCGGAGCATTATGTGCGCGCGGCGCGGCGTCTCCCCTGGCGAACCGATTTATATGAACTTGCCGGGCACGCTTATTTTCACGACCGCGATTTTGCGCAAGCCGATGCCATGTACGGCATCGCCCACGAAAAGAATGCCCTCACCCCGGCGGGTTGGGCGGCATGGGGCGACGTCAACTTTTTGAACGAGGAACCATCGCGCGCCATTGAAATCTGGAAGCAAGGGCTTGAACAGGCTGAGTTTTTACCCGGGCTGTATCAACGATTGGCGTATGCAGTTCAGGATCAGGGAGAATTTTCGCTTGCCGCGGAGTATTTTCAAGCCTATCTTGAGCGCGACCCCAACGACGCAACAGCGCATTACCGCCTCGGGCTACTGTTGACGTTGACCGGTTCACCCTCCGCGTGGATGGAACTGCTCGCCGCTTCTCAACTGGACCCTCAATTTGGTCCGCCAGCGGAGACTCTTCGCTCTGCCTTGAGTTTGGCGGCGCTCGACGAATCGTCATCCCAACAATTTGTCATCATCGGCGCCGGGCTGGGGTTGGTGGGTGAATGGCAATTGGCGCGCGCCGCGTTCGAATCCGCCGCGCAGGCAGACGGGTTAAACGCTGAGGCGTGGGCGTGGCTGGGGGAGGCGGACCAGCACACAGGGTCGGAGGGAATCGAGGCGTTGAATCGCGCGCTTGCGTTGAATCCCAACTCTGCGGTTGTGCGCGGACTGCGCGGGTTGTACTTCGAGCGCGTCGGGAATTCTTCGCAAGCGCTCAGCGAACATCAAGCCGCCGCATTGCTGGATGCGAAAAATCCTCAGCGCTATTTTTCGCTTGGCAACGCGTACGCGCTCAACGGCGACCTGATCCGCGCGCTGGAAACGTATCAATATGCCGCCAGCCTCGCGCCGGAGGATGCCAACACCTGGCGGACGCTGGCGGAATTTTGCGGGCGATTCGGAATTCACTTGAACGATATCGGCATTCCCGCCGCGCAACGCGCTGTGGCACTCGACCCGAAAAATTCCGCATCGGAGGATACGCTCGGATGGCTGTGGTATCTCAATGAGGATTTCCCCTCTGCCGAGCGGCACCTGCTCGCCGCCCTCGCGTTAGACGCGCAAAACGCTTCGGCGCATTTGCATTTGGGCATGGTTTATATGCAAACCAACGACCGCGCCCGCGCCTTAAGTGAAATTACCCTTGCCCGCGATCTGGGGCACCCTCAAGCAGGCGCTCTGTTGGAACAGCTTTCTCCATAACCCGCCATGATAAAATCACAACTGTGAAAAAAACCTTTCTTCTTTCCACTTTTCTCTTTTTATTCACTTCCTGTTCCCCTGCGCCGGTTGTCGCAACTCCTCTGCCTCCTTCCGGCGCTATCCTCTTTCAGGATGAATTCGATAACAACGCCAGCGGATGGGATCGCCTCGCCAACGACGTGGGCATCATGGATTACGATGAAGGCGGATACCGCATGATGATCCTCCAGCCGCAGATGAATTTCTGGTCTACGCCTGAAATAGACTTGCGCGACGCGCGCGTCGAAGCGGATGCGACCAGGTTGAATGGTCCAGCCGAGAATCGCGCGGGCTTGATGTGCCGCTACCAAAACGGAAATTATTATTTCTTCATCGTCTCGAACGACGGTTATTACGCCATCGGCAAATTCAGCGGGGGGAAAACCACCTTGCTGGGTCAAAGCGAAATGCAATCTTCTGAAATGATCCAGGCCGATTCCGTCAACCACCTCCGCGCCGACTGCATCGGCGACTCGTTGGTTTTCTACGTGAATTATCAATTGATCGCCGGCGCAAGCGATGCCGAACTGGCGACTGGCGATGTGGGTCTGCTGGCTGGCTCCTTCTCTCAACCTGGGGTAGACGTGTTGTTCGATAACTTTGTGGTGATGCAACCGTAGGAAGAGAATAGAAAGTAGAGAGTAGAGAATAGCCTTTTACCGCACTCCACTTTCCACTTACTACTCATCTACTCACTACTCATCTATTCCCTAATCATCTACCCTCTACCTTTCATGAAAATCTACCTCGACACCATTGGATGCAGGCTCAACCAAGCGGAGATCGAAAACATGGCGCGTGGATTCCGCGCGGCCGGGCATGAGATCGTTGCGTCTGCCGAACTCGCTGAGATGGCGGTCGTCAACACCTGCGCGGTGACGAACGATGCCGTCTCTGTTTCACGCGGCAAGATTCGACAGATCGCGCGCGCGGGCGTGAATGATATTGTGGCAACGGGTTGCTGGACGACTCTCCAACCCGAGCGGGCGCTTGAACTACCAAATGTCACGCGCGTCGTTACGAATGATCGCAAAGAGAGCCTTGTTAAAGATGCCCTTGACCTGCAAACCTTCGACCTTGAACCTTTGACCCGCGTTCCCCTCCCCGGTCTTCATCGCCGCACGCGCGCCTTCATCAAAGCGCAGGACGGTTGCAACAATCAATGCACATTTTGCATCACCACCGTTGCGCGTGGCGAAGCGCGAAGCAGAACCATTGCCGATGTGATTCACGATATTCAATTCGCGCGTGATGGCGGCACAAAAGAAATTGTTCTCACAGGCGTTCATCTTGGTTCGTGGGGCTATGAGTTCGATTCGCGCCTCACCCAACTCATCCAAGCCATCCTTCGTGAAACGGATGCGCCGCGCCTGCGACTCTCCTCGCTCGAACCGTGGGATTTAACTTCAGATTTCTTTTCTCTCTGGCAGGATTCACGCCTCATGCCTCACCTCCATCTGCCCCTCCAAGCGGGGAGCGACTCGACCCTCAAGCGGATGCGCCGCAACACCACCGCGAGTTCATTCCGCGAGTTGATTCGTTCCGCGCGCGAGGCGATTCCCGATGTGGCGATCACAACGGACATCATCGCCGGCTTCCCCGGCGAATCGGAAGAAGAGTTCACGCAAACGCTCGATTTCGTCAACGAGATGAATTTCGCCGGCGGACACGTCTTCACGTACTCGCCGCGCGAAGGCACAGGGGCGGCGAAGATGAAAGGGCAGATCCAGCCCGAAGCGCGAAAGAAGCGGAATCACATCCTGCATGACGCGCTGGAAGAATCGGCAAAGTCTTACCGCGAGAAATTTATCGGGCAGACGATGTCCGTGTTGTGGGAATCCACTTCGGAGATGGGCGAGCGCGGCTGGCTGATGGAAGGGTTCACCGAAAATTATCTGCGCGCGCAAGCGTTCGCCGAATCGCCGCGTTGGAATGAGATAGATCGCGTGGCTTTGACCGATTGTGAAACGAATCAATTGCGAGGCGAAATTCTGAACGAGGAAAAACTTTATGACCGCACAACTCATTGACGGAAAAATGATCGCCCAGCAAGTGCGCGAAGAAGTCGCCGCCAAAGTGGCGCAACGGATCGCCGTGGGAAAACTAAAACCGACGCTTGCCACTGTGCTGGTCGGCGACCGCGCCGATTCGGCAACCTACGTTTCGTCCAAACAAAAAGCCTGCGCCGAATTAGGCATGGGATCGGTGAGCCAAAATTTGCCGGCGGATATTTCACAGGAAGAACTGGAACGAATCATCAAATCGTTGAACGACGATACAACCGTGCATGGGATTCTTGTGCAACTCCCCCTGCCTTCGCAGTTGAATGAAGAGCGCGTCCTGCAACTCATCAGCGTCGAAAAAGATGTGGATGGATTCTCCCCGATCAACATTGGTCGGCTGGCACAGCGGGGACGCGAGCCGCTGTTTGTGCCATGCACTCCGAACGGATGCATGTACCTGCTCGATCATGCGGGCGTGTCGATCGAAGGCGCGAACGCGGTGGTGCTGGGCAGGTCGAACATTGTTGGGATGCCGGCGGCATTGTTGCTCATGAGCAGGAATGCCACGGTCACCGTCTGCCACTCGCGCACAAAAGATTTGCCCGGCATCGCGCGCGCGGCCGATATCCTCATCGTCGCCATCGGCAAAGCCGAGTTCGTGCGCGGCGAGTGGATCAAGCCCGGCGCGGCAGTCATAGACGTGGGCATCAACTCCAAGCCAGATGCAACGAGAAAGAGCGGCTACCGGCTCGTGGGCGATGTCAACTTCGACGAAGCGAAAGAAGTGGCAGGCTTCATTACACCGGTGCCCGGCGGAGTCGGCCCCATGACGATCGCCATGCTCATGCGCAACACCCTCCGCGCGGCTGAAATTCAAGACTCCTAACCCAAAGCGAAACCAAAACAAAAATCTTTTCTTGTACACGGACTTCGCGGATGAGACGGATTTGCTTCCGTTTTTACGGAAAAACCCGTGATTTCCGTGTGATCCGTGTCCAAAGAGATGGACAAATGTGACTTTGAGATTTAACAGGCTTTTGCACTTTTTATCACAACAGCGAGTTTGATATACTTGGCGCATGTCCCCCGATAAGGTAGGAAGGTACAAAATCAAGTCGGAACTGGGGCGCGGCGGTATGGCAACCGTCTATCGCGCCCTCGACCCCAGTTCCAACCGCGAAGTAGCAATCAAAGTATTGCCTCGCGAAATGATGCATAACCTGCTCACCCGCTCACGCTTCAAGCGTGAGCTTAAATTGATTGCCACCCTCGAACATCCCGCCATCGTGCCGGTCTACGATGTAGGAGAAGACGACAACCAGCCCTATTTCGTCATGCGCTACATGTCCGGCGGCTCGCTGACCGAGATGATCAAAAAGGAAAAATTCTCGCTGCAAGACGCCGCCTTGATCATCGAACGGCTCGCCGCCGCGCTCGACCACGCGCACGCCAGAAAGATCATCCACCGCGACATCAAACCCGACAACGTCCTGTTCGACGGAAGCCACAACCCCTACCTCTCCGATTTCGGCGTGGCAAAGTTAACCGAATCAGCCATCTCAGCCACAGGAGAGGAAGTAATCGGCACGCCCGCCTACATCAGCCCCGAACAGGCGCGCGGCGAAACAGTAGACCACCGCGCCGATATTTATGGACTCGGCGCCATCCTCTACGAAATGCTGACCGGCAGCCGCCCCTTTAGCGGCGAAACCGTCATAGGCATCGCGCTCCAGCACATCAACAACCCCGTTCCAAACCTGTTAGACGAAAGACCCGACCTGCCGTCCGAAGTCGACGCCATCATCAAAAAAGCCCTGGCAAAAGATAGAAACCAGCGCTACGACACCGCCCTAGACCTCGCCCGCGCCCTAAACCACGCCGCCTTTGGTGATGAGCGCACCATCCCAGCCATTGTGGGTCTAAGCGACCGGCGTGTGCCCCCGCGAAGAAATTTGTGGATCGGCGCCACCGTGACCCTGTTGATCGCGCTCTTTGGAGTTTTCGCCTTCCGCGGACAAATCCCGTTCCTCGCGCCCGCCTCCACCTCAACGGGAAGCCTGGTCGCTAACCCTGCCACCGATTCCCCAACCGACACGCCCGTCCCCTTGCCAACCGTCACGCTCGCTGTAACGCAAATCACGCCGACCGTGCCGCCTCCGCCCGGCAACGCAGACCAGATCGCCTTCCTCTCCGGCAACGAATTGTATTTCATGAATACCGACGGCTCCGGATTGATCCAGATCCGAACCGATAATTCGCCAAAATCGAACCTGCAATGGATCACCGGCAACCGCCTCGTGTACCTCTCCCGCAATTGCGCCTTCATGGTGGATGGCGTGACCAAACAAGCGGAGCAACTGGCGTGCTTCAATATCGACGAAACGCTCGAAGGCTTTCGCGTATCGCCGCAAGGGGACTATGTCGCGATCAGCATCCAGCGCACGTTGAATATCCTGCCTTTCGATATCGAAGCCTTGAAGAAGATGGACACGCGCTTCAACCTCACCGCCCGCAGGGACAACTGCTTCTATGTGACATTCCCGTTCCGCGATATTCTTTGGTCGAAGGACGAACTGCGCCTTGCCGCCCGCATCGTGGATACGGAACTGGTCAATTCAGACCAGATCGTTTTGTTTAGCGCCGATGTTCGCAATTGCGCCAATGTGGGGCTTACCCGCATCGACAAATTCCCCGGCTTGAACTTTGCCTTCACTCACAAAGAAAGCATGAAGACCATCACAAGTTTTGACTGGAACGGCGACAGTCTGTTCCTATTGAATGATTCAGTCCGCAACGACGGGTTCGGCGATCTGTATCTCTACGATAGCGTAACCCGTCAAGAGACGATCATCAACCCCATCGATGGCGCGTGCTGTTATCGTGATGCCCGTTTCAGCCCGGATGGGAAATTCATCCTGTTCATCTTCCAACGCTTCGATAGTAATGATGTGGGAATGTATTATGCATCGTTAGCGGATATTCAGGCGGGCAACCCGCTCGCGCCCATCGAACTCCCCAGCGGATTTTTCTCCTCCCGCGACAAACCTCAACCTGCGCTGAGACCCGCGCCGTGATAAACGCAGAAGGCGGAAGGCAGAGATTCACATCTGCCTTCCGCCTTCTTTCTATCTGCCTTCTGACTCACTCGTACTTGAATCTCATCACGCCCACGCCGAAAAAGAGTACTGCAAAGCCAATCAATACTCCCGCTTCTGGAAGAATATCCACAACCCCTGCGCCGTGTAACAATAAATCAAGCAAGCCCTGCATTGCCCAGTAGGTGGGAAAGATTTGCGCGAGGGTCTGCATGAAGGATGGGAATAATTCGAGCGGATACCAGCATCCGCCCAACATGCCCATCATCATGCCCGCCATGATACTTAATCCCGTTGCCTGCCCTTCCGATTTGATGAATGTCCCCATGGCGGTGCCGATTGCCGCCGCCGCGAGAGCCGAGGAGGCGAGGATGATGAAGACCGCCAGCGGATTGCCCCAGTTGAGTTTGAAAGCGAAGAAGGCAAATAAAACCAGCAGGGTCATTTGGATCAATGCCATCGCCACTTGACCAGAAATTGTGCGGAGTAAAAATGTCGCTTTACTGGTGGGTGTGGTTAACATGCGACGCAATGTCCCTTGTTGTCGTTCGTAAGCAAACAACGCCGAGATTCCAAATAGCGGAATAAACACCCACGTGATTAATTGTCCCGCCGAAACATTAGCTTGCGGATCGTAATCAAAATCATCGGGCGTGTTGGCTTGAATGGTGGTCACGCGTTCAGGCGACTCGGCTTGTAAAGACTTTGCCGTTTCCAAAGCCTCATTGAAATAGGCTTGTTCATCTTCTGCTGATTCAAACGTGCCGCGCGCTTTGGCTTCCTCGACTGCCATGTTCGCCGCGCTGATGACACTGCTCACTTTTCTAATTGCAGTTTCGACGGCGCGTTGCGCAATTGAAGCATCAATGTCATTCGGTGGTTGACGAAAATCCAGTTGCGCGGTCCCGTTTTGAATCGACTCAACGTCCAAACCAGCGGGGATGATTAGCATAACCGTCGCGCGGCGCGAATCAAATTGTTCTTGCGCCTCTTCCAGCGACAAGACATCGGGTCTGACCGACGGTGAATTCTCTAACTCTCTAATGACCTCTTGTGAAATTGTCGTGTTTGCCTGATCTACAATCACCAAGCGGATGCGGTTATCTTCATCCCCGCTTGGCACCCCGCCTGCGAACAGGAAGGTAAAGATGAGCGGCAGGATGATAAAGAACAACCACTCCGACGGGTTGGTAAAACGGACGATCGCATCTTTCCATGCAATAGCGAATATTTTTTTCATTGTTCTCCATTATGTCGTTGCGAGGAGCGTTCTTGTTCTTTGCGACGAAGCAATCTCCTCGTCGAGTAGGGGATTGCTTCGTCGTCGCTCCGCTCCTCCTCGCAATGACATGATTTACTTTTGCACCAAATTCTTTTTGCCGAACAACACCGCCGAAAGCAGGAGGAGAGAAATGCCCATCGTCAGCAGGGCAACTATCGGCGTGGAAAGAGGCGTGAGCGTCCCGCCGAGGGCGAGGGTGGTGAATCCATTCATCGCCCAGGCGTTGGGTGTGATCTTGCCGAACGTCTGAACGAAGGCGGGCATGTTATCTGTTTGAATAAAACTTCCGCCGAGCATGGCGAAGATCAACATCACCGCGGAACCGACGCTGCCCACTTGCGCGGGCGTGCGAGCCAGCGCGGTGATCAACATGCCCCAGCCTGTCGCGCCGAAGACTGCGGCGAGCGTCAGCAGGACGACGCCGAACGCGTTGCCCCAATTCAATCGAAAGAACAACGACGACGCGCCGATGAGGATCAACATCTGCGCCGCGCCCGTGAGAAAGATGCCGAAGACTTTGCCGCCCAACACTTGCATCGCGCTCGTTGGCGAGACGAGCAAGCGCGGCAGTGTGCCCTCCGATTTTTCCGCGAGAATAGAACGCCCGCCGTAACTGACGGTGTACATCAAAAACATCAACGCCATGCCAGGCGCAAAATACGAAAGCACGTCGAATTCAACCGCTTCGCCCTCGCTGGTGGACGTGTTCAATGTGATGGCGGTCGCCTCATTGCTATTGCCTGCCGCGTTTTGTAATCGTTTACCCATTTCCTCGCCAACTTGATTTGCATCCTGCGGCGCGATTCTTCCGCTGATGATTAATTGCGAAACCGAAGTCATGCCGCCCAGCTGCATTTCATCGAGCCGCGCCAAGAATCCATCCACGATACTTTTGACGATGCCCGCGCTGGTGGGGCGCGATGGGTTTGCATAAAATTCAATTTTGATTTCTTCATTGGAAACGGCGCTTCCACTTTGAGGGATGACGCTTTGCGTAAACCCTTTGGGGATGATGATCGCCGCCGCGACTTCATCTTCATCCACGAGCAGTCGAGCCGCTTCGGGATCTACGCTGGAAGTTGGTTCGACCAAATCAGCCAGATCGTCCGAGTTGAACACGTCCACGAGCGCGTTGCCCAATGAATCGTTATCGAGATTGACGATCACGATGGGAATATCCGAGATGCCGCTGCTGTTATCGCCGCTGAACCGCCCAGTGACGAGTCCCATGCCGATGGTGAGCAGGAACGGAGCCAGCAGGATGAGGATCAGCGCGGCGCGGTCGCGGAACATGACTTTGAGGTCTTTGATGCCGATGAGGAGGAGTTTGAGCATGGGAGTCCTTTGGCGTGGGGCGAGATGCAGGGTACGAGTTACGAGATACAAGAGACGTGTGGCGTGGGGCGTGGGGCGTGGTGCGTGGGGCGTGGTGCGTGGGGCGTATTTACTTGTCTACTTGTGTACGTGTTTACCTGTTTACGTGTCTCTTAACGCTCTTCCCGTCAGATGAAGGAACACCGCTTCGAGATTCGGCTCGCGGATATCCATCGAACGGATTTTTATTCCGCGCTCGTTGGCTTTGCCGACCACGCCTGCAAGAATATCCTTCGCGTCGGAAGTGATGATGCTGACTTCGTTATTCGTCACGTCCGCTTTTTGCACGCCTTCGACACTGCTCACCGCTTTGGCAAGCGCATCGGGGTCTTCGTTTTCGCCGATGTGCAGGATCAGCGTTTCGGCTTGACCGACTTGTTTGGTGAGTTCATCTTGCGTGCCGAGCGCGATCAATTCGCCATGGTCAATGATGCCGACTCGGTTCGAGAGTTCGGCGGCTTCTTCCATGTAGTGAGTTGTGTAAAGAACGGTCATGCCGTGCTTGTTGAGGTCCTTGACCGTATCCAGAATCGCGCGGCGCGATTGCGGATCAATGCCGACGGTGGGTTCGTCCATGAACAACAGTCGCGGCTTGTGGAGCAGTCCCACGCCGATGTTGACGCGGCGCTTCATCCCGCCCGAATACGTTTTGACTCGGTTCTTGGCTTTATCTGTCAAACCGATCTGCTCCAACACCTCATCCACGCGGCTGTTGAGCGACTTGCCGCCGAGTCCGTACATCTGCCCCCAGAAGACGAGATTCTCCCTTGCGGTGAGGTCTTCGTATAACGCGATCTCCTGCGGGACGACCCCGATCACC
>Ga0073899_10002907_pt1 | contig 15320 bp, 18 predicted proteins | sample KloWWTmetaKNB5Ph_FD_88975 | JGI IMG/M metagenome (GOLD analysis project Ga0073899, IMG submission 88975) | Active sludge microbial communities from Klosterneuburg, Austria, studying microevolution and ecology of nitrifiers - Klosterneuburg... | ecosystem: Engineered > WWTP > Aerobic digester >...
GGCCCTTCATTCGCGTCTTTCCCGAGCGACTGCTGTCTCACCGGATCAGGATAGCCATGATGTGCCCTCTCAAGGTGAATCGGGGTCGAGACCCAAACAGCCTCAAGTCTGGCATCGCCCCGTGGGGTGGCGGGGCTTCGAGGGTGTTCCTCAGTGTAGGTCAGTCGCTGTTTTGTAGTTGACCGTTGACCGTTGACCGTGGGTTTATCGTCGTGCTCGGGGTAAACCTGGCCATTGACGCTTCGGATAAGTAGCGGTGGTCGGTTGTGATCCAGTCGTCGTGAAGTTCCCGGAGCACGGCTCCGACAAGTTAGATCACCGACCCATCGTTGGGGAAGATCCCGGCGACACGGGACCGGCGTTCGATCTCCTTGTTGACCCGCTCGACCGAGTTCGTTAACTCGACTTTCCGCCAGTGCTCGTCAAGGACCCCACATTATGCGAGGACTTCGGTTCGGGCGCTGTCCATCAGCACAGATGCTTAGGCCAACGTTCCGCGAGGGTCGCCCGGACGTGGTCCCCCTGGCTGTGCACCGTGATCTCATCGATTCCGGCGAACACGGTGCGGAACAGCGCAGCGACCATGTCCTGGTGGGCTTTAGGGATCCGGGCCAGCAGATTCCGGACGAAATGAACGCGATCGCTAGTGGGCTGCACCTTGGAAACATCGGCGGATCGCAGCGTCAGCCCAGCGTGCTGATCGGCGATCACCAAGCAAACACCGTAAAGCCCCCGGGATTTGAGTGACCTCATAAACGCCCACCAGAACGCTTCGTCTTCGCTGTCCCCAACGTCAAGACGGAGGACTTCTCACTGCCCGCTACCGGTGATAACAGTGGACCGGTTGGCTTGCAGCCAACCTGGTGGTCGGCTCAGACATGGATTAGTGGGATTCTGGCCGCCAGTCGAACGCTTCCCCATCTCAAGTCCGTAGTGATGACTGCGGGCCTGATGCCACCCTTCCGCAGTAACGCTGTGAGCGGGTACCATCGCTACGTGTCTCCGCCGCATCACCCCCTACGAACCGCTCCTAGGCTCGCTCCGCCAGCCATAAAAGGCACCGAGTCATGTCGATTGCGACGTGTCGCATGACCGACAAACCCATCCGGGTCGGCTTCCTGATCCAGAATATCGGCCCATCTCCGAGCGGCGTCTGGACTCGACTGCGCGACTTGGTCTCAGCACTGATGGCAGAGCCAAAGATCGAGTTGTTCGCTGCGGTGACGAACGATGCAGAGCGACATCTTCTGGGGCTCCCGGCAGACCGCACTTTCTCTACTTCGCCGATGAGCTCTGCGCGCAGAGTGTTTTTTACCTCAAGAATCGCTCGAGCCTTCGTCGAAGAGTTCGACCTCGACCTGTTGCAGGTCGAATCGATGCCCATACCTCATCGGGCTACCGTGCCCTTATCGGTCTCACTCCATGACCTTCGAGAGTTTGACATACCAGCGTGGCAGCTTCGTTCGCTGGGGGAGCTATACAGACGCATTCTGCTGCCGCGACAAGCGCGTAACGTAGGAGCAATTCTCAGTCTGACAGCGTGGATGAGCCACGAGATCGAACATCGACTATCCATCCACAACGTTCACGTCGTTCCCCCGATCGCCCCCAAGGCTGTCGTGCCGGCTGGCCCCTCAGAGCTGGTCGCCCGTTCCGCCAATGTAGATCAGCCGTTCGTATTGACGGTGGGACACCTAGAGCCGCGAAAGAACATCGAAGTACTTATCCGAGCCAGCTGCGGCCCGGAGTGGCCACGCGGCCTCGGCCTTGTCGTTGCCGGAGCCGATCACGGAAGTCTCGCTCGGCTCAACCAGATGGCTGCCACTTCGCCAACCCCGATCGCCTTCTTGGGTCCTATCTCGGATGCTGACAAATGGTGGCTCCTAGAAAGAGCCGCTGTCGTGGCCGTCCCGTCGCTGATCGAAGGATTCGGTATTGTCGCACTTGAAGGGATTCTCGTAGGGTCGCCAGTCCTGGTTGCGGACGCTGCGGCTTTGCCAGAGGTCGTTGGCGACTCACGCGCGGTCCTACCACCCGACGACCATGAAGCGTGGTGCCGGCGAATCCGGGACACAGTCACTGATCCGCTGCTCCGGTCCAGCATCGTGGAGAAGGAATCTTCGATCCTCCAACGTCACACCGAGGCATCAGTCGTAGCGGACCTCCTCGCCATCTACCAAGGCCTCGTTGGCCCGGTGAGGTGAACCCTTTGTAGTGGCCAAGCTGGACCAGCTGAGTCCAGATGTCGTACTTCTCTAACGGTACAAGAAGCCGCTTGTTCCTCTCGGAAGGCTGGGTCTCAACGGGCACTCATCAAATCCGATGAGCCCTCTAACCTGCTGCCCAAAACCACCCGAGAAGTGCGACATCAACTCTCCATCACCACAGGCTTCATTCGCCCACTCTTTACGGCGCTCCCGACAACGAACTCAAAATACTCTGCACCACCCCGATACGTTCTTCCAACAGTCTCGCTATACGCAACCTGAAATCCATGCCGCTCCATGGCTCCTGCGAACTCGTCAGGGGTCGTAAAGCGGAAAGCGTACGAATTCCCTGAGAACGGGGCATCCGCACGAGCGATACCGTCAATCGTGCTTGCGTCGATTAGCTTGGCCGGTTTGTGATTAATAAAGGCATCGGACGCCTTCGACGGCGTATACGTAAAGAATCGACCGCCCGGTCGAAGTAACCTCGCAGTTTCTGCCACGAACTGCTCGTAAGCCTGCTCATCCAGACAATTTGATGAGAATATGTCGACGATAGCATCGAAGTGTTCAGCTGGATAGGGGCAGTCGGTCATATCCGCTTCAGCAAGGGTTGCGGTAGTGCCATAGAGGGCCAGCATCTGTCGGGCTAAGGTGATTGCCTCAGGAGATAGATCGACGCCATGCACATCGAAACCCTCTCGCGCCATCATCCAGAGGTTGGCGCCGGAACCACAGCCCACCTCGAGCATGCGAACATCGCCGCGATTCGCCGGCTCGACACCGAAGAAGTTGCGCCCCATGAACCTACACAGTTCCTCGTTAGGATAGCGTCTCTGAGCTCCGAAGCCGTCATGCGCATAAGCGACGTCATAAAACGTCTTGAGGCCAGAGCGGTCAACGGTCATACGGTATCTCCCATGTCGAGACGCGGCCGCGTTAACGACCACGTGATGGATGTCTGCAACTCACCAGCGAACCCTCGCTTGAAGAATCCGATCGCTTGATCTTTAGCGCTGCCCTGACCTGCTTGCGGGATGTCACCCAGATCGAAAACGCTCATCCCCCGCTCGCCGGCCCGAAGAATTGACTCATAGACGGGATAGTGACCCATTGGCTTATCGAACCTGTCACGATCATAGACTCCTGAACTGTAGTAGGCGACTGTCGTGCCATCGAGTACCACGGTTCCGGCAACCAGGTCTCCCCCGTCGAGCCTCCCGAGCATCAACTCACCACCTCCTGATGCAATCCAGTCAAACATGGCATCCCATGTCGAATCCGGGCGAGTGGTATGACCTGCCACGTGACGATGAAAACGGTGGTAGTCCTCAAATGCTTGAGAGTCAGGGTTTCCTTGGTTGACAAAAGACCAATTGATATTCTTTCGGCCCCAGTTCACGAGCGATTTCGAACTTTTGCGCAGCGCCAAGCGCAAACCCTCCTCATCTCTAGCCAGATCGACCGTACCGTTAACTCTGAGAGTCCCGTGCCAAGCTCGACTGAGACACGTCGCTCCTAGCGCCGAGAGCTGCGAGCCAGCACACTCCTCAATAATTGCAGCCGTCGTAGCTACTCCCTCTCCCGCCAACTTTTCAACCTGATTCATGATGGCGGCTGCCAGAGCTGGGTCAAGCGCCGTGTCAGGGCGCGTGAAGACTTGCATTGGGGAGCCATACCAATCCAATGCTCCCTCACCGTCGCAGCAAATTACGACTGCAGCGGGTCGGCCACCGTCCATGACTACGAAGCTGCGATCCCGACGCTTCTCGCCGAAGACCAGTGGGTAGTAGGTCCGTCCAAAACGACCAGAGATCGGATGCCTGTCGATTGCCGAGAAGGAACTCTGCCCTGAGTAATTGGGCAGGACATCCTTCGCTTCCTCCAAGCAAACAATTTGAAATCTCATGCCTAGGAACCCCTAGCTACTCGGGCAACCGCAGGCGCGCAGCAACTTAAACGAGGGTTGCTCACTGGCCTGAACGGCAACACGGCCGATTGGTTCCCGCTGTGAATGTTGTTGCAGAACCCATCTCGTACCCTTGGCAACGAATGGATCACGATTCCCCCGGTTCGACGTTGATAGCACCAGGGATCATGTCCCACCTTTCGGATGCGGCGAAGCCACTGATCATATCAGTCGGCACCGAGATGTTCGCCGGCTCGATCGGAGATTGGATCACTTGGGAGGGCCTCCCAGAGCTCCCGCGTCGGGCCCATACTCTGTTGGAACACGTTATGGTCAGGCCAACCGTTGAAAGCCGCGATGCGCGGTTCCGTTCGGTAGATGCTGCATCAGCTCAGCGTCAGACTCTATCGCGGACAGCGTCTCAAACACCGGGTGCAGCCTGCAAAAAAACTCATCAAGGATATCATCGTCATGAGCTATCGAGGCATAGAGCGAAGTACCCGCCAAGTGACCCTGCACGAGCATCTCCTGGGTGATAAAAGTCTTGACGGCAACAGGATCCAACCCCGGGATCGCAAAACCGCCAAGGGCAGGAACACCTTGTGTTTCGATGGTTAGACCCACGGCATCCCCCAGTTCTTTCCAGCGCCGCCGCACATCCAGCCCAATGTTGTCGATTCGTGCCGGCGCATCCTCCTGACGCATGGATTCCAGACTCGCCAAGGCCGCGGCGGGACCGATTCTCTCAGTCCAGAAAGTGCTGGAGATGAACGAACCCTGCGCCGCCTGCATAACGGACTCCGTGCCCACCACGGCGCTGATGGCGTACCCATTGCCCAACGTCTTTCCAAACACTGCCATGTCTGGGTTGACTCCGTGTTCAAGGTGTAGCCCCCCAAGGGTCTTACGGAACCCCGAGGTGCACTCGTCGAACACCAGAACTGCGCCGTGACGGGACGCTGCTGCCCGTACTCCCTCCAGAAACCCGGGAAGGGGTGGTGTCGAGCGCTGTACCTCCATGAACACCACGCCGATTGAGCCGTCGGCGAGAAGTGCCTCCAGGGCAGGCAAGTCGTTGTAGGCAAAACCACGAGACGAGCCAACCAGCCCTTCGGGCACTCCGCCCGGGTCGAGCCCCGGAAGAAGATGGTCGGCCAACTGCAGCTTTCCGGTCAGGTTTGCGGCGAGGTACCAGTCATGCCAGCCGTGGTAGCCACAGAAGGCAACGCCGTCTCGGCCTGAAGCGGCGCGAGCGATTCGCACGGCAATGGCGCAGGCTTCGCCGCCCGATCGAGCGAAGCGCGCCATGTCCGCCCATGGGTGGAGCTCAACAAGCTTCTCAGCCAGCCAGACCTCTTCCGGGCAGTTGAGGGTTGACATATTTCCCTTTTGGACAACCTGACGAACCGCGTCGTCCACGCTGGGATATCCGTAGCCGAGGATGTTGGTACCGACGCCCATGAGGCCGACGTCGATGAACTCGCGGTCATCAAGGTCCCAGACCCGACAGCCCTGCGCTCGTGAGAAGTACGCGGGCCAGCCGACAGGCAGATGCATCTCCGATCTTTTGGAGAGCAGCATGTTGCCCCCAGGGATCACCCGTTTGGCACGCTTCCAGAGTTTCTCTCCAGTCCCCATAGTGCTTCCTTCATCTCGGGTGTGGTGACGATTCGATCGGAACAATTCGGGCTGGGAGCGCATCAACTCCGCGACATCCTGGAAACTGAAATGCTCATGCCCAAACGACTCAAAGACTGCCTGAATAACCTCGAGGTCCTCCGACTCGTCCAAGGTGACCCGCTCACCGGGTACGGGCTGCTCCGTTTCGAGCAATCCCGCCCGGACCAGCGGATCCCTTCGTATGAAAGGCGTTACGTGCTCGCGATCGTACTGATCTGTGGCCTCGTTCCCCGCACGGGTCAGGGCGGTGACACCAAATGCCTCCACGTCAAAGCCATCTGGGAAGGAGTCGCCCGTGCGCACATAGTCATATCGCTGTGTGACCAGTAGATCAATCACATGATCGACGACCACCGGGTCCACGAGTGGGCAGTCCCCGGTGATGCGTACAACTACATCTGCGGCAACGAGTTCTGCCGCGCCGACGTAGCGCTCCAGTACGTCGCCCTCGCTACCTCGAAAACACCGAAGGTTTCGTGCCGCTGCGAGGTCCGCTAGCTCGTCGTTGGCTGAGGTATCTGGGATCGCCAGCACAACCTCACTCACCAACGCTGCCGACCCGAGACGATCCAAGAGGATTTCGAGAACGGTCGGCCCAGAACTGGTCGGAGCACCTTGTGAGGAAAGCGCACGGATCCCAGGCGAGCCTGCACGATCGCGACGACACGGAACGGCGACTGGTCCGTCACCGCGACTGGCCAGTCGACCAACGACGCGGATCACACAGTTCCCAAGGTGGCGTAGGGAGGCTGGCGAGCTCAGCAAGCACTTCCTCGTCCAACGCCGGACCTCGGAACAGCTCGGCAATTTCATTCAGCTGGCCGACCGAGTCAGCGCCAAAGACTGCACCCTTGATGCCAGGAGTAGACCTCACCCAACCGAAAGCTAGTTCGGCTCTCGACCGTCCGATTTTCCGGGCCTTCTCATCAAATGCAACAACGTAGGATCGAAGAGCCACCGTAGAGCCAAGGAGTGAGTTGGGGTCGGCAACAAGGACGCCTTGCAGCAGCACGCTTCTCACGTAGACGTCGGTTCCGGCAAGGTCAGCCTCGTCCAACAGGGCTTGAGGCAGACGACGATCAAACAGGTTGAGCGGAACCTGGACCACAGTGATCCTCGGGTCAGCCACGGCGGCCCGGAACTCTTCCACCTCGTAGACCGATACCCCCAACTTTCCAACTCGTTCCCCAACCAATGCTGCGGCAGCATCTAGTACCGGGCTCTCCTTCAGGAGGACCTCGGTCGAGCTGTGCACGTACAAAACGTCCACGCGTGTCCTACCCATGCGTTCCAGCGAGCGGGTCAGCGAAGCCGACGGTTCCAACTTGGGATCGATCTTGGTATGAACGGGGAGTGCCCATTCTGCGGCACCGATCACCGCCTCCGCATCCCCATACGCCGGTGCGGTATCCAAGGCGGCAACGCCAACGTCCCCGGCGGCGTCAAGGAGTGCCGCGGCCCCTCGGCCTTCGCTCAGTTCCGAGCGCGGACCTTGGCCATACCCAGGCTGGAACTGAGCGGTTCCGAGGACGAGCTCGATCTCGCTACCCCCCCTGCTCACCTAGTGCCAACTGGGTTAAGATCCGACCAAACCAGTGGATCTCCCTGCTCAAGGTCGCTGCAGGCCACCATTCCGAGAACCGTTTCGATGAGGTCTGGAGCGAGACCACCGGCCGGACGCACTGAGCGGACGTTCTCCGTCGATATCTGATCGCCTTGCGCTATCGGTTTGACTGCCCGCAGCGAGCGGCGAAGGGCAACGCTGGCTTCTTCGCGCTTCGACGGCCCAAAACGAACCGATCCGAGGGTGCTGTGGACCTCCCTGACAGAGGACACGAATTCGCTCAGCTCGTCCGGCTCCAACGAGAACGCCGCGTCTGGACCGCCGTCGGCACGCCGCAGGGTCAGGTGCTTCTCGACCAATACCGCCCCCAGGGCTACGGCGGCGGAGGCTGCGCTTGGGCCGACCGAATGGTCTGACAGGCCCACCGGCACGTTCCACATGGCCTGCATGGCGGGAATACTGTGAAGGTCCATTTCGCTTGGCTCAGCGGGATAGCCCGAGTTGCACCTGAGAAGCGCGAGAGCAACCGCCCCGCTACTCACTGCGGCACGGACTGCGTTATCAATCTCAGCCACCGTCGCCATACCTGTCGACATGATCAGTGGACGGCCCTGGGCCGCTGCATAACGGATCAGTGGTAGGTCGATGATCTCAAACGAGGCAATCTTGATGGCCGGGACATCGTGGCCCATCAGGAAGTCGACCGCTGTGGAGTCAAAGGGGCTCGACAGCCAGGTGATGCCGAGTTTGCGCGACTCGGCGACGAGTTCCTCCGTCCACTCCCAAGGGGTCATGGCCTCGGCGTAGAGATCAGCCAGTTCTGCGCCATCCCAGATGGTTCCGCCACTGATGCGAAAATCGGGATGGCTGGAACGCACCGTGATCGTCTCGGGTGTGAAGTGCTGGAACTTCACTGCGTCAGCACCGGCTTCGTGCGCAGCGTGGACCAGCTCGATGGCTGCCTTCACGCTGCCCTTGTGGTTCGCTGAAAGCTCTGCGATCACGTAAGGAGGGTGCGACCCGTCGATCACTCGACCATCGATCGTCAGCTGCGTCATTGTTCGCTCCCATCGGATCTCAAGACCTCGTTGCGCAACAGGTGCTCCTCTAAGCCAGGCCGACTCAGTTGCCACTCGCGCCGGAGCATAGCCAGGCCGACTACATCGACCCTGCCACCTGGCCGCTGGACCTGACTGCGCAGGTAGGCCTCACGGCGGAACCCAAATTTCTCATGCATTGCCACAACCGACTGGTTCGTGCTGAGCACCTCGCTGCTCACCTTCTCCAAATTCAGGTCCTCGAAAGCGACCTGCAAGACCTGGTACCAGGCGGCGCTGCCGACGCCTTGACCCCTCAGGGTTGCGGATGCCACGTAGAAGCCCCATGAGCAGCGCCGGTTGTCGTCATCGATATCGGTGAGGCTGATGAGGCCGACCGGCACCTCGTCGTGCTCGATGATCCAGTCCCGTCGCGTTGGATCCACCAAGATTTTCGCCAACCAGCGGAGGTGCCCGTCCAGCCGAATCGTGCCGTCATTGAACATGTACTGGCGCACTTCTGGAAGGTTCCGCCAAGTGAAGAGCCGCTCGGAGTCCGACTCCTCGACGGGCCGAAGCTCAACCATTCTCGGGCCGTCCATCCATCGCTGCGGCAAGTGCGACCCCGACCCGTCGGGCACCAAGTCCATCCACGCTCCTTCGGCCAGCCTCAATCATCGCAGCCCTCTTCGACGGGTCGGCAATCAGCTCTGACAACGCCGTCTTGGCCATGGCCTCCGGGTGAGGTGCCCTGCCGTCAATCGTGTGAGTGAATCCATCCAAGTTTGCAGCACTAGACGATGAGACCTGATTCTCAGCGACAATCAGTCCGATTGTGGGCACACCTAAGTAGGCGGCCTCCCATAAGGTCGAACCCGCTCCGATGATCGCACAATCGGAAGCTGCCAGTTCCGCTGCATAGGCACGTGGATCGACCACGCTCGCGTTGTCGATCGTCTCGACCATTCCCCGGATCTCGTTTCCTCGGCAGTTCGACGGCCCGATCGCCACTCGCAGATCTACATCCAGCTGTGCCGCTTCCCTCGCTATGGAGATGGTGAGGTCCAGCGGATCGCTGCCTCCGATCGAGATCAGCACACGCGGGCGGATCCTCTCCTGAGACTCTGCCGGCCCGATCTCTCGAACGGCCCTTCGAAGCAACACAAACCCGAGTCCGAGCAGCAGCGTGGCTTCTGGAAACCGGGCATACATAGAAGCTTGCGCGTGCGGGTTTTGGTTAAGGACAAGAATCGGTTCGCTGGCCTTGGTCTCGCTGTTGTCGTCGATGACGGCATGAGCGCACCGATGCTTTCCTAGCGTGCGGTAGAAGGAACCGTGGAAGTGATACCCGTCGACGACCACAAGATCAGGTCGCAGCGATGCAACCTGCTCTGCGTCTTCTCCGGCCCCGGAAGGCCCACCGATCTGGTGGTGGGCGATGGACGCTGCCTCGGCGGCCTGGAGGACAGCGGCCGGCGCTCCGGATGAAGCCAGTGCGACCTTCCATCCCAACTCAACTAAGCCCTCGCCAAGGGCAAGACTTCGCATGACGTGTCCAAGCCCAATTTCGGGTCCCCCATCGGCACGAAGCAGAGCGAACGGCGGACCCATTGCCACTGGTCAGCTCAGCAGTTGCGCCAAGGTCGCGACGACACGATCTTGGTCGGAGTCGGTCATGGCCGGATACATCGGGATGCTGATGAGCTTCTCGTAGGCCTCGTCGCAGATGGGTAGATCGCCAGGTTGGAGTCCCAGATCGGCGCTCACCGAATGGTGATGAACCGGCACATAATGCACCTGGACGCCGATGCCGGCGGCCCGTAGACCATCAAAGACACGCCGCCGATCGCTCACACGAATCGGGAAGAGGTGGTAGCCGTGCGTGAAACCGTCTGGCGCTGCGGGTGGAAGTTCCAGCGGCAGGTCCACGAGAAGTTCCCGGTAGCGCGTGGCAAGATCATTTCGACGAGCGATGAACGAGTCGAGCTTCGTCAGCTGCGACAGTCCGAGCGCCGCCTGGATGTCCGTCATCCGGTAGTTGAAGCCAACCCGCGAGATGTCGTAGGCCCAGGCGCCTTGATCGGGGCGGGGCCCAATGTTGTGGCTTCGAAACAGGCGCAGCTTTCTGGCCAACTCCTCGTCATTGGTCGTGACCATGCCCCCTTCGCCTGTTGTAATCGGCTTCACGGGATGGAACGAAAAGACGCACATGTCACTGTGGGCACAGTTGCCAACCGGCCCATCTGGGGTCGATGCTCCCAGAGCGTGCGCTGCGTCTTCGATGACGACTCGCGGACGCACAGTTTGGCCCCGCAGGTCGACCGGCAGGCCGGCGAAATGAACGGCTACCACGGCCTCTGCCCGCCTCGAGACCCGGTCCATGTCGAGATTCAGGGTTTCAGAATCTATGTCAACGAGGCCTACATCGGCTCCGACATATCTCGCGCAGTTCGCACTCGCCATGAATGTCAGGGGGGACGTCACCACCAGGTCACCTGGTCCAAGCCCAGCCACCGACGTGCACGCGTGCAAGCCAGCTGTCCCGCTCGAGAATGCCACCGCATGGCGCGCACCGACCCGATCGGCGATCGCACGCTCAAAAGCCTCGATGGTAGGGCCCTGGGTCAGCCAGTCACCTCCAAGCACTTCTGTGACTGCGTCGATGTCACTCTGGTCAACGGACTGCCGACCGTACGGAATCTTCTGCATCGTCACAGGGTCGCGAGGAGGGTACGAAGCTCGTCCACTCCGAGCCACATATCGTTTGTGTCCGAGCGGTAGACAAAGCCCTCGGGCAACGCTTCGCCCTTCTGAAACTCTGCCGCTTCCCAATAGTCCAGCACAGGGGTGATGACGTAATAGTCGTCGAACGACTGCCCCCGCCTGGCGTCATCCTCGCAGATCATCTCTTCATGCAGCTTCTCCCCCGGCCGGATACCTACATTGACTATTTCTGCATTGGGGGCGATGGCTCGGGCGAGATCAATCACCGTGGTCGATGGGATTTTCGGCACGAACAACTCACCTCCGACAAGGCGGTCGAAGCTGTCGACAACAAACTGCACCGCCTGATCGAGCGTGATCCAAAAGCGCGTCATGCGTTCGTCTGTGACGGGCAGACGACCGGACTCCGCAAGCTTGCGGAACAGGGGAATGACCGAGCCCCGGCTCCCCATGACGTTCCCATATCGAACGACGCCGAATCGAGTGTCGCTGTGCCCGGCGTACGTATTGCCAGCCACAAGCAGCTTGTCGGAACACAGCTTCGAGGCCCCATACAGGTTGAGGGGCGATGAGGCCTTGTCCGTTGAGAGCCCGATAACCCGCTCGACTCCTGCGTCGATGCAAGCGTTGATAACGTTTTCAGTTCCGAGGACGTTGGTTCGAATACACTCAAACGGATTGTACTCGGCAGTATCGACCTGCTTCATTGCGGCCGCATGAACGACAGCTTCCACGCCGTCCATCGCACGTGAGAGACGGTCGGGATCCCGGATGTCGCCTATGAACCACCGAAGTCGAGGATCATCACCAAGGTCCGTTCTAAACTCATACTGCTTGAGTTCATCCCTCGAAAAGATAACCAAACGTTTGGGGTGCAGGTGCTCCAACGCGTAGCGAACAAATGCCCGCCCAAACGAACCGGTTCCCCCCGTGACTAAAATAGACCGTTCAGCGAGATATGTCATCGATGAGAACTACGCTTTCAAGCGAGGAGTAGGACATTTGGATATTATCACACAGGCCGGCGTTGTTACGCCAGCCACCGTGATCGGCGACGCTCTCGGCATCACCCGCCAAGCCGCCCACCGCCACTACCGGCGTCATCGTTGGGACCCCGACACCCAAACCGTCTGGACCGAACCGCCCCTCCCGCTCGGACGCAACTGACCCTCTCCAGACGCGGGCAGCACCGCCGTCCAGACCGGTCACAACCCCAGGTTCTTGACGCCAACTGCGCCACCCGCCATCATCACCCCGCCGACCTCAACGACCCCTCACAAGTGGTCCCATGCAGCTGGCGCAGCCCCGGTCCCTTTCAACTGGCGCATGACAGGCGCCGGGCACCGCACAATCGCAGCCCGAGTTGGGGCGCCGGAAACAACGGTGCGGGGATGGCTGCGTCGGGCCCGAGCGAACGCGGAGACCATCCGCGCCAATGCGACGATCGCGATGTGCGCGCTCGACCGGATGGCCGGAAAGATCGATCCGACCGGCACCCAGCTTGGCGACATGCTCGAAGCGGTAGGCCGTGCCGCGATGGCCTGGAACAACCTTCGACCGGACCGCCCCGAGGCGATACCCCACCTGGAGCTGGCCGCTCTGATGACCGGCGGCGAGTTGTTGATGCCCAACCCGACACGACTGGCCTACTGGCCGCCCCAGTAGGCCGGGTGGAGGTCTGCTTCGACGCGCCCAAAAACGCTCCGATCGCAGTGGCGTCGTTCTCGCATGCCCCGATTTGGTGCCCACGATGAATGACACCGCCGTGCCCATCCAGCGTGGCGCCCAACAGTTGCTCGGGACCTCGAACGTCACCGTTCCACGATCTCACGCGAAGTGACCCGCAACGGTGGTCGTCACGCCTACCGACCGTCAGCTGCGGGGGTTCTCCTGGCATTTCTGTGATGGGTGAGACTGGTTCGCATGGATCGTCGCGATGAGATGGTTGAGCTGATCGGACGGCTGGGGGGTGGGCCCGACGCGGGGATGTTGACGGTTGCCCGCTTGGGCGAGTTGTTGGATCAGGAACTCCTGGTTCAGGTTCGTGGGCCTCGCCGGGCGGGTTGGTCGTGGGCCCGTGTTGGGGCAGCGCTTGGGGTCACTCGCCAGTCGGTTCATCGCCGGTTTGCGTGGCTTGTTTGAGACACGCTCAGGTTGACGGTCAAGGTGATGTGGGGGTCGGTTGGGGTTCCCAGGGGAGGGTGGTGGTGATGTTCCCGCAGGCGAGGTAGATGATCGGGATGAACGTGGCTGCGCGGTGGTGCCCGTAGCCCCGGTGGTTCGACAGGCGGATCTTTGAGTTGGTGCCCTCGAGCCGCGAGTTCGACAGTCCGAGCTCGACCGCAGCAAGGATCCCCGTCTTGCGGTTCCGGACCATCTGGGACGCTTTGACCATGGGTGGGATCCGCGACCGGCACGCCCGGTCGAGCCACCGTTCCAGGTAGGCCGCAACGTCGGTTGGGTTGTCGAGCTGGTAGAGGCCACGGAATCGTTCTTTGATCTGCTGGGCCCGCCAGATCGCGTGGTGAGACCGCTCGTGACGTTGGAGCACCGCTGCTTGGTTGTCGGTGAGATCGGTCGGCTTCTTCAACAACGCCCACCGGAGATCGCGGGCCTCGCCCCCGGAGAGCGGCAGACCAGTCTTAGTGAGGCGGACCCACCGAATCGTGTCTGTGACTGCCTTGTTGAGGAGTTTGACAGCGTGGAAGGGGTCCCAGCAGATCGCCGCCCGGGTGGCTTTGAGGGTCGCTGCGGGGTAGGCGCGGCCCATGTCCATCGACACCGCCTCGATCCGCTGGCAGCGTTCCGGGCCGAGAAGTTCATAGAAGCTCCCAAGGGTGGCGGCGCTCTTGCCTTCCCCAACCCAGAGGGTCGCGCCGGTGGTCTGGTCGACGACAACGGTGAGGAACTGGTGGCCTTTCGCGTAGGAGATCTCGTCGACACCGAGGCGGGTGAGATGGTCGAAGCGGGCGTCGGTGAGTTCCTCGGCGACAACCCGGCCGATGATCGTTGTGACGGTCTCCCAGTCGACCCGCAACGCCGCAGCGACGGTGGTCCGGTCACAGCGTTGAGTCCACCATGCAACAAGTTGCTCGAACGCGATGGTGTGGCGCGCACGGGCTCTGGCCCACGGCACATCCTCGGTCACCACCCGGCCGCACACCCGGCATGACAGCCGCCGGATCTCCCCTTGGAGAACAGTCTACATAGCGAAACAGTCGAGGTGTCGCCAGCGGCGAACCGACCGGCTGTGAACCGCTCTCGTGGACCATCCGCACGGGCACCTCAACAGCTGTCGGGTGTGTCGAACATCGAGTACCACCGTGTCGGTCCCGACGGTCACATCGGTAACGGTGAGCGCGGGAAGGTCGAGCATCTTGTTGAATGAAGTGGTGGCGCGCACGGGCGTGCATCTCCGGGATCGGTTGGCGTAGGAACCGCCGAACCTAGGTGTGCGACCTGTGCACGCCACACAACCACGTTCAACTCATCGAAAACCCCTGCAACACCAACGGAAACTGGCCCTATCCGCCCGGAATCACTTCACAGAAATGCCAGGAGAACCGCTGCGGGTGACGCTGCGCTGACCCGTCGGCGCCGCCCCAAGACCGCTGTGCTCGCCGCCGACAGCCGGCTCCGAGACCGGGTCGTCGAGCTGGTCACCAAGGGCTACTCCCCGGTCGCCACAGCCGCCCTGTGCGCCCGCCAGCCCGACGATGGCATGGTGTGCGCCGAGACGATCTACCAAGCGATCTACGACGGCACCCTCGGTCTCAACGCGAGCGATTGTCTCCGATCTCGACGGGCCAGACGGAAGCGACGCCGGACGACCACAGCGTCCAGGATGTCGCCGCTGGGGCCGAATCTGGTCCCGATCAGCGACCAGCCGGCCGAGGCTGGCGAGGGTGCCCCAGGCCATTGGGAGGGCGATCTGATCATCGGTGCGCGCAACCAATCCGCAGCGTTGACGTTGGTGGAACGCTCGTCGGGTTTCCAGATCGTCTATGCGTTACCGAACGGCTATCACGCCGATCTGGTGATCGCGACGCTTGTCCACTGGGTGCAGACCACACCCGCCGAGATGTGTGCGGCGTTGACGTGGGACCGAGGCTCGGAAATGGCCCACTGGGAAGTGCTCACCAACGGGTGGGGCCTGCCAGTGTTCTTCTGTGATGCTCACTCACCGTGGCAGCGTCCGA
>Ga0073899_10002908_pt1 | contig 15318 bp, 15 predicted proteins | sample KloWWTmetaKNB5Ph_FD_88975 | JGI IMG/M metagenome (GOLD analysis project Ga0073899, IMG submission 88975) | Active sludge microbial communities from Klosterneuburg, Austria, studying microevolution and ecology of nitrifiers - Klosterneuburg... | ecosystem: Engineered > WWTP > Aerobic digester >...
GCCACGTCCTTGCGATCGGGGGCGAGCACGCCCTCCTCGATCGAGAACAGCAGGCTGGCCGCGGTGCTGGCCGCGACGCGGACCTCCTGCCCGATCTCGATGGTGAAGCTGCGCTCGTAGGCGCGACCGTCGGAGGTGATCGCCCGCAGGTTGCCGGTGGTGTCGGCGGCGCGGGAGATCTCAATATATACATATGGAGCTTCGGTCGGGGTCGGCCCGCCGTGGCGCTCGATCGGCAGGCGGGGCAGTCGAAGGCGCAGCGCCGCGAGCACGGCGGCCTCATGAAAGCCGACGATCTCGACCCGCGCCGCGCGAAACTCCTGCGCCTGCGCCTGCGCCTGCGCCTGCGCCTGCGCCTGCGCCTGCGCCTGCGCGGGCGCGCCGGCCGGCGCGGGCGCAGCGGCCCGCGCCGCGGGCGACCACGTGAGGGCCGTGACGGCGGCGGCGCACGCCAGGATGAAGGAGCGAGGCATCGGGATCGCTACATGGCCTCAGGGACAGTCGGCATCGACGCACACCGGCCCGCCGAGGAACGGCGAGTCACAGCATTGCAGGTCCTCTCCGTCGCTGTCCTCGGACTCGCAGGCCTCGACGCAGGGGCAGCTGTCGCAGCCGTCGATCACGCTGTAGGGCTCGCAGTCTCCGGACAGGCACAGCTCGTCCGCGCGGCACAGATCGCCGCAATCTCCACAGTGCAGCGAATCGCTCGCCAGGTCGACGCAGCCGCCGCCGCAGGCCTGCTTCGGGGCGTCACAGGCGGCGATGCAGGCCCCGTCCTGGCATAGCTCCGCGCCGGCGCAGGGGCTGCCGCAGCCGTCGCAGTGGGCCGCGTCGGCGCGGATATCGACGCAGGCGCTGCCGCAGCGGGTCAGCCCCGGTCGGCAGACACACACACCGCCGTCGCAGGCCTCCAGGTCGGAGTCGCAGGCATCGTTGCAAGCGCAGGTGTCGGCTGCGGCGCAGCCGTCGCCGCAGACGACCTGTCCCTCCGGACAGGCTCCAGGGTCATCGCACGCGCCGGCGGCCACGCAGGCGCCGTCGCAGCGGACCTGTCCCTCCGGACAGTCGTCGCACTCGCCCTGCGGGGCGCAGCCGTCGCCACAGACGACCTGTCCCTCCGGGCAGGACCCCGCCGAATCCGCGGCGCCACCGATCGTGTATTCGGCGACGCTGCACGCGGACAGCCACGCGGACAGGCACAGCGCCAGCGCGCGCAGGCGCCTCATGGCGCGGCCTCGCTGGCGAGCGCGGCCTCGGCCTGCTCCTGGTGGATGCCCCGCGGGTGGCGCTCGAGGTAGTCGCGCCAGCACGAGCCGCGCGCGTCATCGGTGGCGCGCAGGCACAGGCCGGCCCGCGCGTCGTCGGCGAAGCGACCGGCGGGGAAGCGCTCCAGGTACTCGCGCCACACGGCGACCTGGCCGTCGGCGCCCCGCAGCTGCCGCACGAGCGCGAACAGGTCGCCGTAGGCGAGCTCGGAGCGGCCGCCGCGTCCGGCGATCGCCACGATCTCGCGCAGCTTCTGCTCGGCCGCCGCGAGCTCGCCGCGCTCCCACAGCGCCTGCGCCTCGTCCTCGAGCGAGGGCTCGGGGCGGGGCTCCGCGGGTCGGGTCCGGGCGCGCGGTCGCGCGCTCGCGCCCTCGTCCCGCGCGGGGCCCTCGCGGGTCGCGGCGCCGGGCGAGGGCTCGTCCGCCGCGGCGAGTGACGGGCTGTCCGGGAGGACAGGTTGCTCCGTCGTCGCTACCCCCTCGCTGGCCTCGAGGACATGTCGCTCGGGCGCTCCATCGACGCGGCGCGCCGCGCCGCCCGGGGCCCCCGCGCCCGCGGCGTTGGCCTCGACGCCGGTGTCCACCGCGCGGCGAGCGAGCTCGGTCGGTCGGACGAACACGAGGACCAGCGCAGCGGCGGCGGCGGCGACGAGGCCGACGACGAGGCCGAACCTTCGTCCGCGCCGGGGCAGCGGCGGCGGCGGAATGCTGGCCATGCGCCGCTCGGCGATCTTCGCGTCGAGCTCGGCGCGCAGGGCCATGGTGAACGGTGCGAGCGCCGCCGCGTCGTCGCGCGGAGCGGCCCGCTCGGCGCGCGCGAGCGGGATCACGGGCGGCAGTGCCGCGACGCGGGCGAGCGCCGCCTCCGACACCACATCGGGGTCGAGCTCGCGGGCCCGCGCCAACATGGCCGCAAAGTCAGGTACGGGCCGGGCCGCGGCGATGCGCTCGTCGAGCAGCGCCGCGGCATCGCGGGTCGCTGGCGCGAGGTCTCGCCGGTTCGCGTCGTCGGGCTCACGGGTCGTCATGGTCGCGCTCCTTACCCTCGATCGCGGCCCCGGCGGGGAGCCAGCCGAGGCGCGTAAGCTCGCCCCGGATCCGGGCCCGGGCCCGGGTCGCGCGCACCCGCAGGTTGCCTTGCGACACGCCGAGCTCGGCCGCGGCCTCCGCCGCCGGCATGTCCTGAAGATCGCACAGCACGAAGGCCTCGCGCAGCGGCGGCGGCAGCGACTCGAGCACCGCGAGCAGCACCTCGGCGCGGCGCTGACGAAGGTGCCCGCCCTCGGGGTCCGCGTCGGGCCCGGTCACGTCGTCGCGGCTCATCTCCTCGAGTCGGTCCATCGCGCGGTCCCCACGCGAGCGCGAGCGCCAGTGCTTGCGCACGATGTTGACGGCGATGCCGCGCAGCCAGCCGATCAGCGGGGCCCGGCCCTCGAAGGCCGGCAGGCTGACGAAGGCCCGCGCGAAGGTCTCCTGCACCAAGTCCTCGGCCGCCTGGGTGTCCCCGGTCAGGTACGCGATGTAGCGAAAGACCCGGTCGAAGTGCTCCTGATAGAGCCGACCCCACGCCTCGACGTCCCCGCCGCGGGCCCGCTCGACCAGCGCGGCCTCGTTCGCCTCCGACCGGGCGTCCGTCGCTCCCGTCGGCCGCCCCGGCGGCTGGAGTTGGTGAAGTGAGCCCACTTGTCCCCTGGTACCCGATGCGAGCGAGACGTTACAACCCCCACGCACACGCCGTCGCGCGCGCAGAGTCCGCCAGATGCGCCACCCGGCAGACTTGCGGCCGGGCCCCGCGGGCCTGCGCCCACGAGGCCATAACGGCCCCTCTAGCGCGCTTTAGGCCGTGTCGCCGGTGTCCTCGGGACCCTCGCTGTCCTCGGTCTCCTCCTCGTCGGGCGTCCCGTCGTTATCGTCGTCCGGGTCCTCCGCGTCGTCCTCGCCGTCGTCGTCGACGTCGTCCGCGTCCCCGTCGTCCTCGGCGTCGGGGGCCCCGTCATTGTCGTCGTCGTCGTCGTCCGCGTCGGCCTCACCGTCGTTGTCGTCGTCGTCGTCGTCGTCGTCGTCGATGCCGTCGTCGTCGACGTCGTCCTGGTCCTCCTCGTCCTCGTGGTCGTCGACGCCGTCGTTGTCGTCGTCGTTGTCCTGGTCGTCGTCGACGCCGTCGTTGTCGTCGTCCGGGTCCTCGGCGTCGCCGATCCCGTCGCCGTCGCGGTCGGTGATGGCACCGTTGCTGCTGTCGTCACATCCAGCCGTGCCGAGCGCGAGCGCGGCGAACATCGAGAGGGTCAAGCTACGGATCTTCATGTTGGTCAGTGCCTCCACAACCCAGGTGCCCGACCGCCGCACGGTGTTACAAAAAATCGTGGGCGCACTTCATGCGTCGCCGCGGACGGATGACCTACCGGTCTCACGGCGCGACGATGCGTCCCGGAGCGCCCGCGCTGCCGGTCTGGGTGTGGCAGCTGTTGCAGTCGCCGGTGGCCTGGGGCCCGAACATCTTGCGCTCCTTGTCGCCCTGCACGACCCGCGCGGTGATCGGGAACATGAGCGCGCCGCCGTCCTCGAAGATGTCATAGAGGAAGTTGCCGGAGCTGTTGACCGGGAGCTTGACCACCCGCGCGTCGGCGGTCGTGACCTCGACGAAGATGGGCTCGACGCTGCCGTCGACGCCGAGACAGTCGTCGGGCTCGTGCCCGGTCGCATAGACCGTGCCGACGATCGGGAAGCGGCTCGCCACCGGCGGCTCCATGGCCGCGTGGCAGGTCTGACAGGCCATGCCCGGGTGCATGTGCGGCGACTCCTGGTTCCCCATGGTCCAGAACTGGTCGCGGCTGCACACCGGGTCCTGCGCGAAGGGGTCGTCGCCGGTGCCCGAGGTCGTCGGGGTCCCGCCGCTCGACCCCTCGCTGTCGCCGCCGGACGAGCTCGACGAGCTCGACGAGTCGGATGAGCCCGACGAGCCCGACGAGCCCGACGAGCCCCCCCCGTCGGTCGAGCCCGTCGAACCGCCACCGGAGTCGCCGCACGCCATCGCCGAGGACCCCAACAAGCCGAGAATTACCCACCGTCGAATCATCGGGAGGCTCTAACATGCTCCGGATCGCGGCCTCGCGATAGATCTGCGTGGAGGTCCCGCGCCCGCTCTGCCAGAGCTCACGGCGCCGCCCCGAACGCCGCCCCGAGCCCGTAGGTCAGGCCCATCGCCAGCGCACCGCCCAGCACCACCCGCCCGAGCGCGCGCCCCACGGGCGCCCTGCCGAGCCGCGCGCTCCATCCTCCGAGCAGCGCGAGCGTCACGAGCGCACAGCCCAGCGTCGCCGGCACGCGCACCGCCGCGGGCACCAGCAAGAACACCGCGAGCGGCAGCGCCGCACCCACCGCGAACGACAGCGCCGACACCACCGCGGCCTGCAGCGGCCGCGCGAGGTCGTCGGGGTCGAGGCCCAGCTCCTCGCGCGCGTGCACCCGCAGCGGGTCCTCGTGGGCGACCAGCGCGTCGGCGACCTGCGCCGCGAGCTCGGCCGGGAGCCCCTTCGCCTCGTAGAGGCCGATGAGCTCGTGGCGCTCCGCCGCCGGCGTCTCGGCGAGCTCTCGTCGCTCGCGCGCGAGGTCGCCGAGCTCGATGTCCCGCTGCGAGCTGACCGACACGTACTCACCGGCGGCCATCGACAGCGCCCCGCCGACCAGGCCAGCCACGCCCGCCGTGGCCACCACGCCCGCGCCGGCCTCCGCGGCGGCGACCCCGAGCACCAGGCTGGCGATCGATACGATGCCATCATTCGCGCCGAGCACCGCGGCGCGCAGCCACCCGCCGACCTGGGACCGATGCTCCTCGATGTGCGCCATGGCCCTTATTGACACGGATCCGCGGCCCGGCCGGAGAATGTGCGTATATCTCCGTTTGCGGAAGTCGATATCCCCGTTCATTGATGCTCGTCTGCGAGCGTGTCACCAGCCGCCCCCTCGACGGATCCCCTGCTCCCCGGCCGCCGCGCCGTCGTCACGACGCTCGCCGCGAGCCCGCTCGACGCGGTCGCGCAGCTGCAGCTCGAGCCCCAGGCGGCCCCCGAGCCCTCGTCGCTCGCGCCCGACGAGGTCCTGATCGCGGTCCGCAGCGCCGCCGTCGGATGGGTGGACCTGTTGATGACGAGCGGCCAGTACCAGCACGTGCCGCGCCCGCCCTACACGCCAGGGCTGGAGTACGCCGGCGAGGTCGTCGCGGCCGGCGCCGCGGTCGACGGCTCGCTGCTCGGCCGGCAGGTGATCGCCGACGGCATGCTCACCGGTCCGCGCTCGCTCGGCGCCCACCGCCAGTTCGGCGGCTTCGCGTCCTACGCCGTCGCGCCGCTCGCCGCCGTGATCCCGCTGCCCGCCGCGCTCTCGCTCGACGAGGGCGCGTGCCTGCTCGGCGGCTATGAGACCGCCTATCACGCCCTCGTGCAGCGGGCCCGCCTGCAAGCCGGCGAACACCTGCTCGTGCTCGGCGCGACCGGCAGCACCGGCCTCGCGGCGGTCCAGCTCGGCAAGCTGCTCGGCGCCACGGTGATCGCCGCCGGTCGCTCGGCGGCCAAGCTCGAGGTCGTGCGCGCGCAAGGGGCCGACCACGTGCTGCGCTGCGATGACGCCGAGGGAGCCCCGACGCTGCGCGAGCAGCTCAAGGCGCTGACAGGCGGACGCGGCGTCGACGTCGTCTATGACGGGGTCGGCGGTCCGCTCTCCGCCGAGGCGCTGCGCGGCTGCGCCTTCGGGGCCCGCTTCGTCCTCGTCGGCTGGGCCGCGACCCCCTTCGTCGCGCGCGGCGACCGAGACCCCAACACCCTGCCGACCAACCTGATCCTCATGAAGGGCATCGACGTGCTCGGCTCGCCCGCCGTGATCGCCGTCCACCGCGACCCCGCCCTGCGCACCGAGCGTCTCGCACGGATCCTCGCGTGGGCCCGCGAAGGTCGGCTGCGCCCGCTGGTCTCGCGCACCTTCGCCTTCGCAGAGCTCACCGAGGCGATGCACGCCAAGTGGGAGAGCCGCTACCCCGGCAACATCGTCGTCCACCCCGAGCACTGAGGCCCAGACCCCAGGCCTCGGGTGCACAGCTGCTCACCGGAGACCTCGCGCGTGGTCACCATCCTCCTCGCCCGCCATCTCTCGCGGAGCGGCGTTCTGCGGCCTGCCCGCGCCGGGCCCCGCGGCCGGCGGGCCGTGATACCCTGCGCCGCCATGACCGGATTGACCGGATTGACCGGAGTGATCACCGACGAGGAGCGGGCCGCCTTCCGCGCGACCCTGCGCCGCTTCGTCGACCGCGAGCTGATGCCCGGAGTCGAGGCGTGGGAGGAGGCCGCCGAGTTTCCGGTCGACCTGTACCTTCGGGCAGGTGAGCTCGGCCTGCTCGGCATCGGCTTCCCGGAGGAGTACGGCGGCAGCCCGGGCGACAGCATCACGACGATCCACCTGTGCGAGGAGATCGCGCGCACTGGCTCGGGCGGCCTGATCGCCGGCCTGTTCAGCCACGGCATCGGCCTGCCGCCGGTGCTCAACCTCGGCAGCGAGGCCCAGAAGCGCCGCTTCATCCCCGAGGTCCTCGCCGGCCGCAAGATCTCCGCGCTCGCCATCTCCGAGCCGTCCGGCGGCTCGGACGTCGCCAACCTCAAGACCACCGCGCGACTGGACGGCGATCACTACGTCGTCCACGGCGCCAAGATGTTCATCACCTCGGGCATGCGCGCCGACCTCGTCACCGTCGCCGTGCGCACCGGCCCCGCGGGCCTCGGCGGCATCTCCTTGCTGGTCGTCGAGGCCGGCACGCCCGGCTTCACCCGCACCCCGCTCAAGAAGATGGGCTGGTGGTGCTCCGACACCGCGGCGCTGTACTTCGACGAGTGCCGGGTGCCGGCCGAGAACCTGCTCGGCGAGGAGAACGCGGGCTTCCTCGGGATCATGCAGAACTTCAACCGCTAGCGGCTGATGCTCGCGGCGATGGCGGTGGCGTTCTCGCAGGTCTGTTACGACGAGGCCGTCGCCTACGCGCGCTCGCGCGAGACCTTCGGCAAGCCGCTGATCAGCCGCCAGGTGATCCGGCACAAGCTGGTCGACATGGCGACCCGGATCCACCCGGTGCGCAGCTGGCTGTACGACCTGGCCCGCCGGGTCGACGCCGGCGAGTGGCCGATCGCGGAGATCTGCATGCTCAAGAACGCGGCGACCGCCTGCGTCGAGCACTGCGCCCGCGAGGGCGTCCAGATCTTCGGCGGCGCCGGTTACATGCGCGGCACCAGGGTCGAGCGGATCTACCGCGAGACCAAGGTGCTGGCGATCGGCGGCGGCGCCGAGGAGATCATGAAGGACCTCGCCGCGCGCCAGCTCGGCTGGTGAGCACACATTCGAGAGAGGACGGCTCAGTGGCAGACTCCATCCCATCCCGCTTCTTCGCCCAGGGCCGCACGCGCCCCGCGGACCCCGCCGCCCACGTCCGCAAGGACGGCGCCTGGCAGGCGATGTCATGGGCCGCGTACACCGGCCTCGCCCGCCGGGTCGCGCGCGCCCTGATCGCCCTCGACTTCGCCCCCGGCCAGGCGACCTGCATCCTCGGCTTCAACCGCGTCGAATGGGTGACCTTCGCGCTCGGCGCCCAGGCGGCCGGCGGCGCCCCGGCGGGCATCTATACGACCTGCTCGCCGGTCGAGGTCCAGTACATCGTGCAGCACGCCGAGGCCGCGATCGTGCTGGTCGAGGACGCCGCGCAGTTCGCCAAGATCGCCGCGGAGCGCGAGCGCCTGCCGCTGCTGCGCCACGTCGTGCTGATGGCCGGCGCCGCCGTCGACGACCCGCTGGCGCTGACCTGGGAGCAGTTCCTGGCCCGCGGCGACGCCGTGCCGGACGCCGCCGTCGACGAGCGCGTGCGCGGGATCCAGGAGGACGACACCGCGACGTATATCTACACCTCGGGCACCACCGGGCCGCCGAAGGCGGTGATGCTGAGCCACGGCGCGCTGCTGTGGACCGCCGACACGATCTCGCGGCTGATGGCGTTCACGCACCGGGACTCGATGGTCTCGTACCTGCCGCTGTCGCACATCGCCGAGCAGCTGATCAGCATCTACGGCCCGGTCACCCTCGGCACCCAGGTGTACTTCGCCGAGGCCCTCGAGAGGCTGCCCGACAACCTCAAGGAGGTGCAGCCCACGATCTTCTTCGGGGTCCCGCGGATCTGGGAGAAGTTCCACGCCGCCGTCCGCGGCAAGATCGCCCAGGCCACCGGCGTCAAGAAGCACCTGCTCGAGTGGGCGATGGGCGTCGCACGCCGCGTGCACGCCCTGCGCAACCGTAGCGAGCCGCTCCCCGCCCTGCTCGGCCTGCAGTACGCCCTCGCCCAGCGCCTGGTGTTTCGCAAGCTCAAGGCCGCGCTCGGCCTCGGTCGCGCCACGGTCTGCGTCTCGGGCGCCGCTCCGATCGCCCCCGAGGTGCTCGAGTACTTCACCGGCCTCGACATCGTCGTCTACGAGGTCTACGGCCAGTCCGAGGACTGCGGCCCGACCTGCATCAACATCCCCGGCCAGACCCGCTTCGGCGCGGTCGGCAAGCCGCTGCCGGGCCTCGAGGTCCGCCTCGCCGACGACGGTGAGATCCTCGTGCGCGGGCGCAGCCTGTTCAAGGGCTACTTCAAGGAGGCCACCGCCACCGCCGAGACCCTCATCGACGGCTGGTTGCACTCCGGCGACCTCGGCTCCTTCGACGCCGACGGCTTCCTGCACATCACCGGCCGCAAGAAGGAGATCATCATCACCGCGGGCGGCAAGAACATCGCCCCCCGCAACATCGAGGCCGCGCTCAAGAACCACCCGCTCGTCGAGGAGGCCGTCGTCATCGGCGACCGCCGCAAGTTCCTCGGCGCCCTGCTCACCCTGCAGCCGAGCGCCGCGACCTGGCTGCGCGAGCGCGGTCATACGCCCGAGGGCGCGCTCCACGAGCACCCCGAGCTGCTCGCCGAGCTCGGTCGCTGGGTCGAGATGGTCAACCGCGACTTCGCCCGCGTCGAGCACGTGCGCAAGTTCCGGGTGCTCCCGCGCAGCCTCAGCCAGGAGCAGGAGGAGCTGACGCCGACGCTCAAGCTCAAGCGCCGCATCATCGACCGCAATTGGAGCGAGCAGATCGAGAGCATGTTCGCCGGCGACGAGTGACGCGGGCTCGCGCCGGTCGGTCCACGACCGGCGCGACCGCCGAGGATCCGATGATCCGATGATCCGATGATCCGCCGTCGAGGCCGACCGGTCAGCGAGCCGTGCGCGGCTTGACGACGATCTCCACGCGGCGATTGTTGGCCCGGCCCTCGGCCGTGCTGTTTTCGGCGACCGGCTGGTCGGCGCCGTGGCCCTCCGCCGTGATCCGGTCCGCGGGGACGCCACGCTCGACCAGATAGTCGCGGACCGCCTCGGCGCGCTTGCGCGAGAGCTCATTATTGACGGCCGCCGTGCCGCTCGAGTCGGTGTGGCCCTCGACCACATATGTGGCGTCGGCCTCATCCTTGAGCAGCGCCTCGGCGACCTGGCCGAGCCGGCTCCGCGCCGAGGGCAACAGCGTGTGCTTGCCGCTGGCGAACACCACGCTCCCGCTCAGCGTGATCACCGTACCGCGGATGTCCTGCTTGACCGCGGCGAGGTTTGCGAGGTCCGCGGCGACCTTCGCGGCCCGCGCCTCGGCCTCCTCACGTCGCTGCCGCTCGACCGCCAGCTCCTCCTCGGTGGCGGTATTGGCGGCCTGCTGGGTCGCAAGCACGCCCCGCGTCGCCTTGAGCTCGGCACGGGTCCGGGCGGCCTCCTGCTCCTCGCGCTGTCGGCCCTCCTGCGTGGCCGCGGCGGCCTGACGCTTGAGCACCGCGACGCGGCCCAGCGTCGCGGCGAGCTCGGCCTTGCGCAGGGCGATGTACGCCTGGTCGCGCACGGCGCTGGTGTCCCCCTTGTCCTCGAACAGCGCCTCGGCGCGGGCCAGCGACTTCTTGGCGACGTGCAGCTCGGCCGGCGTGTACTCCTGCGCGGGGCCGGTGGCGGCCTGCTCGTAGGCGCTGCGAGCGGCGACCAGCTCGGACGGGGTGGCGTGGGCGCAGCCGACGACCATGATGGCCGCTGCGACGAAGAAGGGGATGGGCTTGCTCGGGCTCATGGTGTCACCTCCGGGGTCCGGGCGTCGACGCCCTGTTTGGCCTGCTCGACCGCCTGGCGGGCCTGCGCCTCGCGGGTCAGGGCGATCGCCAGCTCGGCGTCGTTGACGGCGCGCAGCGCCATGGCGTGGGCGCGGTCGTTCTTGCCGTCGTCCATCAGCCGCCGGGCCCGCTCGAGCTCCTCCTGGGCGAGCTGCAGCTGCAGCGCCGCGGGGGGCACCTGGGCGGCGCCGAGCTCCTCCGCGCCGCGCATCGAGGCGAGCGCGTCGGCCACGGTGTTGGTGGGTGGACGAGACGATGCACATGCAGCGCTCGCTAGCGCGAGGCCGAGGAGTGAGACGATAACTCTGGGCATGATTGGGGGCTCCGATCTGCGTGGCGCGGGCGGCTCGCCGTATCCGGCCGCCGCTCCCGTCGCCGCCGACGCTCGTTCTATGCGAGCACTCGGCGATCGATGCAAATCGCCCCGCACCGAACACATATGTACGCTCATCGCCACGCCGCCGCCGCCGCCGCCGTCGCCGCCGTCGCCGCCAGCACCTGGCCGTCGGCAGCGACCGCCGCGGCCCGGACCGCCGCGCCGACCTCGACGGTCGCCAGCACGCTCTCGCTATGGGGGTCATACCAGCGGACCACACCGAACGCCGCGATGGGAGACCCCAGAATTCTGTGCCCGAACCAACAGGCGAACCGCGCTCAGCGGCGACGCTCCCGGAAGCTGCCCCAGGCCTTCTCGAGGGCTGCGACATCCGAGATGTCCCACCGCTCACTGAGATACTGGGTCCGGAACTCCTGGGCCATCTGCACGAGGTCCGCGTCCATCAGGTCGTCCCGCTCCAGCTGTACGAGCGTATCGAGGATGAGCGCGCCTCGCTCTGCCTCGAGCTCGGTGAGCCAGAGCCCTGCGAACCGAGCCGTCTCCGTCTCCGTCTCGTCGCCTGCGATGAAAGAGAGCAGCTCGCAGACCGCGAGAGGATCCAGCGCGCCACCCGGCGCCCCTTCAGGCCGGGCCCGGCGGAAGAGCCGGTCCCAGGTGACCACAAGGGGCGCGTGCGCCGGGTCCTCCATGGCGAGGCAGGACAGCCATGCGAGCACCTGCTTGTCATGGCGCTCGAGCAAGAAATCACGGGCGGCCATGTTGAGCTCATGACGGGCCCAATCCCAATCCTTCTCCGCCTGTCCGACGTAGGGGCCCTTGGTCGGGGTCTCCACGACGGAGATGCCATAGTTCATCAGCTGTCGCCGCAAGAACTGCTCGAGCTGCCGGCGTGTGCCCTCGAAATCTCCCGCGGCTCGGCGAGCGAGCGCCTCGGTCAGACCGAAGCTCGCAAGAAATTTCGAGAACTCGACACGCTTACGCTCCCGACACTCATTGACGAAGTAGGCGACATATGCGTTCTGCGACAGACGCAGATCATCCGCGGACGACTCGGCAAGCTCGCGATAAGAACGCGCCTTCAAGAGATGGGAGGCCATCTCCTCGAGCCAGACGGCCGGCAGTTGCAGCGGAAATTGGTGCAGCGTCGCCCGCCGGTGAAGCTCATGGGCGACGACGAAGAAGCGTTGCCGGACCGGCCCACGGAACAGCGAGCAGAGCATCGGAATGGCAACCGATGCATCGAGCACCAGCGCGATCGAGCGAACATCCAACGCGCTCAGCAGCGCCTCTCGATGCAGGTTGCTGAGCGTCCGATAGAGGCTACCAGTTGCGAGCGCCTTGCCGAGCGGCGAGGCTCCGGCGGCCTCTAACAATTGCTGAATGATCAGATCCCCCCTCCCGCCGTCCGGTAAGCCGTGAGCATGGAGCTCCCGCCGGAATAGTCGGGTCTGGGCGCGCAGATCCTCCAGCCCGTCGGGGGCGCCCACATGCCGCAGCATGAGCGCGCCGAGTCCGCGAAGCGTGGTCTCCACCACGACGTCCGTCGAGGGTAGCCCCGCGGCCCGCAAATGGGCGGCGATCACCGCACGCAGGGACGCCTCCTCACGCTCGCGAATGGTACGGAGGCTGTCGAGCGTCGACCGTTCCTCAGCCGTGAGGCCCACGGAGCCGTTATGCCGCTGGACCCGCTGCTGTTTGCCCAGACGCTCGAGATCTAGCAATAGACGGGGAGCATCGTCCACGGAGGAGCCCAGGAGCCGCGCCGCATCCGCACAGAGGTTGCTGACCTTCGCGGTTCCCCCCGCGTGGGCGAGCGCGATAAGGAGGCTCTTCTCGCGCACGATCTCGCGAAACGAACGAACGTCGGGAGAAAAAAAGGCATAAGCGAACGCCGCATCACGCCGCCGGTCGGACGGCTCCTTCGGCGGGGGACCGGGCTCGACCGATATGTCCAGAATCTTGAGCAACTCGGCGATCGCGCCGCCATCCATCACGAGATCAACGATCACCTGCTGATCGTAACGATCCACATGCACGCCGAGCTCGTCCTGCAGCGTCACCTGCAGCGCGCGGAAGGACCCCTCCGGGATCCTTCGTGAAGTGATGAAGAGAAGGCGCGACAGCGACAGTTTCTTCTTCGCCTTGACCGCGTCCTCTCGCAGCTTCTTGCTCCATTTTTGCTCGACGGACAAGGCGATGGCGAGGGGCAGCAACGAACCATCAGATGCCTGCACCCGGAGATCCGCCCCCCCATCATAAGGGCCGTCGGAGATCCTGCTTGCGGCGTATCCCGCCAGACGAAGCACCAGTCGCGCGATCTGCCGCAACTGCTCGGGCGTCGCGGCCTCGATCAATCGCACGAGGTGCTCTTGCTTCATGGCCGGCGCAGTGTAAGGGAGGAACGATCCTCGGGCAAGCACGCGCCCAGCGGGCTCTTGACGCTCTCCTGTAGTACCCGGTGAAGCGTCATTCGTCAGCGTCGCTGCCGTCGTGCGCACTTCAGGGCACGGTCACGCGCACGCCGACGCTCTCGACCCCGCTGCGGGCCGCCGCGCTGATCGCCCAGGTGCCCGCGGCGAGGGCCACGCTGGCCGCGTTCGCCGGCACGATGCGATCGAGCGCCCAGCCCTGTCCCTCGGCCTTATAGACGACCCACGCGCGCAGGCTCGCCGGATCGCCGTGGGACACCATCGCGGTCGCGTCGACGAGCTCGACCAGCGGCGGCGCGACGACCTCGTCGGCCAGCGCGGCGATCGCCGGGGTCAACACCGGGCGGGGATAGAGCTCCGCCGCGAAGACATCGGCCACGCCGTCCTGGTTGGCGAGGAGCGGCCCGATATGAAAGTAGATGTTGCCCCGCGAGCCCTGCTCGGCGAACGCGCGGCCGAGCTCGACCTGGGTGACGAACTCGTCGATCGTCCACGCGTCGTCGCTCCCGAGCTTGCTCAGGAAGTTACCCGCGAAGACGTGGCGACCGCCGACCGCGACGCCCGACCACCACTCGATCAAGGGCCCGTAGGCCTGCGCCTGCTGGGTGCTGGGCCAGTACAGCTGCGGCGCGAGGTAGTCCAGCCAGCCCTCCTGCATCCATTTTACCGGGTCCGAGTAGATCGCCTCATATTGATCGAGGCCCTGGATCCCCGGCGGCATGCCCGGCCGATAGATGCCGAAGGGGCTGATCCCGAAGCGCACCGCCGGACGCAGCTGCGCCACCGTCTCGCCGACCCGCTGGACCATGCGGTTGACGTTGTCCCGGCGCCAGTCCCCGCGGTCCAGCCCCCCGCCGCCGTCGACATATGCGCCGTAGGTCGCGTCGTCCGGGAAATCATCGCCGTCGGGGTACGGGTAGAAATAATCGTCGAAGTGCACCCCGTCGATGTCATATCGCGTCACCACGTCGGTGATCACCGCGACCAGGTGGTCCTGCACGGCCGCCGCGCCCGGGTCCATCCACAGGGAATTTCCATATACATACGCATACTCGGGCAGCAGCTTCGAGATGTGATCGGCCGCCGCCGCCGAATTGACGCTGGCCTTCGCGCGGTACGGGTTGAACCAAGCGTGCAGCTCGAGGCCGCGCGCGTGCGCCTCCGCGAGCGCGAAGGCCAGCGGGTCGTGGCCCGGGTCCTCCCCCTGGGTGCCGCTAAGGTACCGGCTCCACGGCTCGAGCGCCGAGGCGTAGAGCGCGTCCGACTCGGGCCGCACCTGCAAGAACACCGCGTTGAGCCCGGCCCCCGCCGCCGCGTCGAGCAGCGCCGTCAGCTCGGCCTGCTGCTCGGCCGCCGTCAGCCCCTGCGAGCCGGGGAAGTTGATGTTGCCGACGCTCGCCACCCACACCCCGCGAAGCTCGCGCACGTGGCCGACGCCCACCTCGTCCTGCTGCGGCCCGCCGCTGCTGCTGCCGGCGCTGCTGCCGGCGCTGGAATCACCTGTCCCCATCGACATGTCCGTCGAGCCAGCCGTGCCGCTCGTGCCGGTGGGGAGCGAGCCCATGGTGGCGCTCGTGCTCGTGCTCGTGCTCGCGCTCGCGCTCGCGTCGGTATGCATGGCGTCGGTTGCACAAGCGGCCAGCAGCGGGCCGAGGCCGAGCAGGAGGAGTCGCATGGGCCCTGATAGCGGGGCCGCGCGGATCCAGCAAGGCCCCGCGGCGCCCGAGCAGACCCGGGCCGACGGAACACGGCTCTCCCGCCCCTCGCTCGAGCTCCGCGAAATATCTTGACACCACGTGAGCACGCCGGGGCATCGTGGTGCGCATGATCCGTCCCGGGACCGAGGCGCCATGGAGCGCCGAGCTGGTCGCGGTGGCCCGCGCCGCCGCGGAGGTGATAGCGATACCCCGCATCGAGGCCGAGACGTCCTTCACGCTGCACGCCCCGCTCGAGCTGCTGGCCCGGGTCGGGCTCGTGCCGCATGTGCGTGACGACGCCCGCGCCGCCGCGATCGCCGGGATCTCCCGCCTCGCCGCCGATTACGCCGCCACCGGCACGCCCGTGTCGACACCCGCCGCGATCGCGTTCGCCGAC
>Ga0073899_10002909_pt1 | contig 15317 bp, 17 predicted proteins | sample KloWWTmetaKNB5Ph_FD_88975 | JGI IMG/M metagenome (GOLD analysis project Ga0073899, IMG submission 88975) | Active sludge microbial communities from Klosterneuburg, Austria, studying microevolution and ecology of nitrifiers - Klosterneuburg... | ecosystem: Engineered > WWTP > Aerobic digester >...
ACCATGTCGACCTTCTCGTCGCTCACGGCCTGGACCAGCTCGGCATGGTGCTGGTCGTCTTCCTTCTTGCTGTGCAGGAACTTGTGGAACAGCTTCTCGACGCCTTCGAAGCACAGGAATGCGCCGCCGATCATCAGCAGCGGCTTGATCGCCCAGGCCGCCAGCGCGCTGATGATCAATGCCGTCGGCACCAGGATCATCTTGTTCACCGCCGAACCTTTCGCGACCGCCCACACCACCGGCAATTCGCGGTCGGCATTCACGCCTGCCACCTGCTGTGCATTCAGCGCAAGGTCGTCGCCGAGCACGCCTGCGGTCTTCTTCGTCGCCACCTTGGTCATCACCGCAACGTCGTCGAGCAAGGTTGCGATATCGTCGAGCAGGGCGAAGAAACTGGAGCTGGGCATGGTGGATGGCCGATGGCAAACGGGTTGCGGATTCTGCCTACAGTGAGCGTGAAGCCCAAGCTCGCGTTTTCCGCCGCAACCATTGCACAGGACGCTTCCGGTCACGTCGCGTCAAGTGGTTCAACGGTTTATGGGCGCATCCGTCCAGGATGACCGCACGTAAGCCGCTGCTCAGCCGAAGTCCCCGAAGCGGGTTTGCAGGGCGGCGATTGTGGCCAGGCCGGCGGTTTCGGTGCGCAGGATGCGCGGGCCGAGGGTGATGCGCTGGAAGCGGGCTTGTTCGAGCACGGCCAGGTCGCGGTCGGAGAAGCCGCCTTCGGGGCCGATGGCGATGGCGACGCTGTCGCGGCACGCGATGCGCGACAGCGTCTCGCCGCCGTCCGGGTGCAGCACCAGGCGGGTGTCATCGCCGTCGGCGAACAGGCGCGCGGCGCGCTCCAGTGGCAGCGGCGATTCGATCTGCGGCAGCTGCGCGCGGCCGCATTGTTCGCAGGCGGACTCGATCACGCGCTGCCAGTGCAGGATGCGCTTGTCGGCGCGGTCTTCGTCGAGCCGCACCTCGGTACGGTCGCTGCTGACCGGCACGATCTTGATCACGCCGAGTTCGGTCGCCTTCTGCAGGATCAGGTCCATCTTCTCGCCGCGTGCGATCGCCTGCACCAGCGTCACCGCCAGCGGCGATTCGTTGCTCACCGCATCGACCCGGTTCAGCAGCACGCGCGCCTCGCGCTTGCCGAGGCTGATCTGCCCGGCGTAGTCGTGGCCATCACCGTTGAACAGGGTCACCGCGTCGCCCTCGCGCAGACGCAGCACGCGCACCGCGTGGTTGGCGGCGGCTTCGGAGAGAATTGCGGCCTGGCCGGCGTGCAGGGGTTGGTCGACGAACAGACGAATGCGGCGCATGCGGACCTCAGGAAACGGCGTGAGCGATGCCTTCGCGCGCGACCTCGACCATGAACTCGATCTCGTCGGGCGTGATGCAGTATGGCGGCATGAAGTACACGGCGGACCCGAGCGGACGCAGCAGCACGCCGCGTTCCAGTCCATGACGCATCATGCGCAGGCCGCGGCGCTCGCGCCAGTCGAAGCTGCGGCCATCGGCGTCGACCAGATCGAAGGCGGCGATCATGCCGGTCTGGCGCAGGTGGCGTACATGGGCGTGATGGCGCAGCGGCTCCAGAGCCTGCGCCATCCGCCCGGCGAGTTCGTGATTGCGCTCCAGCACCGGCTCATCGCGGAAAATGTTCAGTACCTCGAGCGCGACGCGGCAGCCGAGCGCGTTGCCGGTGTAGCTGTGCGAGTGCAGGAACGCGCGCAGCTTCGTGTATTCGTCGTAGAAGCTCTGGTAGATCGCCTCGGTGGCGAGTACCGCCGACAACGGCAGATAGCCGCCGCTCAAGCCCTTGGACAGGCACATCAGGTCGGGCGCGATGCCGGCCTGCTCGCAGGCGAACAAGGTGCCGGTGCGGCCGAAGCTGACCGCGATTTCATCGGCGATCAACAACACACGATGCCGGTCGCAGGCCGCGCGCGCGCGGCGCAGGTATTCGGCATCGTGCATGCGCATGCCGGCGGCACACTGCACCAGTGGTTCGAGGATCAGCGCGCAGACCGAATCGCCGTGTTCGGCGAGCAGCGCGTCGAGCGCGTCGGCGGCGCGCACCGCGACATCGAGCGCAGTCTCTCCCGGTTGTGCGAACGTGGTGTCCGGTGACGGCGCAGTCAGCGGTGTCAGCAGCAGCGGCGCATAGGTCTCGCGATACAGCGGGATGTCGGTGACCGAGAGCGCGCCGAGCGTTTCGCCGTGATAGCCGCCGGCGAGCGCGATGAACTGCGTGCGCTGCGCATCGCCGCGATTGCGGCAATGATGGAAGGCGAGCTTGAGCGCGATCTCGACCGCGCTCGAACCGTTGTCGGCGTACTGCACGCGCGTCAGCCCCTTGGGTGCGACCGCGATCAGGCGCTCGGCCAGCTCGACCGCCGGTGCGTGCGTGAAACCGGCCAGGATCACGTGTTCGAGCCGGCCGACCTGGTCGCGCAGCGCGGCGTCCAGACGCGGATGCGCGTGCCCGAACAGGTTCACCCACCAGCTCGAGACCGCGTCCAGATAGCGCTTGCCGTCGTGGTCGGTGAGCCACGCGCCGCGGGCGCTTTGGATCGGAACCATCGGCAGCGTTTCGTGGTCGTGCATCTGCGTGCACGGGTGCCAGACCACGGCCAGGTCGCGGCGGGTGAGTTCGGCATTGTTCGGGCTCAACGTGGAATACCGGTGATGGAGGAGTGCTGGGTTATGATCATGGCCGATTCCGATGACGGCAAGGTGTTTCCGATGCAGGCTCGTGGTGCGCGTGGCTTCACATTGATCGAGGTGCTGGTGGTGGTGGTGATCCTCGCGATTCTCGCGGCGATCGTGGTGCCGCGCGTGATCGGCCGCACCGACGACGCCATGATCGCCAAGGCCAAGGCCGACGTGCAGGGCCTGTCGACGGCGCTGAATCTGTACAAGCTCGACAACTTCACCTATCCGAGCACCGACCAGGGACTGGACGCGCTGGTGCGCAAGCCCGGCGGCTCGCCGGAGGCGGCCAACTGGCGTAGCGGCGGCTACATCGAGCGGCTGCCGAAGGATCCGTGGAGTCGCGACTACCAATACGTCGCCCCCGGCAGTCACGGCGACTTCGATGTCTATTCGCTCGGCAAGGACGGCCAGAGCGGCGGCGAGGGCATTGCCGCCGACATCGGCAACTGGACCGAGTGAGCGCGATGCGCGTCGCGACGCGCGGCTTCACCCTGATCGAGGTGCTGGTCACGGTCGTGATCCTGGCCGTGCTCGCCTCGGTGCTGGTGCTCGCGGTCGGCGTTGGCGACGAGGAACAGTGGCTGCAGCGCGAGTCGGAACGGCTGCAGGCGCGCATCGTCTATGCCTGTGAACGCGCCGAGCTGACCGGGCGCGAACTCGGCCTGCACCTGCGTCGCAGCGGTTATGCCTTCAGTTCCCCGCACGGTGAGCAGTGGCGCTTCATCGACGACGACAAGGCGCTGCAACGCGCCTCGTTGCCGAAGGCGATCACGCTCGCCGCCGGTGACGAGGATCTCGCGCCGTCGTTCATCGAGAAGCCGCAGTTCCTGTGCTTCGCCTCGGGCGAGGCAACGCCGATGCAGATCGAACTTGCCGCCGGCGCGCGCGCCACGCGCTGGCGCATCGACATCGCGCTGGACGGACGCACGCGTCTGCAACGACGCGCGCCGGACGACCGCGACTGGCGTGATGCCGGGCGCCAGCCATGAAGTGCGGTCGCGGTTTCAGCCTGGTCGAAGTGCTGGTCGCGCTCGCCGTCGTCGCGATCGCGCTGGTCGCCTTGCTCGCCGCGGCCGGGCGCATGGCGCGCGACGCCGATCATCTGCGCGAGCTGACCCTGGCCGATTGGGTCGCCGCCAACGTGCTGGTCGAAACCCGCCTGCGCGAGCCGTTTCCGAACCTCGGTCGCAGCGAAGGGCGCATGCGCATGGGCACGCGAGAGTTCCTGTGGCAGCGCGTGGTGCAGAACACGCCGGAGCCGGCCTTGCGGCGCATCGACGTGCACGTGTTCGCGCACGACGCCGGCAACGACGACGCGCCGATCCACAGTCTGGTCGGCTTTGCGGGGCGGCCATGACCGCCGCGCGTGCCCGCGGTTTCACCCTGGTCGAGGTGCTGGTCGCGGTGTTCATTTTCGCGCTGCTGATGATCATCGCCTATGGCAGCGTCGATGCTCTGCTGCGCACGCGTGACGGCCTGGCGCAGCAGAACGGGCGCCTGCGCGAGCTGCAGTTCGCGGTCGGCATGATCGAACGTGACCTGCGCGCGACGATCGCGCGCCCGGTGCGCGCCGGCTATGGCGAACGCGAGCCGGCCCTGATCGGCAGCCGCGACGCGATCGCGTTCACTCGCGCCGGTGCCGCCAATCCGCTGCAGCTGGAACGCGCGCGCATCGAACGGGTTGGTTATGCCTGGCGCGACGAGATGCTGAGCCGCATCGGCTTCGCCGTGCTGGATCGTGCGCCAGCCACGCCGCCGCTGAGCCGCGATCTGCTCGGCAAGGTGCAGCGCATCGGCTTTCGCTATTTCGATGGCCAGCAGTGGCGTGATCAATGGCCGCCGCCGAACGCGCAGCCGCGGCCGCTGCACGCGCTGCCGCGTGCGGTCGAGTTCATGCTCGATACGGCCGATGTCGGCGTCATCACGCGTCTGGTCGATCTGCCCGAAGTGGACGAACCGGCGCCGGGCAGTGGCCAAGGCCCGCCAGCGGGGTTGCCACCATGAAATCGCAGCGCGGGGTGGCCCTGATTGTGGCGGTGTTGCTGGTTGCGCTGGCCACGCTGATCGTCGCCAGCCTGATCGACACCACCGACCTGGCGCTTGCGCGCACGCGCAACGCGGTGCGCGAGCAGCAGGCGCACGCCTATGCCCGCGGCCTGGAAACCTGGGCGCTGGACTGGCTGCGGCGCGACCAGAACGAGGAACCGGGGATCGATTCGAATGGCGATATCTGGGCGCGACCCTTGCCGCCACTGGATGTCCAGGGCGGGCGCATCGGCGGCCGCCTGCGCGATCTGAACGGCTGCTTCAATCTCAATCATCTGGTCGTCAACGGCGTCGAGGACGCGCTCGCGCGGCGCCGCTTCGATCGGCTGCTGCGCGCGCTGAAGCTGCCGCCGGAAATCGCCGATGCGGTGGTCGACTACGCCGATGCCGACAACGAATCCGGCCCGCGCGGCGCCGAAGACATGGCCTATCTGCTGGCAAGCCCGCCGCGCCGCGCCGCCAATCAACCGTTTGCGCACCTGTCCGAGCTGCGCCTGGTGCGCGGCGTCGACGAGGCAGCCTTCCGCACGCTCGAAGCCCATGTCTGCGCCAATCCCGAGGCCAGCCCGATCAACGTCAACACCGCCACGCCGCCGGTGCTGATGAGTCTGGTCGAGAACCTCGACGAGGCGCGGGCGCGCAAGCTCAACGACGAAGGCCATGCGCGCATGAGCAGCATCGAAGCCTTCGATGCCAAGTTGACGCAGCTCGGGCTGGTGCGCAACGGCGGCCCCACCGGGCCCGGCGTTGGCGTCGCCAGCACCCAGTTCCGCGCCGAAGCCGTGATCGAACTCGACGGCATCCCGTTTCGCTACTACAGCCGCATCGAGCGCAACGAACTCGGCCACCACGTGCGCGCCCGCAGCCGCGGCGTGGACTGACCCAAGCCGCGGCAGCAGACGGCGGCGCAACGCTCAGCCGACCCAATGGCGGAGCCGCGTGCGCCGCACCAGCAGTTCGTAACTGGTCAGGCACACGGCCAGTGTCAGCCCGACCGAGAGCAGCAGGCCCGCCGGCCACGCGAGCCGGAGATCGAGCATGCGGTACTGCAGTGCGAACAGCAGCGGCAGATGCAGCAGGTAGGTCCAGTACGCGCTGCGCGCGAGATAGCCGAGCCAGGCGCGCGGACGCGCCAGCCAGCGCAGGCCCGCCAGCAGGCACACCAGCGTGCCCCAGGTCGCGATGAGCGCCTGCAGCAGCGCCGTTGCTGCGGGCGCGTGCCGCATCCAGTCTCCGGCCTCGAAGCGGCTCAATTGCCAGAGGAAGAGCGCGTAAGCGAGCACGCACGCGAGCAGCGCCGGCCACAGCCAGCGGCGCAGGGGTTGCAGCCAGTCGATGCGACCATGCAGCGCTGTTCCGAACGCGAAGAACGGGCCATACAACGCCAGCGCCCAGAACTGCGGGAACAGGCTCTCTGGTGCCGGATGCGGTGTCGTGGTCAGCAGGAAGCCGGGTGCGACGAGTAGTGGGAACAGCAGCGCGAAGCGCTCCGCCGGCATGCGCATCGCGCGTGCCAGCCCGCTGTCCCAGCCGAGCGTGCGACCGACCCAGGCCAGCAGCGTGAACAGCAACAGGTAGTAGAGGAACCACAGGTGGCCGGTGCTCGGTGGCAACGCGGGTGGGTTGGGCATCGCCAGCCATTCCCGCACCATCGACAGGAACGGCGACGGATGCGCGACCTCGGCAATGGCCCACTGCGTGCTCGCCGACGTGGCGAGATGGACGAGCGGCCAAGCCACCAGCAGGGGCACCAGGATGCGCCGAACGCGATTTTGCAGCAGGCCGCCCATGCCCCGACGCGCGATCAATCCGGCGGTGAAGAAGCCGGCGACCGCGAAGAACAGCGGCATGCGCACGAGATGCAGGCACCAGGCGAACGCATCGATCCAGCCCGATTGCGCGCGATTGGCCGTTGGCCAGAAGTCGTGCAGCAACGGGCTGTAGGCAAGTGCGGCGTGGAACAGCACGCCGCTGAGCATCGCCAGCGCGCGCAGGTGGTCGAGCGCGTGGATGCGCGCGTCCGTCGGCGCGGCCGTTGCGGCGCCGGGATCGAGGTGGCTCATCGGTGTGCTCAGTAGAAGGCGGGTTTGCGACCGTTCGACCAGGTCGTGAAGGCGAGGCAGGCGAGGCCGATCAGCACCTGGGCGGCGAGGATGGCGAGGACGGGCGCGTGCCAGACCACGGCGTTGCTACGCACGACCGACTGCACGCTGTCCATCTGCCCGATGCCCATGATGTAGGGATTGATCATCACCATGCTGCCGATCATCACGAACATGTTCCAGCCTTCCGATTCCACCTGCATCGCCACCGTCAGCGCGACGCAGTAGGCGACCAGAACGTGGCCGAAGATCAGCGCGGCGAGCACGATCAATCCGTCCGGCAGCGGCGTGCTGAAGACGATGATGGCGGTGAACAGGGCCAGGACCAGGAACGGCACCGAGAACGTCAGCAGGTTGCCGGCGAGCTTGGCGACGGTGAAGTTGAGTGGCGACACCGGCAGGCTCATGATGAAGGCCAGCGTCTGCTCCTTGCGCTCGATCAGCAGCGAGGTCGAGATCGCGAAGCAAGCGATGGCCACCAGGATGATGATCAGCAACAAGGATCCGATGTAGAACGCCCACGGCTTGGCCATGCCGAGGAAGCCGAGCGACACGATGCCGGCCAGCAGGTAGGCGGCCAGCTGTTTCTGGAACAGCTGCCAGTCCTTGATCATCAGCAGGCGGATGATCGGCCAGTTGAGTTCACGCTTCATCGCACTGCTCCCGCGCGCACGGTGGTCACGAAGATGTCTTCCAGCGCCATCGGGTCGATGCGCTGCACGTTCAGTCCGACCTTCGTCAACCGCTCTGGCAGGTCGTCCTGCCAGCGTCGGAATCTCAGTTCGACCTGGCTGCCGGCGGCGCGTCGCTGCACCAGTTCCGGCCATTGGTCGATCGCTTCGGGCACCTCGCCGACGCAGAGGACGCGGCGCCATTCGTCGACAAAGCGTTCCTTGTCGGCGCTGGCCAGCAGGCGGCCCTGGTGCATGAAGCTGATGCTGTCGGACAACTGCTCGATGTCGTGGGTGTTGTGCGACGAGAACAGCACGCTGCGATGTTCGTCGCGCAGCACTTCGGCCAGCGCTTCCAGCACCTCGGCGCGGGCGACCGGATCGAGGCCGGTGGTCGGTTCGTCGAGCAGCAGCAGTTGTGGCCGGCGCGCGAGGCACAGCAGCAGCAAGGCTTTCACGCGTTGTCCGTGCGAGAAGCCGCCGATTGGCTGGTCGGCGCGCAGGTCGAAGCGGCGCATCAGCGAGGCCGCGTAGGCCGAATCCCACTCAGGGTAGATGCGGCGCACCAGTTCGATGTGCCAATCCAGCGTCTGTCCGCGATACAGGCGCATGTCTTCGGCGGCGAAGCCGATGCTGCGCTTGGCTGCGACCTGCGCCTGGGGCAGGCGATGACCGAGCACTTCGATCTCGCCGGAGGACGGCGCGGCCAGGCCGGTGAGCAGTCGCAGCAGGGTGCTCTTGCCGGCGCCGTTGACGCCGACGAGTCCCATGATCTGGCCCGCGGGCAAGGTCAGCGAAAGGTCGTTGATACTGAATTGCGGGTAGTGCTTGCTGACGCCCTGGAGCACGAAGGCGGCGGTCATCGGTGGGTTCCTTTGCGTGAGGCGGTGAGGGGTCCGGTGGCGTCGCTGTCGAGCACGTTGTCGAGGCGCCGGTGCAACGCGTCGCGCGCCAGGCCGAGGCGCGACGCGGTGGCCGCGGCTTCGGTCAGTTGCAGGTCCAGGTGATGGTCGAGCAGCCCCCGCGCCTGGTCCTTCTGCTCGGACACCACCGAACCCTTGCCATGGCGCGTACTGATCACGCCGGCGCGTTCGAGGTCTTCATACGCGCGCTTGACCGTGATGACGCTGACGCCGCTGGTTGCGGCAAGCTCGCGGATCGACGGCAAGGACTGGCCCGGCGCCCAGTCGCCGGCCATCACCCGTGCGGTGATCTGGTCGACGATCTGCTGGTACATCGGCCTCGGGTCGCTGGCGGAGAGCAGGAGCATGGGCGGGTACACTGTGCATCTGTAATAGACACAGTATGCACAGTACGTTGACGCCCCGCAAGCCCCGGCTGCCAACCGGCGGCGTGGATTGCGGCGACCTGCGTTGAAGGGACGGCGGCGCCGAGCACGCAATCGGTTCGCCGAAGCGATGCGGGCGCTGGCTAGAATAGGCCGATGATGAACACAGACGGTGCCCGAGCGCATGCGTGATGGATTGCTGATTCGCTGGCGTGGAGCTGGCGAGGCGCTGGAGTGGCTGCGGATCGAAGGCGGGCGCGTTGGCTTCGTGCAGCGCGAGCAGGCGCCACCGGCGGCGGTGCTGACCAAGGCTGCGCGCATCGCGGTGCTGGTGCCGGGGGAGGACGTGCTCAGCATCGGCCTCGACTTGCCGGCACGCAAAGCGGACGCGGCGCGCAAGGCCGCGGCGTTCGCGGCCGAGGAGCAGGTGGCGGCGCCGATCGAGTCGGTGCAGGTCGCGCTCGGCGAGAGTGCCCACGACGGCCGCTGGCCGTGCGCGGTGATGGCGCGGCCGAAGCTGGCGGCGCTCAGCGCCGATCTTGCACGCCGCGGCATCGTTGCCGATGCGATCCATGCCGATGCCGCCTGTCTCCCGATCGGACGCGCGCTGCGCGGGCCGGACGGGCGCGTGCTGGTACGGCTCGATCGCGAACGCGCACTGGCCTGCGACGACGTGTTGTGGCCGCGCGTCGCGCGCGGCGGCGAGTTGGCGGCGCCCGAGCAGATCGATGAATGCTTGCCGGAACTAGCCCGTGGCCTGGCTGCGGCGGCACCGGTAAACCTGTTGCAGGGCGAATTTGCCGGTAGCCATCGCGGCGCCGGCGCAGTGCGCTGGTGGAAGTTCGCGGCCGGGCTGGCGCTGGCGGCATTCGGCGCACAGGCACTATGGATGCAGCTCGATGCCTGGCGCTTGCAGTCGCGACTGGACGCGCTGAACGCAGCCATGGTCGCGGTCTATCGCGAGCGCTTCCCGGACGCGCAGCGTGTGCCCAACCCGCGGCAGATGATCGACAGTGCGCTGAAACAGGCCGGTGCCGGCAGCGGTGCCGGTGACTCGGGCATGGCCGTGCTGGCGCAGGCGGCACCGGTGCTGGCGGCGCAGACCCAGGTCGTGCTGGAGGGCGCCGAGTACCGCAACGGTCGCCTGGAGCTGCGTCTGGTCGCCGCCGATATCGGCACGCTCGACGCCTTGCGCGAAGGATTGGCCAGTGCAATGTCGATGGACGCGACCCTGGACAACGCCAGCGCGCGCGAAGGCCGTGTCGAAGGTCGCCTCAGCATCGGAGCGAAGCCATGAGCGCGTGGTGGTCGTCGCTGGCCGAGCGTGACCGGCGCTTCCTCTCGATCGGTGCGGCGATCGTCGCATTGCTGCTGTTCTGGGCGCTGTGGTTCGACCCGCTGCGCGTGGCACGCGCCAGCCTCGCCGACAGCGTGCAGCAGGGCGAGGCCGATCTGGTCTACATGAAGGCGGCGGCGCAACGACTGGCAACGCTGCAGTCGGGCGGCAGCGCCTCGGTGTTCGACCGCGGCGGCCGTTCCCTGCTCGCGCTCGCCGATGCCAGCGCGCGCGAAGCGCAGCTCGCGAATGCACTGAAACGCATCGAACCGGTGTCGAGCGGCCGCGTCGCGGTGTCGCTCGAAGCCGCCTCCTTCGATGCCATGGCCGGCTGGCTCGAACAACTGCAGCAACGCTACGGCGTGCGCGCCGAGGAATTCTCGATCACCCGCACCCCCGGCATCGGCCAGGTCGACGCGCGCGTGGTGCTGGTCGATCCGGCGGAGTAGCCGAATGCCGCCTAGCCCTGATCACCTCCTTCATTGCCGGCGCCATCGACCTGCACGACTTTGCACCAGAATTCACCACGGGAGGGCCGCGCCATGCGCCTGTTGCATTATCTTGAGATCGAGAACTTCAAGCGGTTCGGAGATCTCCAGCGCATCGAGCTTGACCATCCGGCAGTCCTGATCGGTCCCAATAACTGCGGCAAGACCAGTGCCATTCAGGCGCTTGCCCTGTGGTCGCAGGCGGTGCGCAACTGGTACGACGTGCGCAAGGAATCGTCAGCCAGGGAGCGCACGGCGACCGCGCTGAATCGGTTGGCGATCGTCTCTGTCCCGGTGCAACGGACGAGGTTTTTCTGGCACAACACGCGGGTGCAAAACGTCCCACTGACCATCACCGTGGGCGTTGAGTTCGGCGGTAGGGTCGTGCCTCTGGCCATGAAATTCACCCATCGGGGCGATGAGCTGGTCTATTGCGCACCGGATAAGAACAGTGCGCCCAATCTCGAGTTGATTCAGCATGCTGCGGCGGTGGCCGTCGCGCTCCTATACCCGATGTCGGGGCTGGAAACCGAAGAGAAGATCCTCAAGCCAGGCGCAGTGGATGTGTTGCTCGGGCAAGGCCAGACCGCTCAGGTGCTGCGCAATCTGTGCTTGATGGTGTTCAACCAGTCTGCAGAAGACTGGCAACGCATCGCGGATCTCATGCGGCGGCTCTTCGGCGTCGAGATCACGGCGCCTCAGGAGACGAGTCGCGGCAGCATTGAGTTGCAGTATCGGCAGCCTGGCGTCAAGGAAGCGCTTGATGTCTCGTCGTCTGGACGCGGGTTTCAGCAGATGCTGCTGATTTTCGCCTACCTCTATTCGCACAAGCGCAGCGTGCTGCTGGTGGATGAGCCTGATGCACACCTCGAAATCTTGCGCCAGAAGCAGGTTTATGTACTGCTACGCGACATCGCCAGCGAGAACGGTTCGCAAGTGGTGATGGTGACGCACTCCGAGGTGATCCTGGATGAGGCATTGGACAACAACCTGACGCTGTTGCTGGATGGGCGCGCGGACGACTTGGCGCGGAAGCAGGACATCCGCAACAGCCTCAAGCACTTTGGTGCCGAACACTACGTCAAGGCTCGTGAGCGCGGCTACGTGCTGTATGTGGAAGGCGGTACCGACGTGGACATGCTCCGTGCCTTGGCCGAGCGGCTGGATCACCCGGTTGCTCGGCGTTGGGACGAGCGCATCAACTCGTTCTACGTGCAGAACAACTATCCGGACCAAAGCCTCGATGCCGAACTGGAGAGAGTGGAAGGGGGCTTCGGAGTGACACCGCAACAACACTTCAACGGCTTGCGCGGCCTGCTGCCCCGGTTGCGCGGGCTGGCCATCCTGGACAACGACGGACGCAATCGGCAGAGCGCGCTCGGCGACCCTCTCACGATTGCCTACTGGAAGCGCTACGAGGCCGAGAACTACATCGTCACGCCAGCATTGCTGCGCGCATACGCAGCCAGCCAATACCCTCCGAGTGATCTGTTTGCCCAGCAGATGCAAACCGCCATTGATGAAGTGCTCGATGCATTGGTGCTGGAACTGATCTTTGACAGCGCGCAGGCCGACTTCGCGGAATGGAAGAAGGCCAGTCCGGAACTGTCCCGCGTGCTGTGGGAGGCCAAGACGGAGCGACGTAAGCTCAGCGCGTTCGCCGAGGAGTTCTTCCGTCGACTGGCCCTGCGCGTGGGCGGCGGCCTATTGCTGCGCAAGGGCGAGTTGCATCGCCTGGTAGCGTTGGTGGCGCCGCAAACGATTGCGGCGGAAGTGCGCGAGAAACTGGACCTGCTGGCGGAGGTCTTTCCGAAGACGACCGACCCGGAGGGCGTCGACGATGTACCTGCGCAGGCATGATGGGCGCTGCCAGCGGGTCCTTGCGGCTCTGAGCAAGCCGGCACGGACTTCGGCACATGGTGAAGCGCAGTTGCCACTACTGTTGCTGCAACCGGGCGGTTGATCCACTCTTTCCCTGTCCTGCGACGGCAAGCTTCGTCGCAGCGCATCTGGCGACAAGGCGAATTCGAGGAAAAAGATGAAAAGACTGCTGGGCTGGTTGCTGGCCTTGATCGTATTGGGCGTGCTGTTCGTGGTGATCGTGGCGGCGACGCTGCCGGCGGCGACTGCTTATCGCTATGCCGAGCCGCGGCTGCAGCCACTGCGCCTGCAGGGGATCGAGGGCAGTCTGTGGAACGGACGTGCGGCGCAGGCCAGCGTGTATGCGCTGCCGCTTGGCGAATTGCGCTGGACGATCGATCCGTGGGCCGCGGTCTGGCTGCGCGCACGCGGTGAGATGGCGCTGTCCGGGCGCGATCTGACGGCATCGACGCGGATCGACGCGACCCGCGACCGCATGCTGCTGCAAGACGCCGCCGCGCGGATGCCGGCGAGCGTGCTGGCGCCGGCGCTCGACATTCCGTCGCTGGTGCTGCTCGGCGAGATCGATCTCAAGCTGCAATCGCTGGAACTGCGCGCCGGCATGCTGCAGACCGCGAGCGGCGTGCTCACCTGGCGCCAGGCCGGGGTCAGCGGTGCTGCCGAGGCGCGCTTCTCCGATCTCCGCGTCACCTTCACATCGCCGCGCGACGGGCTGATCGAGGGCGTGGTCAGCGACGACGGTGGCACCCTCGCCGCAAGCGGCAACATCGTGATCGAGCGCGAACGCTTCCGCGCCGAAGTGCGGCTCGCGGTGCGCGGCGATGATCCGCACCTGGCCGAGGCACTGCGTTACGTCGGCGAGCGAACGGCCGATGGCGCGTCGTTGTTGCGGGTCGAAGGCAGCTTGCGGAAACTGTTCTGATGAGCACACTCTCGCCCGCCTTCCTGGACGCCGCGCTCGCGGTTGCGCTCGATGCCGCCGCCGCCGCCGAAGCCGTGGTCGCGCGCCACTATCGCGCGCGCTTCGAGGTCGAGATCAAGGCCGATGCCTCGCCGGTCACGATTGCGGATCGCGAGGCCGAACAGGCCATCCTCGCGGTGCTGCGCGGTGCCTATCCGGAGCATGCCGTGTACGGCGAGGAATACGGCCGCAGCGGCGACAGCGATTTCCTCTGGCTGGTCGATCCGATCAACGGCACCAAGGCCTTCGTGCGCGGCTATCCGGTGTTCTCGACGCAGATCGCGCTGATGCATCGCGGCGATCTGGTGCTCGGCGTGTCCAGCGCCGGGCAGTTCGGCGAGCGCGCCTGCGCGCGGCTTGGCGGCGGCGCGTTCGTCAATGGCGAGCGCGTTCAGGTGGGGCCAGCCGCGTGTCTGGCTGACGCACAGCTTTCGCTCGGCAATCTCAAGACGCTCGCCGCAGACGCGCGGCGCTGGGCGGCGCTTGCGGGTCTGGTGCGCGGCGCCAATCGCACCCGCGGCTACGGCGACTTCCTGCACTACCACTACCTCGCGAGCGGCGCAGTGGACGCGGTGATCGAGTCCGACGTCAACATCCTCGACATCGCCGCGCTGGCGGTGATCGTGCGCGAGGCCGGCGCCGTGTTCACCGAACTCGACGGCGGTCCGCTCACGCTCGACACGCGCACGGTGCTGGCGGCGGTGCCGGCGCTGCATGAGGATTTGCGGTTGCGGCTGGCCTGAAGCTGGGGCTCGGCCGCACTGCCGCTAGAATGCGCGGATGAAGAAACTTCCGATCATCCACGCCCGCCGCCTGCTCGGTGAAGGCAGTCGCTTTCCGGTCGAACAGATCGACCTGGAGTTCAGCAACGGCGAGAAGCGCACCTACGAGCGCATGCCCGGCTCCGGGCGCGGCGCCGTGATCATCGTGCCGATGCGCGCCCCCGAGACCGTGCTGCTGATCCGCGAATACGTGTGCGGGCTGCACGCCTATGAGCTCGGCTTGCCGAAAGGCCGACTCGAACGCGGCGAGGACGTGCTCGAAGGCGCCAACCGCGAGCTCAAGGAAGAAGTCGGCGTCGGTGCGCGTCGGCTCAGCATCCTGCGCACGCTGTCGCTGGCGCCGACCTACATGGCGCATGTCACCCACGTCGTGCTGGCCGAAGACCTGTACGACGAGAAGCTCGAGGGCGACGAGCCCGAGGAGCTGGAGGTGGTGCCGTGGCGGCTCGACCAGTTGCACGAGCTGGTGCAGCGCGAGGACGTGACCGAGGGCCGCTCGATCGCGGCGCTGTTCATGGCCCGCGAGGTGCTGGCCCGACGCGGTCGCGGCGCATGAGCGCGTTCGACGCGGCGGCGACGCTGACGGCGGTGCGCGCGCTGGCGAAGCAGGCGGCAGACGCGATCATGCTCGTCTACGAAGGTGCGTTCGATGTCGCGCACAAGGACGACCGCTCGCCGCTGACCGCGGCCGATCTCGCCGCGCACCGCATCCTCGTCGATGGCCTGCGCGCGTTGACCCCGGAGATTCCGGTGCTATCCGAAGAATGCGCCGGTGCCGAGGTCAGCCTGCGACGCACCTGGTCGCGCTACTGGTGCGTTGATCCGCTCGATGGCACGCGCGAGTTCGTCAAGCGCAACGGCGAGTTCTGCATCTGCGTGGCGCTGATCGAGGACGGTGCGCCGGTGCTGGGCGTGGTGCACGCCCCGGTCAGTGGCCGCTGTCACTACGCCGCGCAGGGGCTCGGTGCCTTCGTGGTCGAGGCCGATGGCGCAACCCGCGCCATCCGCGTTGTCGCACCGAGTGCGGTCTGGCGCGTCGCCGGCAGTCGTTCCCAT
>Ga0073899_10002911_pt1 | contig 15311 bp, 12 predicted proteins | sample KloWWTmetaKNB5Ph_FD_88975 | JGI IMG/M metagenome (GOLD analysis project Ga0073899, IMG submission 88975) | Active sludge microbial communities from Klosterneuburg, Austria, studying microevolution and ecology of nitrifiers - Klosterneuburg... | ecosystem: Engineered > WWTP > Aerobic digester >...
ACTGCTGTTCGTAATACAGGTAGAACAGCGCCGTCATCCAGCAGAACATCACGAACACCTCGTAGAGGTTGCTCACCGGAATGTGACCCACATCGGGGCCCAGCAGGTAGCTCTCGTACCAGCGCACCATGGTGCCGATCAGCGCCATGGCCACGGCCACCCAGGCCATGCGCGACCCGATCAGAGACAGCGTGGTGCCCTCGCCGCGCGAGAACATGCCGATCCAGTAAAACAGCGTGCTCATGAAGAAGATCACGCTCATCCACAGAATGGCCGACTGGCTGGAGAGGAAATACTTGAGCCCGAACACTGCCTCGGCACGCGCCAGGCTGCCCACACCCTCCTGCTGGTAGAGCCCGATGGCCATGAGCGACAGCGCCGCCACCACCAGCATCAGCACGCGCAGCGGACGCCAGAACCAGCCCAGCCAGATCATGCTGGGAATGGCGCCGAGCAAAATGCCTTTTTCGTATCCGTCCATGTAGGCCGCGTAGCGCTGCAGCGCGTACAGCCCCCCGACCACCACGATGGCCGCGAACAGCCAGTCCAGCCAATTGCGGCGGATAAAGAACCCTTCGTTGAGGGTCACGGTGGTATTGGTTGCTGTGTTCATGCGGGGTCTCCCGGGCGGCGGGTCAACGGTGCCACCCCAATGAGTTTGTCGGTCAGCTGGGCGAATTCGCGATCACCGTCCATGGTCTTGCGATTGGTCGACAGCGCCATCGTGGCGTGCGTTGCCCCGTCGCGCGGTGCGATCCAGACCCAGACGCGGCGCTCTCGGATGTAGAGCATGGCAAAAACGCCCAGAATCAGCAGCGCACAGCCCAGGTAGACGATGTTTTTGCCCGGGGCGCGCGCCACCTGAAACACGCTGGCCTGCACCTGGGTGAAGTCCTGCAGCCCCAGCAGCAGCGGCGCGGGGTAAAACTGCACATCACTCAAGGCCAGCACGGACTGGGTCATGAAACCCAGGGTCTGTTCGTTGTTCTCCAGAGGCGCCAGCCCGGCACGTTCGCGCGTGAGCTGGGCCAGTTCGAACAGCGTGCCATTGAGGATGCGGATCAGCACCTCGCCTGCGCGGGCGCGCTCGGCCTCGGGCACATTGGCTTCCATGAACTGAGAAACGGCCGCCAGCCCCCCCTGGCGATTGCCCTGCGCATCTACCGACCCGGCAAAGAGGGCCAGCGAACGCGCGGCCGACTCGGTCAGCTGCGACACCATCTGCGCCCGCGCCGGATCCACCGCACGCGCCACGTAGCGGCGCACCGCTTCCGCCTGCACGGCGGGGTCCGCCAGGGCCGCGTGCATGCGCAGGAAGCCGTCCATCTCGCCACGGTCGTCCGTAGGAATGCGCAGATAGCGGAATGGCTCGGACGGCTTGTCGCGCACGCCGTACAGGAACATGGCTGGCCCGCCCTCACCCAGGTCCACAGGCAGCATGTAATTGTGGAACTCACGCGCCTGGCCCGCAGCATCACGCAGCTTGTAGCCTATGCTCGGACCGACATTGCGCAGATCTTTGCTGGTCACGGTCTTGTTGGCAGCACCCAGTCGTGCGTCAATCGAGTCGCGCAGGTCCACCTTGCGCACATCGGCCCCCGAGCTACTGCCGTCGTCACCAAAATTTTCGACATTGATGGTGCGCAAGGAGGTGAACTCCAGCGACAGCGGGCCTTCACCAGTGCCCTGCGCCAATTGCACCTTGCCGCCCACCACCCCCTGGACGCTGAAGGGTTGCGAGCCACCGGTCAGTGGAACGCCCCGCAGAACCACCGCAGACCCGCCGTCGTCAAAGCTCGACTGGTAAATCTCCACGCCCTTGTAGTGCGCCGGATGGTTGACCTCGATCCGCGCCGGGATGGCCTCGCCGGTGGCCTTGTCATGGATCACCACCTCGCTGGCAAACAGCTTGGGCATACCCGAGGGGTAGTGCTCGATGATGAACTTCTTGAGCTCCACGGAAAACGGCAACTCCTGCAGGAGCACGCCGTCAGACTGGCTCAGGATGGCGGTGCTGGCGCGCGCACCTTCGGTCACCACCAGGTTGCCGCGGAACGTGGGGTTGCGCTCGCTGAGGCGGTGCTCCGGCCCCACGTCGGCGATCATGCCGCCACCGGGAAACGGCGTCTTTCCACCCCACCACATCTGCGCACGCACGATCAGGTCGCCATCAAGCAGACCGCCCACGCACACCAGCACGATGGCACTGTGCGCTGCGATATAGCCGATCTTGTTGGCCGCGCCCGCCTTGGCAGCCACCATCCAGCCCGTACCGGGGCCGGCCGCCGTGTCGCGCTGCTGCAGTTTGACCTTCCAGCCTCCGCCCACCAGCATCTGGCCAATGCGCCGCGCCTCGGTGGCAGCGTCCTGGGCCAGCGTGGCTTCGGCCTTGTGGTGGAAAGCGCGCAGGTTCTGCTCGCGGATGTTTTCCTTGTAGGTTTTGAGGTCCACCAAAATTTTTGGGGTGTTGCGCGCAATGCACAGCGAGGTGCTGATGACCAGGAAAGCCAGAATCACCAGGAACCACCAGGCGCTGTAGACCGCATTGAGCTGCAGCGCGGCAAACAACTCGGCCCAGAAGGGCCCGAACTGGTTCACGTAATTGATGGCCGGCTCATGCTGCTTGAGCACGGTGCCAATCACAGAGGCGATGCAGATCACCGTGAGCAAGGCGATGGCAAAGCGCATCGACGAAAGCAGCTCAATGCCCGAGCGCAGCGTCTGCGAGCCGGTGCGGATGCGCACGCCTTGGGTAGTTTCAGACATGGGGGGAGTATGCAGCGCCAAATGAAAAAGGGCGGGACCATCCGAAAGATGGGCCCGCCCGCTTTGGGGTTAGTTGCCGGCGATTGGTTCCGTGCAGGCCCGGCCAGGGGGCCGCAGGGCAAGACCCATCAGCGAAGACCGGCGATGTAATCCGAGACAGCCCGGATTTCGCGGTCGTTCAGCTTGGCTGCCACACCGGTCATCTGGACATTGTTGTTGCGCACGCCGTCGCGGAAAGCCTTGAGCTGGGCTTCGGTGTAGGCGGCATGCTGGCCCGACAGGCGGGGGTATTGCGACGGGATGCCCGAGCCGTTGGGACTGTGGCAAGCGGCACAGGCAGCAATGTTGCGATCGGCAATGCCGCCGCGGTAAATGCGCTCGCCCAGGGCCACCAGGGCCTTGTCGGTGGACTCGCCGGGCTTGGCGGCCTTGGAGGCCAGCCACCACGAGACATTTTTCATGTCTTCGTCGGACAGCATGGAGGCAAAGCCCTGCATGATGGCGCTGGCGCGCTTGCCCGACTTGAACTCTTCGAGCTGCTTGGCCAGGTATTCAGGGTGCTGCTGGGCCAGCTTGGGGTTTTCGGCAAGGCTCGAATTCCCATCCTCGGCATGGCAGGCCACGCAAACGGCGGAATAGCTGGCTTCGCCCTTGACCAGATCGGGCTTGGCTGTAGCAGGAGCCGGACCCGCGGCAAAGGCCGAAAAAACGGGAGCTGCCAGCGCGGCAGCCGTGAGCAAGGAGGCGAGCAACTTCATATCGAGGGACTTGTTAGTGGTGGCGCAAAACCACGCGATTCTACAATGAGGCTCCAACGCCATCCTTTGATCCATGACACGCTTCGTTTCCGCGCCAGATGCTGGCCCCGTTTCGCCCGCAGCCGATGCCCGGACAGCCGTCGGCTGGATGCACACGGCGCGCTTTCTCACCACGGCCGCACAGCTGCACCAGTTGCCGCCAGTGGACGTGCCCGAAATCGCCTTTGTCGGCCGCTCCAACGCCGGCAAATCGTCGTGCATCAACACGCTGACGCAGCAAAAGCAGCTCGCCTTCGCCTCCAAGAAGCCTGGCCGCACGCAGCACATCAACCTGTTCTCGCTCGGGCGCCAGGGCCAAACGGACGCCGTGCTGGCCGACCTGCCCGGCTACGGCTACGCCGCCGTCTCGCGCACCGACAAGAAGCGCTGGCAGCAGGTTATGGTGAATTACCTGGTGAGCCGCCCGAGCCTGACAGGCATCGTGCTGCTGTGCGACCCGCGCCTGGGCCTGACCGAACTGGACGAAGCCCTGCTCGAGGTGGTTCGCCCGCGCGTCGAAGAAGGCCTCAAATTCCTGGTGCTGCTGACCAAGGCCGACAAGCTCACGCGCGCCGAGCAGACCAAGGCGCTGTCGATTGGGCGACTGCAAGCCGGCGGAGGCGAGGTGAAGATGTTCTCCGCGCTCAAGAGACAGGGCGTGGACGAAACCGCGCTGCTGCTGTGGCAATGGGCCCACCCGGCCACGGACGATACCCCCGCCGATGCTGTGCCAGTTGCCGACACAGACGCAGCTGACGCAGCTGACGCAGCTGACGCCGGAGAGTGACACCCTGCAGACAGCAGCATCGGTTTTTTGATAAAAAATGCCTCTAGCGCTTATCAATTAAGCGTTATTAGCTATATTTTTAATAGCAAATGACCGCTACCATTGCCTGCACCCTGCCCCACGGCACCACCTTGCACTGCCGCGTGAGTGGCGATCCTGGGCGACCCGTGCTGCTGTTCCTCCACGGTTTCCCCGAGGGCGCGTTCATCTGGGACGCCCTGCTGGAGCATTTTTCGCAGCCTGTAAACGGCGGCTACCGCTGCGTCGCACCCTACCTGCGCGGATTTGGCGCGTCCAGCAGCCCGGCCGATGTGGCGGCCTACCGCCCCAAATTTCTGGTCCAGGACCTCACTGCGCTGATTGCCGCCGAATGCGGCGACGGTGTGACGCTGGAATGCCTGGTGGCGCACGACTGGGGCGGCGCCGTCGCCTGGAACCTGGCCAACCAGTACCCGCAGTTGCTGCACCGCCTGGCCATCGTCAACTCGCCCCACCCCGGAGCCTTTGTGCGCGAGCTGCAGCACAACGCCGCGCAGCAGGCCGCCAGCCAATACATGCACTTCCTGTGCCGCCCCGATGCCGAGGCGCTGCTGGCCGAAGACGATTTCCGCCGCCTGTTCGCCTTTTTCAACGCCCCCGACGGCACACCGCCCGCCTGGCTGACGGCCGAGGTACGCCAGCAGTACCGCGTCTTGTGGCAACAAGGTTTGACCGGTGCCTGCAACTACTACCGCGCCAGCCCCCTGCGCCCGCCGCAAGGCGGCGACCCCGGCGCTGCCGCCGTGAACCTGCCCGAGTCCATGCTGCAGGTGACGGTGCCTACGCTGGTGCTGTGGGGCATGGACGACCCCGCGCTGCTGCCAGGTTTGCTCGATGGCCTGCCGGGCTGGGTACCAAAGCTGCAATTGCAGCAGGTACCGGGAGCATCGCACTGGCTGGTGCACGAGCAGCCTGAGCGCTTGGTGCGGGCGCTGGGTGAGTTTTTGCAGGCCGGATGAGGTGGCCTGGTGCTTGATTGAACAATGTCGTGTTAATGGGGCTATTTGAAGGTGGCCAGCCGGGTCTCACCCTTGGCACAACCCCAAAAAAGACCCTAAAAAAATACAAAACAATAGCAACAAGCGCCTTACCAACAAGCGTCAGCCCCTGAAAAACTCAATATTTCAACCGAGCGTAATACGTCTTCTGCGCCGCCTCCCGCGCCTGGCGCAGGGTGTGGATGCCCTGCTCCTGGAGCAGCGGAATCAGCCGCAGCCAGATCTCCGCCGTCACCAAGGCATCGCCCAGCGCCGTGTGGCGGCCCAGCACCGTCACATTGAAACGCTCGGCTATGGCTTCGAGCCGGTGCGACTCCTGGTGCGGGTGCACCACCGCCGACAGCAGCAGCGTGTCCAGCACCGGCTGGTGAAAAACCACCCCGGTGTCTTTCTCCTGCAACTGCAGAAAGCGCATGTCGAACGCCGCGTTGTGCGCCACCAGCACCGTGTCCTGTGCAAAGGCATGGAACACCGGGATCACCTCGCCAATGCGCGGCTTGCCGGCCACCATGTCTTCGGTGATGCCATGGATGGGAATGGACGCTGCCGGAATGCCGCGCCCCGGATCGACCAACTGCTCAAAGCACTCCTGGCGCAGCAGCTTGCCATTGACGATGCGGGCCGCGCCGATCTGGATGATGGCGTCGCCCCCGGCCGGGTTCAGGCCCGTGGTCTCGGTGTCGAACACGGTGTAGGCCAGTTCGGACAGCGGCCGGTCGTCCAGCGCGCTGCCCACGTCAGACTTCTGGAACAGGTCGAAGTCGTAATACTCCGGGCGGCTGAAGCCGCTTTCGCCCAGCGGCGTCTCCAGCGCGCCCTGCACACTCGCCAGGGGCAGCATGAAGCGGAAAAACGCCTGGTGGCGCGCGCGCTCACGCTCAAACCACATCTCGCCGCCGTGGCGCTCGACCACGTCGCGCACCGTCAGCGGGCTGCGCTCGTTGCCAAAGCGCATGGTGTCCATCTCCCAGCTCATCACGGTTTCGTTGCTCATGGCCTGGCCGCTCCAGACCAGGTCGAGCTGCGCGTGCTTACCGGCAGGCTGCAGGCGCAACTGCAGAAAGCGCACCTCGAACTCGTCCACCAACCGATGGGCGAGGTAGGTCAGGGCCAGCAGCAAGGTGTAGCTGTCCACCTTGAGCCACAGGCTGGTGTCGATGGCGTCCAACGTGACCGGCCGGTCGCAATGCTGCGCAATGCGGCGCTGCGCTGCCGTCACCAGGTCGGCGCCCAGCATGTCCTCCATGGGCCAGCGGGTCTTGAGGCGCTGCGTGGCGCGCTGCGCCAGGTCGGTGACGCGCCGGCCCATGGCGCCCACCTCGTCGCGCACCACACCCAGAAATCGCTCGCGCATGGCCGCGTCCAGGTCAGAGTAACCCAGCATGTCCACCGCCGTCTGGATGTTGGCCAGCGAGGCACGGCTGCCCTCGGTCAGGCCGTGCATAAGCTGGTCGCGCTCGGCCTCCTCCTGCACGCTGGCGGTCACATCGTCCAGCATCAGCACCAGGCCGCTCACAGCCTCGGTGCCGGGGCCATTGCCCGCAGCATCGTCCGCGCTCTCGCGCACCGGCGCCACCTGCACACGCAGCAGGTGCCCGCCCGGCGTGGTGGTGACAAACTGCGCCGAGGGCGTGGCCACCCCGCGCCCCAGCGCCTGGTGGATGCGCTCCAGCGCATGCGCCACCAGTTGCTGGTCCAGCACGGCATAGATGGAGCGCCCAATGCCGATCAGCTCGGCCCCGGCAGCGGCTCCCGCGCCCTGCGAAAGCTGCCTGAACTGCTGGCGCGCGCGCTGGTTGTAGAGCAGGATGCGGCCGTCACGGTTGCACACCACCACGCTCTGGTTGAGCTCGGCCATCAGCGCGGCCAGGCGGTTTTTCTCCTGTTGCACGCGCTCGCTGGCCTGCTGTACCTGGTCGGCCATGTCGGCGCGCAAGCCGTCACGCTGGTCGGCCAGCTCGTTCACGGCAATGGCCAGGGCCTGCATCTCGGCGGTGCCACGCGGTTTGAGTTTTTGCGGCGTGGCGGCGGCAAGGACGACGCGGGTTTCTTCGAGCAGTCGCTTGGGTGCACCGACGTAGCGCCGGTGCAGTTGCTGCAGCACGACGGCCACAATGCCCAACCCAAACACCCAGCCCAGCGCCAGCAGCGCCATGCGCGGTGCCAGCACACCGCCCACGGCTTCGCGCTCGGCGCCGCCCAGGGTGGACCAGACGATGGTGGCCATCAGCACCAGCCACAGCGCCATCACGAGGCCGGTGGCGGCAATCGCCAACAGCAGCCGGGGGTCGATCTTCTTCATGCGGGCGTCTCCCCAAGCAGCTCGGCCACCTTCTGCACCAGTTCGCGCGTGGAAAACGGCTTGGTCATGTAGGCGTTGGCCCCCAGCGCCGTGCCCTTGGCCACATCGGTCTCGCGGCCCTTGGCGGTGAGCATGAGGATCTTGGTGTGCGCCAGCGCCTCGTCGGCACGCACCGCCTGGCACACCTCGAAGCCAGACTTGTGCGGCATCATCACATCGAGCAGCACCAGTGCGGGACGCTCGCGGGCTATCGCCTCCAGCGCCTCCTGGCCGTCGCGTGCAATGACCACAGCGTAGCCCTCACGCTGCAGCAGGTATTCGAGCGAAATGACGATATTGGGTTCATCGTCGGCAATCAGGATCTTGTGTGTCATGGGGTCTTGTCTCCGCAATGGGGGGGGCGCAGCGGCAGCCAGAAGCAGAAGCACGCGCCCGGACGTTCGGTGGATTCCAGCCACAGCCGCCCGCCGAAATGCTCCACGATCTGGCGGCTGATGGGCAGGCCCAGGCCCGTGCCCTGGGGCCGGTGGGCTGCATCGCCGCCTTGGTGGAAGCGGTCAAAAATCTGTTTCTCCTGGCCCGCCGGCACGCCCGGGCCGTTGTCGTGCACCGCCACGGTCAGGCCCTGCGCGTCGGCCAGCAGGCGCACCTGCACCCGTCCACCGGGCGCGGGCACAAACTTGGCGGCGTTGGACAGCAGGTTGAGCAGCACCTGCGTCAGGCGGTCGGTATCGGCCTCGATGGCCGGCACCTGCGCAGGCAGATCGGCCGACACCTCGGCGCCGCGCTCACGGAACAGCTCGGCCGTGGTGGCCAGCGCCTGCTGCACCAGCGCGCGCAAATCCACGCTGGCCACATGCCATTCGGCGTGGCCGGACTCGATCTTGGCCATGTCCAGCACCTGGTTGACCAGGCGCGTGAGGCGCTCGGTCTCGGCCACGATGATCGCCACAAACTGCTGACGCTGGGCCTGCGGCATGTCGGCGTCATCGCGCATCAGCTCGGCCAGTGCGCGGATGGAGGTGAGCGGCGTGCGCAGCTCGTGCGTGACCGACGACATGAAATCGTCCTTGAGCCGGTCCAGGCTCTGCAACTGCTCGTTGGCCCGGCGCAGCTCGGCCGTGGCGCGCTCGAGCGAGCGCGACTTGTCCTCCAGTGCGCGCGAATAGGCGCGGACCTGCGAGGTTTCGTCAAGGATGCGCAACACATCTTCGGGCGTGAGGACTTCCTCCTCGGCGACCGAGGCCACCAGCACACGCGCCGACGCACTGCCCACGGCACCGGCGAGCTGCGTCTCGACAAACTGCACCAGGCTCGCATCGGGCGGGATCGCGTCGATGTGCCTTGCGCCGACCCGCAGCGCATAGGCTTCGAACAGGGTGTTTGCCTTGGAACCGCCCAAAAACCGCTCGCTCAGGCGCAGCAGATCCCGCGTATTGGCCCGCCCTCGCCAAAACACCGGGCTGGAGGCAGACGTGCGCTGAAACACATCCACAAACAGCAGCGCCTGGCTGGCCTCGTGCCCCGAGGGCGCACGCCACAGCGACACGCCCACATAGGCCCCCAGGTTGGCCAGCAGGCTCCAGAAAAGCGAATGCGTGAGCCCGTCAAACCCCTGCAGGCCGAGCAACTGCTCGGGCCGCAACCACGCCAGTCCCCAGGGCCCCTGGGCAATGAAACCCATGTCCAACCAGCCAGACTTGGCAATCGAGGGCAGCATGAGGGTGTAGGCCCACATCAAAAAACCCGCCAGCAGGCCCGCCAGCGCACCGTGGCGGGTGCCGCCCTTCCAGTACATGCCGCCCAGCACCACGGGCCCGAACTGTGCGACCGCCGCAAAGCTGATGAGCCCGATGCTGACCAGGGCATAGGCCTCGCCAGCGAGGTGAAAGTACACATAACCCAGCACCAGCACGCCCAGAATGGCCGCGCGCCGGATGCCCAGCAGGGTGCGGGAAAAATCCTGCCCGCCGCTGTTGCGCAGGTGCTGCCAGCGCAGCAGCAAAGGCAGCACCAGCTCGTTGCTGACCATGGTGGACACGGCAATCGTCTCCACAATCACCATGCCCGTAGCGGCCGACAGCCCGCCAATGAACACGAACAGCGCCAGTGCATGCTGCCCGGCTGCCAGCGGGAGCGAGAGCACGTAATTTTCGGCATTGGCCTGGCCCGGCCCGAAATACAGCAACCCGCCCAGCGCAATCGGCAGCACAAACAGGTTGATGAGCAGCATGTACAGCGGAAACACCCACACCGCGCGGCGCAGGTGGTCTTCGCGCACGTTCTCCACCACCATCACCTGGAACTGGCGCGGCAGGAACACCACCGACAGCATGGACAGCAGCATCAGCGCAAACCACTGGGCCCAGGCAAACGGCCCGCCCTGCTCCAGCCGCAGCAACTGTGCCAGCGCGGGCACGGCGCGCGCGCGCTCAAACAGGTCGCCCAGGCCGTTGTACAGGCCGAACACCACAAAAAACCCGACCGATAGAAACGCCACCAGCTTGACCACCGACTCGAACGCAATGGCCGCCACCATGCCCTCGTGGCGCTCGGTGGTGTCGAGGTGGCGCGCGCCGAACACCATGGTGAACCCGGCCAGCGCCAGCGCCACGTAAAAGGCGCTGTCCTGGCTCCAGTGCGCGGGCTCGGCCACGCCCCCGGGCACCGTCAGCAGCGTGTACCCAGCCGACACTGCCTTGAGCTGCAGCGCGATGTAGGGCACGATGCCCACCACCGCAATCAGCGTGACCAGCCCGGCCAGCAGCGGGCTCTTGCCATAGCGGCTGGCGATGAAGTCGGCAATCGAAGTGATGCGGTAGGCCTTGGCAATGCGGATCATCTTGCGCAGCACGATCCAGCCCAGCACCATGGCCAGCGTGGGCCCCAGGTAAATGGGCAAAAACCACACCCCACCCGAGGCCGCGCGCCCCACGCTGCCAAAGTAGGTCCAGGCCGTGCAATACACCGCCAGCGACAGGGCGTAGGTCCAGGGGTTGGCAATGACCGAGCGGCCCTGCTGCGCGCGGCGGTCGGCCGCGTAGGCCACGGCAAACAACAGCAGCAGGTAGGCAAACGAGGCCGCAATGACCAGGGCGGGCGACAGCATGCCCTACTCCTGTGGGGGCAAGGTGGCCCCCGGCGGCGAAAGTGGGGTGGAGCGCTCGGACGCGCGCTCGTCGCCATGGTCGGCTGCAGGCTTGTGGCCTCGCTCCATGAGCCAGGCCAGTGCGGCAATCAGCACCGCCCACAGCAAAAACAGGGCCAGCGGAAACAGCGGAATGCCTGCAATCGAGGCATCGCGGTCCCACAGGCCGAGCAGCGGGAAATTGAACAACACCCAGCCGCCCGCAAACAGCGCAACCAGGCGTTGGGAGCCGAGTCCTTTGAGCACAGCGGTCTCCTCGCGGGTGGTCTGAACGCCCCCCTGCCCCTCCATTGTGCGCCCGGCACTTACCTTGGTCTTACGTGCTTTTCAAGCGGCGGACCGTGCCCACCAAACCGGCCAGCCCGGCGGCCTGCGCAGCACCTGCCATGGAAGGGCAAAACCGCATCAACCCTTGGCCGTGGGCTCCTTGGCCTTGGACCAGCCATGCGCCTGCCGGGACAAAGCAAAATCAAAAAAGAACTTCGCCCATATCGTTGAACCCGCCGTCGCCGTCCAGGTGTTGTAGTCAATCTGGCCCAGGGCCACGGTCACGATCACCACGCTCGCCACAATGCCCGCAACAAGGTTGATGGCCATGGCATAGGGCGCATACTTTTCAGGGTGGGGCGGCGACTCGCCGCGCTTGATGGCGACCTCGGAAAAATCGCGCTTGACCACGATGCGCCACGCCCGGCGAAACCAGAAGAACGCCATCGGGAACAGCGCGAGATACAGAATCCAGGTCAAAGCAACACTGACATCAAAAACCATGCAGGGCTCCCAGCTTCGGAGGGCGCTGCGCACCGCGTGCACAGCCCCGCCGGAGATTTCAGAAAAAAGGCCCTGCCAGCAGCGCCGGCAGGGCCTCTATTGTCACTGCTGCTGCGCCAGCGCAGCAGCATGCGGTGGTTTACACCGGGGTCATTGCCTTAGTGGGCACCATCCACCATCTTGGAACCGCGCGGGATACGCACAGCTTCCACCATGTGTTGGATGTGCTCTGGTGGCTCCTTGGTGAACTTGTCGACCAGGAAGGCGACGGCAAAGTTCACCAGGGCGCCGATGGCACCGAAGGCTTCCGGCGTGATGCCGAAGAAGGGGTTGGCTCCACCGATCAGGCCCAGGAACTCGGTGCCCTTGATGAAGAAGATGCCCTTGTGCGCAAACACGTAGAACAGCGTGACGAACAAGCCTGCCAGCATACCGGCCATGGCGCCTTCCTTGTTCATCTTCTTGCTGAAGATGCCCATCATGATGGCGGGGAACAGCGAGCTGGCGGCAATACCGAAGGCCAGGGCCACGGTACCGGCCGCGAAGCCCGGCGGGTTCAGACCCAAGTAGCCGGAAATCACGATGGCCACAGCCATGGCGATCTTGCCCGCCAACAGTTCGTTCTTCTCGCTGATGTTGGGGGCAAAAACGCCCTTGACCAAGTCATGCGATACCGCAGACGAAATGGCCATCAGCAGACCAGCAGCCGTGGACAGCGCCGCTGCCAGACCACCCGCCGCCACCAGCGCGATCACCCAGTTGGGCAGCAGCGCGATTTCGGGGTTGGCCATCACGATGATGTCGGCGTTCACGGTCAGCTCGTTGCCCTTCCAGCCAGCAGCCTCGGCCTTGCCCTTGGCAACTTCGTTCTTGGTCTTGTCGTTGTAGTACTGGATGCGGCCGTCACCGTTCTTGTCTTCGAACTTCAGCAGGCCGGTCTTTTCCCAGCGCTTCATCCAATCGGGGCGAGCTTCAGCCTTGATGGAGGCTTCCGGTGCATACAGGTCGCCACCGGCCTTGACGGCGGTGTTGACGGTGGCATGCAGGTTCAGCTTGGCCATGGCCGCCACAGCGGGGGCCGTGGTGTACAGGATGGCGATGAAGATCAGCGCCCAGCCAGCGGAGGAACGTGCGTCCTTGACCGAAGGCACGGTAAAGAATCGCATGATGACGTGCGGCAGACCGGCGGTACCGATCATCAGCGACATGGTGTACACGAACATGTTGAGCGTGCTGCCCGCCGTGGTCGTGGTGTACTTGCCAAAGCCGAGGTCGGTCACCACCGAATCAAGCTTCGCGAGCAAAGTCATGTCGGTGCCACTGAACGTGCCACCCAGGCCGATTTGCGGCAGGAAGTTGTCCGTCAGCTGGAGGCTGATGAACACCGCAGGAATGGTGTAGGCAAAAATCAGCACGATGTACTGCGCCACCTGGGTGTAGGTGATGCCCTTCATGCCGCCAAACACAGCGTACAGGAACACGATGGCCTGGCCAATGTAGATGCCGGTGTCGCTGGACACGTTCAGGAAGCGCGAGAACGCCACGCCCACACCGGTCATCTGACCAATGATGTAGGTGGTCGAAGCGGTCAGCAGGCAGATCACGGCGATGGTGCTGGCGCTCTTGGAGTAGAAGCGGTCACCAATGAACTGCGGCACCGTGAACTTGCCGAACTTGCGCAGGTACGGAGCCAGCAACATGGCCAGCAGCACGTAGCCGCCGGTCCAGCCCATCAGGAACAGGCCGCCACCGTAACCCATGTTGGCGATCAGGCCCGCCATGGAGATGAAGGAAGCCGCACTCATCCAGTCGGCGGCCGTGGCCATGCCGTTGGTGATGGGGTGCACACTGCCGCCGGCAGCGTAGAACTCGCTGGTGGAACCCGCACGGGCCCACATGGCGATGCCGATGTAGAGCGCAAAGCTCAGACCGACAACGATGTAGATAGTGGTTTGTAGATCCATGATTCAGCCCTCAGTCTTCATGCACGTCGAACTGACGATCAATGTCGCCCATCTTCTTGGCGTAATAAAAAATCAGCACGATGAAGATGTAGATTGAGCCCTGGTGAGCAAACCAGAACCCCAGCGGATAGCCGCCCAGCTTGATGTTGTTGAGCATGTCAGCAAACAGAATGCCCGCGCCAAACGACACCGCAAACCAGACAATAAGAATCTTGGTCAGCAGGCCGAGCGTGGCTTTCCAGTAGGCGTGACTGCTTTTGTCTTCCTTCATGAAATCCCCTCGTGTGTGAGAACAGAATCACAGCGCAATAGCACTGCCCCCGCGCAGTCCGCAGGCAGCGCCATCGGATTGCGAGGGTGACTGTGGACACGCTTCCTTACAGTGAACTGATGAAAAGCTTCAAACTGACGCTGGGATTACGACCCAAGGGAAAACACCGATCCGGCCAACAACACACCCCGGAGAAGTTCAATGCAATGGCTAAGTGAAAGTCCCAATGGCAGGAGCATGGGATGCAGAAACACTGTAGGACAGACCCAATCCAACCTTGAGAGATCCCGTCCGAGACACCCCTATGGCAGATGTTCCTTCCAACCTGACCACCGCCATTTATTCCAAGACCGCGCAGGGCCAGCAAGAGATCCAGTCCCGCTCGCTCGGCCTGTCCCCCATGGCACGGCGCGTGCTGGTGCTGGTGGACGGCAAGCGCAGCGGCCAGGACCTGAGCACCTTTGTGCCCGGCAACGATATCGCCACGCCCCTGACCGAACTCCTGTCACGCAACTGCATCGAGGCCGGTGCCCATGCACCCCAGGCGCAAGTGCACGCACAGGCCCCAGCAGCGGCAGCGGCGCAAGCCGCGCCCCTGGCCGCTGCAAAAGACGAACTCGCCCACCTGCCGCCAGCCGAGTCCCGCAGCGCCAAGGAGATCGAGATGGCGCGCAATTTCATGACCAACACGGTGAACACCATCTTCGGTCAGCACAACCGCATCTCGCTCGTCGAGTCCATTCACGCGTGCCGGTCCGCCGAGGACCTGCGCCACGTGTACAAGGCCTGGGCCGAGGCCATGGAGAGCAACAGCACCGGCAAGAAGCGGCTGCCCGAGCTGCGTGAAAAGCTGTTCGCGGTGCTCTGACCGCGCCTACAGCCCTGACCCGGGTCCTTGACCCGGCCCTTGTCCCCGCGCCAGCACCGGCCCCAGCGCCACGCCGGTGTGCGTGCCCAGGCGCACCACGTCTTCGGGCGGGGCTGCGGCCACAATGCACCCGCCGCCCGCGCCGCCCTCGGGGCCCAGGTCGATGATCCAGTCGGCTTCGGCAATCACATCGAGGTCGTGCTCGATGACGACCACGCTGTGGCCGCCATCGACCAGGCGGTGCAGCACGCGGATGAGCTTGTGCACATCCTGCATGTGCAGGCCCACGGTGGGCTCGTCGAGCACGTAGAGCGTGTGCGGCGCCTTTTGGCCCCGGCGCCCCACCTCGTCGCGCACCTTGGTGAGTTCGGTCACCAATTTGATGCGCTGCGCCTCGCCGCCGCTGAGCGTGGGGCTGGGCTGGCCCAGCGTGAGGTAGCCCAGGCCCACGTCCTTGAGCAGTTGCAGCGGGTGGGCGATGCTGGGCATGCTGGCGAAGAAGTCCACGGCCTCGTCCACCTCCATCTGCAGCACGTCGCCAATGCTCTTGCCGCGCCAGGTGACGGCCAGCGTCTCGGGGTTGAAGCGCGCGCCGTGGCA
>Ga0073899_10002912_pt1 | contig 15304 bp, 18 predicted proteins | sample KloWWTmetaKNB5Ph_FD_88975 | JGI IMG/M metagenome (GOLD analysis project Ga0073899, IMG submission 88975) | Active sludge microbial communities from Klosterneuburg, Austria, studying microevolution and ecology of nitrifiers - Klosterneuburg... | ecosystem: Engineered > WWTP > Aerobic digester >...
GAAGGGGGGAAGGGCAGGAAGAGGAAGATGGCCCTGCCTACCTTCCGCCCTTCCGCCCTTCCCCCCTTCCGCCCTTCCGCCCTTCCCCCCTTCCGCCTTCCTCCCCCTTCTACTGCCGCTGCAGGCGAACGAGCTTCATCTGCACTTCGGGGTTGCCCTTCCGGTACTGGATCGCCTGCACCGGCACGTAGCCCAATGACGGCGCGTGCCACGTCTTCGTGACGCGGTTCGAGCCGGTGCGCTGGCTTGCCCAGACCTCGGCTTCGACCTGGCCGTAAGGCGTCATGACCTGCTGCGTGCCCTCCGGCCAGTAGCGGTACTCGCGCAGCTTGCCGCCGGTGATGATCTTGAAGCTCTGCGGCTTGCGGCCGGCCAGCAGTTCGAGAATCATTGCGGCCTGTACCGACGACGTATCGTGCGTCCCGGGCGTGATCGCCAGCGCCACCGGCTTGCCTTCGACGCTGCCGGTCACCGTCAGCTCGTTCCAGTCGTAGGCCAGCCTGACGTCCTTGGCGGCGCTGGCCGAACCGTCGTCGAAGTTGAACGACAGCGGGCGAATTCCGGCCGGACTCAGCTCGATCACGCTCTTTTCGTGCGCCTGCGAACTGATGGCGACACGCGCGAGCAGGGTCGGGAACACCCGCGTTTCGTACTGCCACTGGCCGGCCGCCGTGCCGCGCTTGAAGCTCGATTCGATCTCGCCGCCGTTCAGGCCACGGTAGCTGACCTGATAGCGGGCGGTATACGGCTGCAGTCCTGCGGCGGCAGCGACCTGATCGCCCAGGGCGATGCCTGGCGCGGCGAGCAGCCAGGTTCCGGCGACCGCCGTGACCAGGGCACACCAATTCGCCAACTGCCGCATCACGCACCTTCCTTCGTTTCGCAGCCGCAGACCACCGGTGCGTCGAGCCGCTTGCCATCGAGCCAGGCCGCCCCATCACGGAACGCGAGGCGACCCGCCGCAAACCAGCCGATACAGCGCGGGTAGATCACGTGCTCTTCGCGCAGGACGCGTGCGGCGAGCGAGGCTTCGTCGTCGCCCGCCACGATCGGGACCCTGGCCTGTAGGACCACCGGGCCGCCGTCGAGTTCGGGCGTGACGAAATGGACGCTGGCTCCGTGCTCGCGATCGCCGGCCCCGAGCGCGCGGCGGTGCGTGTGCAGGCCGGCGTACCGCGGCAGCAGGGAAGGGTGGATGTTGAGCATTCGGCCGGAGAAACGCAGCACAAACTCGTCGCTCAGGATGCGCATGAAACCGGCGAGCACCACCAGTTGCGGCGCATGCGATTCCACGATGTCGCCGAGGGCGCGGCCGTAAGCCTCGCGATCGGCAAAGTCCCGGGGTGACAGCACCGACGTGACGATGCCCCGTGCACGGGCCCATTCGAGCGCGCCGGCGTCGGCGCGGTCGCTGACGACGGCCTCGATACGCACGGCAAGCTCGCCCGCAGCGGCGCGCGCGGCGATGGCCCTGAGATTGCTGCCGCGCCCCGACACGAGCACGACGACGCGCAGCAGCGGCGTTGGAGCCGTCATTCGACGATGACGACCTCGCGGCTGCCGGAACGGACTGCGCCGATCACGGCAGCCGTTTCGCCGCAGGCGCGCAGGATTCCGAGCGCGCGATCGGCTTCGCCCGCGGGCACGCAGATCGTCATGCCGAGCCCGCAATTGAAGGTGCGATACATCTCTTCGCGCGCGACGTTGCCGACACGCTGCAGCCAGTCGAAGACGACGGGTCGCGGCCACAGCCTGGCATCGATCACCGCCTCGAGCCCCGCCGGCATCACGCGCGGAATGTTGCCGGTCGGACCGCCGCCGGTGATGTGCGCGATGCTGTGCACCGGCACCGACTGCTGCAGCAGCCGCAGCACCGACTTCACGTAGATGCGCGTGGGTTCGAGCAGCAGGTCGTACAGCGGCTTGCCGTCGAGTTGCGTCGTGGGGCCGGCGCCGCTCAGCGCGAGCAGTCGCCGGATCAGTGAATAGCCATTCGAGTGCGCGCCCGAGGAGGCGAGGCCGATGATCGCGTCACCCGCGCGAGTCCGGGTGCCGTCGATGATCTGGTCTTTTTCGACGAGACCGACGCAGAAGCCCGCGAGGTCGTAGTCCTCGCCTTCGTACATGCCTGGCATTTCGGCGGTTTCACCACCCACCAGTGCGCACCCCGCCAGCAGGCAGCCTTCGACGATGCCCTTGATCACGCGCTCGGCCGTGTCTACGTCGAGCTTGCCGGTCGCGTAGTAGTCGAGGAAGAACAGCGGTTCCGCGCCCTGCACCACGACGTCGTTGACGCACATCGCGACCAGGTCGATGCCGATCGTGTCATGGCGGCCGGTCTCGATCGCCAGCCGGAGCTTGGTACCCACGCCGTCGGTGCCCGAGACCATGACGGGCTTTTTGTAGCGGTCCAGCGGAACTTCGACCAGCGCGCCGAACCCGCCGATGCCGCCCAGCACCTCGCGGCGCATCGAACGCTTCACGGCAGGCTTGATCCGGTCCACGAGCGCGTCGCCCGCTTCGATGTCGACGCCGGCGTCGCGATAGGTGGTGCTGCTGGTCGGGCTCTCGGCCATTATTCTCGTGCTCCCGCAGGGTGGCGCCCCGGGGTCTGGCTCGAGGCTGTGGTATTTTACACACCGGCCGCCAGCGCCGACTTCCTCCATCACATGATCGACCACCGCAGCAACGTCGTCACCGAGGGACCGGCGCGAAAAATCGCGCGCGGGCCGCTCTGCCTGTTGTTGCTGGCGTCACACCTTGCCTGGGGTGACGTGGCGCTTTACCAGGCCGCGGTGCCGCTGCCGAGCACGGCAGAAGCCGACCGGGCCACAGCTTTCGGCGAGGCTCTCCGGATCGCGGCGGTGCGCGCGTCGGGTCGGCGGGACGCCGGGGACGCCGCGGCCATTGCGGCGGCGGCGGCGGACCCCGGTCGCTACGTCCAGCAGTATTCGACCACCATCGACCGGATGCTCAAGGTCGGCTTCGACGGCCGCGCCATGGAGCAACTGCTGCAGCAGGCCGGCTTGCCGTTGTGGCCGTCCGAGCGGCCCACGACCACCGTGCTCCTGTTCGTCCCCGCGATCGCGGGGGGCTCCCGGGCGGTGACAGCGGCCGAACGGCCGCCCGAGAGATTGGAGATCGAACGGGCCGCGCAGGTGCGGGGCGTGCCGGTGACCTGGCCCGCCGAGGCGATTGACGCGGCCACGGCGCGAACCCGCGCGACCAGCGCAGGCGTTGCAGGGGCTGTGCTGTTGGGGACGGCACAGCCGGGGGGGTACGACTGGACCTTCGGGCACGCCGGGCAGTCCGCGCGCGGTCAGGGCGGCCCCGCCGCGGGCCTGGGACTCGCGGCCGACACCCTGGCAGCGCGTTACGCGCCAGGCTCCACTCGTGGGCTCAATACGGAGTCCGTGCGTATCGGCGGGCTGGAGGGCGTGCGCTCCTATGCCGCCCTGACCACGTATCTTGAAGGCCTGAGCCTCGTGCGGGGCGTGTCGTTGCGTGAACTGTCCGGCAGCACCGCGCTGCTCGACCTGAGCGTCCGCGGCGACCTCGAACTGCTGCGACGAATTTTTGCGCTGGACGGACGGCTCGCGCCGGCTCCGCGCACCGAACCGCCAGCGGCCAGACAGGAGGCGCCGGACTTCGTCTGGCAGCCATGAGCCTGCGACACCTGCCTAACCTGCTGTGCGTCCTGCGCATCCTGATGGTGTATCCGGTCGCGCACTGGATCCTGCAGGAGCGTTACGCCGACGTGATGCTGCTGTTTGCGGTGGCCGCATCGACGGACGGACTCGACGGCTTCCTCGCCAAGCGCTTTGGCTGGACCAGCAAGCTCGGCAGGTTTCTCGATCCGCTCGCCGACAAGCTGCTGCTGCTGACGGTATTCATCTGCCTGAGCGTGAACGGCGACGTGCCCTGGCTGCTGACTGGACTCGTCCTGCTGCGCGACCTGGTGATCACTTTCGGCGCCATCACCTACAAACTGCTGTTCGGCCCGGTCAACGGCAACCCGACCATCGCGAGCAAGATCAACACGCTGGCGCAGATCGTCTATTGCCTCGCGGTCGTCGCTGCTGCCGCCTACCAGTGGCCGCCGCAATGGGCGTTGCTTGCGCTCGGCGCGTTCGTGCTGTTCTCCACCTGCGTGAGCGGCATTGATTACACCCTGATCTACGTGCGCCGCGCGCAGGCAGTCGTGCGCGAACGTTCGTCAGGACGGCACTGATCGGTTGCCACCGGCCATGATGGAGCAGTTGCCCCTGCGCATGCGTCTGCGCGAGACCGCTCGCTTCGCGAGCTTCGTCGTCGGTGAAAATGCGCAGGCGTGCGCCGCATTGCAGGGCTCGCGTCCGGCGGCACCGCTCGTCGTCTGGTTGTGGGGCCGTGCAGGCACCGGCAAGTCGCATCTGCTGCAGGCTGCGTGCGCAGCTGCCGGCGGGCGCGACGAAGCGGCGGCTTACATCGATCTGGCGCTGGCGCCCTCCAGTGCAATGCTGGAAGGCTGCGACACGCTGGGGCTCGTCTGTCTCGACGGCCTGGATGCCGTCGCGGCGGATCGGGAGTGGAACGCGGCGATCTTTCGTCTGCACACGCTGCTGCAGGACGGTACGGGCCGGCTCGTTGTTGCGAGCAATGCTCCTCCCGCGAGCGTACCCCTGACGCTGCCCGACCTGCGTTCACGACTGCTGGCCGCCGACGTGCACCAGCTCACCGAACTCGACCAGGCGGGCCGGTGCGAGGCATTGCGCCTGCGCGCGGTCAGCCGCGGACTCGAGTTGTCGGAGGAGGCGGCACTGTACCTGGTGCACCGCCTGCCGCGCGACATGCAATCGCTCTTCGCGGTGCTCGACCAGCTCGATGAGGCGTCGCTCGCGGCGCAGCGCAAGCTGACGGTGCCGTTTCTTCGGAACGTGCTCGAGAAGGGGTTGCGGGTCAGGGGTTAGTCGGAACGAAGGGGCCAGCTTCGGTGGTTGTGTCACTGAATTGCCGGCCGGCTGGTCTACACTCGTGCGTCGTTGCATCGCACTGGCGGAGGTCGCGTGGACTCGGTCCTGGAATTCTTCCTGCGGGGCTTGATCCTCGTCCCGGTGACTCTGCTGCCGATCATCAATCCGCTCAGCAGCGCGCCCGTGTTCGCGGCGACCGTCGGCGCCAACCGTGCCATCGCCGGCAAGCTCGCGCGCCAGGTCGCGGTCAACGCCTGGTTCGTGCTGGTGGGGTCGATGCTCATCGGCACCTACGTGCTGATGCTGTTCGGCATTTCGCTGCCCGTCGTGCGCATTGGCGGCGGGTTGCTGGTGGCCGCCACGGCGTGGCGCATGCTGCACCACACCGAGGACGACGACGTGCACGCGGTCGCGGCGCACGACGCCGCGATGCTGTCGGACGCCGAGATCGTGCAGCGCAGCTTCTTCCCGATCACGTTTCCGCTCACGACCGGGCCCGGCACCGGTCGACGGGGTCGCCAAGCGAATGTCCGGCGCGTGTCTGCCGTTCCGCTCGCCCGGAAGTGACCTGAAACAACGCCCCTAACTTGCGCCTGTCCCGGTCAGTCGCAGGTATGCGACCAACGTCACGACCAGCGCCAGGCTCAGCAGCAGGATCGACGCCGCAAGCGCGCGGATCGACGGGTTGGCGACCAGCTCGGTCAACGCATAGATGAAGTGGGGCGTGACGCAAAGCGTGGCCCAGGCGAACGTGCGGCGGTTGCGTGCCAGCATGCCCGGCACGGCGATCGCGAGGGGCGTTACCAGCAGCAGTATCAGCAACCCGATCGACACGACACTGCGTTCACCCCGGCAGGCGGCCAGCAGCGAGGCGACGGCGAGCAGCGCCAGCAGCGTCAATGCAGCGGCGCGCGCGCGGCCCGCTGCCGCGGCGTTGGTCGACTTTGCATCAGCCACGACGCACCGCTTGACCGGCAACGGCCAGCTCAGCCAGTCGCCGGCCCAGCAGCTGCGCGAGCTCGCGCTCGTCATCGCTCAGCCTCGGCTGGGGCGCACCGTGTGTCGCCAGGTGCGTGGCCCCGTACGGCGATCCTCCGGTGCGAGTTCGATTCAGTGCCGGCGCGGTGTAGGGCAGGCCAACCAGGTACATGCCGTGGTGCAACAAGGGCACCATCATCGTCAGCAGGGTGGATTCCTGCCCGCCGTGCATGGACGACGTCGAACTGAAGACCGCCGCTGGCTTGCGGTCGAGCGCGCCGTTCAACCAGAGTGAGCTGGTTCCGTCCAGGAAATGCTTGAGCGGCGCCGCCATGTTGCCGAAGCGGGTCGGGCTGCCGAGCGCCAGGCCGTCACATTGAGTCAAATCGTCGTGCGTCGCGTACGGTGGCCCGCATTCCGGCACGGCTGCGTCGGTGGCTGCCGTGGTCGTTGAAACCGGCGGTACGGTGCGTAGGCGCGCTGTGACAGCCGCGACCGATTCGATGCCACGCACGACGTGACGGGCCACTTCGGCCGTGGCGCCGTGCCTGGAATAGTAAAGAACGAGCACTTCAGTCATGTCTGTAGCCGCCCTCGGGTCTGGACGACTCGTTGCGTCCTGCATGTGGCGCGCGGATTCTAGGTCCGCGAGCCTTGACGATACAGGGATCGCTTGTTACGGTCGCCTGCGTCCTGCCTCTTTCCAACAGGGCTTTCTCCGCTTGCCGCGCATCATTTTGCCGCTCCTGCTGGCTCTTGCACTGCTTTCCGGGGCGGTCGTGAGCGGTTGTGCCGGCGCGCCGGTGCAGGAGATGAGCAATGCCCGGCAGGCGGTTCGCGCCGCGGAGCGGGCAGGCGCCACGGCCGCGGCGCCCGAAGTCATGGGGGAGGCCAGACAATTGCTGATGAGTGCGGAAAGCCACCTGCGGCGCGGCGATTATCGTAGCGCCCGCGACCAGGCGGAACTCGCCCGCACCAGGGCCGTCGAAGCCCGCAGCCTTGCCGAAAGTGCGAAGGCGTCGCACCAGCCTTGATCGCACGTCGCTGCTTCGTCGCCGGTCGCGTCCAGGGCGTGTTCTACCGTGCCAGCACCCGTATCCGTGCCGAATCGCTGGGCGTCACCGGGCATGCGCGCAACCTGCCCGATGGACGAGTCGAAGTTCTCGCCTGTGGCGCACCTGCCGCCGTCGACGCGCTCTGCCACTGGCTCTGGGCCGGCTCGCCGGGCTCGAGCGTGAGTGCGGTGGCGAGCGAAGAACTCTCCCCGGAATCAGTCCAGCCGTGGCCAAAGGTATTCCGCACGACCTGACGGTCCCGGCTCCAGATCAGTTCGCGAGTGTCCAGCGCGACGCCAACCGATCGATCACCATGTCCGAGTATTGCGGCCGGCCCAGGCTGCCGTTGTAGCGCTGCAGCGCCCGCTGGTAATTGCCGCGTTCCTTGCGCAGGTAGTAGCCGAGGATGGTCGTGCCCATGCGGACGTTGTCCGGTATGCGCACGAGTTGATCGTTGCTCATGCCGAGTTCGCGCGGCCAGAAGGGCATGACCTGCATCAGGCCCACGGCGCCGGCGGACGAGACCGCGAAGCGGTCGAAGCGGCTTTCGACGTCCATCACGGCGAGCACGAGCTCGGGCGGAATGTTGACGCGCTTCGCCTCGCAGTGGACGGCGTGCAGGATCTGTTCGCGTTCCCGGTCGCTGCCGACGTAGCGCAGCAGGCGCGGCTCCATCGTTGCGAACCACACCGCCTGCTCGTACTTGTCGTCGAAGCAGCGCGTGGGTTCGATGGCAGCCGCGACGACGCCGCGCAATTCAGGGTCCATCTGGCGATCGGCGCGGGCGATGGCCCAGGGCAGGACGCACGTGGCGAACAACAGCAGGGCAATGGTTGGCGTGCGGCGCATGGAGGTTCAGGGTCGCGGGTTACTCCGCTTGTCGCGCAGGAAGGTCGCCACCTCGGCCAATGGCACGTCGGCCGCGAGGCCGTCACGGCGGCGCTTGTATTCGAGCACGCCGCGCTCGAGGCCTTTGTCGCCGATGACAATGCGATGCGGAATGCCGATGAGCTCGTCGTCGGCAAACTTCACGCCGGGTCGCGCGTCGCGGTCGTCGAGCACGACCTCAAAGCCGGCCGCGGTCAGTTCCGCGTACAGCGCTTCTGTCGCTTGCTGGACGCGGGCGGACTTCTGCAGGTTGATCGGGATGATCGACACGTCGAACGGCGCGATGGGTTCCGGCCAGATGATGCCGCGCTCATCGTGATTCTGTTCGATGGCCGCCGCTACGACGCGTGTCACACCGATGCCATAACACCCCATGGCCATGTTGACCGACTTGCCCTGCTCGTCGAGCACGGTGGCATTCATCGCTTCGCTGTACTTGCGGCCCAGCTGGAAGATGTGGCCGACCTCGATGCCCCGCGCGATGCCGAGCGTGCCCTTGCCGGTCGGACTCGGGTCGCCGGCGACCACGTTGCGAAGGTCGACGACCTCGCCTTGCGGCAGGTCGCGGCCCCAGTTCGCGCCGGTGAAGTGCATGTCGCGTTCGTTGGCGCCGCAGACGAAGTCCGCCATGTGGGCCGCCGAACGGTCCACGTAGACCTTGCACCGCAAGCCCACGGGTCCGATGAAGCCGGGTTCGCAGCCGGCCGTGGCGAGGACCGTTTCGACGCTCGCCATGCGTAACGGCGACGCCACGCCCGGCAGCTTCTGCGCCTTCACGGCATTCAGTTCGTGATCGCCGCGGACGATCATCGCGACGGCGCCACCCTGGTCGCCCTCGACCAGCAGCGTCTTCGCGCACCTGTCGGCCGTGACGCCGAGGAATTTCGTCAGCTCGTCGATCGTGCGGACTTTCGGCGTCGCGACTTTCTGCAGGGTCGCAGTCGCTGCGCCCCGCGGCGTCGCCGGCGCCAGCGCTTCGGCCATTTCCAGGTTCGCCGCGTAGTCGTCGCCATCGGAGAACGCGATTGCGTCCTCGCCCGAATCGGCCAGGACGTGGAATTCCTGCGACGCGCTGCCGCCGATGCTGCCCGTGTCGGCGCGGACCGCGCGGAACCTCAGCTGCAGGCGCTCGAAGATGGCCGTGTACGCGCGGTACATGGCCTGGTATCCCTGCACCAGCGAGGCGTCGTCGAGGTGGAACGAATACGCATCCTTCATCGTGAATTCGCGCGCACGCATCACGCCGAAGCGCGGGCGGATCTCGTCGCGGAACTTGGTCTGGATCTGGTAAAAATTGACCGGCAGCTGGCGGTAGCTCTTCAGTTCCCGACGCGCGATGTCCGTGATCACTTCTTCGTGCGTCGGGCCGTAGCAGAACGAGCGGTCGTGCCGGTCCTTGATGCGCAGCAGCTCCGGCCCGAACCTGTCCCAGCGGCCGGATTCGACCCACAACTCGGCGGGCTGCATGGTCGGCATCAGCACTTCGAACGCACCGGCGCGGTTCATTTCCTCGCGGACGATGTTCTCGACCTTGCGCAGCACCCGCAGGCCGACCGGCAACCAGGTGTACATGCCGCCCGCGAGGCGCCGGATCAGGCTGGCGCGCAGCATGAGCTGGTGACTCACCACCTCGGCATCGGCAGGAACGTCGCGCAGGGTCGTGACAGGATAGGTCGAGAGTCGCATTTCGCGTCCAGGCAGCAGAAAAAACGCGTTCATGGTACCAGAGCGGGCCGCATTGCCCGGCGCCACCGGGGCACCTTGCAAGGCTGCGTTGTGCGAAGACTCCGCGCTACCTATCATGGAGGCCGCTCACACCCGCCAGGTGGCGCCATCCATGACGACTGAATCTCCCGCAACGGGCGCCGTTCGACCGCGTCCGCGCAGCCGCGGTGTCTACCTGCTGCCCAACCTGTTCACGACTGCGGTCCTGTTCTCGGGTTTCTACGCGATCGTGGCGGCGACGGACGGCAATTTCGACCGTGCCGGCATGGCGATCTTCATCGCCATGGTCTGCGACGGGCTCGACGGCCGCATCGCGCGCTGGACCAATACGCAGAGCGACTTCGGCGCGCAGTTCGACAGCCTCTCGGACATGGTGGCCTTCGGCCTGGCACCGGCCGTCGTGGCGTACCAGTGGGGCGTGGCCCGCATCGCCGAATACGGCTTTCTCTGGGGACGACTCGGCTGGATCGCGACGTTCTTCTATGCCGCCTGCGTCGCCATCCGGCTCGCGCGTTTCAACACCAAGGTCGACACGGCCGACAAGCGTTTTTTCGAGGGCCTGCCGAGCCCATCCGGCGCGGCCGTGCTTGCGGGCTTCGTCTGGATGCTCGAGTCCCTGCAGCGTGAGGGCCTGCGTGACCTCATCCTGGCCTTTGCGGTGGCGCTGATCGCGGGCAGTCTGATGGTCAGCCGCTTCCGTTACCTGAGCGGCAAGGACCTCGACCCGCGCATGCGCATCCCGGTTGCCTTCATCGTGCTGGTGCCGCTCGGGTTCGTGCTGGTTGGATCCAGTCCGCCGGAGATGCTGTTCGCGTTGTTTGCGGTCTACGCCAGTTCCGGCCCCCTGTGGTGGGCGTGGCGCAGGATGCGCCGCGGCCGCCGTACGCGCCCGGAGCAGGGAGGCTGAGCGGATGGTGGATGCCCGCCAGGTCGCGTACCTGCAGGCGCTCGGCGTGGACGTCTACGTGCCGCGCAGGGCGTTGGCGCCCCATCCGGACGACGTGGCGAACCTCGATTGGGACGAATTGCGTGCCGCAGTCGCTGCCTGCCAGCGCTGTGACCTGCATGCCACGCGCACCCAGACGGTGTTCGGAGTGGGCAGTCGCACGGCCCGCTGGATGTTCATCGGTGAAGCGCCGGGTGTCGAGGAAGACAGGCAGGGTGAGCCGTTCGTCGGCCGTGCCGGGCAGTTGCTGACGTCGATGATTCGCGCGCTCGGCCTGCGCCGGGAGGACGTGTTCATCGCCAACGTGCTCAAGTGCCGTCCGCCCGACAATCGTGACCCGAAGCCGGGCGAGGCAGCCAGCTGCCGCCGCTACCTGGAACGGCAGGTCGCCCTGGTCAATCCGACGCTGGTGATCGCGGTGGGCCGCATCGCGGCCCAGAACCTGCTGGCCACGGAGACGCCCATCGCCAGGCTGCGCGGCAAGGTGCACTCGTTCGGCGCGCGAGCGTGGCCCGTGGTCGTGACTTATCACCCGGCCTACCTGCTGCGCAGTCCCGGCGAAAAGCGCAAGTCCTGGCAGGACCTCCTGCATGCCAGGCAGCTGTTCGGCCGGCTCGAGCAGGAGTCAGCCAGCGGCGGCCGGACGTGAGTACGGCCGAGATCACGCCCGCGTCCCAGTCCGGGAACCTCGTGCGGTTTCGCGCGATGACGCCCTTCGACGTTACCAGCGTGGGTGCGGTCGAGCGATCCTCGTATCCATTCCCCTGGAGCGAAAGCATCTTCCGCGACTGCCTGCGTGTCGGCTACCTCTGCCGCGTGGCGGAAAGCGTGGGCGAAATCGTCGCTTACGGCGTCGTCGCAATGGGCGCGGGCGAGGCGCACGTGCTCAATCTCTGTGTCGCCGAGGCTGTCCGCGGCCGCGGCATCGGCCGCCGCCTGCTGCTGCTGCTGATCGAGCGCTCGGTCCAGGCGGGCATGCAGGACGTGTTGCTGGAGGTGCGGCCGTCGAATCTGCATGCGATCGCGCTGTACCAGTCACTGGGGTTCGTCGAGGTCGGTCGCCGGCGTGGCTACTACCAGGCAGAAGTCGGTCGCGAGGATGCGTTGGTCCTCAAGCTGTCATTGCCGGTAAAATCCGGCGGATGAATCAACCGCTCGACGAAGTGGCGCGTCGCCGCACTTTCGCCATCATTTCGCACCCCGACGCCGGCAAGACCACGCTCACCGAAAAGCTGCTGCTGTTCGGCGGCGCGATCCAGCTGGCAGGCACCGTCAAGGGTCGCAAAGCCACGCGCCACGCGACGTCCGACTGGATGGCGCTCGAGCAGCAGCGCGGCATTTCCGTGACCTCGAGCGTCATGCAGTTTCCGTACCAGGGACGCATGATCAACCTGCTCGACACGCCAGGCCACGAGGACTTTTCCGAAGACACGTACCGCACGCTCACGGCGGTCGACTCGGCGCTCATGGTCATCGACTGCGCGAAGGGTGTCGAAGCGCGAACCATCAAGCTGATGGAGGTCTGCCGGCTGCGCGACACGCCGATCATGACCTTCATCAACAAGCTCGATCGCGAGGGCCGCGAGCCGACGGAGCTGCTCGACGAGATCGAGCGCGTGCTGAAGATCACGTGTGCTCCGGTCACCTGGCCGATCGGCATGGGTCGCGCCCTGGCCGGCATCTATCACCTGCTCGAAGACCGCATCTATGCCTACCAGGCGGGCGAGAAGGGCCGCGCGGGCACCAACCAGGTCATCGACGGGCTCGACAGCCCCGCGGCGTCCGCATTCCTGGGTGACCGCGCGCAGGCCTACCGCGACGAAGTCGAGCTCGTGCGGGGCGCTTCGCACACGTTTGACCTCCGGGAATACCGCGCCGGCCGCCAGACGCCGGTGTTCTTCGGCTCCGCGATCAACGACTTCGGCGTGACCGAGCTGCTGTCTGCGTTCGTGGAGATCGCGCCAGCTCCCAAGGCGCGTGCGACGACAACGCGCGAGGTCGACCCGCACGAGGACGCGGTCGCGGGCTTCGTCTTCAAGATCCAGGCGAACATGGATCCGGGTCATCGCGACCGCATCGCATTCATGCGCATCTGCTCGGGCCGCTATCGCAAGGGCATGCGGCTCTTCCACGTACGCCACGGCAAGGAGATCCGCGTCGGCGATGCCGTGACGTTCCTCGCGGCCGACCGGCAGCACACGGACGAGGCCTACGCCGGCGACATCATCGGCCTGCACAACCACGGCACGATCAACATCGGCGACACGCTCACCGAAGGCGAGAAGCTCATGTTCACGGGCATCCCGAACTTCGCGCCGGAACTGTTCCGTCGCGTGGTGCTCAGGGATCCCTTGCGCATGAAGGCGCTGCAGAAGGGCCTCGACCAGTTGTGCGAGGAGGGTGCCACGCAGCTCTTCCGGCCGCTGCGCAACAACGACCTGATCCTCGGCGCCGTCGGCCAACTGCAGTTCGACGTGGTTGCCTTCCGCCTGCAGGACGAATACTCGGTGCAGGCCAGCTGGGACGCCATCAGTGTCTACACCGCGCGCTGGGTGTACTGTCCGGACCCGAAGAAACTCGCGGAGTTCCGCGACAAGGCCTATGACAACCTCGCGCTCGATCATTCCGGTGCGCTGGTCTATCTCGCACCGACACGCGTCAACCTGCAGCTGACGCTCGAGCGCTGGCCCGGCGTCGCCTTCCGCGAAACGCGCGAACACCTGGCGAGCGCGGCGTGAGCGGGGAGTGAGCAGCAAGGCCGTCCTGCGCCGCCGGCCAGTCCTGTCCTGGGCGTTGTACGACTGGGCCAATTCCGCGTTCGCGACGACGGTGATGGCGGGCTTCTTCCCCGTTTTTTTCAAGCAGCACTGGAACGCGGACGTCGTCGCTACCGAAAGCACCTTCCGGCTCGGCGTCACCAGCGGCATCGCGAGCCTGATCGTCGCGCTGCTGGCGCCCGTTCTTGGAGCCGTCGCAGACCGCAGCAGATCACGCGTGCGACTGCTGCTGCTGTGCACCGTGCTGGGCGCCGCCGCCACCGCCGGGCTCGCCCTGGTTGCGCAAGGCCACTGGCTGGGGGCCGCCGTGCTCTACGTTGCTGCCTCGCTCGGCTTCTGGGGCGGCATCGTCTGCAACGATTCGCTGCTGCTGCACGTGGCCGAGCCCGACGAATACGACGTCGTCTCTGGTTTCGGCTATGCCCTCGGCTACCTTGGCGGCGGACTGCTGTTTGCAGTCAACGTGCTGATGACACTGCGGCCCGCGCTGTTCGGGCTGGCCGACGCGGGCGAGGCGGTGCGGGTGTCATTCGTCATGACCGGTGCCTGGTGGTTCGTGTTCGCGCTGCCGAGCGTGTTCTTCGTCCGCGAGAGGGTGGCGACGAGGGCGCCCGTCAGTGTCCGCGCAGCGGTCCGACTCGGCGTTTCCGAGCTGAGCACGACGCTCGGCGAGATCCGCCGGTACAAGTCACTGCTGCTGTTCCTGATCGCGTACGTCCTGTACATCGACGGCGTCAACACGATCATCAAGATGGCGATCGACTACGGCCTGTCGCTCGGCCTGGACCAGGCGGGCCTGATCAAGGCGCTGCTGCTGACGCAGTTCGTGGGATTTCCCGCCGCGCTCGCCTACGGCTGGCTCGGCCAGCGCATCGGCGCGCTCAACGGCATTTTCATCGCACTGGCCGTCTACATCGCGGCTACCTGCTTCGCATATTTCGTCGATGACGTGTCCGATTTCTTCCTGCTCGCGGTCGTGATCGGGCTGGTGCAGGGCGGTATCCAGTCATTGAGCCGCAGCTACTACGGACGCCTGGTGCCGGAGGGCAAGTCATCGGAGTTCTTCGGCTTCTACAACATGATGGGCAAGGCCTCGGCCATTGTTGGGCCCATCCTGGTCGGCGTGACCGCGGCGGTGATGCAGGATCAACGCCTGTCGATTCTCTCGATCCTGCTGCTGTTCATCAGCGGCGGCTGGATGCTGATGATCGCGGCGCGCAGCGCTCGGGCCGACCCGACCCTCACGCGGTAGAACCGTTCTGAAACCGGCCCTTTTCAGTCATCCGGCCAGCAGACTGTCCGTCGGCGAGCAGTTGTCCGAGCATCATCGCCAATCTCAGGTCATCCACGCGCCCGAATTCGTGCAGGCGCAGCTTGCCGGCGCGGTCGATGAGGATCAGCGTGGGCGTGCCCCGCATCCCGTAGCGGCGCATGGTTGCTGGGATCGGGGTGCCCGCTACCGCGACATCCACGCCCACCGGATAGGTCACACGGTATTCATGCAAGAATGCTTCGAGCGCCACCGGCATCATCGCCGCGTGGTGCTCGAAAACGGTATGCAAGCCGATGACGGACACGCCGTGCTCAGCGTATTCCTGATGCACCCGTTCCGCCTGCGGCACGGCGTGGCTTGCGCAGCCCGGGCACAGCATCTGGAAGGCGTGCAGCAGAACCACCCGCCCGCGAAGCTGCGACAGTTCCAGCGGCGCCCGGGTGTTCAACCAGACATCAACCTGCCACTCGGGGGCCATTGGAGCTTCCATCGACATCATGCCTCAATCCCGCAAGCGACTGAACACGTAGTCATGGTCCTTCTTCGGCTCGTGGCAGGCAAAACAGGCGCTGGCCGCGTTGTCACGCACGACACGGTTGGCTTCGTCGCCGCCGCCGAAACCCTCGAAGCCCCAGCCGCCTGTCGCGGCGAACTTCTTCGCGTCCTTGTGCATCACGCCGACGACCTTGCGCGCGCCCTCGGTGACGGCA
>Ga0073899_10002913_pt1 | contig 15301 bp, 16 predicted proteins | sample KloWWTmetaKNB5Ph_FD_88975 | JGI IMG/M metagenome (GOLD analysis project Ga0073899, IMG submission 88975) | Active sludge microbial communities from Klosterneuburg, Austria, studying microevolution and ecology of nitrifiers - Klosterneuburg... | ecosystem: Engineered > WWTP > Aerobic digester >...
GCTGGTGCCGATCTTTGAGGAATGCTTCGCTCAAAGCGGATTCACCAAATCTGATATCGACTTTTGGTGCTCGGGGTCTAGTGACTACCTGGCCGGACGGTCCTTCAGCTTCGTCAGCGCAGTCGATGCGATCGGGGCGATCCCGGCAGTTCGTGAATCTCACGTCGAAATGGACGCCGCCTGGGCGCTTTACGAGGCTTGGGTGAAGATCCAAACCGGTGAGATCGACACTGCGTTGGTCTATGGGTTCGGCAAATCAAGCGCCGGGGTGTTGCGCCGTACTTTGGCATTGCAACTAGACCCGTACACGATGACGCCACTGTGGCCCGACACCGTGTCTTTAGCTGGGTTGCAGGCCCGGCTCGGACTTGAGTCTCAACAATGGAGCGAGCACGACATGGCCTCGGTGGTCGCTCGCAACCTGAGCGCCGCGACGTCCAACCAGCACGCCATCCGACACCTCGAAATGACCGCGGACGATGTGCTGAATGAACCGATATACTGCGACCCTTTGCGCAAACTCGACTGTGCACCGGTCACAGATGGCGCGGCCGCGATTGTGCTCTCAGCTCGCACGCAACCCTCAGATTCCCCCACCGCCTTCATCACGGGAATCACCCACGCGATCGATGCCCATCACCTCGGCGCCCGGGATCTGCTGCGTGCCCCCTCGGTGCCACAGGCGGCCGCACAGTTGGATCTCACCAACCTTGATGTGGCCGAACTTCATGCCCCGTTCAGCCATCAAGAACTCATGGTGGTGCGTGAGCTCAACCTCGACGGGAGTACGACGATCAACCCCTCCGGCGGCACCCTGAGCGGCAACCCCATGTTCGCCGGCGGACTCATTCGCATCGGCGAGGCCGCGACCTCGATCCAACGAGGTTACGCCCAGAAAGCGCTGGCACACGCGACAAGCGGGCCGCTGCTCCAACAGAACCTGCTGTGTGTGATGGAGGCACGATGAGCAAGGCGCTTGCCGCAGTGATCGGTATCGGTCAAACCCATCACCAGGCCAAACGACCAGACGTCTCCATGGCTGGCCTGTGTCGCGAGGCGATTGACCGTGCACTACTCGATGCCAATCTGAGCATGAATGACATCGATGCGGTCGTCATAGGCAAGGCGCCTGACCTGTTCGAGGGCGTGATGATGCCCGAGCTCTATCTGGCGCAGTCGTTGGGCGCGGTCGGTAAGCCCCTCATCCGCGTCCACACCGCCGGTTCAGTGGGCGGCTCGACTGCCATCGTGGCGGCCTCGCTAGTCCAGGCCGGCATCCATCAACGAGTGCTCGCCGTCGCCTTCGAGAAGCAGTCGGAGTCAAACGCCATGTGGGCGCTGAGCGTGCCCGTGCCATTTGTCATGCCTGTGCACGCCGGGGCTGGCGGCTACTTTGCCCCGCACGTGCGTTCTTACATCCGTCGAAGCGGAGCACCCACCGAGACCGGCGCGATCGTGGCGGCCAAAGACCGCACTAACGCGCTCCTAACCCCTACGCCCATCTCCACAACCCCCACACGACCGTGGAAAGCGTGATGGCCTCGGCGATGTTGTGGGACCCCATTCGGTACGACGAAACCTGCCCCTCCTCTGACGGCGCCTGCGCCGTCGTGATCGCCTCTGAGTCCGCGTCCTCATCGGTGGCGAACCCGGCTTGGATCCATGCCACTGCGATGCGCTCGGAGCCCACGAGTGCAGCTGGCCGCGACCAGGTCAACCCCTTGGCCGGTCGAGCGGCCGCCGCAGACCTTTGGGCACAGGCCGGGATTACAAATCCGCTGGAGGAGATCGACTGCGCCGAGATCTACGTGCCGTTTAGCTGGTTTGAACCCATGTGGCTTGAGAACCTCGGCTTCGCCGACGTGGGTGCCGGGTGGCACCTGACCGTGGCCGGTGAAACTGCACTCACCGGTCGGTTGCCAGTGAACATGTCAGGTGGCGTGCTGTCCTCAAATCCCATTGGCGCCTCAGGCATGCTCCGCTTCGCGGAGGCCGCGCTCCAGGTGCGTGGGATGGCCGGAGAGCACCAAGTCGATGGTGCCCGCAAGGCACTGGGACACGCCTACGGCGGTGGCTCCCAGTTCTTCTCGATATGGGTCGTGGGGTCGGCGAAACCTTCGGTGTAGCGCGTCGTACCGTTAAGGCGTTATGAGTGCACGACGAGGTCCAGGCTGGGTTCCAAACCAACACGGCGCCTGGGCGATGATCGCCTCCCCACTGCTCGTCGGCATCATCGCTGGTGGCCCTTCGTGGGCCCACGTGCCGCTCACGGCATTCTGGTTTTTGGGCTACTTCGCCTTCTTCGCAGTGAGCCTGTGGCTCAAGGCAGGTCGCCGCGCGAAGTGGTTGCCGGCAGCCCGCACCTACGTTGTCGCGAGCATGGTCATGGGCGGTGTCGTGCTCTTCACGAAGCCAGACCTCATCAGGTGGGCGCCCGCATTCATCGCACCTCTTGGCATCGGACTGTGGGCGGCGTCAGCGCGCCGCGAGCGCGACCTGTTGACCGGTCTCGCGACCGTCGCGGGGGCATGTTTGATGACTCCCGTGGCGTACGACGTCGGGGCTGGCCACGTCGATCAACGCGCTTGGACCCTGGCTCTGGTGCAGTTCCTGTATTTCGCCGGGACAGTCTTCTACGTCAAATCTGCCATCCGCGAACGCGGCAATCAGGCGTTCTTGTGGATCAGCGTTGGCTTCCACGTGCTCGCGACCCTGATCAGCGCACTGATTGCCTGGCCGTTGGTGGGCGTCTTTGCACTGCTCGCCGGACGCGCAGCGGCGTTGCCAGGACTTGGCTGGACTCCCAAGCGCCTCGGAATGCTCGAAATCCCCGCCACCGTGCTGGTCGCGGGGATCTCGCTGCTGTGTGTTGCTTAGAGGTCGGCGGCTAGTCGCGATAGGTAACGGGCAACGCCTTGATGCCGTTGATCCAACCGCTGCGGAAGCGCACGGGGGCTCCGTTAGCACGAATGCCAGGCATGGCGTCAGCGATCTCGTTGAGCATGATCTTGACCTCGAGGCGAGCCAAGTTGGCACCAATGCAGTAGTGCGCGCCGTGTCCTCCGAAGGCTAGGTGCGGGTTCGGGTCGCGGGTGATGTCGAATCGACGCGGTTCATTGAACACCGCCTCATCGTTGTTGGCGCTGGCGTAAAGCAATCCGACGCGCTCGTTCTGCTTGACGATGTGTCCGCCGATTTCGACGTCGCGCAGCGCGGTGCGCTGGAACGCTGTCACCGGGGTCGCCCAGCGGATGACCTCGTCATAGGTCGTCTCTGGCCGTTCCTTGCAGAACAGTTCCCACTGGTCGGGGTTCTCGAAGAACGCCTTCATGCCCAATGTGATCGCGTTACGGGTGGTTTCGTTGCCAGCAACGACGAGCAGGATGACGAAGAACCCAAACTCATCGCTGGTCAGTCCTGCGCCGTCCTCGCCACTGGTGACGAGTTTGGTCACGATGTCGTCTTGGGGGTTGGCCTTGCGCTCTTCTGCGAGTGGCATGAAGTAGTTCAAGATTTCGATAGACGCGGCCTCTGGGTCTCCCTCGACCTCTGGATCGTCGTACCCCAGCATCTGGTTCGACCAGGTGAACAGTTTGCGGCGGTCTTCTTGGGGCACGCCCAGCAAGTCGGCAATGGCTTGAAGAGGCAGTTCGGCTGATACGTCGTCGACCAAGTCGCCACTGCCCTTGGCCAAGGCGTCCGCCACGATCTTTTTCGCCCGGGTGTCGAGCATGTCGTGCAAGGAGGCGATGGCACGAGGTGTGAAACCGCGCGAAACGATTCGGCGCAGACGCGAGTGCTCCTCGCCTTCCTTGTTGATCAACATGACGCCCTGAAGCTCAACTTGATCACGGGTCATGTCAGGGGCGTAGCGAATAATCGCGCCGTTGGTCGTGGTCGAGAAGTCCTTGCTGTTCTTTGAGACCGCCGAGACGTGCTCGTGCGTGCTCAGCGCCCAGAAACCCCGGTCACCCTCGAGCATGCCTGCGTTGGCTTCGGGACCTTGCTCAACGAAGAAGACTGGCGCGCTGGCTCGCATCGCCATGAACTGCTCGAAGGGAACACCGAACTCGTTCACCGCCGGATCGGTCGGATCGAAACCAGCTGGGATGGTCAAGGACTCGGTCACGCGGTGCCTCCAAGACGAGTGTGTTGGCGTTGAGTAGCCTGTAGCATAACTGAAACGTGTTCTAGTTACTAAGCAGTACCACGTCGATTTTCAACAAATGGAGAAGAAATGGGCAACCCCGTCATCGTCGAGGCAGTGCGCACCCCGCTGGGTAAGCGCCGCGGCTGGCTTGCGGGCCTTCACCCGGCTGTTTTGCTCGGCAATGTCCAGCGCTCGGTGATCGAGCGCGCCGGCATCGACCCTTCGCTTGTTGACCAGGTCATCGGTGGGGTTGTCACCCAAGCCGGTGAGCAGTCGAACAACATGGTACGTCGAGCCTGGATGCATGCAGGTTTGCCAAATGACACCGCATCCACGGTGATCGACGCCCAATGTTCATCGGCCCAACAGGCCACGCACCTCATTCACGCCATGATCGCCTCCGACATGATCAAGGTCGGCATTGCGTGCGGCGTTGAGTCAATGTCGAGGGTGGGCCTTGGCGCGAACGTGCCACCTGGCACCGGCGACCCGCGCCCCGATGGTTGGAACATCGACTTGCCCAACCAGTTCGAGGGCGCTGACCGCATCGTTCGTGACCGGGGCTTCTCTAGAGCCGAAGTTGACGCCTTTGGTGTCGCCTCACAGGTCAAAGCAGCACAGGCGCGCGACGCAGGGCGATTCGTGTCTCAAATTGCCCCAATCGAGGCTCCCGTACTTGACGCCGAAGGTAACCCCACCGGTGAGACCCGGGTTGTCGACACCGATCAGGGCATCCGTGAGACGACCCTTGATGGACTTGCCGCACTTAACCCCGTGCTTCCGGGTGGCACCCACACGGCTGGCACCTCGTCACAGATCTCCGATGGCGCATCTGCGCTCTTGTTGATGGACTCCGACCTCGCTGCGTCCTTGGGGCTGCGTCCTCGAGCGCGGATCGTGGCCTCCTGCCTCGTTGGAGCCGACCCCTACTACCACCTTGACGGTCCAGTGCAAGCGACCGAGCGAGTCCTCAAGCAAAGCGGCATGTCGATCTCCGACATCGATATTTGCGAGGTCAACGAAGCCTTCGCGGGAGTCGTGATGAGTTGGGCCAAGGTCCACAACGTCCCCGAAGACAAATACAACGTCAACGGCGGCGCCATCGCTCTAGGTCACCCCGTTGGCTCCACCGGCACCCGTTTGCTCACCACCGCCTTGCACGAACTCGAACGCCGCGATGCCTCCACCGCGTTGATTTCCATGTGCGCCGGGGGTGCCCAGGCTTCGGGCACGATCATCGAGCGAATCTGAGCGAAAAGTCACAAGTAAACCTGTGACTTTGGCACTTTGCGGGGAGGATCTCCCCCGCAAAGCGTCAAACATCCGGGTTAAGCACGACAACGTCCAAGGCCTAGGTCGCCTCATGCCTGCGGCGTTTCGTGTGCACAGGCTCTTCAACGGCCGAGCTATCCACAGGTACGACGTACCAACAACCACGGCTCCGCGCTTCGACCCATGCTCACTCCATGGAAATTCTCTTTCACTTTGTGGCCATGCAGGGATACGCGTTGCGACCTGCTCTGCTCGAACTCGGCCTGCGTGACCGCGATCTATGGCTGGGCATTCATGCCCAGCTACTTCATCGGATCAGACCCGGTGCTTACACAACCAAGGACTATTGGGACTCCCTGGATCCGGTTGAACGCCATCTGCTCACGGCTAAGGCAGTGCTCGCCCAGACCCCTGGCGATGCCGCCCTCTGCGGCGTATCCGCTTTGGCCGCGCACGGCGTGGCCTTGTGGGGGCACGACTTGTCGAAGGTGCACATTGTTCGGCCCGCGAGAGGCCATGCGCGTGTGGAGGCCGGGGTCGTTCATCACAAGTCCGGGATCGCTGGCTCCGACATAGTCGACTCGATGGGCATTCCTGTCACCTCCGTCGCACGAGCAGTGCTGGAGTCGGTGGCAAGCGGGGGACTTGAGGGTGGCTTGGTCGCAGCCGACAGTGCCTTGCACCGCAGGCTGACGACGCCGGAAGAACTTAATGCGATGTATGAACGTGTCGAAGGCTGGCCAGGGATGCGTCCAGGACGACTGGTCATCCGACTAGCCGATGGTGGTGCCGAAACACCGGGCGAAACCCGCAGTCGATTCCTGTGCTATCGCCACAACATCCCGTGTCCAACACTGCAGTTCCCTGTCTTCGATGAGAACGGTGAACTTGTCGGCACCAGTGACATGGCCTGGCCCGACGCCAAACTTCTCGGCGAGTTTGATGGGCGAGTTAAGTACGGCCGATTGCTCAAGCCGGGCCAGAGCGTCAGCGATGTCGTGTTCGCCGAAAAGCGGCGCGAGGACCGAATGCGCGAGCTCACAGGGTTCAAGATGATCAGAATGACATGGTCTGACATCGACAAGGAACCGCTGGCAACCGCAGCCAGGATCCGCCGGATGCTTTATGGCAATGCAGCGTGAAACTAGCTGCCGAATCGACCCACGCTTCACCCGGATGTTTGGCGCTTTACCCGGGAGATCCTCCCCGCAAGGCGCCAAAGTCACAGGTTTACTTGTGACTTTTCACCTGGTTCCGTAGACCGGTTCGGGGGCAACACCCGAGGCAACCATCTCGCGCATGGCATCCCCCACTTCACTGGCTTCCCAACGTCGACCGAGGTCAACCTTCGAGCCGTGACGCCAACCCTCTTCGAGACAAATCTGTCCGCCTTCGATCTCGATGACGCGACCAGAGATCTCGCAGTCGGTGGAGGCTAGCCAGGCCACGATGGGTGAGTTGTTGGCTGGGTCCATGCGGTCGAAGCCGCCGTCAACCCCAGCCATCATTTCGGGGAATGCACCTTCGGTCATGCGGGTGCGGGCGACAGGCGCGATGGCATTAACGAGCACGCCGTAGCGGCCCATCTCTGCCGCAGCCACCAAAGTCATTGTGGCGATGCCGCCCTTGGCGGCTGAGTACGTCGTCTGACCGATCGAGCCTTGCAAACCCGCACCGGAGGAGGTGTTGATCACTCGTGCCTGGCGTGGGCGACCCGCCTTGGCCTCATCTCGCCAATAGGCGCCCGCGTGACGAAGCGGGGCAAAGTGACCCTTGAGGTGCACGCGGATCACCGCGTCCCACTCTTCTTCAGAACAGTTGACCAGCATCCGGTCGCGAACGAAGCCGGCATTGTTGACCAAGATGTCGAGGCCCCCGAAGGTGTCGATCGCTTGAGCGATCATGTCGGCAGCCTGAGCGAAGTCGGCCACATCAGCACCATTGGCAACCGCACGCCCGCCCATGGCCTCGATCTCGGCGACGACGGCATCAGCTGGGGAGTCAGTCTTCTCACCGGCCAGGGTCACCCCGTAATCGTTGACCACGACCGCAGCGCCTTGGCGCGCTAACTCAAGCGCGTGCTCGCGACCAATGCCTCGCCCAGCCCCGGTCACGATGGCCACACGTCCATCCAAGATCCCCATTAGGACAACTCCTTCTGCACAACGTGCAAGAACACTGGCGGCTCGCCGCCTCCGTGACACTCCACATGAGCGCCTGAAACATAGGAAGCCAGATCACTGGCTAAGAAGAGTGCGACATTCCCGACCTCGCTGGGCATCGCCAACCGCCCTGCGGGGATGGTCGCTGAGATGGCGGCAATGCCTGACTCGCCGCCGTAGTGCAGATCGCTTTGCTCGGTCGCGACGAGCCCGACGGTGATCGAGTTGACGCGCACCTTGGGCCCCCACTCCACCGCGAGGCTGGTGGTGAGGGAGTCGATGCCTGCTTTGGCTGCGCCGTACGCCGCTGTGCCAGGCGATGGCCTGGTCGCTGAGACCGAGGAAATGTTGACGATCGCTCCCCCCTCGGCTTGGTGCTGCATGACGGCGTTAGCCGCCTGCATGAGCATCAACGGGGAGTTCAGGTTCAGCTGCATGATCTTGTCGTGGAAGTTCACGGAGGCATCCGCCGCCATGGCGTACGGCGCCCCGCCCGCGTTGTTCACCAACACGTCGAGCCGACCGAATTCAGCAACCACTCCATCGATGAGCGCGGAGACCTCGCTGGTCGATCGCACATCGCAGATGCGGTGGTGGGTGCCCGCGACAGGGATCTCCACGTCTGAGCGGCCGCAGGTCACCACAGTGGCACCTGCGGCGACGAACTGAGTGGTGATGCCCAAACCCACGCCGCGTTGCCCGCCTGTGACCAGCACAACGCGCCCGGCGAGGTCTAAAGAGATTGCCATGTGGGTTAGGCTACCAAGCAAACGTTAGGTAGGTAGAACATGACTTCAGGAATCCGTTCTGAACTGCGCGATGACCACATCCGCACCATCACCATGGACTATCCCCCTGTTAACGCATTACCCGTCACCGGATGGTTCGAATTGGCGCATGCCCTTGACGACGCGAGCCGCGATCAGTCGACGCACGTGGTGATCTTGCGAGCCGAAGGCAAGGGCTTCAACGCCGGCGTCGACATCAAGGAAATGCAAAACACCGAAGGTTTCGACGCACTCATTGGCGCGAACAAGGGCTGCTTTGCCGCGTTCAAAGCGGTCTACGAATGCGCAGTGCCGGTTGTGGCTGCGGTTAATGGCTTCTGCTTGGGAGGTGGTGTCGGTCTTGTCGGCAACGCCGATTGTGTGGTGGCTAGTGACGACGCGTATTTCGGTGTGCCCGAGGTGAAGCAAGGCGCCCTCGGTGCGGCCACTCACATGGCCAGACTCGTGCCTCAGCATCTGATGCGCACGCTCTACTTCACTGCGCGCACCATCTCGGCGACTTCCCTGGTTCAGCACGGAAGCGTGCTTGAGACCGTGCCGCGCGCCGAACTCGACGAGGCCGCACTCGCGATCGCCCGTGACATTGCCCAACACGACACTCGGGTGATCCGTGCAGCCAAAGAGGCCCTCAACGGCATCGATCCGATCGACGTGAACAAGTCCTACCGTTTCGAGCAGGGATTCACCATGGAGCTCAACTTGGCCGGAGTGAGCGACGAGCACCGTGACAAGTTCGCTGGCACCAACAAAGGAAGCAACAAATGAGCATGCCTTCCAAGCAACTCACACTCGATGAGTTTGTGAGCCGACTCAGCAGCGGCATCCGACTCGGCATTGGCGGTTGGGGTTCGCGACGCAAGCCCATGGCGCTGGTGCGCGCGATCTTGAACAGCCCGTTGAAGGATCTCGACATCGTGTCGTACGCAGGCCCAGATGTGGGCTTGTTGCTGGAGGCAGGCAAAGCCCGCAGCGTGACTTATGCCTTCGCCACTCTCGACTCGATTCCGCTTGAGCCACTTTTCTCCAAGGCGCGCCAAGAGCAGACCGCACAGTTTCGTGAGTGGGATGAAGGAATGTTCGCCACCGGACTGCGCGCAGCTGCGCAGCGGGTGCCGTTCTTGCCCATGCGTGCTGGGTTAGGCAGCGCGGTGTTCGAGAACGACCCCACCTTGCGCACAGTGACGAGCCCGTACGACGACGCCCAAGTACTCACCGCAGTGCCCGCACTCGACCTTGATGTTGCGATCGTGCACATGAACAGGTCTGACGCCTTCGGAAACGCGCAATACCTCGGCCCAGACCCGTACTTCGACGACTTGTTTGCCATGGCTGCCGCCGAGACCTATGTCAGTTGTGAGCAGGTCGTGGACACAGCAGGTCTCACCTTGGGTGGGCCCCTCCAAAGCATCCTGCTCAACCGCACGATGGTCACCGGGGTCATCGAGACTCCCAACGGCGCGCACTTCACCACCTGCGAACCTGACTACACCCGCGATGAGGCGTTCCAGAAGGCCTACGCAAGCGCCGCGAAGGAAGACTTTGCGGCATTCAAACAACGATTCCTCAGCGGTGACAAGGCCAACTATCAAGCCGAGGTGGCGCAGTTCGCAACGGAGCAGCAGTCATGATCACGCGTTCGGAGTACTGCGCCGTTGCCATCGCCGACTGTTTCGCCGACGACGGCGAAATCATGGGGAGCCCCATGGGCTTGTTGCCCACCTTGGGTGCTCGGCTCGCCAAAGCCACAAGCAACCCTCTGCTGATGCTCACCGATGGCGAGGCCCGCATCCTTCAGGGCACTCCCCCACTAGGTGTTTCCACAGACGTAGTTGAAGGCTGGATGCCGTTTCGACTGGTGCTTGAAGCTGTCGTTCCTTACGGCAAACGCCACGTCATGATGGGCGCCACTCAAATTGATCGCCACGGCAATCAAAACATCTCCGCGATCGGGCCGTGGGACAAGCCGGTGAGGCAACTTCTCGGTGTCCGAGGCGCGCCTGGAAACACTGTCAACAACAAGACTTCCTATTGGGTGCCCAAGCATTCAAACCGAGTGGTCGTTGAGCAGGTCGACATCGTTTCAGGCGTTGGTCGTCAGCGTGCCGAGGCTGCCGGCCCCGGCGCCAGCACGTTCCACAACGTGCACCGACTCGTCACCGACTTGGGCGTCTTCGATTTCGGTGGCCCTGAGCACACCCTGCGACTGGTTAGCACCCACCCAGGGGTGAGTGTGGCCGACGTACAGGCCGCATCGGGATGTGAGGTGTACGTCGAAGGCGATGTGCCCAACACTCGCGAACCCTCCACTGAAGAGCTTCTCTTGATCCGCGAGGTTCTCGACCCCCGCAAACTGCGCGAGCGCGAGGTGCCGTCGGCATGAGCACCCTCTCAACTCCACTGACCGCACTGGTGGGGTGCCAACACCCCATCGTCCAAACCGGCATGGGATGGGTGGCCGGCCCGAGTCTGGTCAGCGCTTCTTCTAACGCTGGCGCTCTAGGCATCTTGGCCTCGGCAACCATGACGTTTGAAGAACTCGAGCGCGCGATTGTCGAGACCAAAGCGCGCACGAACAAGCCCTTTGGCGTCAACATGCGCGCCGACGCCAGCGACGCTGCTGCGCGAGTCGACTTGCTGATCAAACACGGTGTCAAGGTCGCGTCCTTTGCACTCGCACCCAAGCAGGACCTCATCGCCAAACTCAAAGATCACAACATCTTGGTGATGCCCTCTGTGGGCGCAGCGCGTCACGCGGAGAAGGTTGCAGCCTGGGGTGCAGACGCAGTGATGATTCAAGGTGGAGAGGGCGGCGGACACACCGGGCCTGTGCCCACCACGCTCTTGCTGCCCACAGTGCTCGACGCTGTTGATATCCCCGTTGTCGCTGCCGGGGGCTTCTTCGACGGCCGTGGACTCGCTGCCGCATTGGCGTACGGCGCAGCCGGCATCGGTATGGGCACCCGCTTCTTGCTGACCCAGGAATCAAAGGTGCCCGACTCGGTCAAGCAGCGCTACCTCAGTGCAGACCTCAACGGCACCGTCGTCACTGCCAAAGTTGATGGGATGCCGCACCGGATGCTGCGCACTGCACTGGTTGAGGAAGTCGAATCGACCGGGTTCCTCAATCGGCTTGGGCCAGCCACTCGTCGCGCGATTGAGTTTCGCAAGCAGTCGGGCATGTCATGGACTGAGTTGGTTAAAGACGGGTTGAGGATGAAGAAGGCTGGGGACCGATCGGTTGCCCAGATGGCTCTAGCTGCCAACACACCGATGCTGCTTAAAGCGGGGCTAGTCGAGGGTGATGTCAACGCTGGGGTGCTCGCCAGTGGCCAGGTGGTGGGGGTCATCAACGACATCCCCACGTGTGCCGAACTCGTTGATCGGATCATGCAGGGCGCAGTTGCCGAGCTAGAACGGTTGGCGACGTACCGCAGCTGAAACCGCGGAAGGTGGCAGCTAGAGCCGCGCCACTGGCGCGCTGTGTCACTAGAGCCGCGCCACGGGCGCGCTGTGCCACTTGAACCACCACGACGACACTCGCAGGCCGAAGATGAGTAGCCCACAGATCAGGGCCGAGATCGCGGCGGGCAGCGGAGTCATATTGAGCAGCAGATAGCCAACGCACCCAGGGATCGCTGCCAGGGCGTAGAACGAGCCTGGTTGGAAATTTTCGGGTACCTCGTTGACCAAGACGTCGCGGATCACGGCTCCACCCACGCCCGCAAGCACCCCGACAAAGACCGAGGAGACGAAGGGCAATCCCATGGCGTGCGCTTTGTTGGCGCCGATGAGGGAGTACATCGCTAACGACACGGCGTCGATGACGATGAACCCAAACTCGCGTCGGTATCGGGTCCCCAGTGCGGAGAGCAGCGGCGTCACCAAGAGTCCGCCCACGATCGTGGCTGGCAAGAGCCACGGCGAATGCAGCGCCCGGATGGGCACCTGAAGCAGCAGATCGCGCAAGATCGCCCCGCCTAAGCCGCCGATGACCGCCAAGAACATGACGCCAACGATGTCGAACCCGTGGCGTCGTGCGGCGAGCCCGCCTGCCATGGCACCGAACCCAATGGCAAGTACGTCAAGCCACAGCGGGATGGCCAGGAAATCCATGGCGCAACTGTACGAAACGCTGAGCACCTATCAGCGCCAGCGCCGAATCAACGAGACCCTTCCGCGCGAGTACGGCGTACCACCGTGGTCTGCTTCACCCGGATGTTGTGCGCTTTGCCGGGATGATCCTCCCCGCAAAGCGGCAAAGTCACAGGTTTACTTGTGACTTTTCACCCCACTACAAGCGTTCGATGATCGTGACGTTGGCCTGGCCACCGCCCTCGCACATGGTCTGAAGACCAAAGCGCCCACCGGTGCGTTCGAGCTCAGCCAACAACGTCGTCATGATCCGGGTGCCGGTCGCACCGATGGGGTGGCCCAACGCGATCCCACCGCCGTTGACGTTGACCTTCTCCAGCGGCACGTGGCACTCCTGGGCCCAAGCGAGCACCACGGAGGCGAAGGCTTCGTTGCACTCGAACAGATCGATGTCGTCAACGCTCATCCCGGCCTTGTTTAGGGCGTGCTGGGTGGCTGTGATGGGGCCGGTCAACATCCAAATCGGGTCATCGGCTCGCACCGAGATGTGGTGAATGCGCGCGCGTGGCGTGAGGTTGTGCGTGCTCAGCGCCGCCTCGGAGGCCAACAGCATCGCCGATGAGGCGTCGCAGATTTGGGATGCCACGGCGGCAGTGATGCGACCCTCTGGCGCCAATGGCTGTAGTGCGGCCATCTTGTCCATTGAGGTTTCTCGCACGGTCTCATCGACGCTGAAATCACCGACCGGCACGATCTGGCTCACGAACCGGCCCTCGTCGATGGCCTGACGGGCGCGCTGGTGGGAGTTCAGCGCGAACTCCTCCATCCGCTCGCGGGTGATGTCCCACTTTTCCGCGATCATTTCGGCGGACTTGAACTGGCTGACCTCTTGGTCGCCGTACCTCGCCAGCCAGCCTGGTGACTCGGCGAAGGGCGTGGAGAAGCCGTACTGCTGGGCCACGAGCATCGCCGAGGAGATTGGGATGGCAGACATGTTTTGCAGCCCGCCGGCGACGACGAGGTCGGAGGTTCCCGACATCACTGCCTGCGCCGCGAAGTGCACGGCTTGCTGAGACGATCCGCACTGGTGATCGATGGTCACCCCTGGCACGTGCTCGGGGAGTCCGGCGACAAGCCATGCGGTGCGAGCCACGTCTCCGGCCTGACCGCCGATGGTGTCGCAGCAACCCATGATCACGTCATCGACAGCGCCCGGGTCAACACCCGTGCGTTGCATCAACGCACTCAATGTCACGCCACCCAGGTCGGCTGGATGCATCGCGGCCAATGATCCCCCGCGTTTGCCGATTGGAGTGCGAACCCCGTCGACGATGTAGGCCTGCGTCATGCCGAAATCCCTTCAAACAAGATGGCTAGATATTGCTCGGCGACCTGTTCAGGTGTGAGCGCACCGCCTGGGTGGTACCAGCGCACTGCCACCCAGACGGTGTCGCGGATGAAGCGGTAGACAAGTTCAACGTCAAGATCTGAGCGCAGTTCGCCCTCGGCTACGGCTTGAGTGAGCAGGTCTAACCAGAGGCTGCGAAACCGTGCCGAGCGTTCCTCGAGATAGGCGAAGCGCTCAAACGTCGACAGATAGGCGGCATCGTTTTGGAAGATGGCGACCTCAGAAGCGTGCTGGTCGATGGCATCAAACGATGCTCGTACCACTGCTTCGATCTTGTGCCGTGGGCTCGACCCACTGGCCACGATGGCGTCGTAGGTGGCAAACAGCTCACTTTGGAACCGCTCCAGCAACTCATCGACCATGGCCTCTTTGGAGTCGAAGTGGTGGTAGAGCGAGCCAGACAGGATCCCGGCTGCGTCGGCGATGTCGCGCACCGTGGTGTTGCCGAACCCTCGCTCGGCAAAGAGACGTCCAGCAATACGCAGGAGTTCGTCACGGCGACTAGGCATGTTGGCTACTCACGCTGATCACTTCGCCAGTGAGGTACGACGAATAGCCGCTCGCCAAGAACACCATCACGTTGGCCACCTCCCAGGGAGCTGCGGCTCGACCGAATGCTTCGCGCTGAGTGAGTTCATGCAGCAACTCGGGGCTGGTCACCTTTTCTAAGAAGGGGTGCATGGCCAGGCTCGGCGAGACCGCATTGACCCGAATCCCGTGGGGTGCCAAGTCCATGGCAGCGCATCGAGTCAGCGCCATCACACCGGCTTTGGCAGCCGCGTAGTGGGCTTGACCCTCCTGGGCTCGCCAGCCGATCACGGAGGCGTTGTTGACGATCACGCCGGGGGTACCCGCGGCAACAAAGCGCTGGCCCGCGCCACGGATACAGCGCATCGTTCCAGTCAAGGTGATGTCGAGCACCCGGCTCCACGATTCGTCGGTCATCTCCAAGATGGAGTCGGTGCCGCCTAGGCCAGCGTTGTTGATCACGATGTCGAATGGCGCGACGTCGAGCAGAGCGTCTACCTGCTCTTGTGAGGTGACATCGCAAACCCTGGTCACGACACGCTCAGCGCCAAACTCGGCGCCTAAAGTCTCCTGGGCTTCGCCTAGTCGCCGTGCGTGTGTGTCACCTAGAACCACGAGCGCGGCACCCTCTTCGAGGCAGCGGCGCGCCACGGCAGCACCAATCCCTGCGCCGGCGGCAGCGGTGATCACCACGGTCTTGCCCTCTAGCAGCGCGTGCGGCGCAAGGTACTCGGGTGTGGGCTGGGCCAGTTTCATCTCGGCGGCCTCCTCAGGCTCGGGCTTCGCGGGGCAGACCGAGCACCCGCTCGGAAAGAATGTTTCGCTGCACTTCGTTCGAGCCGCCGTAGATGGTGTCGGCCCGGGTGAAGAGGAACAGTCGCTGCCAATCGGACAGGTCGTA
>Ga0073899_10002918_pt1 | contig 15291 bp, 10 predicted proteins | sample KloWWTmetaKNB5Ph_FD_88975 | JGI IMG/M metagenome (GOLD analysis project Ga0073899, IMG submission 88975) | Active sludge microbial communities from Klosterneuburg, Austria, studying microevolution and ecology of nitrifiers - Klosterneuburg... | ecosystem: Engineered > WWTP > Aerobic digester >...
CGGACCCAACGGCTCCGGCAAGACCACGATCTTTCGCATGATCATGCAGACCGAGACCCCCGACGAGGGTCAGGTGCGCGTCGACAAGAACATCACCCTTGGTTACTTCAGCCAGGACGTCGGCGAGATGACCGGTCGCAGCGTCGTCGCCGAGACGATGGACGGCGCCGGTCCGGTCGCGCAGGTCGCCGCGGAGATGCTCGAGCTCGAGCACGCCCTCGCCGACCCCGACCGCATGGACGAGATGGACCGCCTCGTGACCCGCTTCGGCGAGGTCCAGGCCCGCTTCGAGGAGCTCGGCGGTTACGCCCTCGACGCCCGCGCGCGCGAGATCCTGGCCGGCCTCGGGTTCGCGCAGGAGCTGATGGACGGCGACGTCGGCAAGCTCAGCGGCGGCTGGAAGATGCGGGTCGCGCTCGCGCGCATCCTGCTGATGCGCCCCGACGTCCTGCTGCTCGACGAGCCGACCAACCATCTCGACCTCGAGTCGATCCTGTGGCTGGAGAAGTACCTCAAGGACTTCACGGGCGCGGTCATCATGACCAGCCACGACCGCGAGTTCCTCAACCGCCTCGTCACCAAGATCGTCGAGATCGACGGCGGCGAGCTGGTCACCTACGTCGGCAATTACGACTTCTACGAGCAGCAGCGCGCGATCGGCGAGGCCCAGGCCCAGGCCCAGTACGAGCGCCAGCAGGCGATGCTCGCCAAGGAGATCCGCTTCATCGAGCGCTTCAAGGCCCAGGCCGGGCGCGCCGCGCAGGTCCAGTCGCGGGTCAAGAAGCTCGACAAGATCGAGAAGGTCGAGCCGCCACGGCGGCGCAGGGTCCTGAGCTTCGACTTTCGCCCGGCCCCGCGCTCCGGCAACGACGTCATCAAGCTCGCCGGCGTCAACAAGGCCTACGGCAAGAAGATCATCTACGACAACTTCGACCTGATGGTCCGTCGCCGCGAGCGCTGGTGCGTCATGGGCGAGAACGGCGCGGGCAAGTCGACCCTGCTCAAGCTGATCGCCGGCCAGGCCCAGCCCGACAGCGGCGCGGTCACCATCGGCGCCGCCGTCAAGCTCGGCTACTTCGCCCAGCACGCGATGGACCTCCTCGGCGACAGCGGAACCGTCATCGAGACCTTCATGGCCGCCTTCCCCCTCGCCTCGATCGGCACGCTGCGCGCCCTCGCCGGCGCCTTCGGCTTCTCCGGCGACGAGATCGACAAGCCGGTCCGCATCCTCTCCGGCGGCGAGAAGGCCCGCGTCGTCCTCGCGCTCATGCTCTACGACCCGCCCAACCTGCTGGTCCTCGACGAGCCGACCAACCATCTCGACATGGCCACCAAGGACATGCTCGTCGCCGCGCTCTCGAACTTCGAGGGCACCATGATCTTCGTCTCGCACGACCGCCGCTTCCTCGCCGCCCTGTCCAACCGCGTGCTCGAGGTCAGCGGCGGCCAGCCCCGCGTCTACGGCGGCGGCTACACCGAGTACGTCGCCCAGAGCGGCCACGAGGCGCCCGGCATGCGCTCGTCCTGAGCCGAGCCGGCGCGCTCACACGAGCAGCGCCCGGAACGCCAGGAACATCGCGCCGGCGAGGACCATCGTCACCGGCAGGGTCAGGAGCCAGGCCGACGCGATCCTGGTGATGGTTTGCCGCTGCAGGCCGGAGCCCTGCGCGACCATCGTGCCGGCGACGCCGGAGGAGAGCACATGGGTGGTGCTGACGGGCAGGCCGAGGCCGGCCGAGATCCCGATCGTGCTCATCGCCACCAGCTCGGCCGCGGCGCCCTGCGCGTAGGTCAGGTGGTCCTTGCCGATCTTCTCGCCGACCGTCACGACGATGCGGCGCCAGCCGACCATCGTGCCGATGCCCAGCGCCAGCGCCACGCACGACAGCACCCAGCTCGGCGCGTAGTCGGTCAGGCGGCGCAGCTCGCCGCGGGCCTGCGTCATCGCCGACGCGGCCGGCCGGTCGAGCTCGGCCTCGAGCTCCTTCACCGTCGAGTCGATCAGCAGCACGTCGCGGCGGATCCTCCAGCGCTCGCTCGTGGGCACGTCGCGCAGGCTGCTGACGCCCGCGAGCACCGCGTCGAGCTCCCCGAGCTCGGTGTGCAGCATCGCCATCGTCTGCTCGTCGGCGACCGTGGGCGTGGCGGCCAGGGTCTGCTCGATGGCATCGACCGCGCGGACGGCCCGCTGCAGCTCGGGCTGGCCGAGCTCGAGGTTGAGGGCGAAGCCCGCCGGGACGATGCCCATGAGGATCAGCATCACCAGGCCGACGCCCTTCTGGCCGTCGTTGGAGCCGTGCGCGAAGCTGACCCCGGTGCAGGTGCCGATCAGCGCCGTCCGGATCCACAGCGGCGGCGGCCGGGTGCCGACCGGCGGGCGGTACAGCTGCGGGTCGCGGATCAGCCTGCGAGCGGCGAGCAGCAGCAGGGCCGCGAGCGTGAAGCCGACCAGCGGCGAGATCAGCAGCGCCAGCCCGACGTCGCCGGCCTTGGCCCAGTTGACCCCGACCCCGAACTCGTGGCCGGGCAGCATCGAGTTGGCGAGGCCGACGCCCACGATCGCGCCGATCAGGGTGTGCGAGCTCGACGACGGCAGCCCGAAGTACCAGGTCCCGAGGTTCCAGGCGATCGCCGCGAGCAGCAGCGCCAGCAGCATCGCCAGGCCGGCCCCTGTGCCGTCCGCCACCAGCAGTTCGACCGGCAGCAGGTTGATGATGCTCAGCGCGACCGCGATCCCGCCGATGAAGACCCCGAGGAAGTTGCAGATCCCCGACAGGATCACCGCGGTCCACGGCCGCAGCGAGCGGGTATAAATGACCGTCGCCACGGCGTTGGCCGTGTCGTGGAAGCCGTTCACGAACTCGAAGCCGAACGCGATCACCAGCGAGAGCACGAGCAGCAGCAGGCTGCCCGTTCCGAGACTTCCGTCGAATAGTGCGTCCATCGTGCGGGCACCCCTGGGCGATAGCGGCCTCAACCGTAGCCCGGGCGCGCGCGGATTGTCGCGTCACATTGCATCGCCAATCCCGATCGGCATGTCACGTCGATGTGACAGCTTGACGTCAGGCCGGCGATGCATCACGCGGCGTGCCAGGTGGTATCTGCCGACCACCACAGCGAAATTTTCGCGGCGTTGCGCCAGCGCCACATCCGCGGAGCTTTGCTACCCTGAAACCTGCGCGACACCCTGGTGCCCCGCGCTCCTTCATTAACCCCTGACCCCCCTTAAACCATCATGCGCACACCACCGCTGCTGCTCCTCCTGATGCTGCCCGCGTGCACGGACAGCTACGACCACGACGACTCGCCGAAGTACGGCGAGCTCGGGGTCGGCGCCTTCCTCTACCGCTGCCCCGCCGACGGCGACCCCACCTGCCCCGCCGGCGCCAACACGGCGCCGAGCTTCCCCTCCGCCCTCGCGCTGGGCAGCCAGATCGACCTCCAGTACACCTGGCAGGACGACGAGGACCACTTCGGCGACCCGCTGCCGCAGCTGCAGTCGGCCACGAGCGCCCGCCTGCGCGACGACGGCAGCCGGTTCACCGCGCTCGAGCCGGGTTTTGTCGCCGTCCTCGCGCTCACCGGCAACAGCGAGGTCGTCGACTTCGTGCACCTCGAGATCTCCGCGATCGACGAGCTCCGCGTCGTCTCCGGCGACGACCCCATCCCCCTGCTGAAGCTCGACCTCCTCACGGGCGAGGAGCAGGACCTGCAAGGCCTCGTCGTCGACCTCCGCGACACCCGCCTCGGCGGCATCCTCCCCTACAGCTGGGTCAGCGAGGACCCCGCGGTCCTCGAGCTCGTCAGCGGCAGCAACAGCGGCCGCGCCCGCGTCCGCGCCGTCAACTCCGGCACCACCAACCTCACCGTCACCCAGGGCGAGCACACCCTGACCCTCCCCGTCGCCGTCGAACTCGGCAGCAACAGCGCCAGCGACAGCGACAGCGCCAGCGACAGCACGGGCTCCACGGACTCCACCGCGGGCACCACCGCCGACACCGACGCCACCGGCGGGACCTCCAGCGGGACCACGGCCGACACCGACGCCACCAGCGGCTCGAGCGGCACGACGGGAGGTGTGCTGTGAACCGCCTGCTCCCGCTGCTCGCCCTCCTCGCCGCCGTCGGCTGTCAGCCGCGCTTCGACGGCCTCGAGGTGACCCTGTACTCCAACCCGCCGGTGCCGGTGCGCGTCAGCGACCAGGAGATCGAGATGTCCGTCGGCCTCGCCGTCGCCATCGACGTCGAGCCGCAGTCCTCGACCCGCTTCGGGTACTACACCGACGACCCGATGACCCTGCGCTCGCAAGACCGCGCGGTCCTCCGCGTCGAGCCGACCGAGAACCCGCGCCGCTTCGTCCTGGTCGCCGTCAGCCCCGGCGACACCTGCGTCGAGATCGAGGTCCTGAACGAGGACCACGGCTGCATCCCCGCGACCGTGCTCGCCGCGCCGAACTGAGCGGGCCCGCGCGCACTCATGCACCCGCGGGCTGGAGCGCTGGAGTCCGGCGCTCGAGCCCCGCGGCGATGGCCGCGACCGCCAATGTCGAAGCCCCGCGGCGACGGCCGCGAACGCCAATGTCGAAGCCCCGCGGCGACGGCCGCGACCGCCAATGTCGAAGCCCCGCGGCGACGGCCGCGACTACGCGCGCGGGCATCGCGGCGAGCCCAGCTGTTCGCCCGCCTCGCGCAGCCTCGCACCACAGGCGCGGGCTCTCCCGTGGACGGGCTGGCATCCCGGGGGTAGCTTGGATTGTGATGGGAGACGAAGGCGACCTGCGGTTCCAGTGGGCCATGAGGCGGACGAACTGGACGCCGGCGCAGGCCTCACACCTCGTCACGGTGCTGGCAGACGCGGTGGAGGACGCGTGCGCGGCCCACTTCCCGGCGTCGGAGGGCTACGAGACCCGGGCGACGCAGCTGCACGGCATGGTCGAGGGCGTGCGGGTGTGCGTGTCCAAGGGCGAGTTCTCGGCCGTGGTGAGCACGCAGTGTTACCTCGAGGCGGTCGGCGGGGCCCGGCCGGCGCGGGAGGTCGCGGTGCGGCTGGTGGCGGCGGTCCGCCGCGGCGAGCACCCGGACCTGGGGATGATGCGGGTGCTCGAGATCGTCAAGCCCGTGGTGCTGCTCGTGCTCGGCAGCGCCGTCGTGTTCGCCGTGATCTCGACGCTGTGGGTCTCGGGGATCGGCGCCTACTTCCGCCTGGCGCTGTGGATGAGCTTCATGATCATGATGGCGCCGGCGGTCGCCTGGATGCTCGGCGCCCGCACCAGCGTGCAGCTCGAGGCGATCGAGGCGAACCGCTCGGCGTTCCTGAACCGGGCCCGCAGCTTCGAGGATCACGAGTCGCGCTGGCGCCGGCTGCTCGGCGCCATGCACGATCAGCAGGCCCTGGTGCTGCAGCACCGGGCCCTGCCGTTCCGCCGCTAGACCTCGTCGTCGTCCTCGGGCATCAGCTCCAGCGGCTCGCGCCGCGGGCCCCCGCGCACCGGCGGCGGCGGGACCCGGCTTCGCGGCGCCAGCGGACGCGGGCTCACGCTCACGCTCGTGGTCTCGGCCTTCTCGGCGGGCACCACCTGGGCGTGCGGCAGCGTGTCGCCCGGACCCGGGGGGCGCGGCCCCGCCAGCGGCGGCTCGCCGACCAGGGAGTTGCCGCTGTTGGCGAAGATCGCCTCCGAGACCGACGAGGTGTGGGCCATCCCGGTCTGCGGCTGGATCCCCGAGGTCTGCACCGACGAGGCGTGGGTCACCGCGGGCGAGGCCGGCAGCGGCCCCGAGCCCGAGCCCGAGCGGGTCGGTCGCGGGGGCAGCGGCGCCAGCGGCCGCGGCCGCGGGGTGATCAGATGGCGCCACAGGCCGCCCGCGCTGAAGCTGCCCCACGCCCACGGCAGCCACCGGACCAGCGACCCGGCGAGCCACAGCGCCCAGGCCAGCATCAGCCCGCGGTACCACCACATCGACACCGACAGCACCCAGGGCCGCGGCAGCAGGCCGCCCTGACCGTCGACGTTGTCGATGCGGTCCTGGTACCACACGAGGTGGCTCGCGTACGAGCCGTTGCCCTCGATCTGCATGTCGGGTTGGCCGAGCAGGCCCATGCGGATCGCCTCGGTGAGGGTGACGCAGGCGGCGATCGTCCAGCCGACGAGGATCAGCTGGCGCAGGTCGAACCAGCCCGCGGACACGCCGGGGTGGTCGCGGCGCCACGCGAGGGCGAGGAACCAGCCGACCACGATCATCGCCATCGGCACCGGGATCGCCGACAGGCCGATGCCGAGCAGGAACCACTGGTGGCCGCGCAGCGGCGTCCAGCGCAGGCGGCTCAGCGCCGCGGAGACGATCAACAGCATCAGCACGAAGGACCAGAACAGCACCGCCGGTCCGAGGCGCGGCCCGCCGAGCAGCAAGATCCAGCGGCTCTGCGGGAAGTCGACGGTGACGCTGGCGTTGACCGCCGGCCCGCCGAGGTCGACCACCGGCGCCGCGTAGCGCTGCCATAGATCGTGCGGCTCACGCCAGCTGAGGTCGATCGTCTGGCTGCCCGGCTCGACCGGGAGGCGGACCGTGCGGCCCTCCTGGCCGATCGTCTGGCGCACGCCGTTGATCGTCACCTCTTGCAGCAGCGCGTCGACGGGGATCTGAACGACGTGGTGGCCGCCCCGGCTGCTGCGCAGCGCGAGCGCCAGGTGGGCGTCGACCGCCCGCACGCCCGGCTGGAGCCGCAGCGCCGCGCTGTCGATCGTCAAGGTCTGACCGGGCACGCCTTGCGGCCGCGTCACCGTCAGCAGCACCTGCTCGCCGGGCCAGGGCCGCCACTCGCGCAGGCCCGCCTCGCCCTGACGCACCGTCGGCAGCCCGGTGTGCTCGACGTGCCACACCGGCCCGACCTCCACCCGCCACTGCTCGGTCCACGGCTCGCTCTGGGCCGCGCTCAGCAGCACCTGCTCGGTGATCGGCAGCACGCTGGTCCACGTGTGCTCCGCCTGCTCCGGCGCCATGTTGACCAGCACCTTGCCGCCCTCGACCCGCTGCTCGGCGCTCGTCACCGACTCGCCGGGCAGCAGCGGCACACCGAGCACCACCGCCGCGCCGCGCGGGCTCAGGCGGACCACGCGGGTCGTCAATTCCCACTGCAAGCCGAGCTGCAGCGAGCGCTCGAGCCGCACGAAGGGCGGCAGCGTCCCGACCTCGAGCTCCGAGGGCGCAGCGCTGGCGTCTTGCGGGCTCAGGCGGGTCAGCTGCAGGTTGTCGTCGGCCAGGCCGTCCTCGTGGATGCCGTCGACGGTCCAGCCGCTCGCCTGCGCCTCGACCCGGTGCGGCTTGAGCGGCAGCGCCAGCTGCACGGTCTCGCGCGCCGGCAGCGGGCCCTCGAGCACCAGCTCGTGCCGACCCGGCGCGAGCTCGATCGCCAGCGTGCCGTCGCTCGCGCGCACCAGCCCGCCGACCGGCGGCAGGCCGTCGACCAGCACGCTGCTCGGCAACCACTGCTCCGCGGTGCCCGGCAGCGGCACCCCGACCGGCGCCGAGACGTGCAGCTCCTGCACCAGGCGCAGGCCCTTCTCCGTCGCCTCGATGCGCATGCGCGAGCTGGTCACGCAGCTCGGCAGGCACCTCGGCGGCTCCGTCAGGCGCGCGCGCAGCTGGTCGAGCAGCTCGCTGCCGGGCAGCTCCGCCGCGCTCGCGGTCGCCGGGGCCGCCAGGCTCGCGCCGAGCGCGAGCAGCAGCGCCCCCGCGGCGCCGACTCTGGCCGCGCCGACCGGCGGGTTGCGACGGCGGCGTCCGAGCACGCCGAACACCGCGAGCACCAGGGTCATCAGGAACAGCACGCGGATGAACGCCAGCGCGAGGTTCAGCTGCGGCGGCAGCAGGTACAGCTGGACCTGCTGGTCGCGGGTGACGGGGCCGTTCCAGCGCAGCGCGACCGAGCGCCAGCCCCAGCTGGGCACGCCCGAGCCGGTCTGGACGACGGTGTTGGCGTCGTACTCGCGCAGCTTTTGTTGCTTGCGCATCATGGTCTGGCGCGACGAGGAGGACGACGACTTGCCCATGCCGCCGATCTCCTGCTGCTGCTGCTGCGGCTCGGCGCGGCCCCAGTCCTCGTCGCTCTTGGGCCCCTTCATGGCGTAGAGGCCGTTCTCGCTCTTGTCGTCGGTCGCCAGCCCGTCCTCGGCCTGCGCGTAGCCCATCGGGGCTTCTTCCTCCGGGTAGTTATCTTGCTCGAGGCCCCGGTAGTCGGTCGGCGGGGCCATCTCGACCATCGCCGGCGCGGCGCGGTCGCCCATCCGCTCGAGCGCGCCGAAGCCGAAGTGGTCGTTGTCGCTGCGGACCTCGAGCGCCGGGTAGAGGCCGCCGCGGATCTGCTGCACGGTGAAGGCGACCACCACGCCGGCCAGCACGATCAGCGCGCTGGCGCGATAGACCTTGACCAGGCTGCGGGCGCGGCCCTCCGGCAGCACCCGCAGCAGCCCCTCGCCGACCAGCACGAACAGCCACGCGCTGCGCGGCGCCATCCACTCCGGGAACACCAGCGCCAGCGTCACCACCGCCAGCGTCCCCCAGGCCCAGCCGAACAGGCGGCCGATCGCCACCGCGATCACCATCACCAAAAAGATGTCGAGCAGCGTCCAGCGCTGCAGCCAGGTGTCGGCGACGTCGTCCACGCCCGAGGCGTGCAGCAGCCGCCAGCCCGGCGGCAGGTGCAGCTGACCGCTCACCTGCGCGAAGTCCTGGTCCCAGTCCACCGCCGACAGCGTCATCTTCAGGCCGCCCGCCGGCACCCGCATGTCCGTGCGCAGGTCGAGGGTGCTGCTGCGCAGCTCGACGCCCGGCTGCCCCTCCGGCGTCAGCGCCGTGATGAACTGCGGGCTGCCCTGCGCCGCCGCGAAGCCGAGCTGCGCCGGCTCGTGGACCTCGATGCGGCGGGTGTTATAGACGTCGCCGCGCAGCCAGTCGCGGACCGAGAAGCCGCGGCCGTCGAAGTCGAGCCACCAGGTGCGCTCGAGCGTCAGCTGGTCCGGTCCGCGCTCGATCTGCCCGCGATGGGTCTCGGACAGCAGCATCGCCTCGCCGGGGCGCACGCGGTAGGCGGGGAGCCGCTTCCAGTCCTCGGGCAGCAGGGTCTGCTGGGGGTCGACCGCGGTCACGCCGGTGAGCTCGACGCGGCGCAGCGCCGGCTCGGCCGCGAACGCCCAGATCTCCTCGCTGGCCCACGGCCCCTCGCTGGTCTCGAGCTTGAGCTGCGGCACCGGTCCGGGGTGGCGCGCGTCGATCTCGATCACCCAGCGGCCCGGCCGGATCTGCACGCGCAGCCGCCCGTCGGGCTCGAGCCGCGCCGGCAGATCGCTGCGCACCGCCATCGGCACGAAGCTGGCGAGCAGCGCCTTGCCGAGCAGCACCTCGCGGTTCTTGCCGGCGGCCTGGACCTCGACCTTGGTCGTGATCATCAGCGGGATCGTATCGGCGATGCGGCGGTGCACCACGACGTCGAGCAGGTTCTCCTCGGCGCCCTCCTCCGCCCGCTTCTGCAGCCACAGCACCCCCGCGTTGTCGCGCTGCGGGAACACCACCGCCTCGCCGCGGATCTTCAGCGCCAGCAGCCCGGTCTCCGCCGGCACCTGCAGCTTCTCCGGCAGGCTGTCCCACAGGAACGCGCCGCTGACCCGATACGTGCCCGGGCTCAGCTCCAGGCCCGGCCGACCGTCCTTGATCTGCACCACCGCCGGCAGCTCGCCGACCTTCACCTCCTGCGGCCAGCGCTTGTCGTCGCCCGGCAGCGGCACCCAGGCGGCCTCGTGGACCAGCCAGTCCTGCACGAACTCGCCGCGCGTGTCGCCCAGCGCGAGCTCCAGGCGCGACGGCCAGCTACAGCGCCGCTCCTGGGTGCTCGCGTGCACATAGGGGCAGGCCGCGCCCGGCACGTCGCGCAGCACCCAGGGCACCCATGGTTTGAGCGGCTCGGGGACCTCGCCCGGGGTCAGCGGAGCGGCGCTCGCCGCGCTTGGCACGAGCCCGAGGAACAACGCGGCGAGGATGAACCGGGGGGTCGTACGATCGAGGCGTGCCATGCGGAGCAGGCCATAGAGTACAGCGCCGGTTCCTCGGTGGGCAGCGGGGTGGAGCCGCCGGACCACGATCACAAGCGCGCGGGACGCCGGAGCGTCGTCGCTGACGCTCCCCGAGAATCATCGTTTCGCGGGGTCATCGCGCGGACGAACGCGGTCGCGCTTGATCTCCAGCGCTGGTTTCTGGAGACTGCCAGGCGTGCAATCGCCCACTGAATCGGATCTGCGCGAGCTCTTCGCCGAGACCCGCACGATCGCCGTGCTCGGCGCCCACACCGATCCGGGCAAGCCGGCCTGCTATGTCCCCGACTATCTCGCGGCCCACAACTTCGAGGTCCACGCCGTCAACCCGCTGTTCGTCGGGCGAACGTTGTGGGGTCGCCCCTGCGTCGCGTCGCTGAACGACATCCACGAGCCGATCGACATGGTCGACGTGTTTCGCCGCCCCGAGCACTTGATGGCCCACATGCCGGAGCTGCTCGGCATGCGCCCGCTGCCGCGCGTGGTGTGGTTGCAGCTCGGCATCCTGCACGCCGAGTTCGCCCGCCAGCTGCGCGCCACCGGCATCCGCGTGATCCAGGACCGCTGCACGCTGGCGGAGCACCGGCACCTGCACCGCGACCGTCACGGACACTGACACTGACACTGACACTGACACAAGGGCCGCGGCCCGCGGGCGTCAGCCGAGCCGCTGCTTGAACGAGCCGTCGGCGAGCGCCGCCCTGGTCTCCTCGGCGCCGCCGATCAGCGCGCCGCGCACGAACACCTGCGGGAAGGTCGGCCAGCCGCTCCACATCTTGATCGCCAGCCGCTCCTTCCACTGCTTGAAGTAGCTGCCGAATTCGAGGTACGTGAACGTCACGCCGGCCTCGGTGAGCGCCTGGCGGGCCTTCTTGACGAAGGGGTTCTGGGCCATGCCGACGAGCACCACCGGCTCGCTCGCCACCGCGTCTTGCACCTTCTGCACGACCTCGGCGTGGAAGCCAGCGACCTTGTCGGCGACGTGAGAGGTGCGGGCGGAGTCGGAGAGGACCGGGCGGGGCGTCATGGCGGCGGAGTATAGGGCTCGTGATCGCTCTGGCAAGCCGCCGCGCCGAACTTTCTCGCGCCCGCTCGCGCCGCGACGCCGACGCGCTCGCGGGTTTTCGCGCGCGCCTCGCCGAGGTCGCGCGCTCGCCCCGGGAACACGCGCGCGGCCGTCCGCGTTGCCGAGCATTCGCCGGTGACCCGCGACGCCCGGGCCTGCGGCACAATCGGACGGCTCGCCATGTCGTTGATACGAGCGACTCCCCTCGCGCGGCCCGGCCGCATCACGCCACTCGCTCCATTCCTGGCGGCCGCGGGCCTGTTCGCCTGCTCGCGGGCCGCCGGCGAGCCGGTCGCGGCGACCCGAGGGCCGGCGCCGCTCGTCGTCGCCGGGATGACTGGCTCCGAAGTACATGTCCCCGACGACATGTCCCCAAAGCCACCCACGAGCATTGTCGCCGAGCCGCTGGACCCGGCGCGGCGGGCCGCCTTCCTCGCCCCCCGCGCGGACGAGCCGGCGGCCGAGCTCGGCGGCGTGACCGAGGCGCGCAAGGGCCAGCACTACGTCACCGGCAACGAGCGCGCGCTCGAGGCGTTCTATCCGCGGATCCGCGAGCTCGGCGGCGCCTACGTCGGGGTCGGCTCAGACCAGGCCTACCTGCTGCTCGGCTGGGCCCGCGCCGAGCTGGCCTGGCTCATCGACTACGACCCCGTGGTCGTCGACCTGCACGCCGTCTATCACGCCTTCTTCGCCGCCGCCGCCACCCCGGAGCTGTTCGTGGCGCTGTGGCAGCAGGACAGCAAGGCCCGGGCGATCGCCGTGCTGCACGCCGCCTACCCGGGCGACGCCGGCCGCCGCCACGAGCTGCTCTACCGCCTCTACCGCTACCGGGTCGCCAGGCGCCTCGGCCAGCTGCAGCTGACGATGAGCGCCGCCGCCGTGCCGACCTTCCTGACCGACCCCGACCAGTACACCCACGTGCGCGACCTGGTCCAGGCCGGCCGCGTGCGGGCGCTGCTCGCCGACCTCAGCCGCGAGGGCGCGGTGCAGCAGATCGGCGCCGCCGCGCGCAGCCTGGGCACCCCCGTGCGCGTCGTCTACCTGTCCAACGCCGAGGAGTACTGGGAGACCCTGCCCCAGGCCTTCCGCGACAACCTCACGGCGCTGCACGTCGACGACCGCTCGGTGGTGCTGCGCACGCTGCTGACCTGGGAGGCCAACAAGGACTACCGCTACAACGCCCAGCCGGCGCAGAACTATCAGCGCTGGCTCGCCAACCCGCAGGTCCGGTCCATCTACGACGTCGTCCACCGCAAGGCGGCGATCGCCCCCGGCATCAACTTCTTCGAGACCACCGAGCTGCCCGACGACGAGCTCGTGCGCAGGCGACAGGAGCGGCGCGCCCGGGCGATCGCCCGCCGCGCCGAGGCCACCGGGACTACCGAGTCGTCCGCGTCGACGCCCTGACTACTTGCCCGCGAGGCCCTTGCGCTCGAGCCACTGGTTGGTGAAGTCCGCGGCCTTCTGGTAGCTCTCGCGCATGGTCTTCTCGAGGAACTTCTCGAAGACGCCGCCGAGCCCGAAGATCTTGACGTTGACCTCGAAGCTGGCGACCCGGTCCGAGCGCCCCGGACCGGTGCGCTCGAGCCAGAACTCATTGGTGATGCTGACCTTGTCCGCCAGCTTCGAGGGGATCACCTTCGTGATCCACATCGGCCGCGACGGGTCGAGCCGACCGTCCTCGACGTAGTCGACCGAGTCCCCGAGCATCGCCTTGATCGGGCCCGGCATGTCGAGCTTCGGCTTGACCGCCAGCTTGCGCGTGCGCCGGCCGTCCGCCGGGCTCGTCTCGTCCAGCACCTTGAAGGCCTCGAAGTGCAGGCCCTCGCGGTAGAGCGCCTCGTTGTAGGCCGGATCGAAGAACACGTCGCGCCAGAACGCCTCGGGCTCGATCAGATAGGGGTGTCGCAGGCTGAACTTCATCGGCCCGCTTATTTCGCCGCTCGGACCGCTTGTCAACCCACGGGGCTCGAAGCGCCCGCAGCCGCGCCCCGCAGCGCCGCGGCCTGCTCCGGGCTGGCCGCGCAGCGGAAGCCGAAGTGATGAAAGGGCTGGTTCTCCGGGTAGTGCGCCCGCCGGTAGATCGCGGTCGCATGGGCCGCGTCCCAGTACCACGAGCCCCCGCGCACGATCTTGCGCCGATACCCGGCGCACTGCTCCGCGCCCCCGCAGGGCCCGCGCGGCTCGACCCCGGCGCACTCGGCCCCGCAGGTCGCGTAGTCCTTCGCGTACCAGTCCGCCACCCACTCCCACGAGTTGCCGGACATGTCGTGGAGGCCGTAACGATACGCCGGCCGCGAGCCGACCTCGAAGGGCCGCCCCGTCTCCGGCTTGCTGTACAGCTTCTTGACCCCGCAGCTGCGCCCGCTGCTGTCCTTGATGATCGCCCGCTCGCAGGTCGCCGGCTCGTCGCCCCAGGGGTGCAGCGCACCGTCCGGACCGCGCGCCGCCTTCTCCCACTGCGCCTCCGTCGGCAGCTGCTTGCCCTGCGCCCGGCAATACTTGTCGGCGTCGAACCACCGAATCCCGTTGATCGGCTGGCGCGGGCGGTCGAAGTCCGTATATCCAGGCCCCGAGGGGTCGCACTTGCGGGCCTTCACGCAGGCCTTGTACTCCGCGTAGGTGACCTCGTTCAGGTCCATGTAATAGGTCTGCAGCCACACCCGCGCGGCCGGACGCGCGTGCTCGGGACCCTCGTCCGAGCCGCGCAGGAACGGCCCCGCCGGCACGCAGGCCATCCCCGCCGGCGCAGTATCACAGGCCAGCGGCGCCGGCGCGCCCGGGAACTCGGCCCCACCCGCGACGACGGCCAGGCTGTCCCCGGGGGCCGCCGCCTTCGCCGGGTCCGTCGACCTGTCCCCCGGGACAGTCGCCTCCGCGCCGGCCGACCTGTCCCCCGGGACAGCCGCCTCCGCGCCGGCCGACCTGTCCCCCGGGACAGCCGCCTCCGCGCCGGCCGACCTGTCCCCCGGGACAGCCGCCTCTGCGCCGGCCGACCTGTCCCCCGGGACAGTCGCCTCCGCGCCGGCCGACCTGTCCCCCGGGACAGCCGCCACACCCCGCGAGGCCGGCCCGGCCGGCGGCTCCCGCGAGATCTCCGAGCCACACGCCAGCAGCAGGGCGATGCCTGCGAGGCCCGGCGCCCCGGCGCCCCGAAGCCGCCGCCCTGACATCAGCCGGCCTTCTTGGTGTCCGTCGCCTGCGCGTCGCCGGCCTTCGCGTCGCCTGCCTTCGCGTCGCCGGCCTTCGCGTCGCCGGCCTTCGCGTCGCCGGCCTTCGCGTCGCCGGCCTTCGCCTCGCCGGCCTTCGCGTCGCCGGCCTTCGCGTCGCCTGCCTTCGCGTCCGTCGCCTTCGCCTCGCCGGCCTTCGGATCGCCGGGGCTCACGTGGGCCGCCTTCTCGTCGCACGGGTCGCACGGCTTGCCATCGCTGCCCGTGAGCCCGCCGGGGACGGCGGGCGGAGCAACGACCGGAGCGGGCGCCGGCTTCACGGCCATCAGCTCGACGGTGAAGGTGAGCTCCGCGTTGGCGGGGATCTTCCCGCGGGCGCGCTCGCCATAGGCCAGCTCGGCGGGGATGATCAGCTTGCGCAGGCCGCCGACCTTCATGCCGGCGATGCCGGTGTCCCAGCCCTTGATCACGCGACCCTGGCCGAGCGGGAACACCAGCGGGCGCGGGCGCGCCAGCGAGGAGTCGAACTCGGTGCCGTCCTTGAGGGTGCCACGGTAGTGCATCGAGACGGTGTCACCGGCCTTCGCCTCGGGGCCGTCGCCGAGCTTGAAGTCGGCGACGACGAGGCCCTTGTCGAGCTTCCTGGTGGCGACCGGCTTGCCCTCGAAGGCGGTCAGCGGCTGCGGGGGCGGCAGCGGCGGGGTGAAGCTCAGCAACTCGATGGTGAAGATCAGCGTCGAGTTGGGCGGGATCTTGCCGGCCCGACGCTCGCCGTAGCCGAGCTTGGCGGGGATGACGAGCTTGCGCTTGCCGCCGACCTTCATGCCGGCGACGCCCTCGTCCCAGCCCTGGATCACCCGACCCGCGCCGAGCTCGAAGGTGAAGGGCCGCTTGCGCGGCACCGAGGTGTCGAACACCGTGCCGTCGGTCAGGTAGCCGGTGTAGTGGACCTCGACCTCGCCGCCCTTGACCGC
>Ga0073899_10002920_pt1 | contig 15282 bp, 13 predicted proteins | sample KloWWTmetaKNB5Ph_FD_88975 | JGI IMG/M metagenome (GOLD analysis project Ga0073899, IMG submission 88975) | Active sludge microbial communities from Klosterneuburg, Austria, studying microevolution and ecology of nitrifiers - Klosterneuburg... | ecosystem: Engineered > WWTP > Aerobic digester >...
AGTCGGGGTCGGTGACGATGGCCCGGCGCGCCACCTCGTTGAAGGCGATATTCTGTGCCGACAGGTTGGGCGCGGTGGCCACCGCGATGCAGTGGCGCACGCGCTCGGGGTGGCGCAGCGTCCACGCCAGCGCCTGCATGCCGCCCAGGCTGCCGCCCAGCACCGCCGCCAGCTGCGTGATGCCCAGCCGCTGCACCAGCCGCGCCTGCGCGTCGACCCAGTCCTCGACCGTGACCACGGGGAAGTCCGCGCCCCAGGCGCGGCCGCTGGCCGGGTTGACATGCATCGGCCCGGTGGAGCCGAAGCACGAGCCCGGGTTGTTGACGCCGATGACGAAGAAGCGGTCGGTGTCCAGCGGCTTGCCGGGCCCGACCAGGTTGTCCCACCAGCCGACCTGGCCGTGCTCGTCGATGCCGGCCACGTGGTGGCTGGCGTTGAGCGCGTGGCACACCAGCACGGCGTTGCTGCGCGCGGCGTTGAGCGTGCCGTAGGTCTCGTAGGCGAGCGCATAGCCGGGCAGCACGGCGCCGCTCTGCAGCGGCAGCGGCTCGCCGAAATGCGCAAACTGGGCGTTGACGGTACCGACGCTGGCCATGAATGAAAAAACCCGGCGCCACTGCAGAGGTGGGGCCGGGTCGGCGTCCCTCTTTAGCGGCATTTGTTGAGCGCCCGCAAGTCGGAGCAAATCGGCGCTGTCGGCCTTCAGTATAGCCAGAGGCCGGCCGGCCCGCACCGGTGCACAACGCCCGAAGTGCGCCGCCAAGACCGGCCGATTCGGCGATCTGCGGCCCCGACGCGCCGGCTAGCATGCCGTTCGCCCCGAGGAATGGCCGCAGGATTGGCCGAGGAGACCCCGAATGCACGCCTGGCTGCAGCAGCTCGACCAGCATTTCCCCGTCCGCTACAGCGCCTGGCTGCTCGCCGCCATCGGGCTGCTGCTGTTCGGTTTTACCTGGGTGGCTTTCGGCGCCTTCGGCTTTGCAGCGCTGGTGTGCCTCTTCCTCGTGCTGCTGGGCCTGCGCGACGTGCGCCAGCGCCGCCATGCGGTGATCCGCAACTACCCCGTGATGGGGCATCTGCGCTACCTGCTCGAATTCATCCGCCCCGAGATCCGCCAGTATTTTCTCGAGAGCGACCGCGAGGCCGTGCCCTTTTCGCGCCAGCAGCGCAGCCTCGTCTACCAGCGCGCCAAGGGCGAGTCCGACAAGCGCCCCTTCGGCACCCAGCTCGACGTGCATGCCGACGGCTACGAGTGGATCAACCATTCGATGGCGCCCACGCAGCTGGCCGGACACGACTTCCGCGTCACCATCGGCAGCGCCGACAACGGCTGCACGCAGCCCTATGCGGCCAGCGTCTTCAACATCTCGGCGATGAGCTTCGGCGCGCTGTCGGCCAACGCGGTGCTGGCGCTCAACGGCGGCGCCAAGAAGGGCGGCTTTGCGCACGACACCGGCGAGGGCTCGATCAGCCAGCACCACCGCGTGCACGGCGGCGACCTCATCTGGGAGATCGGCTCGGGCTATTTCGGCTGCCGCCACGACGACGGCTCGTTCAGCGAGGAGCGCTTCGTCGCCAACGCCACCGATCCGCAGGTGAAGATGGTCGAGCTCAAGCTCAGCCAGGGCGCCAAGCCCGGCCATGGCGGCGTGCTGCCGGGGCCGAAGGTGACGCCCGAGATCGCCGCTGCGCGCGGCGTGCCGGCGGGCGTGGACTGCATCAGCCCGGCCAGCCACGGCGCCTTCTCGACGCCGGCCGACATGCTGCGCTTCATCGACCGCCTGCGGCAGCTGTCGGGCGGCAAGCCCACCGGCTTCAAGCTGTGCATCGGCCACCCCTGGGAGTGGTTCGGCATCTGCAAGGCCATGCTCGAGACCGGCATCCTGCCCGACTTCATCGTCGTCGACGGTGCCGAGGGCGGCACCGGCGCGGCACCGCTGGAATTTACCGACCACGTGGGTGCGCCGGCGCAGGAAGGGCTGCTGCTGGTGCGCAATTCGCTGGTCGGCCTGAACCTGAAGCACCGCATCCGCATCGGCGCCGCCGGCAAGGTGATCGGCGCCTTCGACATCGCGCGCATGATGGCGCTCGGGGCCGACTGGTGCAATTCGGCGCGCGGCTTCATGTTTGCGCTGGGCTGCATCCAGGCCCAGCACTGCCACAGCGGCAGCTGCCCCACGGGCGTGACCACGCAGGACCCGAAGCGCCAGCAGGCGCTGGTGGTGCCCGACAAGACCGAGCGCGTCTACCGCTTCCACCGGCACACGCTGCACGCGCTGCAGGAACTGGTGCAGGCCGCGGGGCTGAAGCACCCGAACGAGATCACCGCCTCGCACATCGTGCGCCGCGTGTCCGACAGCGACGTGCGGCTGCTGGCCAGCCAGCTGCCGCTGCTCGCGCCCGGCCAGCTGCTCGACGCCATCGAGGGCCGCGCCGACTGGCCGCACAACGTCTACCGGCTGTACTGGCCGATGGCCTGTGCGCACAGTTTCCAGCCGCAGGCGGCGGTGGTCGGCTGACGGCGCCAGGCGGGCGCCGGGTTGTTGACGCGATCGAGGCCTGGGTTCGACGGCCGAGGCCCGGCAGCGCGAGATGGTTCGAAAGAAGGTCAGGGCCGCGTCAGACGGCGCGCCGGAACGCCAGCCGCGGCGAGTTGCGGAAGCCGCAGGCCACCATGAAGCCCAGCAGCGCGCCGTCGGTCAGCGGCACCGAGCTTTCCACCGCCTCCACGCGCAGCGCGCCCAGGTTGGCAAACAGCTGCGCCATCAGCGCGTGGCCGACGCCGCGGTGCGCATAGCCGGGGTCGACGCCCAGGGTGTCGATCACGGCCACCGGCTCGGTGCGGCCGAAGTCGCCGAGGTCGGCGCGGGCCATCAGGTAGCCGACCACGGTGCCGTCGCAATGTGCCGCCAGCGAGGCGCGCACGGCGCGGTTCTGCTCGGCCTCGGCCAGCCGGGCCGAGAGGTAGTCGCGGCGGTCGCTGCCGGTATTGACGCGGTCGATGCGCACGATGGCATCGAGGTCGGCGGCCGTCATCACGCGCACGTCGACGCCATGGCGGGCATGGCGCTCCTGGTCGTTGGCTTCGTCGCGGCCGAAGTCGACCTCCTGGCCCGGGCCTTCGCCGGCATCGACCGCCAGCGGCCCTTCGCGATCGGCATACAGCCGGCTGTCGCCGACGCGGCTTTCGACCACCAGGTTGGGCGCCAGCTCGAAGCCCAGGCCGGCCAGCCAGGCGAGCATGCCGCTGCGCTTCCAGCTCGACAGCGTGCGGATCTCGGTGGCGCCATGGCGCGCGGCCCAGCTGCGCAGCGCCTCGAACAGCCGGCGGCCGACGCCGCGGCGCGCGTGCCCGGGCTGCAGACCCACCAGCTCGATGCGCAGCGACGGCGACTGGCGGCCGAATTCGCCGTGCGCCAGGCGGGCGAGCAGAAAGCCGATGAGCGCGCCGTCGTGCTCGGCCGCAAACTGTGCGTGCAGCGGCGGATGCGCCTTGGCCGCGTGCAGGCGGCGCTCGATGTAGTCGCGTCGCGAGTGCCCTTCGATGACGGCATCGATGGCGACCACTGCGTCCAGATCGACCGGCTGCAGGGCGCGGATGGTGACGGAATCGGCGTCGACGGGGGTGCTGGGCATGGTGGGGCTCCGGGTGCGGCGGGTGCGGCGGGTGACAGGGGGTGCCGGCGGCGAGCGCTCAGGTGCCGGCGGCGTAGGCGAAGGCGAGCTGGCGGTCGGTTTCGTCGTCGAGCAGGTCGTCGAGCATCGGCAGCAGCGCCATCGTCTCCTTCTGGATATGCGCCACCTGGCGCTCCACCAGCTCGGAGGCCAGGCGCTGCATCGGCGCGCGCTGGCTGTCGGCCAGCGTGCCGGCGGCGAGTGCGCGCGCCAGCGGCAGCAGCTCGTCGGCGACGGCGCGCAGGGTGTCGTGCTCCTCGGTCAGCAGCTCGGCCAGCTCGCCGTCGCCAGCCTCCGCCAGGCGCGGAAACAGCTCGGCCTCTTCAAAGCCGAAGTGGTGGCCGATCTCGTGCTCGAGCTGGCGCACCAGCGGTGCCACCAGCGGCTGCAGGGCGCCGGCGTCGCCGCTGGTCAGCGCATGGCCCACGCGGTCGAGCAGCGCGATGCTGTTGCGGTGCTCGTCGTCGAGCAGCTGGGATACCTGGCGCATGAAGTTCATGACGATGATCTGCGGGGTTCGGGTCTAAAAAAGGTATTCTAGTACCAGAATAGAAGAAAACAAGCTCGATGCGATCAGTCGGCGGGCGCCGCCATCGCCCGCCGCAACCGCTGCAGCAGCGTCGCCAGGAAGACGGCGAAGGCCGCTGCGCCCACGGTGCCGGTCGCGCCCGCGGCGCGCACCAGCAGCGCCGACGAGGCGGCGATGCCGGCCGCCAGCAGCACCAGCGCCAGCGCATGCGCGACGGCATGCCAGGCCAGCGCACGCCCGAGCGTGAGGGCCGACGGCGTCGGTGCCCGGCGCCGCCCCTGCGCCGCGTGCATGGCCGCCAGAAACGGCAGGATGCGCTGCAGCACGCCGAACAGAAAGCTCGTCAGCCAGCCGCCCACCGCGGCCAGCCCGAACAGGCGTGCCCAGGGCGATGCGGCATCGGCGGCCAGTGCCGCCGCCGCCAGCACCAGCGTCAGGGCCAGTCCGGCCCAGCCCATGTGCATCAGCCGGCCGCCCCAGCCGAGGTCGGGCCGCATGGCGCCGGCCAGCACGCCGCGCATCAGCCGCAGGTGCAGCACCAGGCCCACCGCGCCGCACAGCAGCGCGGTGACGCGCAGCGGCATCGCCACGGCCGGCGCCAGCGCCGCCGCCGCGGCCAGCGCCACCGCGGTCAGTGCCGCACCGCCGGCGGCGAGCTGGCGCCGGTCGTCGGGCACGCGGCCGAGCGCAAACATCGGCAGCAGCACGGACGACAGGCCGAGCGCCAGCAGGCCCATGAAGCCGAAGACGCCGGCGGCCAGGTGCAGGCCGCGGGCGCTGTCGCGGTCGAGCAGCGGCCGCCCCAGCCACAGCATGACCAGCGCCGTCGCGCTGGCCAGCAGCAGCGCCAGCGCGATCAGGGCGCCCCAGCCATGCAGCACCACGCCGGCCATGCCGCGCGCGCCGCGCAGGTTGAGCGCCAGCAGCAGGCCGTAGCCCAGCAGCACGGCGATCACGCCGGCGGCGCCCAGTGCCAGCCAGGGCGGGCGCGCCAGCCCCATGCCCGCGGTGAGCACCACCACCCCGGGCACATAGATCCACCACAGCAGCGCCGGCAGGCGCGGCCAGCGCACCGGCATGCGCGTGGCCACCGGCAGCAGCTGCAGGCTGGCGCCGATGGCGCTTGCCGCCAGCGTGCCCAGCGTCACCAGATGCAGCGCAGCCAGCGGCCAGCCCAGGCCGCCGCGCCAGGCCGGCCAGTCGGCGGCGCTCAGCAGCACCACCAGCCAGGCCGCCAGGTGAAAGACCACCGCCGCCCCGAAATAGCGGAAGGGCACCGAGGCCGGCAGCAGCCGGCCGACGGCGCCCGACAGAAAGCTGCCGCCGAGCGCGGCGCGGCGGGCCGCCCCGGGCGCTGGCGCCGGCGGCGGCGCGTGGGCCTGCGGCGTCTTCATGTGGCCGCCAGGCGCAGCCGCACTTCGCCGGGGTCGCCGTCGATGCGCTCGGCCCACCAGCCGCGTTCGGCCAGTTCGGCATACAGCATGGCGGGGTCGCGGTCGTGGTGCACGATCAAGGCGCGGCCGTCGTGGCCGTGGTCGTCGACCTGGCGCAGGATCAGCAGCAGCGGCTGCGGCGGCGGCAGGCCGCGCACGTCGATGTGCCAGCAGCCGTCGCTGCCCAGCGTGGCTGGCTCGGGGGTCGGCATGCTCATGGCCGTGTCGGGCGCCCGACGGCGCGCGCCGGGCAGGGGATCGATGAGTTGCGCTATTCTGGTACTTGAATACCGTTGATGACCTTGATGTGGTACAAGCTGGACCGATGGCCGACGAGGGCCGTGCCGAGCCACCGACGATGACGACCGACACCTCGAGCCCCCGACCACGCGCCCGCAAGGCCGCCGCGCCCGCGGCGCCCGCACCGGAGCTGCGCATCCGCACCGTCAAGGCCGGCGACCTGCCGGCCGTGGTGGCCCTGGACGCCACCGTCACCGGGCTGCACAAGGCGGCCTACTGGCAGCGCGTTTTCCGCCGCTACGGCATCAACGGCCAGGGCCAGCGCCACTTCCTGGTGGCGGTGCTCGACGAGCGCGTGTGCGGCTTCGCCATCGGCGAGGTGCGCGACTGGGAATTCGGCGCGCCGCCCTGCGGCTGGCTGTTTGCCATCGACGTCGTGCCCAGCGCACGGCAGCAGGGCGTGGGCGGGCGGCTGCTGGCCGAGCTGGCACAGCGCTTCCGCCGCGAAGGCGTGCACACCCTGCGCACGATGACGGCGAGCGACAACTCGCTCATCCAGTCGTTCTTCCGCAGCCAGGGCATGCGCGCCGGCCACCTGCTGCCGCTGGAGATGGACATCGAAGCCGAGGCGCCGCCGCCCGCAGCCGCCGGGAGGCCGCGCCGATGAAGCTGCAGAAAAGCACCCTGCTGGCGCTGTACAGCGTGCTCGAATTCGCGGCGCGCCCCGACGAGCACATCCCCGCCAGCGAGATCGCCGAGAAATACGGCGAATCGGCACACCACCTGGCCAAGGTGCTGTCGGAGCTGGTGCGCGCGCACATCGTCGAATCGGTGCGCGGCGTGGGCGGCGGCTATCGCTTCGTCGGCAATGCGCGGCGGTTGACCCTGCTCAACGTGATCGTGCTGTTCGAGGACCTGACGCAGCAGCTGCCCCCGCCGCCGGCGCCGGCCAGCGGCACGCACGAGGCGCTGGCCCGCGTGCTGGGCGAGATCGACCAGATCACGCTGGCGACGCTGGGCGCGGTGACCATCGCCACGCTGCTCAAGGACATCGCCGACGGGCGTGAAGCCCTGGCACGGGCCGAGCGCGCTGCGGGCTGAGGCAGCCCGCAGCGGCGGCCGACCCGACAAGGCCAGACACCACGCTCAGCCCGGGTCCACGCCGCGCCCGCCATGACGGACACGCGCCCGCACGACGCGCCGCTGCGTCTCGAGGCCTTCGGTACGCCGCGCCTGCTGCGCGCAGGCCGGGCCCTGCGGCTGGGGTCGCGCAAGGCCATGGCCGTGGTGCTGGTGCTGGCGCTGGACGGCGCGCAGGCCCGCGAAACCCTGGCGGCGCTGCTGTGGCCCGATGTCGATGCCGCCGCGGCGCGCCGCAACCTGCGGCGCGAGCTGTTCAGGCTGCGCACGTTCGAGCTGCGCATCGCCGAGCGCGACGACGGTGCCGTCGAGCTGGCAGTCGCGCCGGCGCTGGCGCTGGATGTCGACGAGGGCCAGGCGCTGCAGGGGCTGGACGGGCTGGCGGGCGAGCACTTCGAGGCCTGGCTGCAGCGCGCCCGCATGCGGCTGCAGTCGCGCCGCGCCGCCGACTGGCACGCGCACGCGCAGGCGGCGCGGGCGCGCGGCGACGCCGCCACGGCGCTGGCGCTGGTGCAGCGGCAGCTGCAGGCCGACCCCTGCGACGAAGCCGCGGCGCTGCAGGCGGTGCAGCTGCTGCAGCAGCTGGGCCGCCCCGCCGATGCGCGGGCGCTGGTGCGCCAGCTGGCCGCGGCCCTGCGCCAGCAGCTGGACCTGCCGCTGTCGGCGGCCCTGCGCGCGGCCGTGGCCGAGCCGGCTGAAGCCCCGGCGCCGCCGACGGTGCTGCCGCTGGCGCCGGCGCCTGCGCCGTCCGGGCCGCTGATCCCGGCGCGCACGCCCTACGTCGACCGGCCGTTGATCCACCAGCGGGTGCAAGGCGCCTGGGACCAGGGACTGCGCGTCTATCTGGCGGGCGCCGCGGGCGTCGGCAAGTCGCGCCTGGCGCAGGAGCTGGCGGCCCAGCGCGGCGGCTGGATCCGGCTGCGGTGCGAGCCCGACGATGCACTCGTGCCCTATGCCTCGGCGGTGCGGGCGCTGCGCGCGCTGCGCGACGCCGCCCCCGACGTCCGGCTGCCCGACTGGGTGCGGCGCGAGCTGGCCCAGCTGCTGCCCGAAGATGGCCCGGCGCCGGTGTCGCCCGATGCCGATGCGGCGCGCGCGCGCCTGGTGGCGGCGCATGCCGCCGCCTTCGCCGCCCTGGTGGCCGACAACTTCCAGGTGCTGGTCTTCGACGACTGGCACTGGGCCGATGCCGCCAGCCTCGAGCTCTGGGCCGCGGCCGACCCGCCGGCCGGTGTCGGCGTGCTGATGGCCTACCGCGCCGCGCAGCTGCCGCCGGCCGCGCTGCGCCGCCAGCGCGGCGACGTCGACGCCGGCCGCGCCGTGCAGCTCACGCTCGACGGCCTGGACGACGCGCAGACGCTGGCGCTGGTGCAGGCCTTGTCGGGGTCGACCGGGGGCGTGCTGTTCAGCCAGCGCCTGCACCGGGCCACCGCGGGCAACCCCTTCTTCCTGCTGGAGACGCTGCGCCACCTGCAGCAGCAGGGGGTGCTGCAGGCCCACCCGGCCGGCGGCTGGCGCACGCCCTTCGACGCCGCCACCACCGACTATGCGGAACTGCCGGTGCCGCCCACCGTGCGCGACGCGGTGCGCGCCCGCGTGCGGGCGCTCGGCGAGGCGCCGCAGCGCCTGCTCGAGGCCGCCAGCCTGCTGGCCGGCCGCTTCGATGCGCGCAGCCTGCAGGACGTGACCACCCTCGACGAGGACCGGCTGCTGGCCGCGCTGGCCCATGCCGGTGCGGCGCAGCTGGTGGTCGAGGACGAAGCCGGCTGGCGTTTCGTCCACGACCTGGTGCCGCAGTGCCTGGCGGCTGCCATCGGCCCGGCGCGCCGGCGTGCCCTGCACCGGCGGCTGGCCGCCAGCCTGGCACGCACCGGCGCCGCGCCGGCGCTGGTGGCCTCGCACCAGGAGGCCGCCGGCGAGATCGACGCCGCCGGCCGCGGCTACACCGCCGCTGCCGAGTCGGCGCTGCGCGTGCATGCGCTGGCGCAGGCGCTCGGTCACTGGGACGACGCCTTGCGCTGCGGCGCGCAGGGGGCCGCGGCCGCGGCGATCCACCTCGCCCGTGCCGCGGTGCACCGCCGGCGCGGCGACCCGCAGGCGGCGCAGGCCGCACTCGACGCGGCCGCGCGCGCGGTGCAGGACGCCGGCGCCGACGACGCGGCGCAGCGCGGCCGTGCCGAGGTGCAGCTGGCGCGTGCCGAGGCCTGGGTCGAAGCGCGCCCCGACGATGCGCTGGCGCTGCTCGACGCCCTCGAGCCGGCGCTGCCCGGCTGGCCGCCGGCGCTGCAGGCGCGCGCGCGGCAGCTGCGCTGGCGCGTGCTGACCTATGCCGAACGGCTGCCCGAGGCCACCGAGATGCTGCGCCAGGCCATCGCCAGCCTGCACCGGGTGCCGGGCGAGGAGGCGCGCCGGGCCGGGCTGCTGGACACGCTGGCGCGCGCGCGGCTGCGCGCCGGTGACCTGCCCGGCTGCGCGGCCGCCAGTGACGAGGCCGTGGCGCTGCTCGAAGCCGCCGACCTGCCGGCGCCGCTGGCCGACGCGCTGACGCTGCAGGCGGTGGCCGCCCTCTTTGCCGGCGAGCCCGAGCGTGCGCGCGACCGCCTGCTGCGCGCGCGCGAACTGGCGCGGCGCTGCGGCCATGTGCCGGCGCAGCGGGCAGCCCTCCTCAACCTGGTCAAGCTGGCTGCCGATGCCGGCGATACCGCGCAGGCCAGCGCGCTGCTGGACGAGGGCGAGGCGCTGGCGCCCGGCTTCGAGCATGCGCGTGCCGAGCAGGCCTTTCGCGAGGCGCGCTTCTACGTGCAATACCTGCGCGGCGATCTGCCCGCGGCGCGCGCCTCGGCCGCGCGCCTGATCGAAGCCGTCGAGCGCGTGGCCGGGCACAGCGAGCGCATCGGCGCACGCCATGTGGTGGTCGACCTGCACCTGCTGGCCGGCGAGCTGGACGCTGCCCGCCGCCTGCTGGCCGATGCGCAGGCCCTGAGCGATGCGCAGGCCGCGGGCGCCGGTGGCGGCCACTTCCAGGTCCAGCAGGCCGCCAAGATGGCCTGGCTGCGGCTGGCCGAGGGCGACCCGCAGGCGGCCCTGGCGCTGCTGGCGCGCTCGGCGCCGCCGCAGCGGCTGGAGGATGCAATCGCCTTCGCCTGGATCGGCAGCGCGGCCGCACGGACCCTGGGCGACGGACCCGAAGCGCGCCGCTGGCTGGCGCGCGCGGTCCCCGGCGATGCCGCGCCGACCGACCAGCAGGCCCTGTGGCTGCTGCAGGCGCTGGCGCTGGCCGCGGTGGACGGGCAGTCCGATGCCGCGCTGCGCCAGCGCGCCGCCGCGCTGGCATCCGGCGGCCGCGTGCCGGCGCAGCTGGCCGAGCGCCTGCGGCGTGCCCTGGCGGGCTGAAGCGCCGCCCTGCAACGCTTTTTCAACGCCCGCGCGGGACGATGCATCCGTGGGGCGCCGGCGCGCCCCGGGAGCGACGACCCATGCACCTGGCAGCACCGGCCCGCAAGCCCCGGCCGCAGCGCGGACCCGCGCTGCGGCTGCACCTGCGGCTGGCGGGCGAGGGCCAGCAGCGCCGCTGGCAGGCCGAGCTGCTGGGCGCGCCGCCCGGCGGGCCGCGGCACTTTGCGTCGCTGCCGGACCTGATCCGCTGGCTGGCCCAGCTGGAATGGCAGACGGCGTCGACGCCGGGCCTGAAGTGATCCCCCTGTGATCCCCCTTGTTCGACCCACCACTCGAAGGAGAAGACCCATGAAGCTGCAACACCTGCTGGCGATCACCCTCGCCGCCGCCGCGGCGCCGGCCTGGGCCGGCGTGGAATCCGCGTCGGGCTACTGGACCGGCCTGGGCCCGCAGGACTTTGCGCTGACCGCGGGCAATGGCGTCACGGCCGGCAGCGCGCGCAACTTCAGCGATGCCGGGTCGCCGGCCCTGCCCAAGGTCGACGGCGCCGCCGGCAGCAGCGCCGATGGCCTGGCCGGGCGGCTGCGCGGGGGCGCTTCGGTCTTCAGCGCGGTCAGCGGCAGCCAGGGCTGGTACGACTCGACCTTCTACACCTCGGCGGCCATCACCGACCGGCTGGCGTGGGACGGCCAGACGCCGCTGGCCATCAGCCTGGATGTCGACTGGAGCGCCTTCGGCGCGCAGGCGCTCGGGCCCGACTACGGCGTGCCGGGCATGGCCAACGTGGCGACGGTGGCGATGCGCTTCGGCTACTACCTGTCGTACCTCGATCCCGTGATGGGCGAGACGATGCTGGCGCGGCGCACGCTGTCGCGCACGCAGTTCGACCACACGGATGGCAGCGAGGAAACCATCGCCCTGGTGCACACCGACGGCGTCGATGCGGCGGCCAACATCAGCGGCAGCAGCTACCGGCTGGATGCGACCATCGCGGCACTGGGCTTCGACCCCGGCCTGATCGACGTCACCTTCACGCTGGGTGTCGACGTCGGCTGCAGCTTCGTTGCCGGCGCGGTGGTCAACCATGGCACCACCTGTGCGGCCAGCGCCGACCTGTGGGGCACGGCCTACGCGGGCATCCAGGGCAACTTCACGTCGATGAGCGGCTATGCCTATCCCGGCCGCGGCATCGCCCCGCCACCGCCGCCCCATGACGTGCCCGAGCCGTCGGGCCTGGCGCTGGCGGCGGCAGCCCTGGGCATGCTCGGCTGGCGGCGCCGCGGGGCGGCCGGCGGCCCTACAGCCAGGGGTACAGGCGCCCGGGGTTGAGGACGCCGTCGGGGTCGAAGGCGGTCTTCAGCTGGCGCTGGATGCGCGCCAGCGCCGGCGTCAGCGGCGCAAAGACACCGGCGCCCTTGTCGGCGCCGCGGAACAGCACCGCATGCCCGCCCACTGCCGCGGCGGCCTCGCGCAGCTGCGCTGCCGGCGTGCTGGTGCACAGCCAGCGCTGGGCGCCGCCCCACTCGATCAGCTGTTCGCCGCTCAGCGCCAGCGGCGGCGCCGTCTGCGGCACCGACAGCCGCCACAGCGTGGCGCTGCCGGCCACCGCCTTCAGCGCGCCGACGAAGAATTCGTCGTGCTGGTCGCGCAGCCCGGCCCAGAAGCCGGCCGCCAGCGCGGGGTCGATGGCCTCGCCGCCGAGCGTGCGGCAGGCGGCATCCACCGCTGCGTGCGCGCCGGCCAGGCGCAGCACCAGCATGCCGTCCCACCAGGCGCTGGCGGCCAGCGGCAGCGGCTGGCCGCCCCACTGGTTGAGCCTGGCGAGCGCCGCCGCCTGCTCGAGCTCGAAGCGCAGCGTGGCCGTGGCCACCGGCTGCGGCAGCACCTTCAGCGACACCTCGGCAATCACCCCCAGCACGCCCATCGACCCGGCGAGCAGCCGCGACACGTCGTAGCCGGCGACGTTCTTCATCACCTGGCCGCCGAAGCTCAGCACCTCGGCCTTGCCGTTGACGAGGGTGGCGCCGAGCACATAGTCGCGCACGCCGCCGGCGCTGGCGCGCGCCGGTCCGGCCAGGCCGGCGGCCACCATGCCGCCGACGGTGGCACCGGGACCGTGGCGGGGCGGCTCGAAGGGCAGCCACTGGCCCTGCCCGGCGAGCGCCGCCTCCAGCTCGGCCAGCGGCGTGCCGGCACGCACGGTGACGACCAGTTCGCTGGGCTCGTAGCTGCTGATGCCGGCCAGCGGCCGCACGTCCAGCGGCTCGCCCTGCGGGGCCTCGCCGTAGAAGGACTTGGTGCCGCCGCCGCGGATGTCGAGCCGGCCCCCGGCGGCGCGGGCGGTCTGGATCTGGTCGATCAGGCGATCGAGTGCGGGGTCGGCGGTGGGCGTCATGGCTTGCAATCATCCGCCATCCGCGCCAGGCCCGCGCCAAGCCCGCGCCAGGCCCGCGCGACCAGCGGGCGCCGGCATGTTCAGGGTGTCGCCGCTGCCGTCACCTCGTGCCCCTGCAGCCACACGCGCCGCGCGCCACGCAGCGCGCGCGCATCGGCGAAGGGCGACCGCGCCAGCATCAGCGCGTCGAACGGCGCGCCGGGGCGCAGCGTGGCGTGCGCGGCGTCGAAGTGGCGCCGCGCGGCCGCGGTGGCCGCCTGCAGCACCGCTGCCATCGGCAGGCCGGCTTCGAGGTAGCGGTCGATCTCGTCGAATACCGCCCCGCCGTGCGCCACGCCCATGCTGCCGGCGTCGGTGCCCAGCAGCAGCCGCACGCCCAGCGCATGCGCCGCGTGCAGCTGCGCGGCATGCGCGTCGAGGATGCGGCGCAGGTGGCCCACGGTCTGCGCCGACCAGCCCGCGGCCTGCGGCTCGGCCCACTGGAAGTGCACCGGGCAGAAGGTGGGCGTCCAGGCCAGATCGCGGTCGCGCATCTGCAGCAGGATGTCGCGGCTCATGAAGAAGCCATGTTCGATGGTGTCGACGCCGGCGGCCACGGCCACCCGCAGGCCCTTCTCGCCGCTGCAGTGCGCCATCACCTTGCGGCCCGCTTCGTGCGCCGCCTGCACGGCGACACCGGCCGCGGCGGCGTCGAACTGCGGCTCGTCGGTCACCGCGCCGGCGTCGAAATCGATGATGCCGGTGAGGATGATCTTGATCTCGTCGTTGGCCCGCGCCAGCTCGGCCACCGAGCGGCGGATGCTGTCGGCGTCGTCGACATCGGTGGCCATGAAGGCGCCGTAGCGCCGGGCGCGCTTGATGCCCAGCCCGCCCGAGCGCACGCGCGCCAGGCCGGCGGCAGCGTCGCGCGCCTCGTCGCGCACGCGGTGGTTGATGCCGTGGCGGTCGCCGGCGTCGCGCACCAGCGTCACGCCGCAGGCCAGCGCCTGGCGCGCGCTGGCACGCGCGGCCTCGGTCAGCACGTCGACCGGCTGCTTCAGGTGCGCCGAACGGGCGGCCGGGTCGGTGCTGCGGCCATCCAGGAACAGGTGCACATGCGCGTCCACCAGCCCCGGCATGAGGAAGGCGCCGCGCTGCACCGCGAGGCCCTGTGCGGCCAGCGCCGCGCCCTGGTCGCCGGCGTGCGTGCCGACGAGCCGGCCGTCGGCCACGCGCAGCGTGGCCGCGCCATGGCGCTGCTCGCCGTCGAACCATTCGTCGACGACGAGCGCGAAGTCCTGTTCGCCGTTCATGCCTTGTAGAACTTGCGCACCGCGCGCAGCGCGTTGGTGCCGCTTTGCGCCAGGAAGTGGCGGTAGGCGCCGAGCACGTAGTCGTCGTCGGGCAGCGGCGCGTAGCTGCGCCACGGCGTGCCCAGCACGGTGTCGAAGCCATGCGGCACGGTGAGCGTGAGGAAGGCGCATTCGAGCGCATGCTTCAGGTCCGAGCCGTCCACCGCCCGGGGCGGCAGCTGCTGGCCGATGTTGGACAGCCCGCCCATCATGTGCACGCCCTTCAGGTCGGGGTCGGCGCCGATGCGCTCGATGGCCTGCACCGTGCTGCGGTTGAGGCCCTCGGTGTCGGCGATGATGGCGCTGACCGACATGTCGATGAAGATGTCGTCGGCCGCCAGCCCATGCTGCTGCATCAGCCGCAGCGCGCCGCGGCGTGCGGTGGCATGGATGTCATCGGCGGTCTTGTTGCCCTTGGCCACGCCATCTTCCACGCGCTCGCTGGCCATCAGGATGACCTTGAAGCGGTGCTCGCCGTACAGCTCCATCAGGTCCCAGCGGTGCTCGGTGATCGAGTTGACGATCGGCAGCCGCCCGCCGGCCCGCGCCGCGTCATAGGCGGCCAGGCACACCTGCTGCACCTTGCGGCTCGGGAAGTCGAACGACAGCGGCACCGTCACCACCTGCTGGATGGCGCGGATGACCTGCGCCATCCAGCCGGGGTCGGTGTGTGCGCGCGCGCCGACGTTGACGTTGAGCCAGCTGGCGCCGGCCTCGGCCTGCCGGACGGCCAGCGCCTGGATGCCGGCCAGGTCCTCCTGGTCGAACAGTGCCCTGGTGCTCTTGAAGCCCGGGTTGATGCGCTCGCCGATGATGCGGATGGGGAAGCTCATGCTGCAAAGCCGATGTGGTGGAGGAAGGTCTTCTGGAAGTCGGCGCGCGCGCTCAACTCGACATAGCGGCATCGGCGCGCCAGCTCGGCGGCGCGCGCGCGCCGCGGCAGCGAGGCCAGCATCTGCTGCACCCCCAGCCCGGCGGCATTGCCCACCTGCACGAAGCGCTCGCGCGGCAGCGCGGGCAGCAGCCCGATGGCGACGCAGGCCTCGATGCCGATGTGGGCGCCAAAGGCGCCGGCGATGACGAAGCGGTTGAGGCCGGCCTCGTCGATGCCGGCCTCGGCGGCGAGCAGCCTGACGCCGGTGC
>Ga0073899_10002924_pt1 | contig 15263 bp, 19 predicted proteins | sample KloWWTmetaKNB5Ph_FD_88975 | JGI IMG/M metagenome (GOLD analysis project Ga0073899, IMG submission 88975) | Active sludge microbial communities from Klosterneuburg, Austria, studying microevolution and ecology of nitrifiers - Klosterneuburg... | ecosystem: Engineered > WWTP > Aerobic digester >...
CGTCAGGAAACGGCAAGCGCTCGGGTCAGTACAGCGCCGTCAGCCCGATGGCACCCACGCCCTTGACGTCCCCGGTCACCAGACGGCGGTGGTAGTCCACCTGGCCCAGGTGGTAGGCCAGATGACTGGCGAGGTGGACCAGAAAGCGCCCGGTGGGGACGATATGCCCATCCTCTGGCGCCGAGAAAGGCAGCCGCAGGGGATAGTCGGCGTCGAGGGCGGCGGGGTCGAGCGTGGCGAGCGTATCAGCCACCTCGCTCCGCGCCGTCGCGATCAGGGCGAGCAGCTCGGCGCGGGGCAGGTCGCGCGTCGAGAACTCCACCTCGCGCTGTCGCTGGTAGCCGCTCTTCCCCAGGATGGCGCCCACGAAGTGGCGCAGGTTGCCCACCAGGTGGAGCGCGAGCGTGCCACCGCTGTTGGGTGCGCCGGCGGGCAGCGCCCACACCGTGGCGTCGTCGAGATACGCGGCGATCTCATCGGCGAGCGAATCGAGGTCGCGGAGGAGACAGCGGCGCAGGGCATCAACCATCATCGGTCACCTCGCAGTGGCGAGTCGTTCGCGGGCACGCTGCGCCTGCCAGAGATGCCGACGCTGATGCGCCGCGATGATGTGCAGCGCGGAGTAGAAGGAATACTCGAGCCGTGCGTCGAAGGGCGACACCAACCGGATCCGCGTCAGGTCCACGCCATCGCCGAGGCGGATGGTGGCCAGCAGCGCCTCCTGCGACGTCGCGAAGTTGCGCGCCGTCTTGTTTCGCGGCGGCGCGTCGCTGGGCACGAACGGCGCCGTGGTCGGATAGCGCGAGTGCACCGGCGGCTCCAGCGCCCTGGAGAGCACCCACGCGATGAGTCCGCGTCGCATCCGCGCCGGAGCGGAGCGGGCGCGCGCTTCGGGGCGCTGCAACTGCTCGTGCATCGCGGGGAGAAAGGCCTCGTTGGTGAGCAGCAGGTGCTCGATGCATTCGCCAATGGACCACGACGCCGGCGACGGCCGCGTCACCCACGTCGCGTCGTCCACCGATTCGGCGAGACGCATCACTTCGTCGCGGAGTGATTCGAGGGAGGAGACGAGGGGAGCAAGATCCGGATGCATACGGGGAGCTTCGACGAGGGTGAGGGGTGAGGGGTCAGGGGGAACTGCCCCTGCGTGGCCGCACGGCCACGCCCCCCTCACCCCTCACTCTGTTCACATCGTCGGCGTCAACATCACGTGTGCCTTCGGCGTCCCCGGGAACATCAACCACGGCATCCCCGGCGCGCCCTTGCTCGGGATGCCGGTGCTCGCCGGCGTGGCGTACGGCATGTAGATCACGTACAGCGCGCGCACCTCCTTGCTCACCGTGCCGGCGGCCCCATCGACGCCGCTGTGCGGACCGAAGAGCTGCCAGAGGGCGCCGACCTTCGGCATCTTCAGCTTGCCACTCTTCACTTCCTTGAAGCGCGTGGAATCCACGTCGCCGCCCTTCACGCCGCGGGCGCGCAGCGCGCGACCACGCGCCATGAACGGCTCCAATTCCTTCTGGTAGCAGGCGGCATGGAAATCCTCCTGCTTCGGATCATCGGCCAGGCAGAGCATTCCGCCGGTGCCCTTTCGCAGCATCACCAGCGCGCCGGCCTCGTTGTAGCCCATCACCGACGCGTCGGCGCGGAACTCCGCCGGCAGCGGCAGCACGGCCTTGGCGATCTGGGTCGCCACCGGCTCGGTCGTGGGGCTCTGTGCGGCCACGGGAAGGACGAGCAACGGCAACAGGAGGAGCGGGGACACGCGCATCGGGGCCTCGGGCACTGGGAGGAAAAAGCGGGTGGTCGGGAATGATCGGAAAGATATCGCGCCGGACGGGGCGAGGGGCAGCTCAGCGCACCGAGGCGCGCGGTCCCAGGCGCTCGCGCCACTGGCGCACCGGCTGGTTCGGATGACGCAGCGTCAGGACCATCTCCTGGCGCACCACCGCCCCGCGGCTCAACTGCAACTCCTCGCTCTCGGCCCACCGGAAGCCGGCCGCCTGCACCTGCAACCGGAAGCGGCCCGGCGGCAATTGCACCGCGAACTCGCCGGCCACCCCGGTCACCATCCCGACATCAATCGGGTGGACCACCACCAGGGCGGAGCGGACCGGGTGACCCAACTCATCGCGGATCACCCCGGAGAGGCGACAACTCGGCATGCGGGACCTCGATACGGGGGCGGAGAGTGTACCGCCCGGTCCCACATCGCGTAAGGGTGTAGGGGCGCGGCCTGCCGCGCCCGCCACTCCCCGGATCACGGCAATTCCGTCGCCTTCGCGATGATGTGCCCCACCAGCCCGTACGCCTTCGCCTCCTCGGCACCGAGCCAGAAGTTGCGGTGCGTGTCGTCTTCGATGCGTGAGACTGGCTGGCCCGTCTCGCGGGCAAAGATCTCATTGAGCCGCTCGCGCATCTTCACGATCTCCCGAGCCTCGATGGCGATATCCGAGGCGGTGCCGCCCGCGCCGCCGGCCGGCTGGTGCAGCAGGAAGCGGGTATTGGGCAGGCAGTAGCGGTCGCCCACCGGCACCGACACGAAGATCAGGGCGCCGGCCGAGGCGACCCAGCCGGTGCCGATGATCCGCACCTTGGGGGTCACGAAGCGGATCATGTCGTGGATCGTGTCGCCCGCCTCGACGTGGCCGCCCTGCGAGTTGATGAAGATGGTGATCGGGTCGGACGATGCCGTGGACAGCGCCAGCAGCTCGGCCATCACGCGGGCGGCGAGCTTCTGCGAGATCTCGCCCGAGATGATGATCGTGCGGGCGTCGAAGAGGCGCTGGGCAATGGGCGAGGCGCCGGGAACGGCCGGCGTCTCGGGGGTTTCGGGGGTCTCGGTGTCGGCCATGGAACTCACGTGGGGAATTGGGACCAATGAGCCAGGCGGCAGGCCGCCCGGCACGATCGCTGAACCCTAGCGACCCTGCGGCGCGGGGGCCAGCGCGGAGGTGTGGCCGACCAGGAAGCGCCAGGCCGTGTCGCGATGGACCACCGTCATGGAGATGGTGCCCGCGTAGCCGCCGGTCACGCCCGCCGTGTCGGTGAACTTCTGCGTGAAGCCGGTGGTCACCACCGCCACGCCGGGGGCCAAGGGGGAGATCTTCGGCTCCACGAGGGTGAACTCCATCGAACGGATCGAGCCCTGCATCCCGCGGATCGCCGAGCCGATGTCGTCGCTGCTCAGGTAGCGGGTGGCGCCGTCCTCGATCCAGCGGAACGCCGAGTCGGGGGCGTAGAAGGTGGCGATCCGATCCACCGCCATCTCCCCCACCGCACCGCGCCAGGACTCGAGCATCGCCGACACCGAATCGACCATCGCGGCCTGATGGGCGGCGTCAAAGGCCGGGGCGGCCGGAGCCGAACAGCCGGCGAGGAGGGCGAGGGGAAGCAGGGCGTGGCGCATGCGGGGATGATACCATCATCGGCGCGGGCCCGGCCAATTCCGGTCCATTCGGTGGTATCCGGGGCGCAGCATGCTGCGCCCTAGAGCATCGGAGCCCGCCCAATCACGTATCTCCCCCCGAACCGCGCCACCTCCACCCCCCCCACATCCCGCACCACCACCTCCACCCCCACCCGGCCCCGGCCATGCCGCCGCAGCGATTCCAGCAGGTGCGCCATCGCCTCCGGCGCGGGCGGGAGCGCCGTCGCCAGCGCATCGCTATGCACTGGCAACAGATACTGCATCTGCGAATCCTGGATCACCACGTGCGCCTCGGCCCCGGCCTCGCGCAGCGCCAGCCAGAGCAGGCTCCAGCCGGCGAGCGTGGTGAGCGCCGAGAGCGAACCCGCAAACGCCGTCCCCTTGTGATTCCGGTTGGGCGCCAGCGGCATCCGCAGCACCAGCGCCCCGTCACGCGCCTCCGCCACTTCGATTCCCAGCGCGTTGGTGATCGGCAGCTCCTCGCGCCACACCGACCGCAGCGCCTCGAGCGCAGCGGCGTTCACGGCCGGCGAATCAGGCCCCTGAGGCCGCCCTTCAGGCTTTCCTTGGCGGCGTCCTTGAAGGCATTGCCGAAGGCGTTCTTCATCGCCTTGCCAAGATTGAAGTTCTTGAGCGCCTCGCACATCTCCTTCTGCTGCTCCGGCGTCATCTGCGCCTCGCCGCCGTCGGTTGCGGCCTGGTACTCCGCCCGCGCCTTGGCGAGCGAGTCGGCCAGCTCCTTCGACGCGAGCTGCTGCACCCAGGCGCGCGCGGCCGAGTCGGCGCGCGGCCGATCGAGGTCTTCGGTCCACTTGATCCCCGCCGGCGGCTCCATCATCGCCGCATCGGTGCTCTTGCTCACCGCGGTCGCGGTCTGCTCGTAGTTGACGCAGAGGAGCGACCCCGATGAGTAGAGCGTCACCGGCAGCTTCGGCATGGTGCAGAAGGTGAAGCTCCCCATCTCGGTCACTTCGCAGCTTTCGCCGGCGATGGTGCGCGTCCCCTTCTTCTGGCCTTCCAGCGGGATGCCGGGGAGGGCGCGGGTCACGAACTGCATCATCGAGCGCATGTTGTCGTGGAAGCGCGCGCGCCCGGCGGCGTCGAGATCGTCGTAGGCCTTGGCCATCATCGGCAGCGGGTTCACCGTCTTGGTCCCGCTCTTCTTGCCGATGTCCGCCGACCAGATCACCTCGGGGTCGGTGAGCGACCAGGTGGTCGAGGTCGAGCTCTTGCCGAAGAACTTCCCCGTCACCGTCTGGGTCGAGGCCATCCGATTGCCGCCGGAGGTGCTCCGGCCGGTGCCGGTCATGTCGCCGGCCATGGTGTAGTCCACGGTATAGGCCGGGAGGTTCTTGAGGGCCAGATCGAAGGGGTTCTGCTGGGCCGCGGCGGGGAACGCGAGCACGACAGCCAGCAACGGGGCGAGGGTCATGGGACGGCGCATGGCAAACTCCTTGGGGCACGAATGGTCGGGGACCCCCCAAGTATCGGGACGGCCTTGCACATTGCCAACACCCGACCGGGACTGAATCATTATCATTAGTCATGCCCGATTCCACGCCTCGCGGCCTCACCGTCCTCGATCACCCGCTGATTCGCCACAAGATGGCGCTGCTCCGCGCGGCTTCGACCACGACCCGCGACTTCAAGCAGCTGGTCGGCGAGATTGCGGCGCTGATGACCTTCGAGGTCACCCGCGACCTCCCGACGGTGCCGGTCGAGGTCGTGACGCCCCTCGAGACCACCACCGGGCAGACCCTCGCGGCCAAGATCGCCCTGGTGCCGATTCTCCGCGCCGGCCTCGGCATGGTCGAGGCGGTGGTGCAGCTGATCCCCAACGCGCGGGTCGGCCACATCGGGCTCTATCGCGACCACGACACCCTCAAGCCGATTTCGTACTACTTCAAGGTGCCCACGCCGGTCGAGGAGCACCGTTTCTTCCTCCTCGATCCGATGCTGGCCACTGGCGGCTCGGCGGTCGAGGCGGCCAGCGAGCTCAAGCGCGCCGGCGCCCGCGACATTGCGCTCATCTGTCTGGTGGCCGTGCCCGAGGGTGTGGCCGCCTTCACGGCGGCGCACCCCGACGTCCCGGTCTATGCTGCGGCCCTCGATCGGCAACTCAACGCCGACGGCTACATCCTTCCTGGTCTCGGCGATGCCGGCGACCGCATCTTCGGAACTCGATGAGCGCCCCCCGCACCCTGACCTTCTTCGGCGGCGCCGCCACGGCCACCGGCTCGATGATTCTCCTCGAGGCGGCCGGCGCGCGGATCCTGCTCGACGCCGGCCTCTTCCAGGGCAACGTCGACCTCGCCGACGCCAAGAATCGCGAGCTGCCGCTCGACCCGCGTCGCGTCGATGCGATCCTCCTCTCGCAGGCGGGCCTCTCCTACAGCGGCCGCGCGCCGCAACTGGTGCGGCACGGCTTCGATGGACCGATCTACGGCACGCCGGCCACGCGCGACATGGCGGCGATCCTGCTCGCCGAGGCCGCGATCGACTCGGCCGACGACGCGCGCGAACCGCTCTACGGACTCGACGACGTCTTCGCCACGCAGGCGCGCTTCGTGGCGCAGCCGATGCACCGGCCGCTGCACCTGCGTCGCAACCTCGTCTTCGAGTTTGCCTCGGCGGGCCACATCCTCGGCTCCAGCTCCATCGAGCTGCGCACGGGCGAGGGCGGCTCGCACCGGATCATCTACAGCGGCTGCATCGGTCGCCCCGGCTCCAAGCTCCTCCCCGATCCCGAGACCATGCCGGGTGAGGTGGACACGCTCATTGTCGGGTCGCCGTTCGCGCACGAGCATCACGCCATGTTCGGCGACGCGCAGCAACAGCTCGCCGCGCTGGTGCGCGACACCGCCGAGCGCGGGGGACAGGTCATCATCCCGGCCTCGGCCCTCGGCCCGGTGCAGGAGCTGATCCGCACGGTGCAGTCGCTCTTCCATCGCGGCCTCGTGCCGAAGCTCCCGATCTGGATCGACGCGCCGACCGACGTCTGCCTGCCGACCATGATGCGGCTGCACCCCGAGTCGATCTCCGCCGGCGCGCGTGCCTACACCGATGCGGGCGGGCCGTTCGACCATTCGCTGCTGCATTACGTGCGCACCGATGCCGATCGCGCCATGCTCGACCAGCTCGACACGCCGGCGATCATCATCGCGCCCGACGAGAGCGGCGACAGCGGCCGTTCCGCGGCCCACCTCCTCCGCTGCCTCGACGATGCGCGCCACACGGTGATCTTCCTCTCGGCCAACGAGGAGGACTCGGTCGGTCGCCTGCTGCAGGAGGGCGCGGACTCCGTCACCATCCTCGGCAGGGTGGTCACGCGACGCGCAGTCATCGAGACGCTCTCGGCCTACTCGGGCCACGCCGACGGCGAGGAGATGCGCGCCTGGTTGCGCGCCCTGGTCGGCCCGATCAAGCGCGCCTTCGTGGTGCATGGCGACGACCTCGCCGTCGCGACGATGGTCACCATCCTGCGCGAGGAAGGGGTGCGCGACGTGATCGTGCCGCGCGAGGGGGAATCGTTCCCCTTCTGAGCCCCACCAGCCGGGCGTGGATGTTGATCCTCGCCGTTGCCGCCGCGAGCACGTATCTCCTCTCCTTCCTCGTGGTGCTGGGTGTGTCGCGTCAGGACCAGCGCTTTCAGGCCGACGCCATCGTGGTCCTCGGCGCCGCGCAGTACGACGGCCGCCCCTCTCCCGTCCTGAAGGCCCGCCTCGACCACGCCGCCGAGCTCCATCGCAAGGGCTTTGGCGACCTGATCGTCGTGACCGGCGGCATCGTCGCCGGCGACCGGATGAGCGAGGCCACCGCGGGCCAGCGCTACCTGGTCGGCGCCGGGATTGCCGCGACCGACATCGTGGTGGCCGCCGAGGGGCGCACCACCTCGGGCTCGATGGAGGCGGTGGCCGATTATCTCCGCGGTGTGGGGCTGAGCCGCGTGATTCTCGTCTCCGATCCGTTCCACCTCGCGCGACTGCGACTCGAGGGCCGACGCCTCGGCCTCGACACCTACACCTCGCCCACCGCCACGTCGCCGATCTCCCGCCGCTTCGGCACCGAGCTGCAATACCTGCTCGCCGAAGCGGGCAAGTTGCCGATTCTCGTGCTGCAGGGACTCTTCCGATGACCGACATTGCACTGACGTTCTGGGGCGCCGCGGGCCAGGTCACCGGCTCCTGCCATCTGCTCGAATGGCGCGGCCACCGCGTGGCCCTCGACGCCGGCCTCTTTCAGGGGCGCCGCGAGGAATCGCACCGCCTGAACGCCGAGACGCCGTTCGATCCGCGCCAACTCGACGCGGTGATCGTCTCGCATGCGCACATCGACCACACCGGACGGTTGCCGCTGCTGGTGGCGCGCCAGTTCGACAAGTCGATCTACGCCACGCCCGCCACGCGCGACCTCTGCGCCATCATGCTCCCCGACTCGGCGCACATCCAGGAGAGCGACTTCCGCTTCCTGCAGCGCAAGGGACGCACCGTCGGTCCGGAGTCGGAACCGCTCTACACCATGGCCGATGCCTACCGGGTGCAGGAGCTGATCGAGGCGCACCCGTACTGTCGGCCATTCAAGGTCGCCGATGATCTCACCGTCACCTATCGCGATGCGGGCCACATCCTCGGCAGCGCGAGCGTGGACATCTCGATCGCCGGCACCGCCGGCGCAGCGCCGCATCGCCTGGTCTTCTCGGGCGACATCGGCCGGTGGAACCAGCCGATCATCCGTGATCCCGAGAGTCCGAAGGGCGCCGTGGACACGCTGATCATCGAGAGCACCTACGCCCTCAAGCAGCACGACACCACCGAGGACGCCATGGCGCGTCTCGCCGAGGTGGTGACCCGTGTTGCGGCGCGTGGCGGCAAGATCCTGGTGCCATCATTCGCGGTCGGGCGGACCCAGGAGCTGGTGTACGCGCTGCACGAACTGGCGCATGCCAAGCGGATTCCCGAGATCCCGATCTACATCGACTCGCCGCTCGCGGTCGAGGCCACGGCGGTGTTCCGACTGCACCCCGAGATCTTCGACCAGACCGAGGGCTTCATCAAGACCGGCGCGACGATCTTCGACGATCACCTGGTGCACTACGTCCGCGACGTCGAGGAATCGAAGCGGCTCAACACCCTCAACGGACCGGCCATCATCATCTCGGCCAGCGGCATGGCCGAGGCGGGGCGGATCCTCCACCACCTGTCGAATCACATCGGCAACCCGGCGAACGCGGTGCTCTTTGTCGGCTTCCAGGCGGAGCACACCCTCGGCCGCCGGATCAGCGAGGGGCGCAACCCGGTGCGGATCCTCGGCGAGGAGAAGGACGTGGCCGCCGAGATCATCAAGATCGACGGCTACTCGGCCCACGCCGGCCGCGATGAGTTGCAGCGCTGGGTGCGCAACATCGGCGGCCCGATCAAGCGCGCCTTCTGTGTCCACGGCGAGCCGGAATCACTCGCCGCGATGAAGAAACTCCTCGAGGCCGAGGGCGTAGAGGACGTGGTGATTCCGAGTCATGGGGAACGATTTACCCTGTAGCCGATGCCTCTGAATTTTGTCATCCTGAGCGAAGTACTGAAAGACTTGTCATCCTGAGCGAAGCGACCCGCAGGGTCGCGCAGTCGAAGGACCTCTAGACTCGCAAGCAGGTCCTTCGACTGCGCGATCCTCCGGATCGCTCCGCTCAGGATGACAGACCCTGTGGTCAGTCCATTTCTTGGAGAGTTCCGCTTGCGCACCCGCTTGTTTGCCCTCGCGCTGCTGCTCGGCGCCGTTCCGTTGTCCGCGCAGGGCCTCAAGGTCCCCGCCACCGTGGACACGCTGCCCAACGGGCTTCGCCTGATCGTGCACGAGGACGCCTCGGCGCCCATCGTGACCGTCAATGTCTGGTACCATACCGGGTCGGGCTCCGAGAAGAGCGGCCGCACCGGCTTTGCGCACCTCTTCGAGCACCTGATGTTCATGGGCTCAGAGAACGCACCGTATCCGGCGTTCGACCGCATGCTCGAGGCGGCCGGCGCCAACAACAACGGCTCGACCACCGAGGACCGCACCAACTACTACGAGTCGGGCCCGGTGTCGGCGCTGCCGCTGATGTTGTGGCTCGAGGCCGACCGCATGGGTTGGCTGCTGCCGACGATGGACGCGGCCAAGGTGGATGCGCAGCGCGACATCGTGAAGAACGAACGGCGGCAGAGCTACGAGAACCAGCCGTACGGCATGGTGGGCGACCACCTGCCGCGGATGCTCTACCCGGCCAGCCATCCCTACTCGTGGCCGGTGATCGGCTTGATGGCCGATCTCTCGGCGGCCTCGGTCGAGGACGTCAAGGATTTCTTCCGCACCTGGTACGCGCCCAACAACGCCGTGATCACGGTGGCCGGTGCGGTCCGGCGCGACTCGGTCCTCGCGCTGGTGAAGCACTACTTCGCGGCGATCCCGCGCGGTCCGGCCATCACGGCCATTGCGCCGACGCGGCCGGCCCTCGTGCGCGACACGGCGCTGGTGCTCGAGGATCGGGTGCAGCAGCCGCAGCTGCAGTACACCTTCCCGACCGTCAAGTCGTGGGACCCCGACGATGCCCCGCTGCAGGTGGCGCGGATGATCCTCGCCGGCTCCAAGAACGCGCGCCTCACCAAGCGCCTGATCTACGACGAGCAGAGTGCCACCACCGTGCAGGTCTATCCCGATCACAAGCGCTACGATGGCGACTTCACCGTCGTGGCGCGCTCCAAGCCTGGGCAGCCGCTTGCTCCGGTGCAGCGCGCGGTGGATGAGGAGCTGCGTCGACTCGCCGAGGTCACGCCGTCGGCACGTGAACTGGAGCAGGCCAAGAACGCGCTCGAGGCGTCGTTTCTGCGCAGCACGCAGACCGTGGGCGGCAAGGCCGACCAGCTCAATTCCTACTACTTCGAGGTGGGTGTGCCCGATGCCTTCCAGCGCGATCTCGATCGGTTGCGCGCGGTGACGGCGGCCGATGTGCAGCGCGTCGTCAAGCAGTACCTCACCGGGCCGCGCGCCATCGTCTCCGTGGTCCCCATGGGCAAGCGTGACCTCGCGGCCGAGCCGCGGGGGGTGACGCCGTGATTCGAATTGCGATGATTGTCCGCGGCCTGACGGCCGCGGCTGGAACGGTCGCGGCGATGTTGTGCGTCGCCTCCCCGCTCACCGCCCAGGTCACCACCGCACCCGCGCTCGGCCCCGCGCCGAAGCTCTCCGTGCCGGTGATCCAGACCGCCTCGCTCCCCAACGGCCTCAAGATCCAGATCGCGCGCAACGCCGAAGTGCCGCTGGTCGAGGCGCGGTTGATCATCAACGGCGGCGCGCGGCTTCGCGGCACGGCGCCCGGCCTCGCCACCTTCACGGCGGGCCTCCTGACCGAGGGCGCCGGCGGCATGTCGGCGCTCAAGCTCGCCGAGGAGATCGACTTCATCGGCGCCTCGCTGCGCGCCAGTGCCGGCTGGGAGAACGTCACCCTGTCGATGTCGGTGCCGAAGCGCTCGGTGGATCGCGGACTCACGCTCATGGCGCGGGTGCTGCTGTCGCCCACCTTTGCGCGCGCCGACGTCGATCGCGAGCGTTCCCTGCGCCTCGCCGGCCTCATCTCGGCCAAGGACTCCCCGCGCGCCGTCGCGAGCAAGGTCTTCTACCGCAATCTCTTCCCGGCGTCGCATCCGTATCACATGAGCCTCACCGGCGACTCCGCCTCGGTGGTCAACTTCGACTCGGTCGCCGTGCGCAACTGGTGGAAGACCGCCGCCGATCCACGGCGCACCACGCTCATCCTCACTGGCGACGTGACGCTCAAGGAAGCGGTGTCCTGGGCCGCCAAGCATTTCAGCGGGTGGAAGGCTCCGGCGGCGATTGTCGGCGCGCCGCTCGCGCGCGACGTCGCCGGGCCGACCCAGTGGCCGGCCCGCGTCATTCTGGTGGACAAGCCGGAGGCCGCGCAGTCGGTCATCATGATCGGCGGCCCGGGGATGTCGCGCACCGACCCGGATTATCCCGCCGTGGCGGTGATGAACACCATCCTCGGCGGCTCCTTCTCGTCGCGCCTCAACGACCTGCTGCGCGAGCAGCTCGGCTACACCTACGGCGCCGGCTCCAACTTCTCGTTCGCACCGGTGGCGGGACCGTTCATGATCTCCACTGATGTCCGCACCGACGTGACCGACTCGTCGCTCGCGGTCATCTTCCGCGAGATCAACGCCATGCGCACGCAGGGCGTCACGGATGCCGAGCTCGCCCGCGCCCGCAACTACCTCGTCCTCGGCTCGCTCTCCGATTACGAGACCGCGGGGCAGATCGCCGGCGCCATGAGCACCGCGCTGCTCTTCCGCCTCCCACTCGCCACCGTGCCGGCCGAGCTCGCCCGCATCAACGCCGCCACCGCGGCCGACGTCCAGCGGATGGCGCGGCTGCGGCTCGATCCCTCGCAGATGACCGTGGTGGTGGTGGGTGATCTGGCCAAGATTCGCGCGGGGATTGAGAAGTTGGGGCTGGGGAGGGTTGAGGTGCAGACGTACGAGAGGTAGTCGTGAGTCGTGAGTCCTGAGTCGTGAGAGGCCCTCAAGCGCAGTATACTCGAGGGCCTCTTTCGTACACGCTACTTCGCCGTTCCTCTCACGACCCAGGACTCAGGACTCACGGCTACCCATGACTCTCCTCTCCACCAAGCGCATCCACACCGGCCGCATCATCTCCCTCGACATCGACACCGTGCAGTTCCCCAACGGCAACGTCGGCGAGCTCGAGATGATCCGGCACCCAGGCGCATCGGCCGTCCTCCCCTTCCTCGACCGGATGGACGCCGCCGATCCGCGCGTGCTGCTCATCCGGCAGTACCGCCATGCCACCGGCGATTACCTCTGGGAGATCCCGGCCGGGCGTCGCGATGGCCACGAGACGCCCGAGGCCACGGCGGAGCGCGAGCTGCGCGAGGAGACAGGGTACCGTGCGCGCCACTTCCAGCGACTCACCTCGATCTGGACCACTCCGGGCTTCACCGACGAGGTGATCCACCTCTTCGTGGCCACCGAGCTGACCCCTGGGCAGGACGCCCTGGAGGCGGACGAGGTGCTTGCGGTACACGAGAAGCGGTGGAGCGAGGTCCTCGAAATGGTGCGGAATGGAACGATCAACGACACCAAGACCCTCAACGCCATCCTCTTTGTCCAAGGTTTAATGTTGTAACCTTGTACAAAACGGAATCTTGCGGTAGCTTCATCGGCAACCCTTCTCAGAAGGTTTTCCGATGACCGCGATTGCTCTGCCCACTGCGGCGATGCCGCGCCAGGAACTCGAGACCTCCCCTCGCCCGACCATGGTTGCGTCGGCCGCGTCTGACCTTGCCAATCAGGAAAATTCCAGGCTGGTCGCTGCCCACCTCGCCGGCGACGAGCGCGCCTTCGGCGAGCTGATGGAGCGCTACCAGACCCGGCTGCTCAACTTCATCTACCGGATGATCGGCGACCGGGAACGGGCCGAGGATCTGGTGCAGGAGGCGTTCGTGCGGGTGCACCGCCACCTGCACCGCTTCGACCAGAGCCGGAAGTTTTCCACGTGGCTCTACACCATCGGGTCGAACCTGGCCAAGAACGAGCTGCGCAACCGCTCGCGGTCGCCGCTGGTGTTCCACGAATCGGCCCGCGCCCCGGGCGACAACGAGGGTCGGGTCCTCGAGTTCGAGGATTCGCGCTCCCGTCCCGATGAGCTCTTCGCCAATCGCCACCTCCGCGAGCTGGTCGAGGGGACCGTGGCCCGGCTCACGCCGCACCACCGGGTGGTCTTTGTCCTCCGCGAGTTGGAGGGGAAGAGCTACGAGGAGATCGCCGAGGTGACCAACACCAACCTCGGCACCGTGAAGAGCCGCCTGAACCGGGCGCGGACCTCGTTCCAGGCCATGATCGCCCCGTATCTGGACTGATCCACCCCCGGTTGGAACCTTTTCCATTCCCCGGTGTCAGAGCGCTCTGACACCGGGGATTTTGTTGGTTCGCCCTCGCTGACAGCCCCCTTCCGCCCGTTCCCGTTTGGACGCATATCTGGCCATCTCCTCCGTCGTACAGGAGCAGCCCCCCATCATGAATTGTCGAGAGTTCGGCCGGTACTACACCGACTTCCGCGACGGGAACGACCCGGAGCTCGCGCGGCGCATGCGCGAGCATGTCTTCGAGTGTCCGCATTGCCGCACGCACAATCGCGCCATGCAGATCGGGATCGAGATGTTGCAGATGAGCGAGATCGAACCGTCCGACGGCCTGCGACACGCGTTGAGTGCCCGGTTCAATGTGAGGCCGATTCGCTGAAGGGAGTGACGCGTAACCAGTGACCAGTGGGAACGGGTGAGGGGTGAGGGGTAAGGGGGCTGTTCCCCCCTCACTCCTCACCCCTCACCAACATTCCTGGTCACCGGTCACCGGTCACTGGTCACTGGTCACTCACCCCAGCGCGGCTATCATTCCCCCATGCCCGTCCTCTCCCCACCGCAACTGCAGCGCGCCCTCGCCAAGGCGCCGCCGAGCGGCTGCTACTACCTGCATGGCGGGGAATCGATCCTCAAGGATGAGGCGCTGGCGGCGCTGCTCGACGCGGCCCTCGATCCGGGGCTCCGCGACTTCAATCTCGACCTCCTCACGGCCCAGACGCTCGAGCCGGATGCCCTCGCCTCGGCCTGCAGCACGCTACCGATGATGGCCGATCGGCGCGTGGTGGTGGTGCGCGACATCGAGTCGTGGAAGAAGAAGAGCAAGGGCAAGCAGCCCGCGGTGCGCTACCTCGAGCAGCCCGCGCCGGAGACGGTGCTCGTGCTGGTGCAGGGCAACGACGACGACGCCGACAGCGACCTCGCCTCCCACTGCACCATCATCGAGTGCAAGCCGCTCCTCGGCGACGCCCTCGATGCCTGGCTCGACCTCCGGCTCGAGCAGAGCGGCATCGCCCTCGCCGACGACGCCCGCGAACACCTGCTGCGCGCCACGGGGAGCGACCTCGGCCTGCTCACCGCCGAGGTGGCCAAGCTGTCGTCGCTGGAGACCACCGGCCCGATCGACCGCGAGACGGTTGGTTCTCTGGTGGGGATCCGCTTCGGCGAGACCGTCGAAGATTGGCGTGACGCCGTGCTGCGCGACGACACCGCACGCGCCATCGCCCTGGTGCCGCAAGTGCTCGCGCTGAGCGGGGTCTCGGGCGTACGACTCGTGACGCTGCTCGGCACCTCGCTGCTGCTGCTCCGCTGGGGCCGCGCCACCGCCGAGGCCAAGAAGATCCGCGATCGCGCATTGGCCGAGCAGGTCAAGAGCATGATGTTCCGGATGCGCCCGAATGTCGGGAGCTATCCGCCGTTTGCCTCGCTCGTGGGCGAGGTGGTGGGACGCTGGTCGCTACCGCGACTCCGCACCGCCATCGCGGCGACCCTCGCCGCCGATGCCGCCCTCAAGAGCACCACGATTTCCGATGAAGGAGGGATCGTGACCGATCTCGTCTTGATGCTGGCCACCTCGCGCGTCCGGAAGGCGGCGTGACGCGGGCCCCCGACCACGCGGCTGGGAGCTCTAGTGTATGGGCGCAGCATGCTGCGCCCATTCTCACCCTCGTTGTGATGCTCGCCGCCGCCCCCATGGCAGCGCAATCGCCGATGCCGCCGACCACGCCGCGCTTTGTCGAGATCACCCGGCTCGCGCAGGAGGGCTACGGCGACTCGGCGCGCACGGTGATCGCACGCATCCTCACGCAGACCAAGCCGACCGACGCCGCTTTCCCCGAGGCACTCTACACCGCCGCCGCCGTGGCGAAGACGCTTCCCGATGCGCGGCTCCACTACGCCCGCATCGCGGTC
>Ga0073899_10002926_pt1 | contig 15258 bp, 18 predicted proteins | sample KloWWTmetaKNB5Ph_FD_88975 | JGI IMG/M metagenome (GOLD analysis project Ga0073899, IMG submission 88975) | Active sludge microbial communities from Klosterneuburg, Austria, studying microevolution and ecology of nitrifiers - Klosterneuburg... | ecosystem: Engineered > WWTP > Aerobic digester >...
GACCCTGGCCGCGCTGGCCCTGCCGCATGACGTGGTGCAGCCTGCAACGTGGAAGCGCCGCGCCGGTATCCCGCCGGGGGCCGACAAGAAAGCCAGCATTGCAACCGCCGTGCGCCTCATGCCGGGGGCTGCGCCGCACCTGACCCGCGTCAAGGATGATGGCCGCGCCGAATCCCTGCTGCTGGCCCTGCAAGGGCTGCGCTGGCTACAGATAGGGGCAGAGCATGGCCGATGATGACGTGCTGACCTGCGAGGATGTCGCGCTGCTGGCTGAGAGGATGCACGGCTATGCAGAGTGCGAGGGCTTCCGGCCTGCTTACCGCTGGCTGTGCGAAGCAATCGCCCTGGCCCTTGATGCCTCGCTGATGGGCGAAGAGGGCGAAGTGAGCGCGGAGCTTGGGGGCGATCTTGTTGACCTCTGGTGCGAAGTTTCCGAGCGTGAGATTCAAACTGAGGGGGGCATATGCTGACCGTGAAACTCCAAGGATTCGACAAGACCCTGGCACACCTTGCCGGCCTGCAAAAGCAAGTCCGCTTCGCCGCCGCCAAGGCCCTGACCCAAACCGCAAAGAAGGTGCAGACCCGGCTGATAGCGGAGATGGGCAGCCAGTTTGACCGGCCGACGCCCTACACCCTGCGAAGCACATTCGTTAAGCCGGCGACCAAGACCGAGCTTGCCGCCATCGTGGGATTGAAAGACCGCGCCGGATCGAAGGCCGCCATGCCGCCGGCCGAACTGCTCGCGCATCAATTCGCTGGCGGGGGCCGACTGTGGAAGGGCCTGGAGCGTTACCTCAACCGCGCCGGCCTGATTGGTGCGGGAGAGTTTGTCGCGCCTGGTGCGGGGGCTCGCCTCGACGCTTACGGCAACATGAGCCGGGGGCAGATTGCACAACTGATGAGCCAGATACGCATCGGCATTGACCCCTATCAATACGCCACCAAGAGCGCCCGGAGCCGCCGCAACGTCAAGAAGGCGGGGCGCATCTTCTGGGCTCGCGGTAACGTGCGGGATGGGCATCTGCCGCGAGGGGCATGGATTGACATGGGCCCGCCTGTCGGCCTGCGTCCGCTGCTGCTGGTAGTGAGCCGCCCGACCTATCGCCGCCGTATCGACCTCGACCGCCTGGCCCGCGACGTGGTGGCGAAGGAATGGGGGCCGACCTTCGACGCTGCACTGGCCGATGCGATCCGCACCGCCTGAGATGTCCAAGGTACTCCCTGGGCTTTCGTTCCTTCGGGTAGTGCGAGGCCCGCTCTAGTCTCAGGATTTGACCGCAACGCATAGGCAACGAATGCAACGACTACCACCCGACGAGAGGGCCGCCCGCCTCGACTGCATGGCCTGGGAGCGCATGAGGGGCGCGAAGATTCGGCAGATTGCCCGCCAGCATCGGCTATCGAAAAGCCAAGTGCACCGCCTGGTGCGCCATATTGAGATTCTGCCGCCACCGACGCGCTACGTTCACAAACTTGTCCCACTGCCCGGCGGGGGCTATTCCGCCGTAATCGTCGTGGCATCCTGACCGCCCGTCATGCCCCTTGCGTAAGGGCTTGCAAGGGCCTTGCCGGGCTGCGCCGTGCCAACCTGCACCACCGCCGGAGGGCACACCCCGCCCACCGGCTCTATCGCCCTGGCCATCGCCGCTCCCTCCCGCACCGCCACCGCTGCGCCACTGCGCCCCTCATGGCATACCCCGCCATCAAGGGCTTGCGGCTTGCTGGTGGCTGCCGTGGTGCGATCCTGGCCGCGCCTCACCCCTGCCATCGCCGACGAGAAGCCAGTTAGGGGCCGCCAAGTCACATAACGGGGGATTATGCGCAGCCTGTCGGCTGTCCGGCTCGCGCCCGCATAATCTACGTTATGCGAAATGCCGTCCATTGGTGGCAACGCCCCCGCCCGCCCCGGCTGTCGGGCTGCGCCGGCTCGCGCTGCGCTGCTCGTCCCCGGCTCGCCCGCCTGCCTCCCGTCCGCCCCCGCCTGAGGCTCCCTGAAAGGCGAAGCCGTGGGACACCCTTGGGGCACTGGCGCGGCAATAACGGCAGTTATCCACAACAACCGGATACAATCACGCAAGCTGGAAACCCTTGCTGCGAGTGCTTCGGAGTGTTGCGTATTGTTTTGGAATATTCGTTTAATTCAGACTCAAACACCGTTGCCGCAAGGCGTGCCAGTTCGATTCCGGCTCCGGGCACCAGTCACAAGTCCCTCATGTACGTGGAACATTGGATTGCCAGATATGGAAAAGACATATCTGTTGGCGATGCACGGTCTCTTGGCTATGCCATCGATCGTATGCCGACGAGGATGCCCTCGCCGTAAATCAAAAGATCAGATAGTGATCGACCAGCAGTGCGGCAAATAGCGCACTCAGATAGACAATCGAGAAGGTGAAGGTTTTTCTGGCGAGCGCGTCACTGTAACGGCGGTAAAGACCGATCGCGTAGCCGAGAAATCCAATGTTGAGCGCGACAGCGGCGGCAAGGTACAGCCAGCTGCTCATGCCGTAGGTGAAGGGGAGCAGGCTCACTGCCGTTAGCAGTATTGTGTATAGCAGGATGTGAAGACGCGTACATTCTTCGCCATGGGTAATCGGTAGCATCGGCAAGCCAGACTTGGCGTAGTCTTTGCGCCGGTAGAGCGCCAGCGCCCAGAAGTGCGGTGGTGTCCAGATGAAAATGATCAGGAACATGATCAGACCTTCGGCGGAGACCGTGCCGTGGATCGCTGCCCAACCGAGCAGTGGCGGCATGGCACCAGCGGCGCCGCCGATGACGATGTTCATGGGCGTCGCCGGCTTGAGGATGATGGTGTAGATCACTGCATAGCCGAGGAAAGTGGCGAGCGTTAGCCAAGCGGTCAGTGGATTGGCGAAGTAATACAGGATGGCCAGACCGATGCCGCCGACCAGGACGGCCAGCAGCAGCGTTTCTCGTGCATCAGCCTGTCCGCGTGGCAGTGGGCGGGCACGGGTACGGGCCATGCGTGCATCAATGTGCTGTTCGATGACACAGTTGAATGCTGCGGCGGCACCGGATACCAGTGCAATACCGAGCGTACCTGCAAATAGCAGACCCAACGGCGGCACTTCGGGCAACGCCATCAGCATGCCGATTAGTGCTGTGAACACGATCAGGGCGTTGACGCGTGGCTTGCACATCAGAAAGAAGCTGCGTAGCCGCACCTTAAGAGGGCGACTGAGTGGTGCCGGGAAAGTCGTGGTGTTCATGTTGAGGTCTCCTGTCTCCTTATTACTTTTAGCCAGCCCAGGAATATTTGAGCAGGCGCGCCAAGTCTTTGTTCATGTCCTTGCCGTCGGACATAGCGGAATATCGCATCATGACATTACCCAGTGGGTCGATCAGGACGATGCGTCCAATGCTGTCGGATAAAAGAGTAGCGAGTGCCGGGCCGGGTTTCAACAGCAGTAGGTCGGGTGTGGATATCTCTGCACCCGCATCGCTCAGGTAGGCGGTTAGCGCATCCGCATCCGGAACCAGTACTGCGCGGCGAATCCGCTTCATCTCCTTGTTCTGCGCAACCTGCACCTGGCGCATCAGGTGTACCTGATTGCGGCACTGCTCGTCGCAGGTTGCGGCACCGACATACAGCATGACCCACTTGTCCATGATCTCCGAGGCAGGCAGTAATTTCCCATGCCGATCGACAAATGCTTCAGCAGACAAGGCGCGTGGTGGTTGTAGCAGTTCGCCAAGGTTGGTAGTTTGTGCTGGACGCCAGCCGGAGAGATGCAGCGTGCTTGCTATCAGCACCGGCAACAGGAGTAGGGCGGCGACCAGCAGTACCATGCGCTTGCCGGTATTTTTGTCGACGGAGTATTCGGGTATGGTCATGCCGTTTGCATTCATGATAGCTTCTTCAGATTGACGACGAGATAAATGATTACCAGCGTTCCGGCAAAACCAAACCATTGGTAGGCAAAGCCGAGGTTCTTGGCGGAATCATCATCCGGCTGCGGCCATTCGCGCACAAAGTCGCCCAGTGGATCGTTAATGGTGTCAGCGCCGAGCAGAATTACCACCGGTTGCACGGGATAAGCAACACTTTCGCGAAAGCGCTGGAGATTGAGGTTCTCCCAGACGGGTTGCCATTCGGCATTCGCTGACGCTGGCGTAGCGTTGCTGAGCGTGAAGAATTTTTTGCCGGGAACGATCGCCAGGCCAGTGAGTTCAATCTGGCCGGTCGGCGTAGTCACCACCGGAATGCTGCGATGATCGGCCGGTGCGGGAATCCAGCCGCGATTGATCAATACACGCACACCCTGTCCTTCGCTGCCGGCAAGCCTGAATGGCGTCACCACATGATAGCCGGCGCGTTCGTGATAGATGCGGTTATCGATGAGTATCTGCCGTGTCGGTTCGTATTCACCGCGCAGTGTTACGCGGTGGAAGCGCAGCGTCTCAGCATCGACGGGCGTGGTTGTCAACGGCATGGCGGGTGCTCGACTGTGCGTATCGAGCGTCTCCTGCAATATCTGTTTTCTCTCGGCCTTGCCATATTGCCAAAGGCCAAGATTGATTAGCAAAGGTAGCAGGATCAGCATAGCCAGGGTTGGTAGCAACCCTGGCCTGAAGGAGTATCTTGCCATAGCGATGGATGACAAGCGGAACGATGATGGCGTGGCGCACATGATTGATGCGGTTCCAGGATCAACTGCGTTGCGGCAGGATGCCAAAGTGAAAGCCGAGAATCAATACAAGAAATAGCAGCAGCGACAAGCCGATGCGCAGCGTCAGCGCTCGTGCAGTGCGCCTCGACGCCTGTTCTCCTGCATCATCATTGCGCAATAGGGAAATCAGTGCGGTGAACAGACTTAGCAGAATGATGGCCAGCAGGGTGTATATGGCAATAAGGTACATGTCTAATGTCTATAGCCAGTAAACAAATACGAAGAGGATCAGCCAGACGACGTCAACGAAGTGCCAGTACCAGGCGACTCCCTCAAAGGCGAAGTGGCGCTCAGGGCTGAAATGGCCTTTCATCGAGCGCCCTAGAATTACTGACAGCATGATGACGCCGAGTGTCACGTGAAAACCATGAAACCCGGTCAGCATGAAGAAGGTTGCGCCGTATGCGCCAGCACCCATCGTCAGGCCAAGTTCAGTGTAGGCATGGTGGTATTCATAGGCCTGTAGCACCAGAAACAGAAAGCCCAGCGTCACGGTGGCAAACAGGCCGAGAATCAGTTGCAAACGATTATTCTTGAGCAGTCCCCAGTGTGCAATGGTGACAGTGACACCCGAGGAAAGCAGCAGCGCAGTGTTGATCGCCGGAATGCCCCAGGCACCCATCGGCGTGAAGCTTGCCCCTTTAGGACCTGCTGACGGCCATACATCGGTAAATCCTTGATATAACGTGAACGCCGGGTCCATGTCGGCCAGATGAGGTACCGAAATCGTACGCATATAATAAAGCGCGCTGAAGAAGGCGGCAAAGAACGCTACCTCGGAGGCGATAAACCAGATCATACCGATGCGAAATGACTTGTCCTCCCATCGGGAATAATCACCCCCCTGATTCTCGGCGATGATCTTGCCAAACCAGCGGATCAGCACGTAGACGATCAATGCGGCACCGCCAAGCATGATCCACGGACCCGGTGCAAACTTGTTTATCAGCAGGATAAAGCCCAGCGCCAGGGTGAATATGCCTGCGGACAGTATGAACGGATAGATGGTGGGCTGCGGCACAAAATAATGTTTGGCGGTGCCTGATGCAATCATGTCGATCTTCCTTGTAAGTTCTTGCGGGAGCTTAACGTTTGATATTGTTTGCTGCGGTGTCAAAGAATGCATACGACAAAGTGATTGTTCCGATGTCCTGTTGCAGTTTTGGACTGACAATGAAGGTCAGCGGCATGATCTTTTCTTCGCCCGGTTGCAGCGATTGCTGTGTGAAGCAGAAGCATTCGAGTTTCTGGAAATGCTGCGCAGCCTGTCCCGGACTGATGCTTGGCACCGCCTGACCGACGATAGTCTGCTTGCTGACATTGCGGACGACATAAGTGGCAGTGTTCGGTTCGCCAGGATGTACGTCCATGTGTGTTTGCGCAGGATGAATATCCCATGGCAGACCCGCCATAGTGGTGTTCATAAATTCGATGGTCACCTTGCGGGATCGATCCACCACAGTTGCCGCCGTGTTTTCCGGAACTGTGTCGGCACGCAGCGAGGACTTGCCGTTGAGGCCGGTTGCTGCGCACAAGACATTGTAGAGAGGCACCAGCGCGAAGCCAAAGACAGAAGCTGCCGCGACGATCCACAATAATTTCCAGACCAGACGTCGGTTGGCTACCGCAAGATCCGGCTGCTTATCCACGTTTGATGAACAGTCCGCCGATATACAGCAGGATCGCAATGGCGGCGAGAATCCAGGCGAGCCGCGCATTGTTAACATTGCCTCGCTTCGATGAATTGGGTGGAGAGGGCGCCATCATTTGACCACCGGCTGCGTTTCCCAGGAATGGTGGGGCGGCGGCGAGCTAAGCTGCCACTCCAATCCTGTGCTGCCTTCCCAGACCTTGTCACTGGCCTTGGGGCCACCCCTCGCGCACTGGATGATGTTCCAGGCGAAGATCAGTTGAGAGAAGCCGAGGATGAATGCGCCAACTGTCGAAATGGCATTGAAGTCGGCAAATTGCAGCGCGTAGTCCGGGATGCGGCGTGGCATACCGGCCAGGCCGAGGAAGAATTGCGGCATGAAGGTCAGGTTGAACGATACGACCGTCAGCCAGAAGTGCAGCTTGCCGAGCTTCTCGTTGTACATGTGGCCGGTCCATTTGGGCAGCCAGTAATACACGCCCGTCATAATCCCCATGATGCCGCCGGAGAACAGTGTGTAATGGAAGTGTGCGACGACGAAGTAGCTGTGGTGATACTGCGCATCCGCCGCCACATCCGCCAGTACCAGCCCGGTCAGACCACCGATGCCGAACAGGACGATGAAGCCCAGCGCAAACAGCATCGGCGTTTCAAAGGTCATCGCACCACGCCACATGGTAGCGATCCAGCAGAAGAACAGTACCGCCAGCGGAATCGAAATGGCCATGGTGCTGTACATGAAATACAGCAGCGCCGGCACCGGCATGCCGGCTGTGAAAAAGTGATGCGCCCAAACGATTACCGACAGGACGCCGATTCCCCAGAATGCATAGACTTGCGCTCTGTAGCCATAGACCGGCTTGCGTGTAAAGGTCGATAGCACGTGCGGGATCAGACCCCATATCGGTAGCAGCAGGATATATACCTCAGGGTGGCCGAAGAACCAGAATAGATGCTGGAACAAAATCGGATCGCCGCCGCCGGCTGCGTTGAAGAAGTGCGTGTCGAAGTGCCGGTCGGTCAGCAACATGGTCACTGCACCAGCCAGTACCGGGATCGTGGCGATCAGCAGAAATGCCGTGATCAGCCAGGCCCAGGCGAACAACGGTAGCTTGAACCAGGTCATGCCCGGTGCGCGCATGTTGACGATGGTGACGATGATATTGATCGAACCGAGGATCGATGAGATACCGAAGATATGCACCGCAAATATTGCGAAATCAACGCCGATGCCACCTTGTACCGAAAGTGGCGCATAGAATGTCCAGCCAGTTGCCAATGCACCGTCGCCGATGCCGAATAGCGCCAGGATGAAGGGTAATATCAGCAAGGTCGCTGCCGGCGGCAGCAGCCAGAAGCCCCAGTTGTTGATGCGCGGCAGCGCCATGTCGGGTGCGCCGATCATCAGGGGAATCTGCCAGTTGGCAAAGCCCGTGGCAGCCGGCATCAACGCCGCGAAGATCATTACCAGGGCATGTATCCCTATTAGCTGATTGAAGAATTCCGGCTTCATCAGCTGTATACCGGGCTGGAACAGTTCTGCACGCACGGCGAGAATCATGATGCCGCCGATAAAGAACATGATCAACGAAAAGGTCAAGTACATCGTGCCGATGTCCTTGTGATTCGTCGTCGTCAGCCAGCGCATGATGCCGCCGCGGTATTCCTCCTGATGACTGTCGTGGTTACCGTGAGGGGGCTGCGCAGTATGTGCGGGGTTAGTATTGGTTGCTGCGGTCATTCCTGTCTCCTTGCCTTTTTATTCACATTCAATTGGCAGTTTCTGTGGCGATAATTAGCGGTTAGCCTTGACCTGCGCCGGCTGAACGATGTCGCCCATCGTGTTGCCGAACGCATTGCGTTCAAAGCTCACTACCGCAGCAATATCGGCATCGGAAAGCGTCACTTTGAAGGCCTGCATCGCCGTACCGGTTTTGCCATTCATGACGCGGTCGAGATGGCTGTCCTTTGGAGGCTTGCCGTCTGTGCCGAACAGCGGCTGATTGACCACCTTGCTGCGAGCCAGTGCCGGGAATGTCGGTGGCAGGCCCTGACCATTGGCCTGGTGGCAGGCGGCACAGTTTTTCTCATAGACGTCCTTGCCTCTGGCAATCAACGCATCCTTTTCCCAGACTTTGTCGCCGGATTCTTCGGCGGCAGCCTGTTCCTTCTTTTTGTTCTCGACCCACTCCGCATACTCTGCCTCAGGCAGTGCCTTGACTACGACCGGCATAAAGCCGTGACCCTTGCCGCACAATTCGGCGCACTGGCCGCGATAAGTACCGGGTTCCTCGATCTTGACCCAAGTCTCGCGCAGGAAGCCCGGAATGGCGTCACGCTTGACGCCGAACTGCGGCACCCACCAAGTATGAATTACATCGGTTGAGGTGAGCAGAATCCGTACCTTCTTGCCGACCGGTAGCACCAGCGGGTTATCCACTTCAAGCAGATAGTGCTCGCCTTTGGGTTGCTTGTTGTCAATCTGCTCCTGCGGCGTGGTCAGGATGCTCATGTATTTGATACCGGCTTCGGGGTACTCGTATTGCCATTTCCACTGCATGCCGGTGACCTTGACGACCATATCAGCCTTGGTGCGGGTGTCTTCCATATCGACGACTGCATGAAATGCCGGAATGCCCATCAACACGAAGTCGATATACAGCAGTACACCAAACGGCAACAGTACCCAGAGCCAGCCGAGTGCCGAGTTTGGTTCTGTAAAGCTTGCCGGTTGGTGGCCCTGACTCTTGCGATGCTTGATCATCGAATAGATCATGATGGCGAACACCACCACGAACAATGCGATGATGATCATCATGAACTCATTGTGGATATGCAATGTGTCGCGTGCAATCGGTGTGGCCGGGGTGGGGAAGTTCCATTTGTAGTCGGCAAACGACAACGGTGCCCACAGTGCTATGAGGATTCCGGCGCCGAGCGCCAGATTATTGCGAATCAAGCGAGAAAGGTTGATGGTTGCAGCCAAGGTGCGCACCTCTTCTGAATGGTGTTGCAAATGATTAGCGTTACACAGCATGGTCAAAAATCCGGGTCTGGGTGCATGGCGATTTGGCCAGGCCGAATATCCGGGTTCCTGATTCTGACTGTCTGGTATTAAACCGGCATTAAGAATACGCCGAATAAATCAGAAATCCGGTTGTTCTTTAACATCAGGTGGTATGCGAAAAGTGAAGATTATTTAAATAAAAACTAATTAAGTATAAACCAAGTTTTATGCAAAAGTGTCATATTTCTCGTATTCAAAAGAAGTGGTATTTTCATGGCTCGGCAGGCGGCTGTATTGCGCTGTTTCATGCACTTTCTGGGTCAATTTGTTTCAATCCGCTGGTCATTCGCGCATGCGTACCGGAATTCTTCGTGCGCCAAATGGCTTTTCGTATTTCTCATAGCGGCCGGCGATGGCGTGGCCGCAATACCGGCAATGGCCATCATCGGTGAGCTGGTAGCCGATGATTTCGTACCAGTCACGGACGACCACCGGCTTCCTGCAGCCGGGGCAGAAGGTAGTGTCGCCTTCCTGGTCGTGCACGTTGCCCGTGTACACGTAGTTGAGGCCGGCATCGAGGGCGAGGCGGCGGGCGCGTGAGAGGGCGGCCGGCGGTGTGGCTGATGTGCCGAGCAGTTTGTAGTCGGGGTGAAAGGCAGAGAAATGCAGCGGCACGTCGGGACCGAGTTCCTTCGCCACCCAGGTGGTGAGCGCCTTGACCTCGGCGTCGGAATCGTTGTGGCCGGGAATCAGCAGTGTGGTGATTTCCAGCCAGCAATCGGTTTCGTGATGCACATAGACAAGCGTTTCAAGGACGTTCTGCAGGTGGCCGACGCAGAGCTTGGCGTAGAAGTCTTCGCTGAAGGCTTTCAGGTCAATGTTGGCTGCGTCCATTTTGGCGTAGAACTCGCGACGCGGTGCGGCGTACATGTAGCCGGCGGTGACGGCCACTGTCTTGATATTTTTGGTATGGCAGGCGTCGGCGGTGTCCATCGCATATTCGGCGAAAATAACCGGGTCGTTGTAGGTGAAGGCGACGCTGCGGCTGCCATGCTCTACGGCTGCGCTGGCGATGGCTTCCGGCGAGGCGGCGTCCATCAGCGTGTCCATCTCACGCGACTTGGAGATGTCCCAGTTCTGACAGAACTTGCAGGCGAGGTTGCAGCCGGCGGTGCCGAAGGAGAACACGCTGCTGCCGGGATAAAAATTGTAAAGTGGTTTCTTCTCGATTGGGTCGATGCAGAAGCCGGAACTGCGACCGTAGGTGGTTAGTACCATTTTCCCGTCCTGCATGGCGCGCACGAAGCAAGCGCCGCGCTGGCCTTCATGCAGCTTGCAGTCGCGTGGACAGAGGTCACACTGGATGCGCTTTTGCTCGCTCTCTTTGCCTTCGAGAGTGTGCCACCAGCGCGCCGGATAGGCATCACTGAGGTCTATTCTTTCCATTTTTGTACTGTGTAGCATGAGAGTTTGATGCCGTTATTCCAGTAGTCGTGTGGTAGGCCGGCCTTGTGTTTGAGTTCGGCCATGAATTGCCGTGGTTCGCTGAGGCTTTCCCAAACTTGCGGGAGAAAGGTGGCGCGGCGCTGGCCGGCTTCGAGAATCACGCCGTCGATGTCGGGGCGGAGCTGGCGCAGCGCATCTTCTTCATCGGTGAATGATATTTCCTGTGCCGGCGTCAGCAGCGACACCTCAATGTGTATTCTGGTGAATTCGTCGCGATTGAGCGGCGTGAAGCGTGGGTCGCGGAAAGCTGCGGCGCGGGCGTTGGCGCACACATCCTCGCCGAGTGGGCGGCGGGCTTCAAGTGTGCCGATGCAGCCGCGCAACTGCCCGTTTTCGGTGAGCGTGACGAAGGTCGCACCGGGTTGCAACAGCATCGCATGTTGCGGGTTGGTCGCGCACTCGATGCCGAGTTCGTTGGCGATGGCGTGGCGCGCCAGAGTCAGCAGGATTTTCCCGGGATCATCATTCATGGGGAATCGCCTCACTGAAGGCGAACGCCGCATAGCCGACGACGCGTGAGCGGTCACCGGCCGTATCGCCGGAATTGCGCAGGTCGAGCAGGTGCACGTGCAGGCCGTGGCGGCGGGCGCATAGCAGCAGGCCGTTGATCGGTGTGGCACCGCAGGCTTGCGCGTGGTTGGCCAATTCATGGAGGGCAAGGATCTGCCGCGCCGTGGCGCCATCCAGCTGCTGCGCTTCGGCATAGGGATGATAGTGTGACAGGTCGGAACTCACGACGATCAACGTCGCGGCGTCACCCCAGACACACTCCAGTACCTCGGCGACCTCGGCATCGCCGGCCTGGCCGACGGCCAGGGGCAGCAGCGTGAATGCATCAAGCACGCTTTGTAGAAAAGGCAGTTGCACTTCCAGCGAGTGTTCAAGCGCGTGTGCGTCGTCGTTGCACCTGACTTGCGGTAATTTCAGCACGGCATCGCGCAATGCCATATCAACGGGAACACTGCCGAGCGGCGTATCGAAAGCACTTGCCGAGGAAACCGCCAGACCACGCACGGCCACACGATGTGTCGGGCCAAGCAATACCACGCGGTGGATTTTCTTGCGCAATGGGGCAAGGCAGGCATAGGCGCTGGCGGCGATCGGACCGGAATAGACATAACCGGCGTGCGGGACAATCAGCGCTTTCGCTGGGGCGCCCTCGGCGACATCGACGCCTGCCAGCATGGCGGCAACCTCATTGGACAGGACAGACGCCGATCCCGGATAGAACATTCCGGCGACAGCGGCAGGGCGGTGCAAATCGGTGCTCATGATGGACACGCTCTCCGGAATCAAATATCGAATGGAAGTGGATTTCCAGCAATCAGTCATCAAGCTGACAAGAGCGCAACATCGGGCAGGGGGCCCCTGCCGAGGAGGGTGACGATGTGAATGACGAAGCCATCAAGATATTCCGGAGAGCTGGCACCGGGAAAATCCATCACAAACCTCACTTCCAATGTGGCGTAACTTGATTGTAGTCCTTACAATCGCAATATGATGACTTCTTCCCCCTCCGCCTCATCCGTCTATTTCGCTCTGGTGCCAGCTGCCGGTAGCGGTGCGCGCATGCAGAGTAAACGCCTGAAACAATATCTGCCGCTATCCGGCCACCCATTGATTTTTTACGCACTGCAGACGCTGTGTGCCGTGCCGCGTATTGCACGGGTCTTTGTCGTGCTGGCACCTGGCGATGACGAATGGACGCGCCACGATTGGTCGTCGCTCGGTCCAAAGCTGGCGCCGCTGTTCTGCGGCGGTGCGACACGTGCCGAGAGTGTGCGCAACGGCTTGCGTGCAACCGCTACCCAAGTGCAGGCGCAGGACTGGATGCTGGTGCACGATGCAGCGCGTCCCTGTCTGGCAACCTGGCATGTGGATGCCTTGATCGATGGTGTCGGCGACTATGATGAAGGTGGCATCCTGGCGATTCCCGTTTCGGATACCCTGAAGCGTGCCGACGAACAAGGTGGAATTGCCGCCACGGTGCCGCGTACGGGACTCTGGCAGGCGCAGACGCCGCAGATGTTTCGCCATCTCTATCTGCGCCGCGCACTGGAAACGCACGGCAGCGACAGTGCTGTAACCGACGAGGCCAGCGCTATGGAGGCGCAGGGTTTTCGGCCGAAACTCGTGGCGGCCGATCCGACCAATCTCAAGGTCACCTATCCGCTCGATCTGCATCTGGCCGGATGGATTCTGCAACATCGCGGAGATGAAGCATGAGTATGGATATTCGTGTTGGACAGGGCTTCGATGTGCACGCGCTGGTCGCAGGGCGCAAGCTGATTCTCGGCGGTGTCGAGATTCCCTTCGAGCGCGGATTGCTCGGCCATTCCGATGCCGACGTACTGTTGCACGCGGTTACCGATGCGCTGCTCGGCGCGGCCGGTCTCGGCGATATCGGCCGTTTGTTTCCAGATACCGATCCACGCTTTGCCGGTGCCGACAGTCGTGTGCTGCTGCGCGAAGCTCTGGCACTGGTGCATCGGGCTGGCTGGCGTGTTGGTAACGTCGATGCGACGATCATCGCTCAGGCACCGCGAATTTCACCGCATGCTGTAGCCATACAGGCGAATATTGCCGCCGATCTCGGCATCACCGCTGATGCTGTAAATATCAAGGGCAAGACCACCGAATATCTCGGCTTCACCGGCCGTGGAGAAGGCATCGCTGCGCAGGCAGTAGCGGTGTTGGTGCGTGCTGCCGGTTGAAGTTAACCGCACTTCCTTAAATTCGTATTCGTACTCGCACCGTTACGTCTGTGCCGCCAGATCGACAAGCAGAATTTCCTGCGCGCAGCTCCGGGTGCGGCGAGAGCTGCCGATGCGATAGTCACCACTCCCATCCATTTCCCATGCTTGGGTATTGTCCTTCAGATAAGGCTTGAGGCCTTCATTGATGATACGGCGTTTCAGTTTTGGTTCGAGGATCGGGAAGCAGATTTCGATGCGGCGAAAAAAGTTGCGCTCCATCCAGTCGGCGCTCGATAGATAGACCTTTTCCAGGCCTTCGGCATGGAAGTAAAAAATCCGCGAGTGTTCGAGGAATCGTCCGACAATCGAGCGCAGGCGGATGTTCTCCGAGAGCCCCTTGACGCCCGGACGCAGCGTGCATACGCCACGCACGATCAGGTCGATCTTGACACCGGCCTGCGAGGCGGCATAGAGGGCCTCGATGATTTCTGGTTCAACGAGAGAGTTGATCTTGGCGACAATTCGCGCCTTGCGTTTTGCAAGTGCACTGGTAGTTTCGGCGCGGATTGCGGCAAGTGTATTGGCGTGCAGGGAGAAGGGTGCCTGCCACAGATGTGTCAGGTCGTTGGCCTTGCCCAGGCCGGTGAGTTGCTTGAAGACTTCATTGACATCGGTGTTGATCTGGTCATGACAGGTCAGCAGGCCGAAGTCGGTGTACAGGCGGGTAGTGCGCGGATGGTAGTTGCCGGTGCCAAGATGACAATAGCGGCGGAAACCGCTGCCCTTGCCGATTTCCTCACGGCGTAATACCTGAAGCATCTTGGCGTGGGTCTTGTAGCCGAATACGCCATATACGACATGTGCGCCGACTTCCTCCAGTCGCGCGGCAATGTTCAGATTGGCCTCTTCATCAAAGCGCGCCATGAGTTCGACGGCGACAGTAACTTCCTTGCCCTGCCGTGCAGCACGTAGCAGGTGCTCCATGAGTACCGAATCGGTACCGGTGCGATACACAGTCATGCGGATCGCCACAACCTGTGGATCGTCGGCGGCTTGTTCGAGGAATTGAATCACCGGCGTGAAGGATTGATACGGATGATGCAGGAGAATGTCCTGCTTGCGGATGCTGGCGAAGATGTCGAAGCGTTTGGCCAGCACTTTTGGCAGGCCGGGTTGGAAGGGGGGGTATTTGAGGTCCGGCCGGTCGACGCAATCGGGTACCGACATCAGGCGCACCAGATTGACGATGCCGGGGACGCTGTAGAGTTCCTCGCGGCCGAGACCGAATTGTTGCAGAAGAAAATCCGCCATGACTTCCGAACAGTTATCGGCGATTTCCAGACGTACGGCATCGCCGAAATGCCGCTGGGGCAGTTCGCCCTGGAGCGCGGTACGTAGATTTTTGACTTCCTCATCATCGACAAACAGGTCTGAGTTGCGCGTGACGCGAAACTGGTGACAGCCGAGCACGTGCATGCCGGAGAACAGCTCCTGAACATGTTGGTGCAGTACCGAGGAGAGAAAAATGAAGCCGTGATCGATGCCTGTCAGCTCCTTCGGTAACTGGATGACGCGCGGCAGGGCGCGTGGCGCCTGAACGATGGCAATCCCGGAGCTGCGGCCGAAGGCATCGGTACCTTCGAGTTCGACGGCGAAATTGAGGCTTTTGTTGAGGACGCGTGGGAATGGATGGGCGGGGTCAAGGCC
>Ga0073899_10002927_pt1 | contig 15256 bp, 6 predicted proteins | sample KloWWTmetaKNB5Ph_FD_88975 | JGI IMG/M metagenome (GOLD analysis project Ga0073899, IMG submission 88975) | Active sludge microbial communities from Klosterneuburg, Austria, studying microevolution and ecology of nitrifiers - Klosterneuburg... | ecosystem: Engineered > WWTP > Aerobic digester >...
GGGTATAACGACAATGATCGAATACAGGGTCTTGGCGGTAAAGATATCTTGCAGGGTAAAGAAGGCAACGACATTCTCGAAGGCGGCACTGACAGCGACATCATCGTTGGCAGCATTGGTGACGACAGGCTCTACGCCAATGTTGAAATTGACCTGACGCAAGCTATTGCGCTCGGTCGCACGCAAGATGGAACCGGCAACAAGGGTGACTGGCTCAATGGCGGTGCGGACGATGATATCGTAGTCGCAGGTGCAGATAACGACGTCTTGTTTGGTGGTAAGGGCAAGGATATTTTGGTCGGGGGCGCCGGAGACGATGTTCTCGATGGTGATGACGACTATACCGCTAGTGCAACAACTGTAGATACCTACGATGAGCGGAGCTTTAACTGGACAATTACATACACTGGCAACCAGTTCAACCGTACCTTCTGGCCAAATATCAATAATAACGGTTTCACATTGGAGGGAGCGGGCGACTTGCTCTATGGTGGTACCGGCAACGACTTCATGATTAGCAGCTTTGGCGACGATATCCTCTATGGCGAGACCGGTTACGACACTCTGGTCGGAGGCGACGACAACGATATGTTGTTCGGCGGTAGCGGTGACGATACGATGACGGGCGAATACGGTAAGCTCGATATGAACTTCGCATTTATTCAAGGTAACGACTATCTCAGTGGCGGCGATGGCAATGATTTTATGCAAGGGGAAGGTGGAGACGATACTCTGATCGGTGGTAAGGACAATGATGATCTGTGGGGAGAAGCCCAGACCTATCAATCCGATACACTGAATGGCAACGACTATTTAGATGGTGGTGACGGCAACGACACACTGGCCGGTCAAGGTGGCAAAGACACCCTTTTCGGTGGTGCAGATAACGACCAACTGTTCGGCGATGCCGACAATATACTGGTCACCAACCAGGGGGACGACTATCTGGATGGCGAAGGCGGTGACGATTATCTGCGCGGTTATGGCGGTGATGACATCCTCTTTGGCGGTACAGGCAAAGATCAATTGCTTGCCGAGGCTGGCGACGACTACCTCGATGGTGAAGATGACAACGACACTCTTGATGCCGGTGCCGGAGAGGATGAACTTTTCGGTGGTGCGGGAAATGACGAACTCAATGCCGGTGCCGATGACGACTACCTCGACGGCGGTAACGGTGACGATTTTCTCTACGGCGGGGCGGGGAACGACACCCTCACCGGCGGCAGCGGCGCGGATTACTTGGGTGGCGATGCTGGTGATGATACGTATATTTTCAATGTCGGCGACAGCAGGCCCAATGCGCAGGGCCAAGTCGACACCATTGACGATGCCTCAGGCAGCAATACGCTAATTATTGACGGCGTAGCACTCGGTAACCTGACGGCGAGCTACGCCGACGGCATGCTCAGACTAGCCTATGGTTACGACAGTCTCTTTGTCAAGAACCCTTCCAGCATGACCTACGTATTCGCCGATGGAACAAAAATCGGCTTCTCGCGACTCGCCGGAAAACTGCTGCCCGATCTTCTGCAACTCACCGATGCCAACGGCAACTTGCAAATCCTTGGTGGCTATAACGCCGATGCGGTGACATCGACTGGCGGCAACGCCACGCTCTCCGGTGGAATGGGCAACGACACCATTACCGCTGGCGGCAGCAACAATAGACTTCTCTACAACCTTGGTGATGGCACCGACCGGGTGACGACAGGCGGTAGCGGCAATATTCTGCATTTGGGCGCCGGGATCACCGCCGCCGACCTGAAACTCGGCCTGGGTTCGCTGGCGCTGCAAGTTGGAAGCGACCCCAACGACACCCTGCATTTTGAAAACTTCGATGCCGCAAATCCATTTGCTCAAAAACCTTTCGACACCACCGAGTTCGACGATGGCAGCAGCATCAGTTATGAGACGCTGCTGGCGCAAGGCTTCGATCTATTCGGTACAAGCGGCGACGATTCCATCGACGGCAGCGCCCTCACCGACCGGATGGTTGGTAGCGAGGGCAACGATACGCTGAACGCCGGTGCAGGTGACGATGTTCTGAATGGCGGTACGGGGAATGACAGTCTGATTGGTGGCGCTGGAAACGATACCTATGTCTTCAATCTCGGTGACGGTCAGGATGTGATCGACAATACCGATGCTTCGGCAAACCGGATGGATACGCTGGCCATTGGCAGTAGCCTGACGCTGACCGATCTTGCCCTTGTGCGAAGCGGCAACGATCTCGTTGTGCGAATTCGCGGGACGACAGATCAAGTCACGGTTAAAAACTACTATGCAGGTGCAGCGATCGATCGCATCGCTTTTGATGACGGCACGATGATGAACGCAGCAGCGATTGCCGCCAACATTACCAACGAATTGACCGAAGGCGCGGATACCTTTACCGGCACCGCGGGTAACGATGTCATCAACGGCCTCGGCGGTAACGACCGTATTAACGGGATGGCTGGCGACGACCTCCTGATTGGCGGTGCTGGGGGCGATACGCTGATCGGTGGTATCGGTTCGGATACCCTCGACGGTCGAGGTGATGCCACGGCGGACAGCTTGCAGGGCGGCGCGGATGGGGATATCTATCTGTTCGGCAGAGGCAGCGGCGCGGATGTGATCGACGAAACCGGCGGCGATACGACATCAATCGATATTCTTCGCCTCGATGCCGGGATTGCACCGGCAGATATCGTGGTGCGGCATTCCGGCAATGATGTGTTGTTTCAGATTGCCGGTACGACCGATCAGATCAAGGTAGTCGGTGCCTATAAGCCGGGCGCAACTGCCGCTTCAAGAATCGAGCAGGTCGAATTCGCCGATGGGACGATCTGGAGTGAAGCCGATTTCCTTAGCCAGAGTCTTCTTGGCACCAGCGGCGACGATTCAATCAATGGTTTCGACAGCAACGACACGCTCGATGGCGGTGCCGGCAACGATTTTCTGTCCGGTGGCTATGGCAGCGATACCTATCTGTTCGGACGTGGCTCCGGCAACGACACCATTTCTGAGCAAAGCAGCCATATCGGTGATGTGGATACGATTATTTTGGCGCCTGACGTGAGTCCTGACGATCTACTCGTTAATCGCTTCAGCGATGGGTATGGATACAATCATTTGTGGCTGGGGATTCGAAGAAACGATGGATACAGTGCGAGCGATACGCTGGTAATCCAGAACTTCTTCCTGAGCCGGGACGACACCTATCGAGTGGAGCAGGTCAAGTTCGGCGATGGAACGATCTGGACTGCGGCTGATTTGAATGTGAAGGCGGATACTGGAAACGATTCCGCGAATACATTGAACGGCAACATCCTCGACGACACCCTCGACGGCGGGGGTGGAAACGATACGCTGAAAGGCTTCGCTGGAAACGATACGTATCTCTTCGGACTTGGGTATGGCACCGACCAGATATTCGAAACCAACGTCGCTGGTGGCACCGTCGATACTGTCAAGCTGGGAGTCGGCATTGTTCCTGACAATGTAACGCTGTACCAAAATGGAAACACACTGGTACTCAAGCTAGAAAATAGCACGGTCGATGAGTTGAATATTAATTCATTCTTTGTCGATACGTCCAACGGCCAACCATTCGACAATAAAATTGAAAAGCTCGTCTTTGACGACGGAACGGTATGGGACTTGGTTACGATCAAATCGAAGATCATCTACCAAGGCGCAGCAAATGCAATGGTGGGAGGCGCCGGTGATGACCTCTTTGTCATCGACAATCCTTTGGACACCGTCACTGAAGCGCTCAACCAGGGAATCGACACGGTGCAGTCACCGTTCTATTTTACGCTGAGGGCGAACGTCGAAAATCTGACATTGACCGGCGTATTGAATGTGGGCGGAACGGGCAACGAACTCAATAACAACATTTCAGGGAATGGCGGCAACAATTATTTATACGGCCTTGACGGTACTGACACAATATACGGCGGGGCTGGAAACGACACCCTGTGGGGTGGTAATGGAGCCGACGTCCTCAATGGTGATGATGGCAACGACAGTTTGTCTGGCGACGACGGAAACGATACGGTTAATGGTGGCGCAGGCAACGATACGCTGAAGGGTGGTAATGGAGATGACGTCCTCGATGGTAATGATGGCGACGACAGTTTGTCTGGCGACGGTGGAAACGATACGATTTATGGTGGCGCAGGCAACGATACGCTGAATGGCTATTATGGGGCCGATGTACTTAACGGCGGGATCGGTGATGATGTCTACATCGTTAGTCGTTCTGCCAGCGATGCTGCAGTTACTGAAATGGTGGGAGAAGGCGTCGATACGATTATCTGTGACTGGGGAAATAGGGGCGTAGAACTACAAGATAATGTCGAAAACCTGACGATTAACCCTAACCGGCCAGAATACGTCACACCGGAATATCTGACTGGTAATGCGCTCAATAACCGCCTGACAGGCGGAAATTATGGTGACATTATCGACGGTAGGCAGGGTGCCGATACCATGATCGGAGGCAGTGGCAACGACACCTTTATCGTGGACAATTTGGGTGATCAAGTGATTGATAACGGCGGAACCGACACCGTGGTTGTGTCGGTAGACTACACGTTGGGTACCAATCTGGAAAATCTTACGCTCGGCTCCAACGGCGACCTTATCGTGATGGGTAACGCAGGAAATAATGTCATTACGGGCAATACCAATAACAATACATTGTCCGGTGGTGCTGGCAACGATACCCTAGTCGGAGACTTGGGTGCCGATACGCTGATCGGTGGCACGGGTGACGATTTCTACACCGTCGACGATACTGGTGATGTCGTTATCGAAAATGTCGAGGAGGGTACTGATACTGTCAAGTCTTCCTTTAGTTATACCCTTGGCACCAACATTGAAAACATGCAGCTTATCGGCTATGCAATCAACGGCACGGGCAACGCTCTGAACAACAAGATCACCGGTAATGTGGGCAATAACGTGCTTGCGGGTGCGGCGGGTGACGATACGCTGGACGGTGGTCTGGGTGCCGATACACTGATCGGTGGCACGGGCGACGATTTCTACACCGTCGACGATACTGGTGATATCGTCACCGAAAACAGTAATGAGGGTACCGATGTCGTCCAATCATCCATCAGCTACATCCTTGGCGCTAATATCGAAAATATGCTGCTTTCCGGCGATGCTGCGCTTGATGGCACCGGCAACGACCTCGAAAATCTCATCATCGGCAACAGCGCCGCCAATCATATTGCCGGTGGCAAGAGCCACGATCTTTTGGTGGGTGGCGGTGGCGATGACACTTTCCTCTTCAACCGCGACGATGGCGCTGATGAAATCTGGGTCAGCGATGGCAAGTCGGGCCAGTATGCCGATGCCGGTAACGAAACCCTGCGCTTCGGTGCAGACATCGCGCTCACCGATCTCGATTTTGTGCGGAGCAACGCCGACCTGATCCTGAGTCTGCGCGGTAGCAGTGATCAGGTGACGCTGACCAATTGGTTTATCGACACCAATCGTCTCGATGCCATCGAATTTGCTGACAACAGCCGCCGTAATTTGATCGACCTCGTGGCCAATGGCACCAGCGGCGATGACACGCTCGACGGGGGAATGAGTGCCGACACCATGACGGGTGGCCTGGGTAACGATACCTACATCATCAACAATGCAGACGACCTTGTTATTGAAAACGCTGGCGAGGGTACCGATGTCGTTCAGTCTTCCATCGACTATACATTGGGGACAAATGTCGAGAATCTCCAACTGACGGGGGCGAATGCGATCAATGGCACTGGCAATGCGCTGGACAACTACCTGACGGGCAACAGTGCCGCCAATGTATTGAGCGGTGAAGCAGGAGGCGATGTCATCGATGGTGGCGCCGGTGCGGATACGCTGATCGGTGGTGCAGGAAATGAAAACTACGGTGTCGATGACGTGGGTGATGTAGTGATTGAATCCATCGACGAAGGCACGGATACCGTATGGGCCTCAATTTCATACACGCTACCCAATGAGGTCGAGATTTTGCGGCTATGTGGCCCGGATGAGATCAACGGCACCGGCAACGGTCTTGCCAACGCACTCTATGGTAATGACAGCAACAACACCCTCGATGGCGGGGCCGGCGCGGATGAGATGTCCGGCGGCCTGGGTGATGACACCTATATCGTCGATGACATCGGTGATGTTGTTACTGAAAACAGCAACGAAGGTATGGATGCTGTCAAGTCATCCATCAGCTACATCCTTGGTGACAACGTCGAGCTCATGCAGCTTATCGGCAGCGCGGCGATTGACGGCACTGGCAACGAATTCGACAATCTCATCATCGGCAACAGCGCCGATAATCTCATTACCGGTGGTGCGGGCAACGATCTTCTTTTAGGTAGTCTCGATAGCGGAGCCGATGGCGGCGATGACATCTTCCTCTTCAATCGCGCCGATGGCGCCGATGAAATCTGGGTTAGCGACGGCAAGTCCGGCCAGTATGCCGATGCCGGTAACGAAACTCTGCGCTTCGGTACAAACATCGCACTCACCGATCTCGATCTGGAACGCAGCGACGCCGATCTGATTCTGAGTCTGCGCGGGAGTAGCGACCAGGTGACACTGACCAACTGGTTTACCGACACCAACCGTCTCGACGCCATCGAATTTACCGACGATAGTAATAGTCGTCGCAACCTGACCGATTTCATTGTTGGCACAGCGGGTGTCGATACGTTGGACGGCACAAGCGGCGATGATACGTTCTCCGGTGGTGCCGGGAACGATACGCTCATTGGTGATGCCGGCAACGACACCTACCGATTCGGCACAGGTCAAGGTAGCGATACCATCCGCGAAAATGACGCGACCAGCGATAATGCCGATGCCATTCAGTTTCTCTCGGGCGTCTCAACCGATCAGATCTGGTTGAAGCATACCGACAACAATCTGGAAGTCAGCATCATTGGTACACCGGACAAGTTGACGATAGAGAACTGGTACACCAGCGCCGCGTATCAGGTCGAGCAGTTCAAGACTGCGGACGGCAAGCTGTTGCTGAGTACGCAGATCGACTCCTTGGTACAGGCGATGGCGAATTTCGACGCGCCTGCAGCCGGGCAAACGACGTTGCCGCAGAATTATCAGGAGGCTTTGGCGCCGGTCATTGCGGCAAACTGGCATTGAGCGACTCTCGTCATTTCAGCAAAAATCTGGCTCTTCCCATGGATTCCCGCCTTCGCAGGAATCCATGTCTTTATTTGCACGAAGATCAATAAATAAAAAACGAGAAATATGAGACAGCAACAAGATTCAGCACTACAGCAAAATACTGATTCAAATTCCCCGGATAGCGCCCTCGCCGCCCTGCTCATCATCGCTGGATTTCACGGCATTGCAGCGGATGAAGCAAAGCTCAGGCACGAATTCGGCATCGGCGATCATGCGTTTTTTGATACGCAAACCATCCTGCTGGCCGCGAAGTCGCTTGGTCTGACCGCAAAGGCAATGATGCAGGATGTCGCACGCCTGGATCGTGCGCCATTGCCGGCCATCGCACAGGATCAGGCAGGGAATTATTTCATTGTCGGTAAATATGATCCTGGTACATCGAGAGATGCTGCCGGCAATGTTTCAAACACCACCGATCCAACAGTTGTCCGCATCCTCGTGCAACGCTGCGGCGAAGCGCCACGCGTCATCTCGTTGGCCGATCTGCTGGCCTTGTGGACCGGCGAGTTGATCTTCTTCACCTCCAAGGCCAACTACGCGGGGGATGTCGCCAAGTTTGATTTCAGCTGGTTCATCCCGGCCATCGTCAAGTACCGCCGGCTGCTCGGCGAGGTGGTGCTGATCTCCTTCGTCTTACAGTTAATCGGTTTGGTGACGCCGATGTTCTTCCAGGTGGTGATGGACAAGGTGCTGGTCAACCATGCCATGAAAACGCTGAATGTCATCGCCATTGGTCTGATTACGGCCACCCTGTTCGACACCGTACTGACAGGTATCCGTACTTATGTCTTCGCCCACACCAGCAGCAAGATTGATGTCGAACTTGGCGCACGACTGTTCCGCCATTTGTTGGCCTTGCCGATCGCCTATTTTGAAGCGCGCCGAGTCGGCGATTCGGTGGCGCGTATCCGCGAACTGGAAAATATTCGTTCCTTCCTGACCGGTAACGCGATCACACTGGTGATGGATCTGCTGTTCTCCTTCGTGTATCTGGCAGTCATGCTTTGGTACAGCGCCTGGCTGACGCTGATCGTGGTGATATCGATTCCTTTGTATGGAATTCTCTCGTTGATGTTCACGCCGGTTTTGCGCGCTAGGTTGAACGAAAAATTCAATCGCGGCGCGGAAAATCAGTCGTTTCTCGTCGAAACGATCAGCGGCATGGATACGGTCAAGGCACTGGCAGTGGAGCCGCGCTGGACGCATAAATGGGAAACGCAACTCGCCGCTTATGTTTCCGCTGGTCTCGCGGTGAACAACACCTCGATGCTCGCCAGCGGCGGCGTGCGACTGGTGAGCAAACTGGTCACGGCGGCAATCATGTGGATCGGCGCAATGCTGGTGGTCGACGGCAAGCTGTCGGTGGGTGAGCTGGTTGCCTTCAATATGCTGGCGGGCCAGGTGTCTTCGCCGATCCTGCGCCTCGCGCAGTTGTGGAATGACTTCCAGCAAGTGGGCATTTCCATGCAACGGCTCGGCGACATCCTCAATGCACGTACCGAGGTGGTTGGACAAAAGACGCGCATTCCGCGCATCGGCGGAGCCATCGAATTCGACCAGGTGTCCTTTCGCTATCGCGCAGATGCGCCGGATGTCATTCGCGCGGTGAATCTAAAAATCAAACCCGGCGAAGTGATCGGCATCGTCGGCCGCTCCGGCTCCGGCAAAAGTACCCTCACCAAACTCGTGCAACGTCTATATGTGCCGGATCGCGGGCGTGTGCTGATCGACGGCCAGGACATCGCTATCATCGACAGCGCTTCACTGCGCCAGCAGATCGGCGTGGTGTTACAGGAGAACACGCTGTTCTCGCGTTCGATCCGCGACAACATCGCGTTGTCCAATCCCGCCCTGCCGATCGAGACCATCATCGAGGCCGCCAAACTTGCCGGCGCGCACGAATTTATCTGCGAGCTACCCGAAGCCTACGACACGCATGTCGGCGAGCATGGCACAGGGCTATCAGGCGGACAGCGTCAGCGTATCGCGATTGCCCGGGCGCTGATCGCCAATCCGCGCATTCTGATTTTTGACGAAGCTACGAGCGCACTGGATTACGAATCGGAAAGAATCATTCAGGACAACATGCGCGAAATTTGCAAGGGGCGCAGCGTACTGATCGTCGCCCATCGACTATCAGCCGTACGCGATGCACATCGCATTGTGGTGATGGAACGCGGCCAGATCGTTGAAGTCGGCAGCCATGCGGAATTGCTGAAGATTCCTGATGGTATTTACGCACATCTGTATCGCTTGCAGTCAGAACCGCAAGCTTTACCAGTCATGCAAACGGCGGCGATATGAGCCTCAGGCACAAGAGAGAAGCCTACGTAGAACTGCTGCGTCGCTACGGTGGAGCTTTTCGCCACTACTGGAAACATCGACAGGAACTCGGTGGTGGACTGCTCAACGAACACGAAGCTGATTTTCTGCCACCGGCTCTCGCCCTTCAGGAGGCACCGGTTTCACCGGCTTCGCGCTGGGTCGCCATTGTTCTCATGACGCTGGTCGCGGCAGTCGTTATCTGGTCGTTCTTCGGCGAAATCGATATCGTCGTGAATGCTGCGGGCAAGATCATTCCCAGCGCGCGTACCAAGACCATCGGTTCGATCGATGTGGCAAGCGTCAAGGCCTTGCATGTCGAGGAAGGACAGACCGTCAAGGCCGGCGATCTTCTGATCGAACTTGATACCAGCACCCCCGATGCCGAGCGCGACAAGGCGGCTGGCGATCGCATATCGGCATTGCTTCAAGTGGCCAGATCGCGGGCGCTGATCGCGGCTCTGGATACCCTGCATCCACCGCAGTTGCCGAATATCGAAGGTGTGCCGCAGGACAAGCGACAGGCGGCACAGCACCATCTGGACGGACAGTACCAGGATTTTATGGCGAAACTGAAGCGCATCGATGGCGATATTCAGCACTTCCGACTGGTGCTGCCACTTGCAATGCAACGTGCCAATGACTACAAGGCGCTAGCCGTGGATCACGATGTATCGCAGCACGCCTATCTGGAAAAGGAACAGGCCCGCATCGATCTGGAAGGGCAATTGATCGATATGCAGAATCAACGCACAGCACTGATCGAGGAAACCCGTCGTCAGGCATATGACATGTTGACCGAGGGCAGCAAGGCGGCGGCATCCTCCGAGCAGGATGCCTTGCGTGCAGGTTCGCACAGCAAGCTACTCAAGCTGACTGCACCGGTGGATGGTACGGTTCAGCAATTGACGGTACATACCGTCGGTGGCGTCGTGCCTGCCGCACAGCCCTTGATGCTGATCGTCCCAAAGGAAAATCTCGTTGAGGTCGAAGCCTTTCTGGAAAACAAGGATGTCGGATTTGTCAAGGAAGGTCAGCATGCGGAGGTCAAGGTTGACGCCTTCGAATACACCAAGTACGGCACGATTCCCGCACGCGTCACACATGTGTCGCACGATGCTATCCAGGATGAAAAGAAAGGGCTGATCTATTCGATAAAAATTGGCCTGGATCGCTCGATGATCATGGTCGATGACAAAAGCATTCCGCTCTCGGCGGGTATGTCGGTCAATGTGGAAATCAAAACCGGTACGCGCCGTGTGATCGAGTATGTTCTGAGTCCATTCATGCAGCACCGGCGGGAAAGCTTGAATGAGCGCTAGAGTTCATAGGGTTCGGTCATTCCCGCAAAAGCGGGAATCCAGCTTTTGCCTGAAAACATGGATTCCCGCTTTCGCGGGAATGACGTATTCGAGATTAGGTCATCGATCCTTTGGGACTCTCCACTTCAGCGGGATTATGTTGATTTTTGCGGCATTGGCTTGTCCAATGCCCGCCTGGGCATTCGATCCGCTGCTGGCGATGCCTGATGCGCTTGAGATGGGCGTGACATTGCCGGGTGATACCGTACCACCACCCTGCCCGGTGCAAAAGGATTTTTCGACACCCCTGACACTCGGCGAGGCGGCGGATCTGGCACTGTGCAACAACCCGCAAATCCAGGTGGCCTGGGCGAATATCAAAATTCAGGCTGCCGCACTGGGTGAGGCGCGGTCCGCCTATTTGCCAACGCTGTCGGGCAGCGTGAGCCGGATCAACGACGAAATCCGCTATCCGGGTACCGATATCGCACCCGCCACAATTAACCGCAATACTGCGACGGCGGCACTCAACTGGCGCATTTTCGATTTTGGTGGACGTGCCACCAATCGGCTGGCGGCAGAAGATTTGCTGGCGGCGGCACTTGCCAGCCACGACGCGACGCTGCAAAAGACCTTGGCAAGCGTGATCGAAAGCTACTTCGATGCTGTGACAGCGCGCGCCCTGGCTGTTGCCAGAACGCAAAACGAAGAGATTACCGGTAATACGCTCGCTTCGGCAAAAAGGCGCGAAGAGAAAGGGGCCATCTCGCGGAGCGATACATTGCAGGCGGCAACGGCGCACGCCCGCGCCATCCTGGAAAAAAATCGTGCAGAAAGCGCTTATGAAAAAGCGCTGTCCGTGCTGGGTAATATCATCGGCATTTCCGGCGCAACCCGTATAACGATAACGCTTCCCGAAAACCCGGATGAGAAGGCCAAAGGAAAACTCGACGAGCTGAATATATGGCTAGAAGATGCCCAGGGGAAACATCCGGCAATCATTGCGGCACGCGCCAGGCTGGATGGGGCTAGGCGCAAGGCTGAATCCATCGATTCAGATGGCTGGCCGACGCTTGATTTTTCCGGCAACTATTATCAGAACGGTCGCCCCGGACAATCGCTGACGCCATCGAGGGTACATGAAACAACCCTCGGCATTGTTCTGACGATTCCACTCTTCGAAGGGTTCTCGAGAACTTACAAAGTACACGGCGCGCAGGCTCAGATTGGACAAAAAGAGGCCGAACTCGCCGATACCGAGCATCAGGTATCGATGGAAATCATCAAGGCGTATGCCGACGCCAAAGCCGCACGACAGAATCTTCGCGCATCAAATGATCTGCTCAATGCCGCTCAGGATGCACAGTCCGTCTCGCAGCACAAATATGACAAACACGCAGCCGATATTCTTGAAGTACTCAATACACAATCGGCATTGGCCGATGCCCGGCAAGAGCGTATCCGCTGTCTGGCCGAATGGAATTCGGCACGTCTGCGACTGCTGGCAAGCGCCGGGCTGATGGGGCGAGCGGCTGTAGAGTAAGGAGGAATCCGTTCGGATAGAATGGCCGCTCCATATCGTTCAGGAAAGTCTTGCCTTGACCGCTACCACCCTGATTTTTGGCTGGGGCAATCCAAGTCGCGGCGACGATGCGCTTGGCCCGTTGTTCATTGAGCAGTTGGAGGCGCTGGCCTTGCAACATCCTGAATGGGGCGCCCTCGAATTCCTTTGTGACTTTCAGCTTCAGGTGGAACACGCGCTGGATTTGCGCGGGCGGCAACGTGTGTTGTTTGTCGATGCTGGTCTGCCGGCTGGTGCGCCATTCAGTGTCGAAAATATCGGCCCGGCTCGCGATGCCAGTTTTACCAGTCATGCCATGACGCCGCAGGCAGTGCTGCATGCCTGGACGCTGCTGGAACGTCAGGCGCCGCCTGCCACCCTACTCCTGCGCATCCGTGGCGAGCAGTTCGGACTGGGTCTGGAAATGAGCGCGGCGGCTCAGGAAAACCTGGCCGCCGCGCTGGCTTGGGCAGAGAACTGGCTCAATGGCGATGATATGCGCCAGCCAGATCAGAAAACTACGGCGTCAGTACCACCTTGACGCTGCTATCGACCGAGGTCTTGTCGATATAGCCGATGCCGTTCGGTGTCGAAGCGATGAACCGCTTCACCTCGACATCCGAGCCAAGTTCCTTCAGTGGCTGCGCCTTGCCGGTAAATACCAGCTTAGCCCAGTACGCCTTCAACTGCGGGCCTTCCTTGCCTGTCACCTTTTGATAAAAAACTTCACGCACGGCACGGCTGTCGGTCTGATCAACGCCGATCATCTCGTTCGACTTGCCGAGAAAGATGCTGGATATCTGTTCCTGTGAAGGTGTATTCGGGTTCTTTGGATTGACAATCACCGCTACCGATTGGGCCATCGCCGGCAACGCTGTAGCCAGGAGAACGCTTGTAAAAATCAATGATTTTTTCATATTAGGCTCCCCTGCTTATCAAAATACAAAATCGAGATTGACCGTGATCAGATTTACGCTCTGATCGGTCGTCATCCAACTCGCGCTTCTCTGCGTGTTCACAAACTGACCACCGTTGGTCGTCGCAAAGGAACCTGGTTTGAATACTCGGTCATATTGAAATTTCAGCGCCATGTTTTTATGAAAATCATAACGAACGCCGAATGAAGCGGTGTGCTGGGTAATCCGGTCACCCGCCAGTGCCGTATCAAGACCATTGATGAGCTGGGTTAGGCCATCCAGTTGAAGTGCCTGCGGGCAAGATGGATCGATCATCGGGTTGCCATAACATGCCATGGTGAGTGCACCAGGGAATGGCGATGCCGCTGGTGGATGACTGAGTGGCGACGTTACCGTTTTGCTTCTGCTGTAAGAGGCAAAGGGGGTAAAGTTCCCGATACGGTAACCGGCCAGGACAAACCATGCATTGGCGTCCTGAACGACTGGGCTGTCTGCCCTGCGTTCCGCATACTCACTCTGCACGAGCCATGTGTCTGAATCGTAGGCATAGCTCAGATCCAGTATGTGTCCATCAACTCCCTTGAAACGGGTATTGGCAACAGGATAACCAATCATTGGCCCGACAGTCGGAACCAGTGATTGGTATAACTCAGTCGGTGTGCTCTGCGACCCCTCCAGTGCGAGATCGAGTTTGAATTTCGAGTAGCCGAAATGAAATGTCGAAGCACCGTTCTCATAGTTGAGGTTACCGATTGTGGCTGGGCCATCTACGCGGGCAGCGTTCAGTTTGTCCTTGACATGCCCCCCCGTCAGTCCTGCTGATAACGTGCCACCACCCACTTCAAACCGGGTACCGACATTGATGCCATCGATATGGTTGATCGGATTCAGGCTATACACATCCCAGGGTTGCCGTGTCGGCGTCTGTGCATAACCAACGTTGCGATACTCCGATACTGCGAAGATCGGCGCCACGACCCGGCCGAGCCGGACAAATGTATCCGGCGTTGCCTGATACTTCAGGTTTGCCCACTCGAACTGGGGCCGGTAGCTGTTGTCGGCGCGATAGTCGGAGACCACCTGCAATACCCCGCTCAGTCCGTTGCCAAAATTTGCCGCGCCTTGCACGCCAGCCTTGGTATCAACGCTCATCCCGGAACTGTGCGTGCGTCCCACGCCTTTGGGTGCATAGAGACTGGCTGCATAATCGGCGCCATCGTTGTTGCTATGTGTCCAACCCAGCGTACCGAAACCGCTGAAGGCAAACTCCGTGTCTGCGTTTGCCGTCCCCATTGACAGTAGTCCGACCAAGGTCAGCGCTGCTGCCGGATATGTTTTTTTCATATTGCGTCCTCTCCCGATTGATAAAAATGCATCGCCCTTGTGCATACGAAAATCAGGGTTTCTCATTAAGAACCACTGAACGCGGCATTCACGCTTTCACGGGAATGCCGCATTCTATATTTGCTTCGTACTTGTTGATACTACCATTTGCCATCGTCCGATGGCTTGTTTCATGATACGACTGATGGTGAATCACGCTTCCTTGCGGGTTCGGGCCTGGGCAAAACGTTCGCGAACGGCATTGGCTGCAATAATGGCCTGATCGGAATAGCCTGGCGTGACCGCGGTCTCGCTTTTGCGCCGCTCGGATTCCTGCACCAGCGTTTTGCGCGAGAGCAGTGAAACCAGGAAGCAGGAAATTGCGCCGCCCGTCAGGCACAGCAACAAAATAGCCTGGAAGAAATCACGTTCCTGTTTCCAGTAGTAGCCAGCTACCGCCAAACAGAGGCAGGCTACCAGCAGCCAGGTCAGCATCGAAACGACGGCGTCGCGGCCGCCATGCCGGTAGATGGAGAAAAACTGAAGAATGAAGACGCCGATGAAAATCATCGATGCGCCGATGCTTGCGACCTTGTCCAGCGGAACATCCTGAAGGTTGGCGGCGGCGGGCA
>Ga0073899_10002933_pt1 | contig 15237 bp, 14 predicted proteins | sample KloWWTmetaKNB5Ph_FD_88975 | JGI IMG/M metagenome (GOLD analysis project Ga0073899, IMG submission 88975) | Active sludge microbial communities from Klosterneuburg, Austria, studying microevolution and ecology of nitrifiers - Klosterneuburg... | ecosystem: Engineered > WWTP > Aerobic digester >...
GGAGGATGAGGGCGCCCCATAAAAAGGCTCCTGGACCAGCGGATGCGTACCGGATTTCCTCTGGTGACTACCTCAAAAACAGATTTCCAAGTGGAAACGTGAATTAATCAGACCTTCCCTAAATGTGCGACACACAGCACACGACCGGAGGGAAACTTCGAATCACAGATCGAGTGCCGAATCAGCGGCACAAACGCCAGAGAAAAGGGCGACGGCTAGTGAGTCATGGAGTACTGGCGATGATTGCGGGTAGGACGAATGTGAATGGTGAGTCGGCTGGGATTCGAACCCAGGACTCTCGCCTTATAGTCGGGGTTAGCCTAGGACTGCGAGCGTGATTTCATGAAGCCCCGCCGCACCATCAGAGGCGGGGTCCTGTTCGAGTGTCGTCTGGAGTGCCCCACTTCCATCCGTGGCGCGAACGCTGAGCGTATATCGGCCGGGAATAGGAACAGTCCAATCATAACTCCAGAATATCCAGGCATAGGGAGAAAGAGGCGCCGCAAGCCTGGCAGCAGTCCAATGCTCTCCTCCGTCAGTGCTGATTTCGACCAACCGAATACCTCTCGATCCGGCAAATGCAATCCCTTCGACCTGCTGCCGTAATCCACGAACCGTAGCTCCGTGACCAGGGACATCGATACGCGCCATCGTCTTGACGATCGCGGCTTCAGTCCATCCTTTTTGCTGATAGTAACCTTTGTAATCGTGAGCGACGACCTCGATCTCCGTCAGCCACTGCACGCTTTTCATCCCGTAGTGGCCCGGCACGATCGCCCGAGCGGGGAAACCGTGACCTTGGGGTAACGCCACACCGTTCATAGTGTGCGCAACGATCACGTCACCGGCCATCGCCCGGTTCACAGGAATGCTGTCTGAATAACCGTCTGCTGCGCGAAAGACGACATCGTAGGCCATCGCGTCCACACCCGCCTCTTGCAGGAGCGAGCGCAAGGAGATTCCTTCCCATTCGGCCGTACTGATCAGTTCCCCCGCAACCGTGTTGCCGACACATTCCAGCGTCACGATTTGCGTAACCTTGGGCTGTCCGATCAGCTGTTCATAGGTCAAGGCGACCGGTCGTTCGACCAGGCCTGCGATCGAAAGCGACCACTCGCCGACTCGTATGGAGGGCGGACTGCGAGACGACGTGACATAGAATTCATGATTGGGTGTGATCGGCTTCGTTGGCTTTGGTTCCTGTCGACCGACCAACGGTTGCCAGAAGCCCGCGAATGCAGAGAACGGCCGCAAGCTGAAGGAGAGGGCCGCAGCGCCGGTCACAGACAGCAGGGATCGACGGGATAGTTCTCGCATAGGACTCATTCCTTCTCGGCCAGTAACGACCGGATCGATTCTTCTGTTTCGCGATACCGGCCTTCCCCGATTTGTATGAAGCGGATGACGCCCAGCTTATCGACCAGATACATCGCAGGCCAATAACGGTTCCCGTACTTATTCCATGTCGAAAAATCATTGTCGATGGGGACAGGAAAGCGGATATCGTGCTCCGCGATATAGCGCTTCACATTCTCGACCTCCTGCTCGTGGGAGAACTCAGGTGAATGCACGCCGATGACGACGAACCCCTGATCGGCATATTTCTGATACCATTGTTTCACGTAGGGTTCGACGTGCCGGCAGTTGGAGCAGCCGAACGTCCAGAACTCCACCATCACGACTTTGCCCTTCAGATCTGCCGGCCGTAAGGGTTCGCTGTTCAGCCAGATGGCATTCGAAATGTCCGGTGCTTTCATGCCGACGCCTGCAACGACCTCGGCCCAGGTCAGCAACACTCCCGTCAAGACGATCAGCGTTCCAGTGAAGATTCGAGCAAACATGGTCTCCTCCCTCTGTCACCCTACGTTCGTCGGCTTGCCGCCGGATGCATTCCAGCGAGCGGGAGAGGCGCCGGCTGTACCGGAACCTGCCCGCTACTTCGCAATGGCGATGGCCGGCGTCGGATACTTCGTCAGATCGGTCACCGTCATCTGAAAGAGATTCGACAGCACCGCAAACGCTTCCTGATTCCAACTCGGGACCATGCCCTGGCTCACGGGGAATTTGCGAATCGAATAGTAGCGTCCGTCGAACGACACGGAAAATTCGTACTCGCCAGGCCGAGACACCGACTCCTCGATTTCGAGCGTTTTGGCAGGATTTCGCACGACCGTCTTGGTCCGTGAGTCGGCCGCGACCGCCGTCTCCGGTTCTTCTTCGATGCTGCGCGCGACAAACCCGATGATGGCATTCATGCTGCGAAGCAAAATCGACCCATGGAGTGGATAGTCGCCCCCTGGATGGCCTGGCCTGATATCCACCAGCACCACGTCGGAGGGCAGGCGTTGCGCCTCCTCGTGTAACGCGCGACGCTCGTCGTTCGACAACCTCGCCGGGTCGTAGTTGGCGACCAAGAGTCGCCCGACGGCTTTGCGCCGTACCGTGTGAACCCTGCCTTCTCCGTCGCCCTCCCATCGGAATCCCTTTTCCAGCGCCGCCACGACTTCATCGGGGTTCGGCGGCCGGTTCGTGCGCACCGTCTGGCTTTCCTCGAACAAAATCGGACCGACGAACAACTTGCGCTCTGCATCCAACCCGGCCAGATGGAGCAACCGGCGCCGAAACTCCCGGTATCCTTCCCCTTGCAACGGTTGATTGAACAGCACCAGCGGCCCTTGGGCCTCGTCGATTGCAATACCGCGCGCCATCAGACGCAGCACCATATTGATGTCATAACCCTGTCGGATCAGAAACTCGAACTTATCTTCATCCAGCGGGCGCAGGACACGCTTGGTAAATTCTTCCCCGGTGATCGGCACGATCGTGATCGTGGGATTCTCGGCCACGCTGGCGCTGTATTCGAGATTGATCGGCCGCTCGGCTGAATCGGTCACCGAACCGATCCCCCCGCGTATCCCCGCGCTCGTGCGGAAGTCGAACGTCGCCGCGACGCTGGAGACAGCCGTGAAATGCACGGGCCGATGATAGCGGGCACGGGCGATATTGAGCAGCAGGAGATCGGCTTCGACATAGCTCACCGTCCGGTCGTACTCAATCACCGCCCGGTGCATTGCAATCGGCGACAGACAGCCGGTGAGGAGGAGCAGAGACACCCCTCCCCATAGAATGCTCAAACAGGTTTTCCAGCAAGGCCCGAGCGACTGAGGGCCCGCGGCGTGCGCGTTGATGTACGTCGCAGGAGGCGAAGGAGCGAGAACACAGCTGGAAGCCTGTTTCAGCATTCTAGATACCCGCGTACCATTCATACCCTTGATCTTCCCAATATCCACCCTTTCCCATCCCGATGCCCTCGAGCGACTCGACCAGCTCGATACGCTGGATGTACTTGGCCTGCTTGTAGCCGAGCTGGCGCTCGAAGCGCAGGCGGAGCGGCGCGCCGTGGGGCACATCGAGCGGCAGGCCATTGAGCTCGTAGGCCAAGATCGTCTGCGGGTGATAACAATCAGCGACGGCCATGCTCTCATAGTAGGCAATGCCTTCCTCGTCCACATCGGCGCAATGGAAGACCGCATACTTCGCCGTCGGCAGCGGCTCGGCGGCGCGCAGCAGGTCGCCTAACGGCACACCGGTCCACTTGCCGATGGCGCTCCACCCTTCGACACAATCGTGCCTGGTAATCTGCGTACGCGCGGGCATCTCCTTGATTGCCGCCAGCGAATAGCTCATCGGAGTCTTCACCAGTCCGTCGATCGACACATCCCAGCCGGCAAAGTTGCTTTGCGCCATGTCGGCATAATCTTGCGTGCCGGGGTCGGTGTTGCCGTTGGCGGGAAACAGGGCCGAGATGTCGGCTTCGTTGTATTCCTTGGCCATGGCGTTGGCCGGCGTGATGGCCCACTGGGCGGTTTCGGTGAGGCCTTGGGCCTTCTGCAAGATGCCAGGGAACCAGCTACTCTGCGTCAAGTTGTCGCAGCCTGCCAACGCAACTAGACTCGCCGCGCCGACCGTAGCCTTCAAGAATCCGCGTCGTGCCATCGCTCTTTCCTGCTTCATGGCTTCACCCCTTCTTGCTGTACCGTAAACCATCCCGTGATCATCGATCCGATGTTGTTAAAGAATCCCGTCAGCATCACCTGTGCGACGTGGATAACGATGAACCCGACGAACGAGAAGCAGGCGATGAAATGAATCGTCCGCGCCGCCTGCCTACCGCCGAAAATTGTCAGCAGCCAGGGAAAGGCCGTGTCGATGGTCGGCGACATCGTCAAACCGGTCAAGACGATCACGGGCGCCACGACGAAGAGAATCCCGGCGTAGGCCAGTTTCTGCAGCACGTTATATCGCCTCGCTTCGTCGCCCTTCGGATGACGTAGCACGAGATGGTCTTTCACGGCTTGTGGAATCTGTTTCAGATCTTGCCCTGTCGGCAACAGATCTTTCTTGAAGTGGTGGCTGTACAGGCTATAGGCCGCGAAGAGCACCCCATTGATGACGAAGACCCAAGCGAAGAAGAGATGCCATTGCCGTCCCGCCGCGAGCCAACGCGCGCTGGGTACAGTCGCCCAAGCCGGGAAGGCACGGCCCATGCCATTCGAATAGCCGAGCACGCCGGTCGTATCGAATCGGCGACCGAGAATGGTCGTCACGCCCTTCAACTCACCGCTGTCGGTTCTCATCGGACGGATCGAGAGTAACGGCTTATCGCGGTCCGACCGATCGCCCCAGTAAAGCGCCGGATGGGCATTGAAAATTTGCAGCCCGCTCATGATCAAGATGAACAGGCAAGGGACGTTCAGCCAATGGCAGATTCGGACGAGCAAACGGTGGCGATAGATGCGCTCGGTGGTGACGTGGGGGACCGTAATTGGTTCAGGGCTTGGGACGGCTTCAGCCATCGGCATGGGTGATTCCATGAGGTTCGACATAGAGGTTCTCCCGGGTCACAGGTCAGGAGGCAAGGAGCCAGCCTGTATGATGGGGTTAAGTCGGGCAAGGAGGGAGGGTCTTACAGAGGAGGGGTGGCGGGGACGGTGCTCGCTTGGGTAAGGGGCACGTGTCGGCTCGACCCAGGGTGGGCGGGTGAAAATGTCGCGCGTAGTTGAAGATCAACTCGGCCACCCGCTTGGGGAAATAGGACAAGCAAGCTTGGAAGGACGATTAATATCTTTCAATGCGTGCAGTTGGGGATCAATCCAGGCTAGCCATAGGCGAATGGCGCGAAGCCATGTGCCCCCACTATGCAAGTCGCGGGTAGGCCACCGCCTTCGCCGTTGTTTAGGGGCAAGAAGTAAAAATGGTGCTCGCAGTTGGCTCATAGCACGCACTTGCCTTTTGTGTCGGAGGCAATTAGTCTTTCGCCCCAGAGGAGCGAAACCATGACCACCTATGCGGACTGTACCTTTTGCGGCAGGGAGGTGGAGGAGCGGCACATCAATTATGACTACCGTCGTCGCGATCACTTACTTGTGCTACGAAACGTGCCGGCTGGAGTGTGTCAGCAGTGCGGAGAGAATTATTTCACTCCCGATGTACTGAAACGCATGGAGCAAAGCTTCCACAATATCTTCGAGCGGGCTCAACAGCCCGATCAGGTCTTAGACGTCCCCGCCGTCAATTTTGACGTTCCTGCCTACTTCTCTGTCACTCAGGAGCGGTGAACATGAGCGACGCCGAATTACTTAAAGAACTAAAACGCCAATTCGAGGAACGGGGAGCCGTACCATTCTCCATCGAAGAGGGCGCGCTCATAGCGAAGCTATCTTTCACATCGCGTTCGCTCACACCAGAGACGTTTAGAGAGGCCTGGAATGGCTTTCTGGAAGAATTAGGTCTTGAGGAGCTGGGATGGCCGGTTCATTTTGGCGTTGCCATTTGGTACTGGGAACATGATATGCGGCTTCATGCTGCCGCCGTGTTTGAACACCTCCACCGTGATGTGCGACGAGGATATGATCAGATTGACGAAGTCGCGTACTACCAGGCCAACTACTTGCCGAGAATGCTCCAGCTCTACGCAGAAATTGCCGACCGTGAGAGGGTCAGTCAACTATTTGGTCGGCTTGAGGAATTATATGAGGATGGTCACGTCGCCATGTCTGAATACTCGGATGGATTACTGGCAGCAATTGGAACAGTGGACGAACGAAGCACAGATGGGTCTTCGCTGCTGCACAGCGCCACAAGAACCATATCCGACCTGCTCGAACGCCTAGATTCCGAGCGTCGGGAGAAAGAAGCCTTAAAGGCCGAAGTCGATGCGGGAGTCCGATTCAAAGTTACGTGCTCAGAAACAGAGAAGGATCTGAGGGGCAGATATGCTTCTTCATTTCCTACCTTCCGCCCACAGACGCAGCAATTTCTTATTGAAGCATCGTCCTGGAACACCGAGCCCTTCAGGAACATCAATCCATGTTGGTCTCCGATCCTCTATCAGAAAGCTGTTGAATACGAATTTAACGAGATCGTGTGGGCTCCATTTCGCAGAATCGGAATGCCTCTACCTCCTGAATTTTGGCACGAGAGGCTCACGATTAACCAAATATATAGGCTACTTCATAGTGCCGAGCCTCTGACAAAGGGTATCGCACGATCCGTTTCTGAACGGCTGAAGATCAAATTCGCTCCTTCCCCTCTGCAGGCGACTGCTCTCCAGAAACTGAAAGATCATTGCAACCGTGCGCGACATGGAGACAGAAAACCATACACGCCTGCGGATCTTGATGCATGCATGAGTGCTATCACTGAAGGCGAAGCGATCGTTCAAATCTTGGATCTTTTTCGTCCACGCTGAAGAGGACCGATGGAGTCCAAAGAAATGTTGCAGGAAGTTCAAACGGTCTTCCGGCAAGGCCGCGTTAATCTCTGTTCTCAAGCACCTGGCGGCGGGCCGAGCGGCTTCATCTAACGAGCAGGGGTTCTCTTCGTCGCCCATCAAGAGGATGGTGGGTGCGCCGCGACTTGCGAGGGACTGCATGGCCTTGGCGGGGCGATCGCCGAAGGCGATGGCGAGCACTGTTCGACGTTTCGTTCAGACGCAGTCTCCAACGAAACAAGTTGCGGAGCCAAGCGGCGCAGGGGCTATGCGGGTTAGCCCATCGCCGGAGCAGGCGGCCCACCATCCTCACTCTCTATTCGTACGCCACGTTGACAAATACCTTAATCGCGCTCCGTTCTCTCGTCAGCGTCGCCATCATCTCCTGATAGTTCTCGAGCCCCGTCACCGGGTGAGTCAGCAGTTGCGGGAGCCAGCCGGGGAATTCCAGTTGCGCGCGCGCAAAATCGTAGACGCCGGCTTCGAAGTATTCACGGTTGGCATTTACCGTGCCGACCACGAGTTTGTTGCCCAGGACGAAATCCAAATTGATCTTGTCGGCGGGGATCGGATGTTCTCGATCGCCGCCCGTCACACTCGCCAACACGAGGACACCGTTCTTGCCCAAACATTCCATGGCCTCGAAGACCACCGGTGAATAGCCGGTCGCTTCGAACATGAGATCGAACGGGCCATACCGTTTCGCGGCTTCTCCGATCGACAGATCGTTCGTCGAGATGTAGCGCACGCCGAGTTGTGCCAGCAGATCGAGATTGCGTGACGGCCCGCTCTGCTTGCCGAAGCTGGTCACGTCGAACCCCCTCATTTTCAGCGAGAGAGCCGCGAGCAGCCCCACGGTTCCAGCCCCTAGCACCGCCGCTTTCCTTGGCCGCCAAATCTTGAACCGCCGTTGCGCTTCATACGCCTGGATGATGCCCTTCTCAATGATCGACGTGGGCTCGAGTAGCACCGCCACGTCCTTGAGACCTGTGGGAATTTTCACCAGAAATTCCGGATCGTCCACGAACATTTCAGTGAGGTACCCATGGCGCAGATTGATCCCGCGCTCGTAGTAGGTGTCCTCCAGCGTCATGTCGTACTGGCCGATCTGATCGTAAAAGCTGCCACCGGGGCGGCGCACTGTCGGGACCACATAATCGCCGGGCACGAGTTCTGTGACCTTCGGCCCGACTTCGATCACGCGGCCGAAACACTCGTGGCCGATCACGAGGAAGTCGTAGCCGGGAGGGGCCTGGCCATATTCCGCCGCGTTGATTTCCTTATCTGTGCCGTCCACCCCGACACGCAGCACTCGAACAAGCACCCCGCGTCCGTTCGGCACTTCATGAACCGACGGCTTGGGTAACTCGGCGAGATGAATCGAATTGGCTTGACCGGGAATCACGGCAACAGCTTTCATGGCAGCTCCCCTTACGTGAAGCGGGCCATGCCCAGCTTCACCATGCTCTCGTTCTTATGCACTCGCTCGTCGTACCCGATTTGTCTAATCACGTCGGCCATGGTGGCGAAGTCGCCGTAATCCTTCTTGAACGCGCTGTCGAACGGCACGCCTTCCAACTCCGGATGTTCCTGGGCGAACAACATATATTCATGTTCGGCATGGCTTTCGAAATCGACGTTGAGCCGATAGCTCCATTCCGGCTTGATCACATAGAGCAGCCAACTGATCTGGTAGTAGAAGAAGGCGATGATCTGCGGCGCGAGGCGGTGCAGGAGAAACCGCTCCTTCAGCCGGTTCCGGTGAATCCACTCCTCCAAGATGAGGAGGTGCCACTGCTCGTTGTCTTGCTGCCGCCGTGCTTCTTGCACACGACCGAACACGCGTCGGGCAAAATCCTCATGCTCGTACTGCCGGGTGATGGCGATGTAGGCGACATGCTCCCAGGCTTGATACGGCACACGGGCAATGAGTTCGAGGACCTTGAACTTGCTCCAGCTTCTGGCGCGGCCGTAGAGCAGGTCCATGACAAGAAACAATGTCTTTGCCAGCAGACCGTACGCGCGTTCCGGCCCGGCTAGTGTGGACGCCTGCTCCATTCGCAATTGCGCCGGACTAAGCATCGCCATAGGTGCCATCTCATTCATGTGTAGCTAGTCGAAGAACGGCGGCGTCTCTTACACCGACAACCCGGGGACACCGGTCGATAGAACGTGGCGAGATCCCGCTGTCGGGTCGGCATGGGCACCAGGATCGACCCATGCGATCGGATGCGGTCGCATGCGAAGTGTGGGAAAAGATTTCAGATGGTTCGTAGGACGATTCGCCACATTACGGCAGGCGCGTCCGCAGGCGATTCATGGGGAGGAGTGCGCGTGTGTCGAGGTGTCTCCGATGTGGAGGCAGCCATTCGCCCCCTCCGTCGGTGATGCCCGTCGCCTCCACCGCCGGAACCATCAGGGTGTCGACCACGGTTTTGACCGCTGCACGGAGAATTGCTGTCGGAGACGGTCGCGCCGGGCCGGATCTAGGATGGGCCCCGGCAACCGCCCGAGCGTGTCTCGAACAGACGCGATCTGATTCACATAGGCCTCGCACCCCGCGCAGGCCGCGAGATGGAGTGCCATGCGGACCTTGTGAGCATCATCCTGATGCGCATCAAGATAGGCAGACGTCCATTCGGCAACCTCGCGGCAAGTGATGTCCGGTGCGGACGGATCGGCTGAATTCAGTGCCATGGGGAGCACCTCCGGTGATGTCGTTATTCCTGAGTCTCCCCGCCCCTGAAATCCTTACACCGTGAGGGCCGGCCCCTGCAGATAGTTCTCAACCGCTCGCCGCACCCGCTCCCGCGCGCGGTGCAACCGCACGTACAGATTGCTCTCCGTGATCTTCAGAATCTCACAGGCCTCCTTCGCCTCGACCCCTTCGACATCGCGGAGGATCAGGACTTCTTTCAGATTCGCCGGCAACGCCTCGATCGCCTGGTTCATCGCATCGACCGCCTGCTGCGAGGCCAGCAGCTTCTCGGGTGTCCGGTCGTCCCACGGCTGAGGCGGGAAGGCCCAGTGGCCGGCCCATTCGCCTGACTGCTGAAATCGCGAGGGATCGATCGTTTCGTCGTTGTCGTCATCGTAGGATTCGAACGCTGAGAAGGTGGTGTGGCGTTTCTCGCGGACGCCGCGGTCTTTCGCCTTGTGGATCATGATGCCGAAGATCCAGGTGCGAAGCGACGACCGGCCTTCGAAGCGGTTCAGGCCCTCGACCACCGCCATCCAGGTATCCTGCACGACCTCTTCCGCTACTTCCCGATCGGCCACATATCCCAGGGCCATCCGGATCAACGCGCCATGGTGCCGGTCGACCAACTGGTCGAACGCCCCTTCGTCGCCTTTCTTGAGCTTCACCAGCAGCAGGTCGTCCGCTTCGGTCAGGCCGCAGGTCTTCGACAGGCGCGCTTGTCCGACCAAGGGAAGGCTGGTCGACCGGCTCAGGGTCCCGGTGAAAGTAGTGGTGTCGGCATTCATGATCGGCCTCCAACGTTCAGCAGCTCCGCGACAAACCCGGGCATGCTCATTAGGGTGACGTGCTTCTGCGGGAGGCTGTTGAGAACCTCGACCCCCCGGCCATCGATAAACTCGACGCGCGCACAATCCAAATGGACGGTTCTTTTCTGTCTCAGATACGAGCGGCACTCCCCGTCCAGCAACGCCGCCCACTGATCCGCGATCTTCCCTTCCAACTTGAGGAGGACATCGCTTCCACTTTCCTGAACCTTCGTGATCTTCAGCATCGCCATCTCTCCTGTTCGATGATCCGCCTACTGAGCAACTGCGATGCCACGACGACATACCGGCAACCATGCTGCCCTAAGCTGCTGATATGGCTAGGCCGGAATACGTTCTGCTGTCGGCAAGTACGGAACGAGCTGGGGCGCGCGATTCCCAAAATATTGGGAACGTCCCAATTAGTTGGGAGATCGCGATGGGAGAAAGCCGGTGGCTGAAGGTCGAGGGCTACGAGCGTATGGCGACTGGTTTAGCCCGCATGATTCATGACGGTTCGTCGCGAAATCGCCGAGGCACGTGGCGAGGACCGCGGCTCGACGAATAAGTCGAGCCACGCGTGCGGACGCCGGCGAGGCGGTGAGCCCGCCGTGTCTTGGCGCGCGGAGCCGGGAGGATCCGAAGCGTACTCGTGCAGTACGTCGAGGGCGTACAGCGCGATGAAGAAAGAGCGCCATGTCTGTGCGCGCCGCCGAGTCGGTGAGGCGGCCGGGCCGAAGGGGCGAGCCCGCCGGCCGAAGGCCCGTCGCAGCAGGGAATCGGCGATTGCAGCAGAAATGCCCATGAATAATGCGGGTTAGAATTGTTGTACCGCGTAGCCTGGGCCTCGTCGGGCGAGCTCGTTGTCCCGGTGATCGATTGGGAGGAATGCACCGGAGGCTGGAAGGGCACAGTGACCTATGCGGAGACCACGACCATTTCCGATGAGACCCGAGTCACGACGGCGGATGGAGGCGTTACCAATAGGAAGAATACGATCAGGAACGGCTACACGGGAACGATCGATATCAACAACGGGACGGCCACGGCAACAGCCGCGATGTCCAGCACGACTCGCGCGGACGAATATTCCATTCGGTATGGCAAGTGTCACTCCTATGACAGAGTGAAGCCGCTGTTGGGTCAAGGCTACACAATTGTCCAACTGGCGGAGGTGACACCAAAACGACGGCGGCGGAGTCGAAGGACGACCGCGGCCTCCCGTCGCTGGGATTCCCGGAGATCGAGGCGACCAGCGGATATACGGAGCACAACTCACTCCCCTGTAGGAGCGAGAATCCTCCGCCGGTCACAAGACCTCCAACGAAGGTAAAAGTTTCCGCAAGAAGCGTGCAGTTGGAGGGGGCTCAACCGGATCCGGACAATCCGAATCGCATGCATGGGACAAAAACCTACACCTTCGGCCCGAACAGCAAGACCATCATTACCTGGGATCTCGCTCGCTGTACAGACATGCGGTGAGGTGGATGCTGGGGCCGAGACCCGCGTGAACAAGATCGGCGCAACCTGCGTGGCTTGTCTACGCGAGTGTCATGAGGAGTCGCGCCACCGTCATGGCGGCACGGGGGAACCCCGCGTGCCGCAAACGAACTGATGCACGCGAGAGGCCTATCGGGTGATCACCATCAGACTATGCCCCAAACCCAACGCGTTCAAGCGTGCGCCGCGGTGGAACATCTCAGCGGATTCCTTTGTCGCTCGTTCAACCATATCGGCGTAGTCCTTAATATAGCCCAGCATGCCTCCGTAGTGCATGACAATCGCTTGTCGGTTCATCTGGCTGCGCGCCCCCTTGCCGAATTGCGTGGCCACCACGAGTTTGTCGTCCTGGAGTCGCTCAACGAGCTCGGACTTGTAGCGCTGTAAGACGGCGCGGCGAGCCTGCAGCCGTTTGGTTTCATGGGCGAGGGAGATTGGCCAGGCTTTTTCGGCATAGGCGGTCCATTGTTTGTCGCAGACACTATCGCAGCCGACATCATCCCATACCCTCTTCGGCATCCCGGCAGGGATGGGCCTCTTCCCGACTGCCTGGTCTACGTTCAATTCCTCCTGCAGCGGGCCGGATCGCCCGAGGTGCCACTGACTTCCTTCAATTTGGAAGGTCCTGGACGCTTCCACCGCCGCCTCCACGGCGGGAGATTCTTCTGTTCCCGCCATCATGTCTTGCTGCCTCGCCTCCATTTGAGGCGCCATCATCTCGTTCATGAGGGCCATCTGTTCCTGCATGGGCATTGTTTTGATTTTCTTCTGCATCTCCTTCTGATAGGCAGGATCCTTCTGCATCCGTGTCATATCGATACCATGTACGACCCTGCCTTGCTGGGGCTCTCCAGACAACGCTTCGCCGGCTGACTGAAATATCGCCTCACTGGCCTGCTTGCTCGCCTCGATCTCGGCTCTCACGGCGATGAGCTTCGGTTGGATCAATGTCAGGGTCGGGTATTGAGACCCGGGCGTGGCGGCGCTTTCATACCAGGTGCCGGCCTCCTGTACCGTCGCCGGCAGGTCCGGCACATGCCTGAGCAGTTCCAGGAGCGATTGGGGATCGGCCGCCTGGGCTGGGCCCACGAGCAGCAGCGTAGCGGATAACCACATGACGACCATCAACATGACTGCCTCCTTCGTTGTGAGTCACATCGGGTTGTGAAAGATCCTTGTCTGGACCGGATTGAGCAGGAGCTGCCCGGACCTACTTTGGCCTTTCGATCCCGAGCTTCTTCATGCGGGCTTCGAGGGTGGTGGGCTTCAAGCCCAGAATGGCGGCGGCGCCCTTTTCGCCGCTCACGCGCCAACTGGTCGATTCGAGCACATCGACAATATGCTGTCGTTCGACCTCCTCCAAGGTCAAATCCATCGTGGCCGCTGCCTTCCCGCTGGAAGGCGTCAGCCAGTCGATCGCCTCGAGTTCGTCGCCTTCGCTCAGAATGACGGCCCGTTCGATGACATGTTCCAACTCCCGAATATTGCCCGGCCACTGGTAGCGCTGGAGCGCGGACATCATCCGCTCAGGGATCTTCTCGATCTTCCTGCCGAGGTTTGCGGCGAACCTGCGCACAAAATATTGCACCAACAGAGGGATGTCGCCCTCGCGTTCGCGGAGCGCCGGCATGTGAATCGGGAACACGTTTAATCGGTAGAACAGATCGGGCCGATACTGGCCGGTCTTCGAGAGTTGCTCGAGATTGCGATTGGTCGCCGCGATCACCCGCACGTTGACCTTGAACGTCTGCGTACCGCCGACTCGCTCGAATTCGCCTTCTTGTAGGACGCGCAGCAGCTTGGATTGTAAATCCAGCGGCAGTTCGCCGATCTCATCGAGGAAGATCGTACCTTTGTCGGCCACTTCGAAGCGGCCCATCTTTTTCGTGAGCGCACCGGTGAAGGCGCCCTTTTCATGACCGAACAATTCGCTTTCGATCAAGCCGGCGGGGATGGCGGCGCAGTTCACCTTGACGAGAGCCCGATCGTTTCGAGGGCTCAAATTGTGAATCGCGCGTGCAATCAACTCCTTGCCTGTGCCGGTTTCGCCGGTAATGAGCACGGTCGAATCGGTCGGCGCCACCCGTTCCACGCTCCTGAGCGCCTTCTTCAACGAAGTCGACCCGCCGATCAACTCTTCGAAATTATGCGCGCCCTTGATTTCCTCTTGTAGGTAGACGTTCTGGGCTTGCAGCCGGGCATTCTCCTGTTCCGCGAGTATCTGCTCGGTAATGTCGAGGAACATCGTGCGGGTATAGGTGCCGCTGGGGTCCGGTCGTGACCACCACTTCATCCACAGGGGCTTACCGTTGTCCTTGCGGCGGAGTTCGAGCACGACGCCGCTGGTGTCGATGCCCTTGCCGATCGAGTCGAAGGCCTCCTTCAGCCGGCGCTGCGCCTCCGGCGTATTGGGTACGAAGTCCCTGCCGTACAGCCCGTCTACCTGATCAGCCGTAATACCCAAGGATTTCATGCCGGTCCGATTGACGCGGAGCAGTTTCGAGTCCAGCCCTTCATACACGTAGGCAATCGGCGCCTCGTCGAAGAGGTCGCGCATGCGCTCTTCGTTGTCTTTCAGCTGCGCATCCATGCGTTCCCGTTCCAACTCGGCGCCGGCCCGTACACCGAAGATCTTGAAGACCGACAGCACACGGGGATCGTCGTACATCGGCTTGGTATCCATGACCGCCAAGTGGCCCATCACGTTGCCGGCGCGGTCGGACACCGGAATGGCGAGGTAACTCTCGACACCCAGCTTGGCCAGGTCCTCCCGATGCTCGGGGAACAAATCCTGCACCTTCTCCGCAAACAGACACACTTCTCCCGCTAACACGCGCTCGCAAGGAGTGTGGGGCAGGTCGTATTCGAAATTGTCGAGAAAGCCGTCGCCATGCCAAAACGCCAGCGTGCGCACACGCGTATGCGAACCACTGACAAACTTGGAGACAAAGGCGTATTTGGTCTGGAGCGCTTCCGCGAGACTTTTGACCAGCGAATTGAAAAAATCTGCGCCTGTCGTGGCGGCCGTTCCTTCATCGATCTTCCGCAACGTGAGATCGCTCTTGCGCAGCGCTCGTTCAAACCGTAACCGCTCGAACTCCGCAGCCGCTCGCATCGCAAAAATGCCAAGGATCGATGTCGTCCGCACGTGATCGAGCATCGGCTTGGAATCCATGATCGCCAAGTGCCCGATGACCCGGTCCGAGCCATCCACAACCGGCACCCCACAATAGCTCTCGACGCCGATGTCCTGGATGAGTTGAACGTGAGGATACAGCTCGCGCAGTTGGTCCGGATGGTGGACACATTTGCGTGTCAGCACAGTTTCGCAGGGGCCATGCGCCGGCACGTCGAACTGGGGAAGCGGCTGCCCTTTGCCCCATCCCGCTCTGGATCGGAAGCTGATGCCATCCTCTCTGAGCTCGGACACATAGGCATAATCCACGCCGAGCGCGGTGGCC
>Ga0073899_10002940_pt1 | contig 15230 bp, 12 predicted proteins | sample KloWWTmetaKNB5Ph_FD_88975 | JGI IMG/M metagenome (GOLD analysis project Ga0073899, IMG submission 88975) | Active sludge microbial communities from Klosterneuburg, Austria, studying microevolution and ecology of nitrifiers - Klosterneuburg... | ecosystem: Engineered > WWTP > Aerobic digester >...
CGTGTCGAGCGCGACCTCGCTGTCGAGAGCCACCTCGCTGTCGGGTGCTACCTCGCCCGTGTCGCCTGCGTCGCCGGTCTCGCCCACGTCAGCGGCGGTGTCGCCGAAGAGGTCGTTGAACTGCTCGCGGGTGAGCGGGTCGGCGGCCTCGAGGCAGCCCGACGAGAGAGCTCCGGAGGCGAGCGACAGACCGCACAGCAACACCAGCGAGCGCGAATCGATGCGAGCAGATCTCATCAGAAAGACGCTCCCCCGAGGACCATGCCACCACCGGAGATCGGGACGACGTGCACGTTGCCGTCGCCCGCCTGGGCATCGTCCAACAAGATCAGAGTGATGCCGGTCGCGACCGCGACGCCGCCCACGGCGAACAAGATCTGGCTTGCGAGCAGGCGGTCATCCAACGCACCGCGCACCTCGTTGTAGCGCTCGCGATAGCCGTCGAACCCGAGCTCGACCGCCGTCGCCGGATCGTTGAGCGCGTTGAGCTCGTCGAGCGTGCTGTCCGCCCAGAAGTAGAACCCGGTGCCGATGCCCGCCACCGCGATGCCGCTCACGAGCGTCACCCAGCCGGGCGTCGCGAGCCCATTGGGCGCACTCGGCCCTACGTCCCGCTTCAGCGCCACCGTCAGCGGGGTCTCGAGCGACGCGCGGACCAGCACCTGGAACGTCGCCGCGACATAGCCCGGATGGCTCACGACGATCTCGGCCGAGCCTGCCAGGACCGATGTCGGCCCCATCGGCAGCGCCCCGAGCTCGACGCCGTTCATCGTCACGCGCGCCCCGACCGGACCACCATCGATGCGCAGCGTGCCGCGCGCCGGCTCCTCGATCGGGCGCGCGGCAGCGAGCGCGAAGCGCACCTCGGTGCGGTTGCCGAGCGGATGCTTCACCCGCTCGGTGCGCGTGACGAACCCCTCCGCCACCGCCTCGACCGTGCTCTCGGTGGTCGTCAGCCAGACCTCGAACGGCGGCTCGACTGGCACTCCGTCGAGCGTGACGCGCGCCCCCGCGGGCACGACCTCGAGCGCGAGCCACGCGTGATCCTTGAACAGCAGCGCGCGCACCTTGCTGCGCAGCTCGGCCACCAGGCCGGCATACTTCTCGGGGGTCTGCAGCGCGTCCGCGCGCTCGAGCGTGGCCCAGGCGTCCTTGCCGTCGCCGCTCTCGTAGAGCGTATTTGCCAGGTTATACGCGTACTTCCAATTCGCATCGAGCTTCAGCGCGTCGCGCCACAGCTCGATCGCCTGGCGCAGTCGACCGGCCCGGTGCGCCGTGACCGCCGCCTCGTGCAGCCGCTCGGCGGGCTTCGTCTCGGCGGCGTGCGCGCCCCGATCCCCGACCCCGCTCACCCCGAGCATCAGCATCACCACCATGATCCGCACCGCCGCGCCGATCATGCGGCCTCGTGCGGGTGGGTGCCCGGCGCGTAGCCGAGCGGGCCGACGAGGGCCACCCGGAACACGAACGCGACCTTCTTCAGGTTGCGCGCTCCGCTGTGGAAGATCACCAGCGGCGCACCTTCGACGACCCGCTGCGCGCCGATGTGCGGGTCGTGCAGCCACTGCACCCGCTCGCCGTCGGCGCCGTGCCGCACGAGATCCAGATCTCCGTGCTGCATCACGTCGTAGCGCGCGCCGCTGCCGGTCGTGAACCACGCGAGCGCGGTCAGCGGGTAGCCCCCCTCGGGTGCCGCGTTGCGCTGCAGCTCGGCCGCCAGCTCCGCGGCCCGCTGCTGCAGGATCGGGCGCGAGCCGTCGGTGGCATTCTGCGACGCGTCGACCAGCACCCGGAAGCGCGTCGCGCCGAACCGCAGCGGGTCGCTGCCCTGCGGCTTGGGCTCGTCCTCGACCGGCCCGAACAACAGCATGCGCCCGGGCAGCGTGTCGTCGTCCTCGGGCAGCTCCGGCCCGGAGGCCACGATGAGCAGCTCGCTCGTGCGGATCGTCTCGAGCTCGACCGGGTTGCCGAGCTTCACCGGCTCCGCGAGCTTCACGGCGCCATCCGAACGGCGCGCCCCGGGCCGCGCGCTGGCGCGATAAACATAGCGCCGCGACCCGTCCGGCAAGGGCGGTTCGAGCTCCAGGAAGGAGCCGGTCGCGGTCATCGCGAGCACCGCGACGGGCGCACCCGGCTCGACCGCGCGCACGAGATCCATGCGCGCGTTCAGAACCCGCTCGCCAAACTGCAGCATGCACACCGTCAGCTCGCGGCTGCGCAGGTCCCAAACGACGCGCACGCCCTCGGCCGCGTCGGTCGCGTCCGGCGCGCCACTCAGCTCGTTCGGGTAGCGCCGCTCGAGGGCAAAGCGCTCGTCGTCATCGAGCAGCCCGTAGTAGGCGAGCCCGAGGTGCATCGCCATGCGTTCGTCGGGCGACGCGGCGGCGTAGCGCTCCTCGAGGTCCGCCATGTCGACCAGGCGCACCGGCAGTGGCTGACGCGTGGGTCGTGGGGGTTGGTGTTCGGGGCGGCTGCTCATCGCGCGTGCTCCTCGGTCCGGGTGTCCGGGACATCGTCACTGTCCGGGACACTGTCCGACTGTAGCACGGGTCTCAGCGAGAGTGCCGGCGTGGCGCCAGCGTCGTCGGGGCCGCCGATCGGGCGGAAGACGCGGTCGCAAGCCTCGTTCATGACCGCCGGGCCCGGCGCCCGGAACAGCTCGACACACGCGCCACAGCAGATCTGGGTGCCGGCCGGGAGCGCCGCGGACACGCTCAAGCGCGTGCCGCAAGCAGGGCAGACGATGAAGCGGCGCAGCATGGATGAGGCGGTGACCATCACAGCAACAGCCCTTCGCAAGAGCTGTGCCACGAACGCTCGGGTTGCGGTGACTCAGGACGTGACGCTTCCCCAACGCTGACGCGCCTCACCACGGCGGGGCTTGCCGCTCGTGGTGCGCGGCACGGTGCGCGGCGCCGTCGTCAGGACCTCGTGTACATTCAGATCGAGGCGATCGGCGATGTGCGCGCGCACGGCCTTCGAGAGCCCGGTCGGGTCGCTGTCCTTCGCGACCTCGATGACGACGAACACCCGCTCGGGTCCGCCGCTCGGGTCGACGACGCCAAACGCGATCACCCCGCCGGTCCGAATACCCGGGACCTCGAGGGCCACCGTCTCGATCTCCTCGGGGAAGAAGTGGCGTCCGCGCACGATGATGACGTCCTTCTCGCGACCACTGATATAGAGGTCGCCATCGGCCATGAAGCCGACGTCGCCGGTCCTCACCCAGGGGCCCGAGAACGCCGCCGTCGAGCGCTCGAGGTCGCGCCAGTAGCCGACCATCGCCGAGCGCCCGGTGACCTCGACCCGACCCGCGATGCGCTCACCGACCGGGGCGCCCTGAGCGTCGACGATGCGCACCTCGCCGTTGTCCAGGCTGCGTCCGCACGACGTCAGCTCGAGGCCGTCGGGGTCGACGTGCACCACCTCACCTGGTGAGGTTGCGGCCCGCACACGCACACTCTTGAGCCCGTTCGCGATGGTGACTACGCACGCATATTCCGCGAGGCCGTAGGCGACGACCCACGGGTCGGGCGCAAATCCGAGCGGCGCGAGCATGCCGCTCACGCGTCTGAGCACCTGCGCCGAGACCGGCTCGGCGCCGACGACGCAGCAGCGGATGTGCGACAGGGCGGGCAACGCGATGCCGCGATCGGCATCTTTCAGGAGCCGCCGAGCCGCCAGGTCGAACGCGAACGGCGGGCCCGATAGAAGCGTCGCCCCGTGCTGCGCAGACACCCGCAGCCATTGCCCGGGATCCATCGCGAACTGCTCGGTGGTCATCAGCACCTGCTCGGCCCCCTCCGACAAGAGGAACACGAGCGAGCCGATGAGGCCCATGTCATGCGCGAGCGGCACCCAATAGCAGCCGACATCGTTGGCCGTCGCATCGAGTCGGCGCGCGATCCCCTCGGCGTTGCCGAGCACCGCGTCCTGCGTCAGGACGACCCCCTTGGGATCCCCGAGCGAGCCCGACGTGAACTGGATGAGCCCTATCCCATGCGGTCGCGCGGCCATCGGCGGCGCGTCGAGCGCGGCCGCATCGAGGACCTCCAGATGGCGGGTCACGGGCGACGAGGCGAGCAGCGAGCGCAGCGACGCCGGCGCGATGATCGGCGCGTCATCCGCCAGGCGCGCGACCCGGGCGAGCCCTTCGAGGTAGCGTTGCAGATCCGCGAACGGCCGCGGCAGCGGCAGCACCGAGGGCACGAGGCCCGCGTGCAGCACTGCGAACAACGCCGTCACCGCGGCCGATCCGTTCGGCAGCGCGAGCAGCACCGGGCGCCCGACCGGGTAGCGCTCGGCAAGCGCTGAGCCCATGCGCTGAGCCGCCTGGCGAACCTCGGCATAGGTCAGGCGGGCGGGCTCGCCGATGAAGTGGAAGCCGCGCGGGGTGCGGGCGGCGGCATCGAGGGCGTCGAGGATCGATCGAACCATGATGTCGGCACAGATAGCACTGACGCGTACCTCGGAACAGCGCCGGCCGCGGCAGGGCTCGGCCGGCGGACCAGGATGAGCGAGTGATAAGGGTCTGCCGCTTGACGCCCTCATACGGCGGGCATCTGATTCGGGTCCGTCAACCCACACACCAGGGAGCCTCTAATGAAGTGCCATCCCGTCTTCGTCGCGCTCGGCGCGTTCGCTCTCATCGCCTGCGACAAAAGCCCGAAGCCCGCACCGGCGACCACACCACCCCCGGCGACGAGCGCCACGCCGGCCGCCGACGTCGCCACGCCCGAAGCGCCGCCGGACGCCAGCAAGGCCGAAGCTCCGGACGCCGGCAAGGTCGAGACAGCGGCCAAGCTCATCCCGACGACGACCAAATCCAAGGAGGCGCTCGCGGAGTTCGAGGCGGGCGAGGCCTTGCTCTACGACTTGCGCGGCGCCGAGGGGATGGCGCGCATGAAGAAGGCGCTCGAGCTCGACCCCGACTTCGTGCAGGCGCAGGCGACGATCGGCGGCATGACGCCGGGCGCGGCGGGGCTGGCACAGCTCGAGAAAGCGGCCGCAGCCGCAGCCGCAACCAACCTGCCCGAGGCCGAACGCTCGCGCATCGAGGCGATGCTGGCCGATCGGCGCGGCGAGGATGCCAAGGCGACCGAGCTCGAGAAGAAGGTGGTCGAGCTCGCCCCGGACGATTGGCGCGGCTACGTCGACCTCGGCATGCGCGCGCGACGCGCCAATGATCTGGCGGGCGAGATCGCGGCCAACACCAAGGCGGCCGAGCTCAACCCCACGGTCGGTTCGATCCACAACTCGCTCGGCTACGCCCACCTGCTTGCGGGCAACAAGGACACGGCGATCGAAGAGTTCAAGAAGTACACCGCGCTCTCACCGACCGAGCCGAACCCCTATGACTCGCTGGCCGAGGCGTTGCTCGCCGCGGGCAAGCTCGCCGAGTCCGAGGCGTCGTTCCAGAAAGCGCTCGAGGTATCGCCGAGCTTCTCCATGGCGTGGGGCGGCGTGGCCGCGTGCCGCGCGCTGGGCGGCGACTGGAAGGGCGCCCAGGAGGCGTCCGCCAAAGCGCTCGAGGGCGCGATGCTCGACTCCGATCGCGCCGACGCGCAGACCGAGAGGGCGTGGCTCATGGCGGCTGCCGGCGATGTTGCGGGCGCGGTCGCGGCGTTCGGCGCGCTCGAAGATGAGACGATGAAGAACGGCGATGTCGCGGCTGCGACCTTCGCCGGCGTCCAGAAGACGTTCCTGCTGCTGCACGAAAAGAAGCTCGCTGAGGCGGACGGCGCCCTCGCCGCCACGCTCGCTCGGCTCGCCACGAGCACCGATACGAGCGCGCAGATGGCGGCCGCCAGACGCTGGTCGGTCGGGGCGCGGGCGATGCTCGCGGCGCGCCAGGGCAAGGCTGATGACGCGAAGAAGTACCTGGCCGAGCTCGAGGAGCTGACCAAGGCCGTGCCGGGGCGGGCGATGGCCCTGTCGTTCGCGCACGCCATTCGCGGCGCAGTGTTGCTCGAGAGCGATGCCAAGGCGGCCGTGCCCGAGCTCGCGGCGTGCTTGCCAGCCGATGCGGTGTGCAAGTGGTTCGAGGTGCGCGCGCGGGAAGAGACGGGCGACAAGGACGGGGCGGCGGCGGCGAAGCAGAAGATCGTCGACACGCCGCAGCGCTCGATGGGCTACGTGTACGTTCGCGCCCGCCTTGGCACGATCCCCACGGCGGTGAAGTAGCGGCTATACGTCTAGAAAAGCGGCGCGGTCACGCAGCGAAACAGGCCATACGCCCTACCGAGGGCGGTCGCATCGAGGCTCATGACATCTAGCTCGCGCGCCTCGAAGAACGCGACCCAGCTTGCGACGTAGTCGGCCGCGATGCTGCGATAGCTCTCGGGGAAGCCGATCGGATCGAAGGTCGGCAGCCACACCCGCCCGCGCTCCCCGGCGATGTTGGCCAGGAGCGCGTTGGTCGGCGAGAAGACGACCGCGTTGTAGCCAGCCTCCTCGTCCGCGTCGGCCTCCAGGTAGACCGGCGGCAACATCGGCAGACGATGCACCGTGAGGCCGCGCTCCGACAGGTTCGCCGCGATGTCGTCGAGGTAGTCGCGCACCGTGCGACCGAGCTCGATCTCGTGCCCATAGGTGATGATCGCGAGCATGTCCTCCCGGATCTCGGGCACCATCACCTCGTCCGCGGCGAGCGCCATGACGACCAGATCGATGTGGTCGGTCTTCTCGCCCGGCATCGCCGGCAACACCACGATGCGCTCGAGCGGCGTGCGCGTGGCACCCGCCAAGAGCTCGAGCACCGCCTCGGACGTGCGCGGCTTCCAGCCGGCCGTGCGCAGGTGCGGCGCATCGCTGCCCTCGGACGCCGCCGTGTTGAGACGCAGCAGGCGATCGGACACGATCACCCAGCGCCCCGTCGCCACCAGGTTGCCGTTGTCATGCAGCAGCGGCAGCGCCTCCGTCTTCCGCCACTCACCGCCGGTCGCCCCGGGCGTCGCATACCACTGATGCGCGGTCGACGGCGGCGTCACCGGGATCCAGCCCGAGCCCGTGTAGCCGCTGCGCGTCGGATTCACCGACAGGTACGACACGACCACCTTGCCCTCGGGCGTGCCGACGACGATCGGCGCATAGTCGCGGGTCCACACGACCGACGTGTCGCGCGAGTAGCCGCCACTTGGCCCCGTATAGCCTGTGCCCGACTCGATGAGCCGCGCCCCGAACGCGTCGCGCAGGGCACGCCGGAAGTCCGGAGCGAGCTCGTCGAGCAGGTTGTGCACCTGCACGCCACGCACGACCGCGAAGTCCGGCAGCACCCCGACGAAGGTCGCCACGTCGGCCGGATCGAAGCCGCTGTCACCCTTGCCCGGCGTGACCTCGCCCGCGACCTCCGCCCCGCTGTCGGAGCGCTGCGCCGCGCCCTCGTCACATGCGAGCGCCGCCATCGCCGCGATCACCCCGACCACCGTGAACCTGTTCGCCAACATCATCGTGCGCCTCACCGCTCACCCTCGTCACGTTCGACGTGCGCCGTCAACGGCAGCGCGCAGCGCCTCAGATTCCGTTCAGGTCGGCGGTCGCGTCGCTCACAACGGCGATTCGCAGATCAGCGTGCAGCGTCCGGTCGCGGCGTCACAGGCCCCCTCGGCGCAGCGGTCGCTTGGCGTCGCGTCGGTCGCCGCGTCACAGGCCCCTCCGAGGGGGACCTCCGGCACCTCGCGCCGCACGCACACGCTCGCGCCGGCGTCACAGCGCATGTCGCCTGGACACGCGGTGACCGTCGCGAGCGGATCACAGGCGCTACCGACGTCGCCCCACGGACCACAGACGCCGGTTGCCAACACCGGCGCATCGACCGACGCACCATCGACCCGCAGGCCGACGCACGGATGACGATCGGTGCACACGAACGCCGCCGCGCACGCTTCGCCATCGGCGTGCAATCTCCGGCACTGAGCGAGCGACGCGTCGCAATACAACCCCGGCTCGCAGGGTCCGCTGCCGAGGCCAGCGAGGCCGCCGAGGCCAGCGAGGCCGCCGAGCGCGTTCAGCTCACACGCCTCGCCGTCCTTGCCGAGCGGCACGCAGGTGTCCGCGACGCAGCGCAGACCCGCTTCGCAGCGGCTCATGCCGAGTATCGCGCTGCAAGCCTGCCCGGGTCCCGGCGGCCCCTCGCAAACACCCGCGTCGTTGCAGACGAGGCCGAACACGCAGTCGGACACGTTGCCGCCCGCGCCGCACGCCTCTCCCTCGGCGCTGCGCGGGGTGCAAACGAGCGTCATCGGATCGCAGAACGCGTCGTTGCCACAGCCGGGCACGACGAGGGCACCACACGCGGCGCCGAGCGCTACCGGCCCGACGCAGGTGCCCGCGCACCCGGGGTCGCCCGACCAGAGGCTGCCATCGGCGGTCGCGACCGCGCACAGCCCGGCCACGCATTCGTGGTCGTCGAGGCAGCTGCGGCCCGCGGCCACACGCCCGCGGTACATGCCGAAACAACTGCTGATATCGGTCGCGCCGCAGTCTCCGACGGTCAGCGCCTCGAGGCAGGCGGCCTCGCGTTGCGGGTCGATCGCCAGGCGCCCGGCGGCGATCGCCGCGCTGGTCGAATACCCTGACGACTCGCGCCCGAGCGCCAGCCCGTCGAGGAAGGGCAGCCTGCCGTAGCTCTCGGCGCGCGCGCAGGCGGCAGTTTCGGACGCGCCGATGTAGCCGCAGCGGGCCTGGAAATCGCACACGGCGGCCCGCTCGATGCCGCGCCGTCCGCCATTCTCAACATCGAGGCAGGCGCCGGTCAGGGCCACGGCGACCGCCAGCAGGGGCCATGTAGAGCTCGCGTCGTGCATGCGGGACCTCGCTTGGATTCGACCCCCGGAAGGTGACCCCGTCAACGCGACACCGGCACCAGCAGCGACGCGATCGGGTCATGGAATTCGCTGCGAACGGTCATCCAGTCGTCCAGCAAGACGCCCCCGGTGTCACTCGAGTCCGCGTTCCAGGACCACACGGTGAAGTCCAGGTCGTGCTCGGTCAGGTAGTCGATGAACTCTATAAACCAGATCCGATCGACTTCGGTCGCGAGCCGCGAGCCGAACTCCCCCACCAGCACAGGTGCCATGTCCTCCTGGAAGATGTAGCCGAAGAGCACATCCCAGATCAGCCTCAGATTCGCCGGGTAGTCTTCCGACTCGAACCACGGCTGGGGCGACACCGATTGCGGATAGTCATGGATCGAGTAGACGAGCTGGTCGGGAACCCCGAGGCGCACCGGAAAGTCACGCACGCCGAGCAGGTTCTCCCCGTACCATGACCAGTTGTACTCGAGCCGCGGGTCCTCGCCCATGACGATGCCCTCGACGACGACGAGCAGCTCGGGGTTGGCGGCGAGGATGGCGTTGCCGGCCCGCTCCGCGGCGAGCCGGAAGTCGGTCTCGAGCACGTCGTCTCCCCAGGTCGCGTCCTCGCGCGGCTCGTTCTGCACATCGAAGCCGATGACCGCGGTCTGTCCCAGGTAGCGCTGCGCGAGGAACTCGAAGTCCCTGATCCAGCGCTCTTCCGGGTAGTCCTCGACCCACCAGATGCCTTCGCTGCCACAACGTGCAGGCCCGGCGTCGAAGCTCGCCGCGTACGTCGCGTGTCGGTCGAGCAGCACCATCAGGCCCCGCCTGCCAGCCTCCTCGACGACGCGGTCCATGATCTCGAGACCGGTCAGGCCGACGAGGTCCGGGTTGTGTACGAAGTCGATGGTTCCGTCAGGTGGGAAGATGTCCGGGTCGAGCAGCTGGGTCGAGAACGGCAACCGGATCGAGTTGTAGCCGAGGCGCACCATCTGATCGAGCATCGACTCCAGCGAGCGAGCCCAGAGCCCGTGGGGCGCGAACGACCGCGTCTCGAGGCCGAACCAGTTCACCCCCGTGAACTTCACGCGCTGTCCGAGGTGATCGACGATGTTCCGACCCTTGGTGTGAAGGTACCCCGGCGTGCGCTGCGATGGCGGCACCGGGTCGCCGAGCGACCCACTCGCTGGTACGTGGGGGAATCTCTTGCCGCACGCGTCCGAGTTGTGGGCAACCTGCGCGACAGGTTCGCAGCCCAGACCGGAGATGGTCAGGAGCCTCGCGAGCGTTGCGGTTACGGCCTTCACGTCTCATGGTTGACCCACCCGGTTGCCGAGTGTCAAGCATCAACAACGACGCAATTAGTATGGCGAAATTGATGCCGAGACCGCCCCGATGATTGACGATGGCCGCCCCAGCGCCCTGAGGACCACGCCCCGCGTCGAGCGCTGGGAGCCGCGATGACCGGCGCTTCCCGCATCGCTCTGTGCGTTTGTCTCGCGGCGTCTCTGCCACAGACGTGCGTGCTCGCCGCGTCCGCTGCCGAGGTCCCGACCGAGCCCGACCTCGAGCTGCGGCGCCTCGACCAGGTGTTCCAGGATCGATCCAGCGACACGCTCGGCGAGGTCGGCGCCAGCTCGGATGTCGAGCTGATTTACGACCTCGCAAACGTCGGAGCCCTGCCGTTGCATCTTCGGGGTGACGATCCGATCCACCTGGTCGACGGCATCAACGTGCGCGGCCTCGTCACGGTCGAACCTGCGCGCACCGTCGCTGCCATGCACCTGGAGACGGCCGTCGTCAGCCTCAGGCCCCTGGCCCCGGGCCCGTTCGAGATAACGCTCGCGATCTCGAGCGACGACCCCGACGAGGCCGAGTTTCGCCTGCGCGTCGTCGGCACCGCCGTTGCGGCGCCCAAGGTCACCATGCGCCTGGACGACGCGCTGGTCCTCACGGGGATCCCGAACGACATCGGGTCCATGACGGTCGCTGGGACGACCACGATGGTCGGCCGAATAACGAACGATGGCGTGGGACTGCTGGTCATCGCAGGCATCGGGTCGATGGACCTCCTCAACTGCGAGGTCGCGATCGATTTGCCCTTCCCCGAACTGGACCCAGGCGCAACAGAGGCGTTCCGACTGCATGTACGTCCGCTGGCGACCGGCCAGTTCAGCTTCGCCCTGCTCGTCGGGAGCAACGACTTCGATCCTGAACACCACTTCACGTTCGTCGGGCACGCTCGACGCGGCGGGATCGATGGCCTGCAGGTCACACGCATCGACGGCTTCCCGATCTCGCCCAGCGCGCGTGACGATCTCGGGCGCCTGGCCCTCGATCGAACCGCCGCGTTCCGGTGGCGAATCAGCAACGGCGGCTACACCGCGATCGGGCTCGCGCCGACGATCGGCACGCCGGAGGACGCCTCGGTCGCGGTCGACTGGAGCCTGGGCAAGGCCGTGCTCGATCCTGGCCAGGCAACGGACCTCGCGATGGCGCTGCAACCGACCTCCATCGGCGCCTTCGAGGTCAGCATCGCCGTCGCCGTGCGCGCTCTCGGCGGGGGCACACCGTTCCAATGGACGTCCGCGGGCGAGGTCGTGCCAGACGCGGCACCGTGGCTGCGCTGGTGGCGCCACCGGGTGGGCCTCCTGGTCGATGTCGATGACATCGGCGGGGTGACGCCGGGCGATGAACGGGTGCTCGTCTACGAGCTGGAGAACGCGGGAGCCAGCGACCTCTCGCTGTCGGAGGGGGTGCGCATCAGCGACGTCGTCAATTGTGATGCCCGCATCGCGTCGCAGCCCGAGCTGGTGATCGGCAGCCACGACGTCACCTCGTCCGTGATCGTGGTCGTGACGCCGCGCGCGCCCGGCCCGCTGAGCGGCACCCTGGTCGCGCGCACCAGGCGGGACGATGGCGCCATCGTGGACCACAGCCTCGTGATCCGCTCCGCGGGACAGGTCTCCTCGATGAGCGTGCGCATCGAAGGCCGGGTCATCGGCAACGGCGGTACCTTCAACGTCCGCTTCAGTCCGCCCGATGTTCCGCTGCTGCTCCCGGTCGAGCTGCGCAACGACGGCAACCTGCCCCTGTCGCTCTCGTCGCCGCCACGCCTCACCGGGTCAGCGGCCTGTCTGAGCGTGGACCCAGCCCCAGCGGTGGTCATCGCGGCCGGCGAGTCCATGACGTTGCTCGTGCGATTGCGGCCTTCTGCCGGCCAGTACACCTGCCGTCTCGAGATCAGCAGCAGCGCCGTCGAGGACCCGGAGTTCGCGCTCACGCTGCAGGGCGAAGGCGGCGCGGTCGTCACTGACGGGTGCGGCGCCGCAGGCCGTGGGCAGCCCTTCGGGCCTTCGGCCGGAGGCCTTGGGCACACCGCCATCGTGCTGATCCTGGTCCTCGCGTGGCAATGGAGCCGCGGACGAAAGAAAGTGCAGCACCGCCTGTCAGGTCGCGCGTGAGCTGACTCTTCACGTTTGCAGGGTCGCAGTGACCCGCAGCGAACGGCACGAGGAGGACGCGATGAAGCTCTTGAAGAAGGCGATGGCGGCGGTGGCGATGATGGGTCTCCTGGGGATCAGCGCGGGCGCGGCCAACGCGATCGTGCTGCGCAACGAAGACACCGACAACCACACGGTGTCGATCACCTCGCCGTCGATGTCCAAGCAGTACGAGTTCCGGGCGCGCACGCTGTCGTTCATCGTGTGTGTCGGCGTCTGCGAGTTCACCCTCGACGGGGTCAACACGGTCAAGGCGCACGGGGACGACATCGTCGCCATCCAGGACGGCAAGCTCGTGACGATCCCCGCAGGCAGCGAGACGCCGTAACGGCGGGATGACAGGCTTGCCCACCGGAGGACTCCGTGGTCCCCTGCGCCATGCCAACCGGCGCTCCAGACGAGCGGGTCGTCGCCCTGGGTCCGCCCCGCCACGCATGTCACGCCTGCGGTTCGTGCTGCACCGGCTGGCGCGTGAAGGTCGCCGGGCACGAGCACGAGCGCATCGGGCGGCACGCCGCGGCCCTCGACGTGGCCGACCCGATCGTCGACGGCACCCTGCGCACGGTCGCCGGGGCCTGCGTGTTTCTCGGCGCGGACCGCCTCTGCCGCATCCACGCCGCCTTCGGGGGCGCCGAGAAGCCGGCCGTCTGTCAGGTGTTCCCGCGCCTCGCGATAGAAGCCGGCGACGCCGTCCGGATCGGCGTCGACCCCGGCTGCTCGAGCACCTGGAGGTCCTTCGTCGATGGCCCCGAGCTCGACTTCCCGCCCGTCCGCTCGCCGCGCTCCGAGCCGCTGCCGCCCGAGCTCGTCGCGACCGAGCGTGAGCTCATCCGCCTCTGCCGCCTGCCGGGCATGACGCTGGCACAGCTCACCGGCCTCGTCGCGAACCAGCCCGGCCACGCGCCGAAGCTGCCACCCGGCCTGACGCGGCGCTTCCTCGCGGCGATGAAGGGCCATGGGCAGCCCTTCGGGCCTTCTGCCGGGCAGCCCTTCGGGCCTTCTGCCGGAGGCCTCGACTTCTTCCTCACCCATGAGGACGCCGGGCCTCTGCTCCGGGCCGACCTCGAGAAGGCCGCCAACTTCCTCCGCAACGTCGACGCCACGCGCCCACCCAAGCTCGTGTTCGGCCGCGAGGCGTCGGCGCTGGTGCTCGAGACCTTGCAGCGCACGCTCTTCTTGCGCCTTGGCGATGCGCAACTGCCGCCGCTGGGCAAGTTCGTGCTTCAGCTCGCAGGCGCCATCGTGTGTGCCTATGTCTACCATCGCAGCGACACCTTCGGGCGTGCGCTCGCAGCCTGGTCGCGGCTCTCGCGCCTGCCCGACTTCTGGGTGCCGTTCATCCCCGACGCGGACGCGGCCCGCGCCCTGATGACCGGCGTGCCGGCCTGAGCCAAGGAACCCATGAGATCTTCCGTGCTGCTGACGATCGCGATCCTCGGCTGCAAGTCACCGGCCGAGACCGGCCCCGCGCGCCCGGTCACCCCCGACGAATTCCTCGCGGGCCCGACCCCGACGTTCGTCGTCGGCACGCTGGGCGACGACGCGGTCGACGTGCGCGTGCGCGGCCAGGCCGAGCTCGTGCGCGTGCTAGGCTTTCCCGGTTCGGCGATCGTCACCGATGTCGAGGCGACCGGCGACTGGCCCGCGCGCCCGATCGTCTATGGAAGCCCGCACAACAATGCGCTCATGCGCGACCTGGCACCCGGCCTGCCGTTCGTGCTCGACGCCGAACATCTGGCGATCGGCGGTCTCGACCTCAAAGGCGGCGACCTCCAGCTCATCACCGTGTTGCCCGCGCGCGCCGCTGCGCCGTCCCACCCCGAGCTGCTCCTGTACGCCGGCACGGGCCCAATCGGCGTGTCCGAGATCAACGGCGTCCCGCACGGCAAGGACGCGATCCTGGTGGCCGACGTGTTCGGCCCGCTCCACACCGGGCGCTGGGTGCGCAACCCGGACGGCACGCTGAAGGCCGAGCTCGGCCCGGCCACACGACGCATCGCGTGGCGTGACGTCACCCGAACGAGCGCCGGCGGCACGGCCACCTATCGCTTCCCCGCCCAGCTCGCGCCAGCCGCGGACGAGTCGGCGCTGATCGACGCGGCCCAGCGCGGCCTCGACCTCGCGGTCGCCAAGCTCGAGCTGAAGTCGCCCCTGCCGCTGACGATCTATGTGCATCCCGACGTGCGCTCGAAGCAGGCGCTGACCGGCAACGCCGGCGACGGGCACGCGGTCCCGGGCGCGCGCGCGCTGCACATCGTCGCGCGCTCGCCGGTGTCGGTGCTGACGGCGTTGGTCGCGCACGAGTCGACGCACCTGCTCGCGTACGACGCCTTCGGCCCGACCGGTACGTCGCTCATCGGGGAAGGTCTCGCGGTGTGGGTGAGCGGGCAATATGGCGGCGGCCGCCTCGACGACTGGGAGCTGAGCCTCGGCCAGCACCCGCCCGTGCGCGAGCTCCTGGGGCCGCTCTTCAGGAAGACCAACGAGCGCATCGCCTACCCGACGGCCGGTCTCTTCGTGAAGACGGCCGTCGAGCTGGTCGGCCGCGAGGCGGTCACGACGCACCTGCTCGGCGCTACGGCGGCGACCTGGGATTCCGCGTGCAAAGCCGCCGGCACCACCGCCGAGCTGCTCGAGCAGGCGCTCGCGCGGAGGCTCACGCGGCCCTGATCGTGCCACTCCCCCTGCGCGTTCGACCTCGGGCGCGCGCCCGTCAGAAGTCGGTCAGAAGTCTGGCGCCGACACAAAGGCCAGCCGCTCGCCGGTCACCGGGTGCGTGAACGCGAGCTCGGTGGCGTGCAGGCACAAGGCGGGCAGCGGCGCTCCCGGTGCGGGCGTGGGCCCATGAGCGCCATCGTTGCCATAGATGCGATCGCCGACGATCGGCAGGCCGAGGCCGCGCGGGTCGGCGGCGTGCAGGCGCAGCTGATGC
>Ga0073899_10002941_pt1 | contig 15230 bp, 29 predicted proteins | sample KloWWTmetaKNB5Ph_FD_88975 | JGI IMG/M metagenome (GOLD analysis project Ga0073899, IMG submission 88975) | Active sludge microbial communities from Klosterneuburg, Austria, studying microevolution and ecology of nitrifiers - Klosterneuburg... | ecosystem: Engineered > WWTP > Aerobic digester >...
CCAGCGCGAGATGCCGCAGTACGGCGGCGAGTACACCGTCTCAAGATTTAAGACGCAGAAGTGCGGCGAGCCAGGCATGATGCTCCGCGAGTTCGACCAGAACTACTGCTTCGACAAGCGTGACTTTCGCCCCCTCGTCGACGAGAGCGTGCGCCGCTCCGTCAGCTTCGTCACCCCAACCCCTGTGGACGCCTGATGGCCTTTGAGTACGCGCACCCAAGCGTCCACGCGACCATCGCCCTCCGCCCCGGCCAGTGCCGAGCCTGCCTCGACGAGGCCCCCTGGAGGTGCGCGGAGCTCGCGCTGCCGGGCCTGAGCTGGTGTGCCACGCACAAGGAGGCATACTGCCGCCCTCCAGAGCCCCGAAAGCGCACAACCCCGGAGCGCCGAAGATGGCGATGAGGCTTTGCCCCACCTGCGGCTCAGCCACAACCCCGGACAGCGTCCAGGCGGAGCTGCCTCCTGGACTGGTGGAGCTGCTCAACGAGCTCCGCAGGGCCGGGAGGGCGGGCATCACGACGCGCAGACTGGCAGACCGGCTCTGGGCTGCCGACCCGAATGGCGGCCCCGACGACGCTGAGAAGGCTGTCCGCGCCCGCGTCGCTCGGCTCAATCCCATACTCGCGCGGCACAACCTGCGCGTCGTCACGACCCCCGCAACAGGACCCAACGCGGTCCGCAGACTGGAGAGCTACGATGGGAAGGAAACGACTGGGCATCGACCCGGAGCTCGAGCGGATGTGTGACGAGGCAGGCGTCATCTGGGAACTGGCGCACAAGAAGAAGAAGAAGCATGTCGCCCTTGTCGTCGACGGGCGGCAGGTGCTCGTGCTGCCGGTCGGCCACGCGGCCACCAGCAATCCCGGACGGGCGCGGGACAACGCCCGCTGCTGCCTGAAGCGCCACCTCCGAAGCCTGGTGCCACAGTGAGCAGCGTCCCCCGTCCTCTTCTCGGAAGAGCCGCTACCATCCCGGAGCCGCGCGTGCACCATACCGGCTGGGAGAAGTGCAACCTCCTCGAGGAAGACTTCGACGACATGCCTGGCGGCGAGCTCACCTATCGCCGCTGGCGCGAGAAGATCAACGTCAAGCTGGAGCGCGAGCAGTGAGGGAGAAGGACGGTGGGCTCCGCCGCCTCCTCCGCGAGAACCTCCCCGCCGTCCACTGGTGCACCGTCGAGAGCGGTGCGATAGCCCCCGGCACCCCCGACGTCAATGGCTGCCGGCACGGCTCCGAGTTCTGGATTGAGTGCAAGCAGACCGACGGCTGGGCGGTTACGCTGCGCCCGGAGCAGGTCGGGTGGCTCATGCGGCGCGCGCGGGCCGGGGGGCGGGTGTTCGTCCTGGTCCGGAGGGCCTCGAGCGAGCTCTGGCTCATGCCCGGCGCGCGGGCGGACACTCTCAAGGCCGAGGGCCTGCGGGGCTCCGTCGCGCCCCTGGGCGTCTGGAGAGGTGGCCCAGCGAGGTGGTCTTGGGGAGAACTGGAAGGATTGTTGACGTCATGAGACAAAGGCAGAAGTACATTCGTGTTCGCAACCATCCGATTTTAGGGGATACTCGCATCGAGGAACATCGTCTTGTAGCAACTGAGAAGATTGGCCGGAAGTTGTTACCAAACGAAGTGGTCCACCACAAGGATCACAATCGGAAGAACAATGACCCGTCTAATCTTGTTGTCATGACTAAGAAGGAGCATGATGCGCTCCATGCGGGCGAGCGGCGCGGGGTTCCCAACATACATGCTGCGGGCATCAAGTTGACCGAGGAACACAAGCAGAAGATTTCGGCTGCGCAGATGGGTAACAAGTCCATGCTTGGTATGAAGCACAAGCCAGAGACTATCGAGAAGATCAAAGCATCTGCTGCCTTGAGAAGGCGGGACCCTGCCACAGGTAGGCTTCTGTGACAGGGGCCGAGGTCGAGGCTCAGTTGTCGAAGAAGTAGCAGATGCGGACGTCCTCGGGCTTGCCGAGGCGCAGCAGGCGCGGGATCTCGTAGGTCCAGAAGTTCCCTGCCGCCTTCGAGTACTGCACCTCCCAGTTGACCTGGAAGTGCGGGCGCGGGCAGCCGAGCTCGGTAGCGATCGCCTCCACGAGAGCTTTCTGCGCTGGCTTGTAGGCTCCCTCGTCGATCGAGAAGTCGGTGCCGGGCAGGTGATACAGCTGGTACCAGTCCTGCTTCTGCTGCCGCTTCAGCACGGCCTCTACCCGCAGCAGAGCCTCCTGTGCGTCAAACACCCGGATGCCGGGACCACTGATGCCTCCGGACCAGCCCTCTGGCCGCCCGTTGATCTTCCAGCGTGCCAGCCCGCGCAGGTCGACGATGCCGCTCTTCGTGGACTTCTGCGTCCAGTCGTAGGCGAGCAGCTCCGCGAGAGTGGCCCAGCTCGGCGTGTGGTCCTTGCCCAGCGCCAGGTACTCGGGGCACGCGTCCTCCGGCACGCCGCGAGGCGGGTGGATTGGGACGAAGCCTGCACCCGTCACGCAGCCCGCGAAGTCACGACCGTTGCGCACGTCCGCCAGCATGGCAAAGAGGTCGTAGTTGCGGTCGTGGAACGGCATGTCGTCGTAGGCTACTCGCAGCCCCTCCTCGGGGTAGTTCGGGTCGTTAGTCCACTTGTCGCACGTAACCCAGACGCCGTCGACCCGGCGCTCGGTGTAGAGGTGTATGTCGGTTCCCATTGTTCTCTTCCTGACTAGAGGGGTGGGCGCGCTTGACGGCGCGCGCCCGTTGCCGTCGGCTCAGCTCGTTGGAGCGACGTAGGGCTCGAACCAGCAGCTGTCGGTCCAGTAGGTAGAGGTGCAGCCGTTGCGGTCGTAGCAGGCGACCAGCATGTTGATCGGCGTGCCGTACTCCGAGCTGCCCGGGCTTCCCTTGCTGAAGTCGTGCACCCGCTCCTGCGTCCGCAGCACGAGGTGCGGCTGGCCGTGCCCGATGATGTTGCAGGAGGCTACCGGCGTCACCCAGTCTCCAGCACGGAAGGCGCACTCGCGCGCGTAGCGCTCCGCGAGCGCGGCGAGCTCCATCTTCTGCGCCTCCGGCAGTGGGAGGGGCTCGGGCGTGCGCGCGGCGAGACCTGCGAACATCTCGTGCAGCGTAGTCATTCTGTGTTCTTCGCTCATCTTCTCTTCCTGACCTAGTCCGCTCCTGCCGGGGCGGCGGACGTTGCCCCCAGTCCTGCCGCAGCGACCCAATCGGTCACGGCAGCAGTCATCTTCTCGTGGGCCTCCTCCTGCGAGGAGGCCCGCCCGTACCATGCCGTGCCCTCGGGACGCAGCAGGGTAGTGTTCCAGATCCAGTCGTGGGCGCTGCGCTGGGCATAGCCGACGCGGCAGAGGCCGAGGTAGGCAGCCTCCAGGCTGCCCTGCCGGTTGGAGCGCCAGGTGAGAACTATACCACAGGCTACCACCCGACGCCCCCCACCAGCAGCAGCAGCCACGCCGCGAGCCCGGCCCACGGGCCCAGGAGCCCGAGCATGATGATCGTCAGCTCCTCCCGCCAGCTCATGACTTCCTCCTCTTGCGCTTCGCAGCGAGCACTGGTGCCCGGCGCAGCAGGCTTACGTTCTCGTAGCTCGCAGCTGCCTGCCCCGCCCGCACACGCTTGTTGTAGCGCTCGCACCAGGACTTGGCCGCGCGCTCGCTGAAGAGCGCGAACTTGATCTGTGTGTCGTCGTAGAACTGCGTGTAGATCACGAAGACTTCCATGCCTGCCTCCTCACCTCTGCGATGCGCATCGTATGCTCATGACCCTCGCGGTCGACGACCTCGACGGTGCCCCGTCGCCGGTCGACCCAGACGACGGTGCCGGCGATCCTGATCTTTCTTCTCCGCCCAGGACGAAGAAGGAAGAACGTGACGGCGTCACAGACCTGCACGCCGGGGTCCTCTGGTATGGCCTCGGAGCGGCTCATGGCATCACCACGATGAGACCGACGATGACCGCGAAGAGGAAGAACACGATCGCGAGGCCGGCAATGAAGCCGCCAGCGTCGCTGTCGAGGAACTCACGGAAGGTCATGACTTCTCCTCCTCAAGACCATCCAATCCGTGCATGGTCAGCCGGTCCAGGATCGCAAGACTTCGCGTTACCTGGTCGCGCGCCGCCTCAACCTTCTCGCGGTGCTCACGGCGGATGTAGTTGGCCATGGCGAGCCGGGCTGCCTCGAGGGTGTCGTGCTGGCCGAAGCCGCCGCCCCCTGCCCAGCAGCTGAAGCGCTTGCGCTCACCGGCCTTGTACTTGTCCGGGAAGAAGTGCTTGCCCGGAGCCTCCTGGTCCTCGATGCCGTACCTGCGGCCCTCGACGACGAACGTCTGGACGTAGTCAACCATCTCGCGCTCTCCTGACAGAGTTTGCATGGCTCAGGGTGAGGGAGCCGGGGCGCGAGGCCCCGGCGTTCTCCGCCCTTACTTGACGGAGATGTGACCCTTGTTGGCGTCCCAGCGCAGGTGCACCAGGGCCTCGGCGCGGGAGCCGATCTTCGCGGTGTACTGCTTGACGGTCATGCCGTCCTTGTACAGCTCGAAGCGAGCCGCCGCTGCGCCCCGGCGCGGGTTCTCCTTGGCCAGGATCTTGATCACGGCGTCCTCCGGGAAGCCGCGCACGGCCCCCTCGGCCTTCGGGGTCTTGGTCTTCGGTGCGGCCGACTTGCGCGCCGCCTTCTTTGCTGCAGCCATCTCGCTCTCCTCTTCTGGCTGGTGGGGGCGGGCCTCCTCCATGGCGGCCTGCTGGATCGCCAGGGTGTCCTGGCGAAGCTGCTCGGGGACGATGTCCGCGCCATCCTTGGCGGAGGCGTCCCGGATCTCGAGGCGGAGGCGCTCGCAGCGCTGCCGCCCGGTCTCACTGTCGGCGAAGCGCTTGACAGGCTTCGCAGGCAGCCCGTAGAGGGCGGCCATGGCGGCGAGGTTGTTGAATGTGGTCACGAGCTGCGAGCCGGTCATGGCACCGAAGTCGAGGTCGAGGCTGATCTTTGCTGGGTCGCTCATCTTGTTTTGTCTCTCCTGACAGAGTTCTCGGGGTAGCGGGATCACTCTGGCGCGACCCCGAGAAGAAGGCAAGTGATTTCTTACCGCCCCGCGAACTATTCTTGCGGGTGCCGGTCCATCGTGTAGCCGTAGGTGACCCAGAGGCCGGTCCAGTCGTCTCGGACCGGCGTTCTGAACTCACTGACCGCGACCCCGTCCGCCTCCATTATGGCGACCTGACGGCGCTCCAGGATCTCGCGGCTGATCGCCTCGATCCTCCAGGCGTCGTGGGGCGGGTTGCCCCCCGGCTCACCTGGCACCGGAATACACTGCGTGCGGCACTCGGCATCGTGTGGTAGGTGGTTCATTGGACTGCTCTCCTGACAGAGGTTACGTTCCAAGCGCGGACCGGGGGTCAAAGGTTCCGCCCGGGCCGTGGGCTAGTCTGCCCCTACCGGGGCACCGGGGCAAGCCCCAATTTGGCTTAGTCGTCGCCCTCGTAGTCCAGCGGAACCATCTCCTCGCCCCACGGGTCGCGGGGCATGCCGTGTTCCTCGGCCATCTTGGGGCTGACCATCACCTTGTACTCCTCGTCGGTGATGCTCTTGACCCGGACCCACCCGTTGGTGGACTTCTTGGCCTTGGCCGCCTTCTTGCTCATCGCAGCATGAGGGTACGGCCCGAGCTCCTTGGCCATTCGGGTGAGCACCTTGTGCAGGTCCGAGCCCTCCTCGGCGTAGGTCGCGGTCATCTTGCCGGCCAGGCCGACGCTGAGCGCCCACTTGCGGAACTTGGGTCCGTGCTTCGCGTCGACGCCCAGCGCAGCGTGGCCGAGCTCGTGCAGCAGGATGTCGAGCACCCGGACCGGCTCCGCCTGCGTCGGGCAGATGAAGAGGTTGGTGGTGCCGTCGCTGCTTACCTCAGGCGACCAGCACTGGCCGATCGCCTTGTTGGTGCCGCGCGGGAAGCCGCAGGAGCAGGCGACCTTCTTCGGCAGGGCATACTCGCCCTTGAAGAACTCGGTCTGCAGCAGGGCCGTCGCGGCGACGAGCCAGCCCTCGCGGGTGGGGTGCTTGATGGTCATGAGACCAGTCCTCTGATCTTCGCCAGCACAACCATGCTGCGGATAATCACTTCGGTTTCATCACCCAGCGCAGTGCCGCCGCGAGTGTCGGCCCAGTGCTTCTGAGCTTGCGGCACGGTAAGCAGGCGACAACCGGCCTTCACCATCGGCTCCTTGTCGCCAGTCAGCATTTGCAGGAAGAAGGCGTAACCATCGGAGCGCGTTGCACCCTGTACGATCCACTGACCGCTGAGGTCCGCACCGCCGAGGTACGCACCGCTGAGGTTCGCACCGCTGAGGTTCGCACCGCCGAGGTCCGCACCGCCGAGGTACGCACCGCTGAGGTACGCACCGCTGAGGTTCGCACCGCCGAGGTCCGCACCGCTGAGGTCCGCACCGCTGAGGTACGCACCGCTGAGGTTCGCACCGCTGAGGTTCGCACCGCCGAGGTACGCACCGCTGAGGTACGCACCGCTGAGGTTCGCACCGCCGAGGTCCGCACCGCTGAGGTTCGCACCGCTGAGGTACGCACCGCTGAGGTTCGCACCGCCGAGGTCCGCACGGCTGAGGTCCGCACGGCTTTTAATTGCCCATCGAGCCGCCAAACCCATCTTGATCGAGGTCGGTGCATCTTCGGCGCATTCAATTTCAGCCGTGAAAGCAACTTCACTTGAGAAACGCTTCAGCACATTGAACTTCATCATCTTTTCTCTCCTGACAGAGGGCCGGGGCGTCCCGACCGTAAGAAGAGCATACGACGGTTCTGGGGCGGCGGCAAGAACTTTCTTGCGCCTCCGAGAACTTTCCTGCAACCCTTTGTTCTTACACGAGTTCCATCGCCTCGGCCCAGGTCGCGGCGTAGGTCGTCTCGCCCCGCGCGTCCTTCTTCTTGCTGGCCGCGCCCCAGGTCGGGCCGAACTCGGCGTCTACGGCCATGGGCACCTCCAGCCGGACCACGTCGCGCATGATCTCCTGCGCCCTGAGCGCCGTCCTCTCGTCGCTGAAGGAGGCACTCAGCTCGTCGTGCATCTGGAGCAGCGGCAGGATCTTCTCGCGCCACCACGCGCGCATCGCCAGCTTGGTCTGCCGGGCGGCGGAGCCCTGGATCAGGGCGTTCATCGCCTTGTGGGTGAACGCGCGCTTGAGCCGGGTGCCGGGCCACACCTTCCGGGCCTCGTCCAGTGCACGCGGGTAGCCGGTGGCCCCGTCCCGCCACGCTGGCTCCCAGCGGTCGAAGTGCATTCGTGCCCCGTCCAGCATGCGGATCCAGCCGCGCTGGCCGGCAAGGTTCTTGCACTCGGCGTCGAGCAGCTTGGGGAACGGCAGCAGCTTGTCGTACTGGTCCATCGTCTCCTGCGCCACGTCGAGGTCCATGCCGGTCATGCCCGCGAACTTTGGGATGCCCGCGCCGTAGACCTTCGCGAAGTTCACGTCCTTCGCCGTGCGTCGAGGCAGGTTGGTCATGTCGGCAACCATCTGGTGGAAGTCCGTGTTCGCGTCCGAGGCATACATCTCCTTCGCCTCCGCCGCGCCGCGCAGCCCGAGGCGGCACGCGAAGTGGACGATGAGCCGGTACTCCTGCTGGGAGTAGTCCAGCGCACCCCACACCTCGCCCTCCTCCGGCAGGAACAGGCCGCGTATGATCGCCTTGAGCTCCGGCTGCTTGTCGCCGGGCATCTGCTGCAGCGCCGGGTCGGAGTAGCTGAAGCGGTGGGTCTTGGTGCCGCCCTCGTCGGACTTGAACTGGTTGATGCTCGCGTGGAGCCGCCCCCGGTGCGCATAGTCCAGGATGAACCCCCGGACGAACTTCTCTCCGGCCTCCTCGAGCTGGTCCGCGCGCGCCACGAGCCGGGGGAGCCAGTGCTCGTGCTTGCGCATCCAGCCTGCGGTGAAGCTGCCGACGTGCGTCTTCGGCGTGCGCGGGTAGCTGATCTTCGCGGCGTCGTGCCAGGCCTCGAGGTTCTTGACCTTGCGTATGTCCTCCATCTGAACTCTCCTGCCAAGTTTGGCAGAGAGTTCAGACAAGACCACGTCGCGCTCCCTCTTCAGAGCGTCGAGCGCCTCCTCGGCGGCCAGCGTGTCGACCCGTATGCCGCGCAGCCGCATCTCCTGGATCATCGGGATGAGATCCATCTCGAGCTGGTATGCATCCTCCAGCCCCTGCTCTGCGAGCATGGGTCGGAGGATCTCAGACAGGAGCAGCGTCTGCTCAGCGTCGCCCGCGCCGTAGGGGCCGACGAACCGGGCGGGAAGCCGCCAGAGGTTCTCCTTGACCTTCGAGCCGTGGTAGCCGTAGGCTGCCGCCGCCTCGCGCAGCAGGGTCTCGTCCTTGCCCTCCAGGCCGTACTCACGGCAGAGCCGGTCCAGCTTGTAGCTCAGCTTGTTCTCGTCGATCATGACCGCCATGGCCGTCGTGTCGTCGAGACAGTCCGGCGGACGGATGCCGTGCTCCGCCCGCGCCCAGCCGAGGTCGTAGGGTGCGTTGTGAAAGACGAAGCGAACACCGGCCCGGTAGTGGTCTTCCTCCCAGCGGGCGACCTGCTCGGGGTCCAGGCAGGCCGTCTCCGGGTGGCGGAGCGGTAGGTAGAGGCTCCGGAGCTCGCCTCCGGCCCTCCAGGCGACGCCTATGCCTGCCGTGTACCCCGCGCGGACAGCCCAGCCGGGGCCGCGCCCGGCGGCCAGGCCGTCGTCCTTCGTCTCGCGGTCGAGGGCCACCACGCCCACCTTGCGCAGGTCCGGCAGCTCGGTCGGCGGGCTCCAGCCGCTCTCCGGCAGGAACAGGGGGAGCTGGCTCACCCGTCGGCACCCACGTCATCAGCGACGACGCCGGGCCCCTCCTGGAGCTCCCAGCGGCAGCTGGATGGGTTGTGAGCGTAGTGCACTCGCATCTCCGGATCGATCCGGTGGTCGTACTCAAACTGAGAGACGGAGCGGGGGAGCACGACGGCGTGGTGCCCGCCGTCCTCCGGCGTGCCAATCCTGCCCAGGTTGGTAAGTCTTACCCTCGCCTCTGCCGCAGCTCTGGGGGTTGGTGGTGTGTACTTCTCGTCCTGTGGACGCAAAACCTCGTCGTCGTAGACCGGGTTTACCGGATACTCCAGCTCTGTCATCTGGCGCAGCATCTCTGTCGCGACGTGATGTTGGCCCGTGCACATGATCACGTGCAGCACCGGCAGGTCGCGCGCGTTGAGTCGAGCGTCGGCGGCCCAATTGACGAACTCGTCAGAGGGAACCAGTCGAGAGGTATCAAATCTTGCCTCCCCCACCCTTCGTGCATGAGTGTAGCGCTCAAGATAGCTGGCCGCCTTCTCGAGGTCCTCGCGCCCATTCTTCCGGCGATGGCGAGCAACATACTTGGTCGCGCAGCCGAGCAGGTAGGGGAGGTCGTGCTTGGAGCACAGGTCCCAGTGCTGCAGCCCGGTGCTCGCGTAGTGGTCGCCGCCGACCTGCTCAATCTTCGGGGTGGTGGATACGTCGGTGCTTGCGGTCATGCTCGATCCTTCTCTGCATGTATGATACGGTGCGGCTGCGGATGTCGTCGCTCGGGCGGGCGTTGCACATCTCCGCCGCCTTGGCGTGGCAGCGGTCCCGGATGAGGACGCAGTTAGCGTTTCCCAGTGCGACCTCGTCGAGGGCGTACTCCCACATCTCGATGAACTCGGACATCTTGAAGATGGCATGCGCCTCCTCGGTGAGCGGCATGTGCGCCACGACGCCCCACCGGGTCATCGCCAGACGCCCCGCGTCCTCCAGCCGGTCCATCTCCCTCTTGAGTGCCGGGTTCTCGGCCTTGGTCGGGTAGGGCGCGTCCCCGGAGACCCGCTCTCCGACGTCGTGGAACATGACCTCGACGAGCACCTCGCGGGGGCAGTCGGGCCAGATCGCGAGCAGGATGCGGAGCACGTTCCAGGTGTGCTCCGCGACGGACTGCTCGCGGATGCGCTCCCAGGTGTGGAACCGTGTTACGCGGCCAGCGCTGCGTGGGTCCAGGGTAAGAGGGTGCATGCGGCTCATGAGTGGGCTCCCCTCCTCCGCTCCAGCCACTCCGCACAGGCGCGCTGCCAGTCCGGAGCCTCGATGAGTGCGGTGATCAGCTTGACCTCGTTGGCCGGCATCTTCCGCCGCCAGCCCCAGTAGGCCAGCACGACGCGCGTCGCCGTGTGCGCGAACCACGGGTTCTCGAACTGCTGGCCAGGATTAGTGAGCGCCTCGCCCGGTGGACAGGCCCAGAGCTCCTCGTGCCACTCGAAGAACCGCCGCAGATCCTCATCGATGGTTCCTGGCGCGGTGAACATCGGCATGGGCTCGACGATCGGGTGGTCAGTCGAGGCCGTGTTGAGGTTCTCGAACAGGCGATAGGGCGAGGAGGCCGCATACTCCGCGATCGAGCCGTCCGGCTTCACACGTCTCCAGATGTCCGCGTAAACGTGGAAGTTGTTGCTGACCTGCGTGTAGGTGCCGACGCCGACGCCGATCCGCGCCGCGAGGTACTCCAGCAGAACGCTGAAGTGCACCGCGTTGGCCCCATAGCCACCGAAGACCATGTCGTTGCTGCGGCAGCAGACGGTCATGTCAAGTACGCGGTGATCGTAGTCAGTTACATTACCGTTTCCCCTGTCCAGCATGCCACGACCACCACGTACTCGAAAGTACGCATGCGTGTTGCACGGGCGGTCGCGCCACGTGCCCTCGAGGTCGTTGCAGGTATCCTCCTCCGCCTGCCACATCTGGAGCACGGCCTGGCGGTCGAGCGGATTGGTGCGCAGCTTGTGCACGATGACCTCGAGCTGGTCCACGCCCATCGCGGACCGCCAGCGGTAGCCGTAGGCTCCGTGTATCTCGCCGTGGGGCTCTGCAAACCGCTCGCCGAAGTCACGGACGTAGTGGTTGAGGGTCGCGGCGTCCGCGCGCCCCGCCAGCATCCACAGCGCCTCGATGAGGTGGAAGAACGGGTTGGCGTCGCGGCGCGGGGCGAGCAGCACCCGCTCGCACGGGTTGGTATAGACGGTGGCCACCGGCTCGGGGCACACCAGCACGCGCCCAGCGCGGCTGTCCTGCAGCTCGGCGTCGTAGCGCAGCACCTCCGGCAGGTCGCACCACGCCTGCGCCACGTTCCTGACCCGCACCACTCTCATGACTGACCTCCCCTGCTTCTGATTGTCTCTACGATGTGGCGCACGATCAGCACGCCAAGCTGCTGCTCACGGTTGACGTCGAAACGCGGATCGCCGTACAGGTACTCCTGCAGCGCCTCGCCAAGATCCTTCTTCCTGCTGTGCACGTTCAGCACGCGCCGCAGCCAGTCGTCGTCGACCTCGATCATCATGACCTGCGACCCCGCTCGTACTCCTCCTCGAGGAGCAGCCCGGCCAGCTTGCGGTGCTTCGGATCGTTGTACCAGCGGCACCGCCCGCTGGGGTGCGGCAGCTGCCGAAACGTCACCCCCCGGTCGACGAGTGGCTTGACGAGAACCGGGGGGAGCCTCAGAGCGTCGCGCACGGCAGCACCCAGGACGATGACGGTGCGACCCTCGAGCTGCGGCACCAGCTTCTCGGCGGCGGCGCGGGCCTCGCGCGGCTTCCACTCCAGGCTGCGGAGCAGGTTGCGCCGGTCGAAGCCCTCGATGTAGGCGTGCTGGCTCGCGCCGCAGCGCTCCTCCAGCATCCTCCAAAGCCGCCAGCCCGCGCAGTTCGGCGGATGCGGGTAGAGCGCGTAGCGAGCCTGAGCGGAGAGCGGGTTGTTCATGCCGAGCAGAACAGTCTTCAAGGGTAGGTCTCCAGGAACTTCTTGGTGCACAGCTCGGCCGCAGCAAACATCTCGCGCAGCTTGACCGGGTCAGAGGTATAGTTTGGGTCAGGCACGCGACGAAGGCTACCGTAGGTTGCCAGCAGCCTGCAGCGGCTGCTGAACAGCTTCTCGCCGACGAGCTCCCGCAGGCGCTTCTCGTTGCCGCCGTCCATGTACAGCGTGATCTGTGACTGCTCGACCAGGTCACGCGTCGCCACGACGCTGCGGTGGGCGTCCAGGCTGAAGCCGCGCTCCGCCGCCGCCTCCCGCGCCTTGCGAGACGCCCTGCGCCCCGGCGTGGTCTTGAGGCCCGCGACCCTGACCTCCCAGTCCGGGCGCAGCTGGCGGAGCAGCCCTGCGACGAAGGGACTTCGATTAATCGCCCCGTGACATAGAACCAGGACCTTCATTTCTGTTGTACCTCTTGTTGTAAGCTGCCCACTGTTCTGGCGTATAATTCGTGTTCCGGAAGTCATCCCATCGTTTCTTTTGGGCCTTGCTTGTTTGCCTCGCATGGTGTTCCTTGAACCCTGGTTTCAACCACATCTTCCTGGACATCTCTGCTTGTTTGGTTCTTTGTTCTGGGTTTGACCACTTCTTTGCTACCCGTGCAGCTTGTACGACGGGGTCCGTCCAGCGAACTTCTTCCAGAGTATTGTAACCGTTCCAATAAGAATTCTTCTTGTTGAGCCAATATTGTTCCCACTTCGATAGGTTCTTGGTTCCTTTGCATGACCGGAGGACAATAAACTCGAACGCATGCTCTCCATGCTTGTTGAACGACATCTGCAGTTTTGGCGCATGGTGCCTGTTCTGCTTGAGCATTCGCAGGTGGTCCTGCCAGCGGTAGTATCGACGGGTAGTTGAACCAACATACCACTTGTCCGTAACCTTGTTACGGATACCATATACACAAGTGGCATGTTCCTTCCTCAAGTGACCTTCTCCTTGAGGCTGAGGATTACGTAGTCCTTCGGCAGCACCGAGCTGCTGAAGGCGCAGGGATACTGACTGGAGGTGATGAAGCTGATCTCCACGAGGTACTCCTCACCAGTGTAGCAGCCCGCGAACGGATCGTAGCGCTCCAGGACCAGCAGGTCACCGACCTGGTAGTCGCGGTCGTTGAGCCGCAGGTCGTGTCGCTTGTCGCCGCGCTTGATCGCGTCGAAGAAGTGCGACCAGGACTTCACGTGGTGCGTCGTCATCGCTTGTTCTCCCTGAGCCATCGCTCTATGTTGCCCGGAATGTCGGCCGCTCGCTGGGTCGCGCGGCTCGTCATCTGGTACCCGGTCTCCAGCCAGTGGTCGTAGTCCTCGAAGCGCGGCAGCACTCTTGCGTCCCCGACGTAGGCTGCATAGTCCATCGGATTGGTGTCGCTCATCGCCATCACGAGGAACTCGCTGCACCAGGTCACTGCCGCGCGCAGCTCCTCCGGGTTGATCGTGCCTGGGAAGTGCCGGAACTCAATCGTGTCCGTCTCCCAGAGCTGGCGGAGATTGAAGCAGAGCCGGGGGTGTATGGCCGGGTGCAGCCTGCCGGTCTGGTGGTCCATGTACTCAAGGTCAAGGAACTCCTCGGGTGAGCGGGCCGTGAGCTGCAGCTTGAGGCGCTCGGCGCTCAGCAGCTTCTGGTGACTAACCCTCCGCCGCGCCCAGCGCTTGCGCGCGCCCGCGTACTCTGCCTTGTCTGGCCACGATGATGGAGAGACTGGCTCGGGTATCGGCTCGATGAGCGGCAGTATCTCGGGCAGCCACCTGTGCGCGTAGGACTGCAGCTTCTTGAGCAGCGGCAGGTTCTCACGCAGCCCCGGCACGCGCACGTGGACGTGCAGGTTGGAGCGGTAGTTGACCTTCGTCTGTGGCCACTTCCGCATGATGTCCATGAGCTGGGCAGCCTGCCCCTCTGGCGTCGACGTCGGCGCGGTCTGTATCTCCCCGCCGAGGGCGTACAGCTTGCCGGTCGGGTCCACCGCGACGCCGTCGCTGTTGACCATCGTGACGTCGCGCACGTCGATGCCCATGCCCCTGACGGGCAGCGGCTCGTGACGCGGCCAGTCGCTGAGCTCGAGTTCGGCCCCAAAAGTCCAGCCCTTGGTCATTCTGTCAGTCTCCCGCCATGCCGCAGTAGCCCGCCCCGCTGTAGCGGTCGTTGCCGGTATAGCCCCAGCGCCACATGATGCAGCGCGAGCCTCGGCAGCTCTCGTGCACATAGATCGGCGCGCGCCCGTCCTGCACGACGTCAGTCTCGTTGACAACATACCGGAACAGCGGGCAGTCGATCTTGCTCGCCTGTTCCTCCGTCAGATAGCGCTGGGTGGTCGGCCTCACTTCAGCAGCTCCAGTGCACGAGCAAGCGCGGCCTCGCGGTCGAGATACTCGATCGTGGTCATGCCGCGCGCCTGCAGGTTCTGCGCGCCCTTGAGCGAGCCGTGGTACTTGCTGGTCGTGTTCTCCGGGTTGACGGGACCGGGATCTGGCTTGCCGAGGCTGAGAGCCTTCTCGCGGCGACGCTTGTTTACGCTCTCGAGGCAGACCTCCAGCGGCGTCGTCAGCATGATGACGTGCAGCTTCTTCTCGCACCGCTCCCAGAGCTCGAGGAGCCGCCCGGTGCCCCAGCTCGAGGCCATCAGGCCCTCGAACACGACCGGCCCGTGCATCGCCTTGTGGTGCACGAGGTCGCAGATGTCGTCTGCCGCACCCTTCCAGCTCATGCTGTCGGTGCCGCCGCAGTCCGTCGCGTACTTGCCGACGAAGAACACCGGCCCGACCTGGTGACCCAGGATGCGCTCCTTGCCACCGATCGTGCCGCGCTCCTGCACATTGTCATGCTTCTCCTCGAGGAAAAGCATGATCCTGCGCGCCACGGTGGACTTGCCCGAGCCGCTCGTGCCCCGGATGTTGACGATCGTATGCATTAATTTGCCCTTTCTTCTGTTCCGAATATTCTGCGGCGACGCGCCTCATATTGAGCGTTCGCCCGTTGTCGTTGTTCCTAGCGCAGCTCCGGCGTCCACCGCTCCTTGCACGCCTTTCGCATCTTGGCGACGGCTTCGGGTTTCTGTTTGCGCCCCTTGAGGGCTCGCGAGACAGCAGCACCGCGCCGCTTCTTACCTTTCTCAGTCAAGATATGGGCACCGAGATTACCAACAGCATGCTGCATCTTAGCTCTTTCGGAACGACCCTTAAGCACTTCCGCCGTCCCCTCCGGATACCCAGCAATCTTCGAGAGGTTCAAAAGTGTACCCTCCGGGGCTGCGTCGAGGTATACCTGTTCACGACTTAACAACTCACTATGTTCAACTTGCTCCAGCATAAGAAACTGCGCTTCACCGTGCTTGCGCCAAGTTCGCTGTAAAAGAGAGTTGTAGTGACAGTCGCGTTCAAGCAGGTGCCTGTGGTGATACCAACGCTTCGTGCA
>Ga0073899_10002942_pt1 | contig 15228 bp, 13 predicted proteins | sample KloWWTmetaKNB5Ph_FD_88975 | JGI IMG/M metagenome (GOLD analysis project Ga0073899, IMG submission 88975) | Active sludge microbial communities from Klosterneuburg, Austria, studying microevolution and ecology of nitrifiers - Klosterneuburg... | ecosystem: Engineered > WWTP > Aerobic digester >...
CATCCGCGAGGCGTCCATCGACGGCGGCGGGGAGACCGTTGCGGGCTCGCTCCGCACCGTCCACCTCACCGACGGGAGCACCATCAAGGAGCGCGTCCTCGCCCTCGACCGCCCCACCCTCCACCGCTACGACATGGCGGAGATGAACGCCCTCCAGCGCTTCCTCTGCACCAACATGGTGTCCGAGTGGCGCTTCAGCGACGCGGGGGGCGCCACCCGCGTCGTCTGGCGCTACGCCATCCACCCGAAGGACGCCGCCCGCGTCCCGGCCGCGTGGCTCGTCGGGAGGCTCTTCCGCCGCGCCATGCAGCGGTGCCTCGACCACATCGCCGCCGCCCTCCGATAGCCCGTGGCCCTTCTTTCGTTGAAACGCCCCCGCCCGCGGCTGTACGGTCGCCGCCCGCCGTGATCGAACGGGTCGCGCAACACCAGAGCCGCTTCCGTACGCCGGGCCTCGGCCCCGACTCGCGTGGCGTCGCGCTCGGGCCGTCGGGCGTCGTCCTGGTGCCCAGCATGGAGCGCCTCGTGGCCTTCCTCCGGGCCGCGGGCGAGGAGGGGGCGCTCGACGAGCTCCTCGACTCGCTGCGCATCCTGCAGGTGCTCTCGGCCCTCCGCACCCGCGAGCTCGTCGTCGAGGTGCAGGCCGGCTCCTCCCACCGGATGGACCGCCTCGCCGCCATCGCCCGCCTCGTCGGGGCCATGGTGTTCACCGGCAGCGGGCGCCATTTCGTAAAATACCGGGACGCCCAGGCGCCCTTCGGCTACGACATCGCGCAGCTCCTCGACGACCCGCAAGACCTCGCCCTCTACCACGACCGCTTCTCGCAGCCCTACCGCCACGACAAGGACATCGCCCTCCGCGACCTCCTCCTCCGCCTCGCCCCGGTGGCCGTGCCGCGCACGCGCGCCGAGGCCCCGCGGACGCTCTACGCGCTCGTGCGGACGGGCCTCGGCGACGCCGTGGTGGGCTACCTCGCGCGCTGGGCCGTCCCCGCCCGCGTCGCCGTCGTCGAGTGGCAGCGGGGCGGCACCAGCGACGTCGTCGAGCGCGCGTGGCTCCTCCAGCTCGCCCAGCCCGCGCCGCGCTTCACGAAGCTCCTGCGCTCGCTGCCGGGCGTGCGGCTCTTCGTGCCCGACGGCGAGCGCGCGGTGGTGGAGTTCGGCCACCGCCACCCCATCCCCCTCTCCGCGTGCGCGGCCCTCTTCGGCGCCGAGGAGCTGGTGATGTTCCGCGCGGGCGGCGACGGCGCCATCACGCTCCCGTCGCGGCCCCCCTTCGTCGACGTGCAGACCGTCACCAGCCTCGTCGCCAACGCGCCGGCCACGGTCGAGAACGTCAAGACCTTCGGCGCCTCGGGGAGCTTCTCGCTCCCGCTCAAGCTCGTCCCGAGCGGCTCGCCGCCGAAGCGCGTCGCCGCCGCGGTGATCCCCCTCGGCGACCAGGACACCCTCGGGCGCATGCTCTCGGTGCTCCCGCCCGCGATGCTCAACCGCATCCACGTCGCCTTCACCGAGACCTCCATCTACCTCTACGGCCCCGACGCGGCCTCCGTCATCGCCCTGGGGGTGCTCTATGAAGACCTCGGCGACAACGTCTTCGCGCCCCTCGGCTGGTCGCTCTCGCCGCCCATCCCCTCCGACGTGCTGCGCCAGCTCTCCCGCGCGCCCGGCGACGCGCGGCTCTTCGTCACGGGCGCGAAGGTCCCCCTCACGGCCATCCCCACGAGCGCGTTCGTCCCCGCGACGCGCGTGCTCCTGGCCGACCTGCCCGTGCTCGAAGACGCCCTCATCGCGCCGCCGCTCGACGCCGACACCGCGCTCCCCGACGTGTGGCCGACGCCCCCGGGGCTCCTGGCGGGGCTCATGTCCCCGGGGGCGCGCGGCGACGTACCCCCGCCGAGGGCCCCGCTCCAGCTCGACACCGCCACCTCCACCGGCACGGGGAGCGACCCGAGCGGTGGCTGACTACGGCTCGTTCCACCAGTTTCTCACGCGCTTCGTGACGCCGCTGGTCGCGGGCGGGCGCGTGGAGGTCGACGGGCTCATCGGGCCGGGCGTGCTCGCGGGCTGGATCCGCCCCGTCGACCTCGACGCCACCGCCGTCGCGTGGGTGCACGACGCCGCCCGCCTGCGCCTCGCCAAGGTGGGCCCCATCGGCCACGCCGACCACCTCCCGCCCGACATCCTCGCGCTCGCCGCCGTGTGGCACAACCTCGTCGCGATGACCCACCCCGACGTGCGCGGGAAGATGTCGCTCCGGCGCAAGGTGAGGCAGTGGTGCGCGGCCTTCCTGGAGTGGGCCGGCGTCCCCTTCTCGCGCGCGGACGTCTCGCTCCGCCACGGCATCCTCGGGCGCCTCGCGCAGCTCGGGCGCGTCGACACGCACGTCACCTTCTGGGCGGGCTACGCGGACTTCCTCGGCGTGGCCCCGCCCGCGTCGCTCGTCGCCCTCCCGCGCATCCGCCGCGTCTCCGAGGAGAAGACGCGCGTGGGCTTCATCGAGCTCCTCCTCGGCCTCGACGCGCCCGACCTCGACGACGACTCCGCCGACCTCGTGGGCGTCGCCCGCGCGGCCCTCGCGCTCTCGCCCCTCACCGACCTCTCCCTCGCCGACCGCCCCAAGCCCTTCACCTTCGCGTGGACCTCCCCCGCGCTCAACGCCCTCGGCGACGAAGCCCTCCGCGGCGCCGCCGCCCGCATCCTCCTGGGCCGCGGCGCCGCGGCGCTCCGGGCCGTCGAGCAGGCCACGCTGGCGGCGGTTCGCGCGGAGTGCCTCCCGGCCGCGGCGCAGCTCCTCCTGCGCTTCCACCTGGAGCTGGCGGTGTTCGAGGGGATGTCCGCGGCGCGCGCCGCGGAGGCCCCGCGGGGGGGGCAGCCCTCGTCGGGCGCGTCGCCGCTGCCGTCGCAGCCCGTCGCGTGGGACGCCTACACGCGCCTCGGGTCCGAGCGCGTCGCGGCCCTCGTGGGGCTCCCCGCCGAGCTCGTCGCGCGCGCGCTCCCCATCGACCCGAACCGAGCAACCCCGAAAGAACCGCCCTCGGCGCCGCTCCTCGCGCGCGCCGGGGCATTGGAGACACGCACGTGACGACGCCGCCCCTCATCCAGCGGCTCCGGGCGATGGCCCAGGCGCTGGAGAAGCAGTTTCTCGGCAAGCAGGAGACCGTGCGGCTGATGATGCTCTCGGTGCTGGCCGGCGAGCACATCGCCCTCATCGGCCCGCCCGGCACCGCGAAGAGCGCCCTCGTGCGCACCTTCGCGCGCTACATCGACAGCCACTACTTCGAGTACCTCCTCACGCGCTTCACCGAGCCCAACGAGCTCTTCGGGCCCGTCGACATCCCCGCCTTCCGCCAGGGCACCTACCGCCGCCGCACCGAGGGCATGATGCCCGAGGCCGAGGTGGTGTTCCTCGACGAGATCTTCAAGTCGAACAGCGCCATCCTCAACACGCTCCTCACCATCGTGAACGAGCGGAAGTTCTACCAGGACGGCGCGGCGGAGCCGGTGGCGCTGCGGATGCTCTTCGCGGCGACCAACGACATCCCCGAGCAGTCCGAGCTCGACGCGCTCGCCGACCGCTTCGTGCTCAAGGTGGAGACCCGGCCCGTGAAGGACACGCACTTCACCGAGCTCATCGACGCCGGCATCATGAACGAGGTGTACCGCGCCACCGAGCAGCGCCCGTGGGCCCGCGGCACCGCGAGCTTCGACGACTTCCTGAAGATGAAGCGCTTCATGGACCTCACCTTCGGCGCGGGCGGCCACGGGAGCGCCGACCGGGAGCAGTGGTTCCCGACGCCGGTGTTCGCGGAGTTTCGGCGCATCGTGCGGTCGCTGGAGACCGAGGACAAGGTGCTCGTCAGCGACCGCAAGCTGGTGAAGCTGTACAAGGTGATCCGGACGCGGGCGTTCCTGTTTCACGGGGGCGCCGTGCAGACGCCCGACCTCGCGCTGCTGGCGTACGCGGGCAACCGCCGCCACGAGCTCCCCGCGGTGGCCGAGAAGGTGCGCGCGCTGCTCGGGATGGGCGAGGGGTAGCGCGAGCAGGCGCTCACCGGGAGCGCGAAGGCGCCCATGCGGCACGTCCCACCGGGGATCTCGACGAGGCCACATGCTGCGACCTCCGTCGCGCAGCTTCACTGGCCGCAGCGGCCCGCCACGCATGACTGCCCCTCGGGGCAGGCGTTGCCGCAAGCCCCGCAGTGGGTCGGGTTCACGCTCGTGCGGACACAGCGAGCCCCGCACAGCGTCGCGCCGGGCGCGCAGGCGGCGTCCGCAGCGGGAGCGTCGCCGGCAGGAGTGTCCGCGACGGAGGCGTCCGCAGCGCCGCGCGCGTCGGCGCGGCCTGCGCGTCCGTCGGAGGGCGCGTCGGCGGGCGCCACGTCGTCGGGCGCGTCCCCGTCGACCCCGTCGTACGCGCCCTCCGCGAAGCCGACGCATCCCGTGACAGCGACCAGCGCGATCAGCCCGAGCTCGTAGAAATTCTTCATGGCACCATCGCCTCCCTAAAACGTTGCGCCGCACGCGAGCCCGACCGTCCCCGGCCCGGGACCGCACGAGATCGCCACGGAGTGCCGCTCCCGTCGGCGCGGCGCGGTGATGAAAAGCAAGCCCGATGCCACCGCGAGCGAGGCTCCTGTCGCGAGCGCGCCGATCGCCACGGACTCCATCGCGCCGCCCTCGTCGTGCAGCGCCTGGCAGTCGCGCAGCGCCGATCGCGGGCTCTCCGTCACCGCGCCGGCGCTCTGCCGACAGTGCGAGTTGAAGTCGTCGACGCGCAGCCCGCGGACGATCCACGCGGCGGCGCCCGCGGCGAGCGCGACGCCGGCCCCGACCGCGGCGACCGTCCCCAGCGTCCGCAGCGTCGAGCCTACCGCGGGCGGCGCCGAGAGAGCGCGCGCCGCCGCCGGGGCCGGCGCCACCGGAGCGGCCAGACCCGCGGGGGCGGCGGGCGCGGATCGCACCGGCGCGACCCGCTCCATCGCCCGCTCGATGTCGCGATGGCGCTGGATGTTCTGGAGCTGGGCCTCCGCGCGGGTGCGGTTGGCCACGATCCACGGGTCGTCGCGGCGGGACAGTGCCTCGGCCACGTCGCGCTCGGCCTCGATCCAGCGCCCGAGCGCGGCCTCGGCCAGCCCGACGCGCAGCCGCGCGGAGGCGCCATGGCAGAGCGCGTCGGACCGTTGAAACAGGCCCAGGGCCTCGGCGTCGCGCGCCTCGACGCGGAGGGCGTTGCCGCGCGCCTCCAGCGCGTCGGCCTCCCGCTGCGACGGGCAGCGCGACTGCGCGTCGGCCGCGCTGGAGAGGGTCAACAGCGCGCCGGTCACCGCGGCGGCGACGCGCCAGGGCGTAGGGGATCGGTTCATCACAGCACCTCGATTCCGTTCGAAGGGGTCACGACGGCCGACGCGGCGCGGGGTACGACCCTCCGGCGCGCGGGGGGCGGACGCCTCACCGGCGCGGGCGTCACCGCGGGCGGCGTCTCCATCGGGGCGAAGGTCGCGCTGGCGCCGGAGGGCGCGGGCGCCGAAGGCTCGCAGCGCACCGCCGACGTGGCCTTCGCGGACGTCGCCTGCGCCCCGGTCGACGCCGCGCGCACCGCGTCGAGGAAGGCCTGCATCGTCGGGTGGCGCGCCTCTCGGTCCTTCTGGAGCGCGCGCATCACGGCATCGGCGAGCGCGGGCGGCGCGTCGGGGGCGAGCTCCGCGAGGGCCGTCGGCGCCTCGTAGAGGATCTTCGCGATCAGCGCGCCCGAGCTACGCCCCCGGAAGGGGCGCTCCCCCGCGAGCACCTCGTAGAGGACCACCCCGAGCGACCACACGTCCGCCCGCGCGTCGACCGCCTCTCCCGCCCGCCAGTGCTCGGGGGACATGTAGTAGGGCGTCCCGATGGCCGCGCCGGCGTGGGTGTTCTGGAGGCTCACGCCCTCGTCGCTCGTGACCCGAGCGACGCCGAAGTCGATGAGCTTCGACACAACTCCGCCCGGCGTCTCCGCCAGGAAGATGTTGTCGGGCTTGAGGTCGCGGTGCACCACGCCCCGCGCGTGCGCCAGCACCAGCGCCTCCATGACCGGCGCGATCACGGCGAGCGCCTCGGCGGCCGGGAGGGGCCCCTCGGCCCGGAGCCGCTTGCGCAGGTCGCGGCCGACCAGCAGCTCGTACACGATGAACACCGCGCCCGTGCGCGCGTCCTGCCCGAGGTCGAGGACGTCGACGACGTTCGGGTGCCGGAGCTGCGCGGCCGTCTCCGCCTCCTGCATGAAGCGCCGCACGAAGGCCTCGTCGGCCGCGACCGCGCGGTCGAGCACCTTGAGGGCCACGCGCCGCTTGATCCACGTGTTCTCGGCCTCGTAGACGGTCCCCATGCCCCCCTTGCCGAGCTGGCGGATCACCCGGTAGCGCCCTCCGAGGATGTGGTCGATGAGGCACGGGTCGTTTGTCATGGGCATCCTCGCGGTCGCGGCGGTGGGCGCGCGGGGGTGGCCATTGCGCGCTTCGTGCCGCGCGGCGCGGTCGGCCGCTCCGCCCCTCCGCTCGCCGCCGCCACGCGTCGTCGGCTGCGGGCGTGTACAGATCGTATCCGCCCGTGAACAACGCCCCGACGCGGGGCGCGACGGGTCACCCGGAGCGGCTTTGCACGATGCCCCTCGCGACCGCCGCCTCTACGTCATCGACGCCTCGTTCGAGCGCTTCCTAAGCTCGCTCCACCGGGAGGGGTGAGCGGGCCGCGCGCGGAGCCTCCCCGAGGAATCAGCTCACCCCCGCTGGCGCTCGATGATCGCGCCCATCACCGCGACGATCGCGGGCGACTCGTGGCGCACGGCGTACTCGCGCGACGGGGCCAGCGTCAGGGTCAGCGCGCCCTGCGCGTCCGCCGTGATCGTCCCGCGGAGGAAGGTCCACTTGTCGGTGACGACGAAGGCTCCGAACACCTCCACGGGTCCGCCCCCCTCCACGGGCGGGCGGCACAGCCCCGCGGCGAGCATGGCGCCGGCCACCTGCGGCAATGGGTCGCTCGCGTCGATGCCGCGCTTCGCCTCCACCACCAGGAAGTAGGGCGCGCCGGGCTGGCCGAGGTCGTCGCGGGCGAAGGCGCCGTCGATCACGCCGGTGATGACGACGTCGCGCGCCGGGTGTCGGGCGCTCACCGTCACCTGTGCCCACGCGACCACGTCGTCGCGCTCCGCGAGCTCCATCAGCGGGTAGATGACGCGCGCCCAGAGCGTCGCCTCGTTCGCGCGCGCGGTGTTGAAGCGCCGCACGCGGCCGAGCACGTCCCCGACGCCCCGCATCGCGTCGGGCGAGAGCTCGCGCCGCTCCCAGGCGGCCCACGGCTCGTCCGCGATCGACAGGACGCGCACCTGCGCCGCCTGCGCGGAGAGGGTTTGCATGTCGAGGCTGGAGAGCGTCAGGGTGGTCATCGGCGCCGGAGCCTATCACCGCGGGCGTGCGCTGGGACGACGCCGTCGCGTGATCGACTCGCGCCCGCTCAGTGCTCCGGCGCGTCGCCCTCGCGCCGCCCCACCTCACCCGCGCGGGTGAGCGCGAGGCGCAGGAGGACGGGGCCCACGAGCTGGTTGACGGTGACCACCGCGAGGACGAGCCCGCGCACGCCGACTCCCCAGGACGGGTGGTGGCGCGCGACGAGCTCGGCGAGCCCGACGCTCACCCCGGCCTGCGGGATCATCCCCAGCGGGCCCCACCGCCCCACCACGGGCTCGGCCCGCGCGAGCGTCGCGCCGAGGCGCGCGCCGCCCATGAGCGCGGCGGCGCGGGCGACCGTGAAGGCGAGCGCCACGGGCCACAGGGTGCGCAGGTCGTGGAGGTTGAGCCGCGCCCCGGCCAGCGCGAAGAAGACCGCGAAGATGGGGAGCGCGGCGGGCGCGAGCGCGCGGGAGATGGCGGCGCCGCCGACGCCGAGGGCGTTCTCGAGGAGGACGCCGGCGGTGAGGCAGATGAGGAGCGCGTCGAGGTGGAGCCGCGCGCCCACCTCCGCCGTCACCACGCAGGCCGCGAGGATGAAGAGCGCCAGGTGCCCGCGCGCGTACCGGTGCACCGCCGCCAGCGCGAGCGCCACCAGCACCCCCACCGCGGCGCTCCCGAAGATCTCGATCGCGAGGGAGGTGAAGGGCGACAGCCCGGCCCCGCCCGCCCCGCCGAACACGCTCGCCCCGAGCGCGCTCACCGAGGTGAAGAGCACGATGACGAAGAGGTCGGCCAGCACCACCACGCCCAGCGTCACCTCGCTCAGCGGGCCCGCGCTCGCCGTCTCCGTGAGGATCGCGATGGCCACCGCGGGCGAGAGCGACGCGAGGATCACCCCGAGCGTCAGGGCCGCCGTCCACCGCTGCGACCCCACGAGCGGCGCGAGGAAGGGGAGGTGCGGCGCCAGCCCCCACGCCAGCAGCGTGCAGGCGGCCAGGGCGAGCGGCAGCGCGCAGAGGGAGATGAGCAGCACCGAGCGCAGGCGCGGGCGCAGCGCGCGGAGGTTGAGCTCGCTCCCCGCGGTGAGGGCGATGAGCCCGATGGCCACGCCGCTCACGAGGCGCAGGTCGGTCACCATCGCCGGCGTGAGGAGCCCCCCCACGTCGGGGCCCATCACGAGCCCGCACAGGAGGTAGCCCGTGAGCCGTGGCAGGCGCGCCCCCGCGAAGAGGTTGCCCGTCTGGACGGCCGCCAGCACGAGGAAGCCGAAGCCCAGCGCCACCCCCGCGTCGGGCCCCACCCCCGCCGCCCCGGGCAGGAAGGAGCGCGTGCTCGCCATGAGCACCACGACGACGGCGAGGAGGAGCGCGGAGCGGATCATGGTGGGGGCTCCGTCCCGGGCGAGGGCGGGGGAGGGGGCGGGGCGGACGGCGTGTCGAGCGCCTCGTGCTCGATGGGGAGTGCGCCGAGGTCGGCCCCCTCGGGCGCCTTCCCCCCCGCGAGGCTGAGCGAGGCGCGGAAGGCCAGCTCCGCGAACAGGGCGCCGAGGATGACCACCGTCTCCAGCGCGCCCGACAGCACCGTGGGGTACAGGGCGCGCACGCTCACGATGACGGCGATGGAGACGGCGCTCGTCGGCATGAGCGCCATCCACGCGGCCCGCACGCTGACGCCGACGCGCACCGGGGCGGGCGCGCCCTCGGCGGGCGGCGGGGAGGGCGGCGGGGCGGACGCGACGGCGAGCTCCGCGGCGGCGGCGCGGGCGGCGCGGAGCCCGAGGAGCTTGCCCATGAGGCGCGCGGTCACGTAGACCGGGACGAGGGCCCAGCCCACGCGGTTGGTGGGGTCCCACAGGGCGCCCGTGACGACGAAGAAGGACATGAAGATGGGGCGTTCGAACGCGCGATGGCGCGCGGCGGAGATGAGGCCGCCGGCCTCGGCCGCCGACGGGAGGTTGGCCACGACCACGCCCGCGACGGCCCCCACGACCAGGGGCGAGAAGCCCACGTAGCCGGCCATCCCCGCGGAGAAGGCGATGGCGCCGAGGGTCAGGGCGAAGCGCTCGTTGGCGGTGCGCGCCACGCGGACGGCGCTCACGAGGAGGGCGCCGTGCACCACGCCCATGCCGAGCTGGAGGAAGAGCCACCCCAGCGGCGGGAGCACCCAGGCCCCGACGCCCGCCGGGCGAAACGCGCTGGTCACGAGGCCGAGCACGAGCACCCCGGCCACGTCGTCGAGGGCCGCCACCCGCCGCAGGTCGCGCGCGGGCCCGGCCGGGAGCAGCCCCGCGGCCTCCATCGCGCGCACCCCCGTCGGGGCGCTCACCGCCGCGCACGCGCCGAGGATGAGCGCGTTGCGGACGGCGTTGACGGGGTGGAGCCCGGCCTGCAGCGCCAGCCCCATCACCACGACGACGACGAGGAAGGCGCACGCGCTCTCGGCGCCCATCACGCGGGCGGTCCCGCGGGGCCAGCGGTCCATCGCGCGGACGTCGAAATCGGCGCCCACGCGGAAGCCGATCCACGCGAGGCCGAACTCCAGCACCGGGGTGAGGTCGCGGAGCGTCGCGTCGTCGAGGATCCCCACCTCGGGCCGGCGCGCGACCACCCCGAGGAGCAGGAAGGGGAGCCCGCTCCCGATCACCATGGTGAGCCCCGCGCGCCGTTCGAAGGCGCGCACCGCGGGGCTCCCGCCGAGGATCACCAGCGCGAGGAGCGCGAAGAGCCCGAGGGTCACCCGCGCGACGGAGCCCGTGCTCCGGCGCCGCAGCGAGGGCGTCGGAGGCGCGCGCGAGCCCGGCGACACGGCGGCGTCCGCGGAGGCGGCGCGCGCGTTCGCGGCCGAGGCGTCGAGGAGCGGGGCACCGGAGGAGGCGTCGCCCGGGTCGCTCGCGGCCCCCGCGTCGTCGGCTTCGTGCGCGGGGCGGGCCGCGGCGTGGAGGGTCCCCGCGTCGAGCGGCTGCCCGAGCGCGGGCGGCGGGAGCGCGAGGCCCGCGAGCGCGCCCACGAGCGCGATCCACGCCCAGCGCGAGCGAGCCCGCGGGGTCACCGAGCGCCGTCCGGGTCGGGTGGGTGGGGGGAGCTTCGCGCCATCCAAGGGCGGCCAACGTCGGTCGGCGCCCCCCGCAGCGTCAATGCGATTCGTCCGCCCCGCCGCCTCCCGGGGCTTCGCCGCGGCGTGCGGGTGTGGTAGCGAGCGTCGCCGCGATGGAGCCCCTCGAAGCCATTCCCCCCGCCGTCTGGCGCGGCGTCGCGGGCGTCGCCACCGACCTCGACGACACCCTCACCGTCCACGGCCGGCTCACCGCCGCCTCCCTCGTCGCGCTCGACACCCTCTCCGCGATGAACCTCCCCTGCGTCATCGCCACCGGCCGCCCGGTGGGCTGGGCCGAGGTGCTCGCGGGCCTCCTCCCCGTCCGCGCCGTCGTCGCCGAGAACGGCGGCGCCTGGGCCGCGCGGGAAGGGAGCGCCGCCCGCGTGGCGTTCATGGAGGACGAGGCCACCCGCACCCATGGCATCCAGCAGAGCCGGGCGATGGCGCGGCGCGTGAGCGAGCGCTTCCCGATGCTTCAACCCGTGGTCGAGCATGTGCTCCGCGCGACGGACGTGACGCTCGACGTGGGCGAGCGCGTCGCCGTCCCCCGCGCGCTGGTCGAGGACGCCCTCGCGATGGTGCGCGACGGCGGGCTGCACGGCGTCGCCAGCACCGTCCACCTGCACATCAGCCACCGCGCGCCCGACAAGACCGCGGGGCTCCGCGCGGCGCTCGCGGACGTCGGCCTCGCGCCCGACGCGCTCGACGGCGCGTGGCTCTACCTCGGCGACAGCCCCAACGACGCCGGGCCCTTCGCCGCGATGGCGCTCTCCGTCGGCGTGCGCGGCGTCGACCGGCTCCCGATGCCCGCGCTCCCCCGCTACGTGTGCCGCGCGGGCGCCGGCGAAGCCCTCCCCGAGCTCGTCGACGCGCTCCGCCGCCACCGGGAGGCCCCGTGAACCAGCGCACCCTCGTCGCCCTCGCCCTGCTCACGGTCGCGTCGAGCGTGGGCGTGGTGCTCGCCGTCACGCGCCCCGCCGCCGCGCCGCCGCAGGCCGCGCAGCGCGTCACCGCCGTCATCCGCGAGCCTGACGACCCCGCCGCCGCCCGCGACGAGGAGAACCACTTCGCGCCCGGCTCGCCCGCCGCGATGGCCGAGCGCTTCCTCCGGGCGCGGCTGCGGTACCACTACGACGACGCCGCGGCCCTCGCCACGGGCCACGAGCGGGCGCGCTGCGACCGCAACGTCACCCTCTTCCGCGAGATGCCCCCCGAGCAGCGGGAGGACGTCCGGCAGGCGCAGCTCATCGCCGAGGCCGCCACCTTCGACCTGGAGCGGGCCGTCACCGACGACCTCCCGCCGTCGCCCAACGGCCTCGCCCGCAAGCGCGTCCGCGGCGTCGTCCACGCGCGCGGCCCCGCCGGGGGCCACACCGTCGAGAGCCGGCGCGACCAGACGCTCGTGATGGAGCTGGTCGACGGCGCGTGGCGCGTCGCGGAGTGGACGCCGGGCGCCTCCGATGGTGGGATCACGGTCCGCTGATGCCGAGATTCCGCGCCGAGCCCGACCCAGTGGACCTCCTCGACCGCGGGAGCCGCGAGCACTACGACGACCCCGCCTACTACGACCAGGCCTACCGCCGCCGCCGCGACGACGTGGACTTCTACCGGGGCGTCGCGCGTCGTCTCGGCGGCCCCGTCCTCGAGCTCGGCGTCGGGAGCGGGCGCGTGGCGATCCCGCTGTGCCGCGACGGCCACACGGTGATCGGCGTCGACCCCTCGCGCCCGATGCTCGCCGCCGCCCGCGCGCTCGCCGCCGCCCTCCCCCGCGGGCGCCTCACGCTGCGCGAGGGCGACATGCGCGAGGTGCGGCTGCGGCGGCGCTTCCCGCTGGTGATCGCGCCCTTCAACGCGCTCATGCACCTGTACGAGCCCGCGGACATCGTGCGGTGCTTCACCAACGTCCGGCGTCACCTCGCCGACGACGGGCGCTTCGTGTTCGACGTGCGGATGCCCAACCTGCGCGAGCTCTCGTTCGACCCCGACCGCGAGTATCAGTGTCGGCCCTTCAACCACCCCACGCTCGGTCGGGTGCGGTACACCGAGCAGTTTCGCTACGACCCGGTGAAGCAGGTGCAGTACGTCACCATGCGCTTCTACCCGGCGAAGGGGAGGGCGCGGGAGACGGTCCTCGCGCACCGGCAGTATTTCCCCGCGGAGCTGCGCGGGCTGCTGACGGCGGGGGGGCTGCGGCTGACGAAGCGCATGGGCGACGCGTCGGGCAGGCCCCTCAGCCCCGACGACCCGGTGCAGATCATCGAGGCCGCGCGGGTGTAGTCAGTACGTCTCCATGTGGAGCCGCCCCTCGGCGCGCATCGCCTCGCGGCGCGCGTCCCAGGAGACGCCTCGCGCGCGGCACACGTCGGCGAGGGCCTCCAGCACCCCCGCCTCCATCGCCTTGTGCCCGCACACGTAGAGGAAGGTGTCGTCGTCGGCGAGGAGCCGCGCCACGTCGTCGCCGCGGGCGCGCACCCGGTCCTGCACGTACTCCTTCGGCCGCCCGGGCGCCCGAGAGAAGGCGAGCTCGACGTCGATGAGCGCGCGCGGCAGCCGCATCAGCGGCCCGTGGTACGGCAGCTCGTGCGGCCCCCGCGCCCCGAAGAACAAGAGGATCTCTCCCCCCTCGTTCAGCGCCATGCGTCGCCGGCGGCGCTCGGTCATCGCGCGCATCGGCGCGGCGCCCGTCCCCGTGCAGATGAGCAGGAGCTTCGCGCCGGGGTGGTTGGGCATCAAGAAGGTGTCGCCCCACGGCCCCGTCACGCGCACCTGCGACCCGAGCGTGAGGTCGCACAGGTGGTTGGAGGCGACGCCGTACACCGGGTGGCCCTCGCGGTCGCGGGTGACGCGCTTCACCGTGAGCGCGAGGTTGTTGTGACGGGCGCGCTCGCCGTCGCGCGGGGAGGCGACGGAGTACAGCCTCACGTGGTGGGGGCGCCCCGCGCGGTCGACGCCCGGCGGGAGCACGCCGATCGTCTGCCCCTCCAGCACGGGGAAGGCCACCCGGCCGAAGTCGAGGACGATGTGACGCAGGTCGCTGTCGGCGTCGTCGGCGGTGAGGCGGAAGTTGCCCGTCACCGTCGCCACCGCGGGGCGCTCCGCGGTGTAGAGACCGACGTAGGGGTGAGCGGCCGACCACGGCGGGGTGACGGGGCCGCTCGCGGCGGTAGCGCGGGTGGTGAGGGCGGCGACGTCGTCGTCGACGGGGGAGTCGGCGTTCTCGGGGGGCGCCGCGTCGGAGGGGATCGTGTCCCAGCGGAGCTGCTCGTCGAGGGTGAAGGGCTGGAGCACCTGGCGCCACGTGTCGATGGCGCCCGTGGGGCAGGGCGTGAGGCAGTCGCCGCAGTGGTTGCAGCGCTCGAAGCGGACGACGTAGTTGCGCGCGTCGTGGGTGATCGCATCGCGCGGGCACGCGGCCTCGCAGGTGTTGCAGCGGATGCAGACCTCGGGGTCGATCAGGTGCTGGCGCGCGAGCGTCGCGGTCATGACGTCAGTGGAAGCGCACGTAGGCGAAATCGGCGGGCTGGCTGTTGATGCCGCGCGGGGGCGGCGCGATCCAGTTCGCGTACTGGCCGGGCGTGGTGACGGCGCCGCTGATGGCCTGGAGGTACGCGCGGTCGCCGTCGGAGGGGAGCCACGCGGGGGCGCTGGCGAGCCACTCGGCCTCGCTCAACACGCGGCCGTCGGGGGCGACGTGGCGCCCGGCGAAGGCGCCAATCTTCCGGTGGAAGGCCTTGTGCGGGAGGCGCAGGCGCGCGGAGACGCCCGCCCTCTCCATGGTGCGGTTCCAGCGCTCGACGCCGGCGTCGCAGTCCTTGATGTAGTCGTCGCGGAGGCGCTCGTTCAGGGCGAGGGAGGCGGCGACGTCGCGCGTGAGGATCCTGTCGCCCTCGACCGAGGAGACCGGGTAGTGGGCGCCGGTGAGCACGTGGTCGTCGTCGATCTTCGACTCCTCGAAGCGTCCCTTGATGCCCATGGAGTAGAAGTCCGCCGCGTTGGACGACACCTCACCGCCGTAGAGGTCGAGCGTCACGCTGAAGTGGAAGTTGAGGTAGCGCTGGACGGTGGGGATGTCGATCACGCCGTGACGACGGAGGACTTCGGGGTCGTCGGTGCCCTCGCGCTTCATCACCTCGGCGGTGCGCTGGAGGATGCGGGAGATGCCCGACTCGCCGACGAAGAGGTGGTGGGCCTCCTCGGTGAGCATGAAGCGCGTCGAGCGGGCCAGAGGGTCGAAGCCCGACTCGGCCAGCGCCGCGAGCTGGTACTTGCCGTCGCGGTCGGTGAGGAAGGTGAAGAAGAAGAACGACAGCCAGTCGGTGGTCTTCTCGTTGAAGGCGCCGAGGATGCGGGGTTTGTCCGGGTCGCCCGAGCGCCGCTCCAGGAGCCCCTCGCCCTCCTCGCGGCCGTCGCGCCCGAAGTGGGCGTGGAGCAGGTACACCATGGCCCAGAGGTGGCGGCCCTCCTCGACGTTCACCTGGTAGAGGTTGCGGAGGTCGTAGAGGGAGGGGCAGGTGTGGCCGAGCTGGCGCTGCTGCTCCACCGAGGCGGGTTCGGTGTCGCCCTGCGTCACGATGATCCGGCGGAGCGTGCTGCGGAGCTCGCCGGGGACCTCGTTCCACGCGGGGGAGCCGCGGTGCTGGCCGAAGCCGACGGAGCGGCCCTCCTCCGGGGGCGTGAGGAAGATGCCCCAGCGGTACTCGGGCATCTTCAC
>Ga0073899_10002944_pt1 | contig 15225 bp, 13 predicted proteins | sample KloWWTmetaKNB5Ph_FD_88975 | JGI IMG/M metagenome (GOLD analysis project Ga0073899, IMG submission 88975) | Active sludge microbial communities from Klosterneuburg, Austria, studying microevolution and ecology of nitrifiers - Klosterneuburg... | ecosystem: Engineered > WWTP > Aerobic digester >...
GTTGCCCATCTCGCCGCACGTCTCGTCGAGCGATACCCAGACGCAAGCCCCAACCTGCTTCGCGCACTCCTCGTGCAGTCCGCCCGACTTCCCGAGGGCGTGGTGGACTGGGATCTGTCCCGCGCGCTCCGCCTCTGCGGTTTTGGGGTCCCCGATCTCGATCGCGCAATGTACTGCCGTCCGCAGCGGGCGACGCTCTACTACGAGGGCGAGATCGTCCCGGATGAGGTGAAGCTCTTCGACATCCCTGTGCCACCAGAGTTCGCCAAGACCAAGGGGCGGAAGGCCATCACCGTGACGGTCGCGTTCGATCCCCCCGTCTCGGTGGTCCACCGGGATCGACCGGCGGGCGTGCATCTGACCTGGCGCCTTGCGCGTGGTGATGTCCCGGTCTCGAAGGTCGAGACGGCCATCGCCGCCGAGGCGGTGCAGGACGACGGCGCCAAGGAGCCGGACAGCAAGTCACCATTCCGCCGTGGGGATCTTCCCTCGCGCATCCAGCAGCACGGAACCGTCCAGAAGAACGTGTTCTCGTGGAAGCGCGGCGTGTACGGCGACATGTACCGCCTGGCGGTCATCGCGAAGGCAGTTCGTCCCGCTCACGCCGAGACGCGACAGGGCTTCGCGATCGTCGTCTCGCTGGAGTGCGAGGACGAGCGCGTGAACGTCTTCAACTTGGTCCGCACGAGGCTCGGCGCTGGTCGCGTAAGGATCCGCGTTCCGGGTAGCCCGTAGTCTCTGGCTGCTTGTCCAGCGTGGATCCCAGAATCTTCGAGAGAAAGGCTCAGTTCGAGCAGTTGGATCGCTTCAGAGCCCCATCAGCTTGCTGAAGTCCTTCGCCGCATTCGAGGGCTTGCCTTTGCCCGAGTTCAGAACGCCGGGAATGTGGAGCCTGTTGAGAAGCTCGATGATCTCGTGAGGGGAGGTGTCGATCTTGCGCTCGTTCACGAGATCGGGATTGCGTGCCTGTGCGATCCAAATAAGCAGCGTTTCGAGGTCGCCTATGGCCGCCTTCTTTGGACCCTTGCTTGGCGCCACGACAAGCGTCAGGTGAGGCGTCCCAGTCCTCCCCATCATCGCGGCAGCGTACTTGCGCAGCTTGTCCTTGCTCACGGCCTCACTGCCGAGAGTCGTCCCCTTCGCGAGCCCCACGTACCACGGCTTCGGAACTTTCTGCACCGTGAGGCCGAAGATGTACACGCCGTGGCGCTTCGCCCACGCCGACTTCTTGAAGGCGTCGAGAGATACATCCGTCAGGCTTCGGAGTAGACCTCCCGTTCCCTGCACATCTTCGGCTTTCAGGTTGAAGCGTTGAACGACCTCGAAAGTGGCTGCCATTTGTTCAACCTACCGGGGAAACGCAGTCGATGCCCATCGGCGTCTCCACGTACCCGCTGGCCACTGGCCACAATCGATCATCGCGCCCCAACCGGCGGACAGTAACCGTTCAGGGGTGGTCGGGGCGCGGTTGGGCTGACGCGTAAGTGATCGAGATCACTGCATTCACGATTTTGCGCTTTCCATGAGGGGCGCGGCCGGGCATTCGGGTGCCCGTGGAGCGCGACTGGCGTGACGATCGGATCGAGGAGCTCGAGGCCCAGCTTCGTACCCGCGACGAGCGCATCGCCGAGCTGGAGCAGCAGGTCGCGCTGCTGCTGAAGCAGGTCGCGGAGCTCAGCGCGAAGCTCGGGCAGAATTCGACCAACTCGCACCTGCCTCCGTCAACGGATTCTCCTGACGAGCGTCGGAAGCGCCGGAACAAGACCAAGGCGAATAACAAGGCGCGCAAGCGCGGGGCGCAGAAGGGCCACGCTGGCGCGCATCGCGAGTTGCTGCCCGAGGAGAAGGTCAGCAAGTTCGTTGAGCTATTCCCGCCCGAGTGCGAGAGCTGCTGGGAGCTTCTGCCGAAGGTCCCGGACGCTTCAGCCCAGCGTCACCAGCACATCGAGATCCCGCCGGTCGAGCCGTTCACGACGGAGTGGCGGCGGCATGCGGTGACGTGCCCGTGTTGCGGCTTCAGGACCCGCGCTCGCTACGACGAGTCGCAGATCCCAGCGTCGCCGTTCGGTCCCCGGCTGATGGCCATCATGGCGTTGCTCACCGGCGTGTACCACTTGAGCCGCCGCAAGGGGGTGGAGCTGCTCTCCGACCTCCTCGGCATTCGAGTTTCGCTCGGGGCGTTGAGCGCCGTCGAAGCTCGCGTCGGCGACGCGGTTCAGCCCGCGGTGGACGCGGCATGGAAACAAGTTGGCCGCGCCGACGTCAAGCACACCGACGGCACGGGCTGGGTGAAGGAAGGGCTCACCATGGCGCTTTGGACCCTCGCGACGACCGCGGCAACCGTCTTCAAGATTGTGGCGGACAACAGCAAGGACACGCTCCGGCCGCTCTACGGCGCGCTGCGTGGGATCTTGGTCAGCGACCGCGCCAAGGCGCTCAACTTCTGGGCGATGGAGCGCCGGCAGATCTGCTGGGCCCATCTGCTGCGGAAGTTCGTGTCGTTCTCGGAGCGAGATGGGCCAGCCGCGGCTTTCGGCGAGCAACTGCTCGGGTATACCGGGCTCCTTTTCGACTACTGGCACGACTACAAGGCCGGCAAGCTCACGCGCGAGCAACTGCTCACGTGGATGGCCCCGGTCCAGAAGCAGGTCGAAGCGCTCATCGAGCGCGCGGCAGCAGCAAAGCTCGCCGGCCTGTCGGGCTCGTGCGCCGACATCCTGGCGCACCGGGCCGCGCTCTGGACCTTTGTCGTTACCGAAGGAGTCGAACCCACGAACAACCACGCGGAGCGGGAGATCCGTGCCTTCGTGCTGTGGCGGCGACGATCCTTCGGGACCCAGAGTGCCCGCGGCAACCTGTTCGCGGAGAACCTGATGACCGTCGCCCACACGGCCCGAAAGCAGAACAGGAACGTGCTCCAGTTTCTCACCGCGTGCTGCACGGCGCAGCGCGACGGGACGGCCGCACCGTCGTTGTTTGCCGCAGCCTGAGCGGGCCCGGTCACGCCGACGCCATCGGGAAGTAGCGCGTGAGGTGCCGGCTGCCGACCGACCGGACACGGTTGGCCCTTCGCAGCAGGGTCACTGACCGCTGGAGCTCGCGAGCTGACGCGCCCACCTCAGGGGCCAGCACGGTCATCGTCTCGCCGGGCTTCGCGCAGACGGCGTTGTAGAACCGCTCCCCCAGCGCGGCGATGTCCGCCGATGGGCGCTTCTTCCCCGGGCTGCTCCGCGGCCGCCGAACCGGCCCCGAAGGCGGTTGCGGTCGAGAGGCCCTCGCGAATCCCCGCGCGACCGCTTCCTGCGCGAAAACGCGGCTTGCGGCGACGTGTTCCTGGATCAACTGCTCGATGCGCTGGCCCAGATCCTGGGCGCTGTTGGTGCTGCTCATGCGCGGACCAATCGCATGCCCTCGACCACGCGCTCAACCCCACCCCTGAACGGTTACGTCGCGTGCGACTCAGACTACGTTCCACTCGCGCGCAAGCTAAACACCCTGGGGACGCGAGTAATGGTGCTTGGGTGGGATTTTGAGTACACCGATCATCGTGGCCTTCAACGCACGACCAAGACGTCACAGGCTCTCTTGAGCGAGGTTACGTATCCGGTACTCGTGAGCGCGCTGATCGAGGACAAGACCCAGAAGGAAGCAGTGCAGGAGCTCTTCTTGCCTTCGAAGGAACCAGCGACAAAGCACTCAAACGCCGCGCCCCGTCCGTCGGCACCCGCGAACCCTTCTCCATCACCACGCCAGGGTGGTAAGATCAACAATCTCGTCGTTCGTGACGCTGAGGACAAGCGCTTCGGCTTCATTACACCCGATGCGGGAGGCGAGAACCTTTGGTTCGGCGAGCGCGACATCGACGACGTGTCGTTCCAGGCGCTCCAGAAGGGCGATCCCGTGACCTACGAGATTGGCTCCAATTTCATGGGGGTATGCGCGAAACATGTGAAGCGGGGCTAGGTTCGTGGGACTCCGCCGATCCCATGGCCCCCTTGGCCCGCGGCTCAATGCCGACCTGCCCCAAACATCACCAAAAGCTTCGCCTTCCCGGCCGGCACCTCCGGCGGCAGCTCGAGCTCGAGCTTCCGGTTCTCGGGCACGGTAACGTCGATGGTGGCCGCGGTCTTCATGGCCATCCAGGTGTCGCACGCCCGATGGGACGTAACCGCGCGAGGGCGACGACCGCGAGGCGTCCGACCCGAAATCTTGGCAGCAATCCTGGCAATCAACCCCCGCAGCGGTTTTCAACGCCATCAACCCACCGCGTTCACACGCGCCGCTCCCCGCCTGCCAAGATTCCGCGGAGTCTTTGAAAACCGCCGTACCCGTGAGGGTACCAGGGGTTCGAATCCCTTCTCCTCCGCCGATTGTTTCTGTGATTTCCGGGAGCAAGGTGCGCGGTGCGTGCAACGTGACCTGTGGTCACGGGCGCGCCGACGAACCTCACAACCCCGACGCCGGCAACGCCGGCTTCTCCGTCGCCGCGCCCGGCTTCTGGGGCTTCGACGTCGCGCTGGTGGTTCGCGTGGGCGGGGCGGATGCGCTCGCTGCAGGCGTGGGTGCAGGCGCCGGCGCCACCGCGCTTGGCAGCGGGGCTTCGGCGGGGGCGACGCTGGGCGCGGGAGCCACGGCCGCGGCGCGCGGAGCCTCCGGTGTCGGCGCGGATGCACCACGCGACCTGAGCGCGAACCCTCCGATGACCACCGTGCTCGACGCGATCGCGCTGAGGCCGATCACCCACACCAGCTTCGCGGATGATCGTGCCGGTGACGGATGCGCCGGCCTGGCGACGACCTCGGGGGGGCGGCGCGTGCTCGAGACCGCGGGCGGGGTTGGTGATCCGCCTGCAAGAGGCAGCGGCTCGGGCGATCGCGCGGCTGGCACCAACGCGACACGCTTCGGCTCGGGATCGCTCATGGCCGCGGCGCTGAGCACGAACTGCGCAAGCTCGGTGTGGGCGAGCTCCGAGTCCTCGGCACCGCCGAGCAGCAGCGCGAGCAGGGCGCCCCGCGGCGCCGGGTGGTGGGCGACCTTGGTGCGCGCGAACGCCACCATCACCGAGACGGCCAGGCTCTGCACGTCGAGGGCGTGATCGCGCAGGCGAACCAGCGCGTTCTCGGCCGAGTCGAGGCGGCGGTCGGGCGCGACCAGCATGGCGGCACCGATCGCGAGGTCGGGGTGCGGCAGCGGTTCGATGCGGTCCCCGTCAGGGTTCCACCCGCGCTTCGACATCGACCGGAGCAAGCGCTGGATCGCGTCCTCGTGCTCGTCGCCGGTCGTGCTCCCGATCCACCCGAGCAGCTTTCGCACGGACACGCGAACCGGCTCGGTGGCTTGCTGCGCGCTGTGCGCGAGCGCGCGCACCATCCCACGGCGGGAAGGGTCATGCGGTTCGCCGTCTGCCAAGGTGCGGAGCCCCTTCTCGATGTCGTCCAGCTCGGTGGAGCCCGCCGCGAAACGGGCGGCACCGCAGACCAGGAGCGCGTCGATGCGGGCACGGTCCTCGGCGGCCTGAACCGGGGCCGCTTGCGTCGCCCACAGCGGCTGCTCGCGCGTGATGGTGGTGGTGGTTGTGGTGGTCGTTGCGGCTGCGCTTGTCGTCGGCTCGGGCGAGCGCGATGGGCTCGAGTGTGCCCGCGGAGGCTCGACGGGGTGCTCTCTCGTGGTGCGGTCCAGGGCGGCGCGCAGCGCGGCGGCCAGCTCGGGCATGGACTGCTGGCGGTGCTCGGGATCCTTCGCCAGCGCGGTCAGCACCAGAAGCTCGATCCACTCGGGCACGTCCGGCGCGTGCTCGCGGAGCGGCCGCGGCGTCGTGTAGATCTGGCGCAGTCCGAGCTCCTGAGGAGGCGGCAGGTCCAGAGGACCCGGGCCTTCGCTCCAGCAGTGCCGGCCGGCGATCATCTCGTACAGGATGTGGCCGATGGCGTAGACGTCGGCCCGCGCATCGGCCAGGCCCGCGCGCAGGCGCTCGGGCGGCATGTACGCCTGCGTGCCGATGAGGCGGAAGCGGTCCGTCGTCTTCAACATCGCCGAGCGGCGCTGCTTGCTCGTGATCTTGCTGGTGCCAAAGTCCAAGATCTTGATGGCGTCCGTCCCGGCCACCACGAAGATGTTCTCGGGCTTCAGGTCGCGATGAATCACCTGCGCGGCGTGCGCGGCGCCCACGCCCTCGGCGATCTGCAGGGCGAAGCGCAGCGAACGGCTGATGCCGAGGGGACCCGCCCGCAAGATCTCGTCGCGCAGCGTGCGGCCTTCGAGCAGCTCCATCGTGAACCACACGGTTCGGTCGGTCACGCCGCCGTCGGTGATCTGAACGATGTTCGGGTGGCGCATCTCGGCCAGCGTTCGCGCCTCGGCCCGCATGCGCTCGGGGTTGTCGCCGCTCTGGTTGTGCAGCGCCTTCAGCGCGACGTGCAGGCCCGTGAACGCGTGCTCGGCCTCGTACACCGCGCCGACCCCGCCGGCGCTGAGCCGCCGGATCACGCGGTAGCGACCTTCGACCAGGTCGCCTGGCTTGAACGGATCGTCTCGGTCGGAAAACCCGCTCGCGTTCATCGTTCCCACAGCCCAGCCACGGCCCCAGTCGCCCGCGTTCGGGCCGAGCCAGCATACTCCGGCGCGGCCGCGGAACAATCACTGCCGAGCGATGAGTCGCGGAGCAATCAGCGCGCGACGCGTGACGCAATGGTTGCCGCGATCGCAGCCGCGACGACGCTGGCGCCGATCAAGCCCGCGACCGCACCTGGGGACGCCGCCTTCACCAGCAGGATGCCCGCGAACGAGGTCGCGAGCGCCGCGCCAATGCCCGCGATGTAGGTCACGCCGGACGTGCTCGCATGGTCAGGTGCGGGGGGCGGGGCGTCAGGGGCTCGCCCGCCGTCACCTGCCACGTCACCTGCCGCATCGGCAGCTCGCGCGGTCCGCGTCGAGAGCTCCGGCTCGCGCAGCGGCGCCAGGTCCTCGAGGACCTCCGTCGGGATCACACGCCGCGGCCCGGGCCGATCATCCGTCGTCTCGTCGAACACCGGCGCGCCCGTGCGCACGGTCACCGACGGTACGGCGACCTTCGCTGGCCCTGGTGCGGGGCTGGGCTCGGTCTCGAGCCAGCCGATGGGTGCCTTGCGACGCGAGGCAATCGAAGCGAGCGCGACCTCGAACGACTCGGCCGTCTGGTATCGGTCGTCGGGCGACTTCTGGATGGCGCGCAGGATCGCGGCATCGAGCTCGTTCGGAACGGACTGCTTGGCGAGCTTCGAAGGTGGGTCGGGCTCTTCGGTCAGGTGGGCCAGGAAGAGGTCCTTGCGACCTTGGACGTGATCGAACGGTCCACGACCGGCGATGAGCGTGTAGAGCATCAGCCCGACGCCGTAGATGTCGGCGCGATGATCGACGTCCTTACCGCGCACCTGCTCGGGGCTCACGTAGCGCGGAGTGCCGACGATCACGCCCTCGGCCGTCGGCAGCGACGGCGGCGCCGGCCCGCGGCCACCATGCCCGCCGAGCACCTTGGCGACGCCGAAGTCCAGCACCTTCACGATCCGATCGCCCGCGGGCGTTCGGTGCAAGAACACGTTGTCGAGCTTGATGTCACGGTGCACGAGACCGAGGCCATGCGCCGCGGTGAGCGCCTTCAAGACCTGGCGCGCGATGTCGATGGCCTGCTCGACGGTGAAGGCGCCGCGCCGCCGTAGCTCTTGACCCAGCGTGCAGCCGTCGAGGCGCTCCATCACGAAGAAGGGGCGGCCATCTCCGGTGGCTCGGAAGTCGCTCACGCTGACGATGTTCGGGTGATCGAGCCGGGCGAGCGCCTGCGCCTCGACCCGCATGCGGTCGACCGTCCCCGGATCGGTGGCAAGCTCGGCCCGCAAGACCTTCGCGACCATCCGCTTGCCGACGATCTCGTGCTCGACCTCGTAGACCTCGCCCATGCCCCCCGCGCCCAGCCGGCGCACGGCGCGATAGGGGGTGCCTTCGAAGGGGTTGGGCTCGCTCGGGTGCATGGCGATCGCGGCAGCGGCGAGTCTACTCCCTCGCGCCCCACCATTTTCTTGGCAACCGGGACCGCGCTCGGGCCGATGCGGCGGTTCATCGAGCGAAACGCGCCCCGGCCAGTGAACCAATCCAGACCGGACCCCCACTTCTTGGCTAAGCGCCGAGGTCGCGGTACTCCTCCGTCCGGGAGCACGGGGAGCGGGCGAATGACCGAACGAGCCTCGAAGCCAAGCGAATCGGGCGCCGGAGCCTCGCCGCGCCTCGAGACCGTGGAGTTCGAGCCGGGGATGCTCGACGACCTGTCGCCCGAGGACATCGAGCGTCTGAAGCGAGGCGAGCGCTTGGCGCCCCGAGGTCCCGCGCCCGCGGCAGGCGGCGCGGCAAACGCGGTCACCGTCACCGCCACCGACGGAACGCCGATCGCTCCTCCGAACCACGCGGCCGCGTACGAGGGCCCGCGCGACCTCCCGAGCCGAACCGCCCACGACACCTTCGAGATGCAGACGGTGGCGGTCGCGGTCGCGGCGGCGCCCGACGCCAACCCCAAGCCCGACCCGAGCCACGACCAGACGCCCGAGAGCGACGCCCGCAAGGCTCCGACCCAGCGCAAGCTGAAGAGCCCCGCGGTCGAGAAGGACACGATCCCCGATCTCGTCCGCCGCGAGCCGACGCTCCGTGGGTTGCATGCGGGGGCGCCCGGAGCCGACGAAGCGCCGCCCAGCACGGGGTTCACGGCGGTGGTGGTTCCGCCGGTCGAAGCGCCGGTCGACGACACCACGCTGGTCGATCCGATCGCGACACCACTCCCCCAGTCGTGGGGTGCGGGCCGGGTAGGTCTCATCCTTGCCGCCGCGGCCCTCGCCATCGTGGTCGTGCTGGTCGCGCTGCGCTCGCGAGCACCGGAGACGGAAGCGGCAGCGCCGGACGTCACTGCGTCGACTGGCGGCCCGGCGGCCGCAGCGTCAGTCAAAGCCCCGCCCCTACCCGAGGTGACCGCGACCGCACAGCCCTCGCCGTCGACCACGCCGGAGCCACCGGCTGCGAAGCCGAAGGCGAAGCCCGTTGCGCCACACGCTGCACCTGCCCCGGCGCCCAGTGGGAAGGCGGCACCCAAGCCCGATCCCGACGACCCCATGCTCTGACCTTCATCATGCGCTTCGCTTCAACGACCACCGTTCTTCTGCTTGCTGGACTTCTTCTATCGCCGAGCCCGGCGTTCGCGGACGCATCGCCAGAAGATCTCTTTCGCCAGGGGCGCGAGGCGATCGTCAAGAGGGACTGGCCGGCTGCGCACCAGGCCCTGCTCCAGTCGTGGGCGCTCAAGAAGAGCTTCGACACGGCGACGCTGCTGGGCCAGACCGAGCTGAAGCTTGGAAAGCACCGAGACGCAGCCGAGCACTTCGCGTACGCCCTCAGGAACTTCCCGAATCGAGATCCGAAGCCCGATGCCAAGAAGCGCGTCGAGGAGGGACTGAAGGCGGCGCGGGAGAAGGTGTCCGCGCTCCGGGTCGAAGTGAGCCCCGCGGGTGCGGAGGTCCGGGTGGGAGGGAAGTCCGTCGGCCGAGCGCCGCTCGAGCACGAGCTCTATGTGGAGCCGGGCACGCACTTCGTGGAAGTGAGCCTGGACGGGTACGACACCGAGAAGCGAGAAGTCGTCGCACGGGCCGGCGGGGAAGAGGGGCTGCGAATCGAGCTCGCGAAGAAGGCCGCGGGAGCGGCGCCTGCTGCGGGGCCGGCGCCTCCGCAGGGGAACGGCGGCAAGCAAGCCCCCTCGCAGAACGGTACGGGCGGCGGCGGCACGAGGGATGACTCGAGCACGAAGACGACGGTGCTGATCGCGGAGGGTGTGGTCGCGGCGATCGGACTCGGTGTCGGTGTCGGGTATCTGTTGGCGAAGAGCTCGGCTGAAGACGATCGCGATCGGCTCAAGCAGCGGTCAATAACGGAGGTCGGGGCCAACGGTTGCGCCAGTCAGCCCGATGCTTCGGTGTGCGTCGATCTCGAGGACGCGGCCGACCGTGCGCGCAAGAACGCCACCATCAGCACCGTTGGTTTCGTGGGCGCGGGGGTCGCGGTGATCGGCCTGGGCGCGACGTGGTTGCTCTGGCCATCGCCGAAAGGCGGCGGGCCGCGCGTCGGGTTCGACCCGATGCGGCGAAGTGTGATGGTTACGGGACAGTTCTGAGTTTCAAGGAGACCGAGATGGCTTTGCGGAAACGTGCGGGCGCGGTGGTGGCTGGTTGCGGAGCTGTTCTGGCGGCGCTCGTGGCGCCGGCGTGCGGAGGTTCTTCGTCGTGCGAGGACACCAACTCCTGCGCGCAGTCGGGTGGAGCGGGTGGCACGGGCGCATCAGGCGGCACTGGCGGTACTTCTGGAACGGGTGGCACGTCAGGAACGGGCGGCACGAGCGGCACGGGCGGCGCGTCCGGCAGCGGCGGATCCGGCGGCGACGCGAGCACCTGCGACACCAGCAAATCACCCGCCGAGGAGGCGTGCCTGGTGGACGACCAGCACGCCGTCTTCGTCAACGGCACGGTCTCGACCACGGGCACGGGCACGAAGGCGAGCCCGTACAAGACGATCGGCGAGGCGGTGAAAGCCGCTGGCACCAAGCTGATCGTGGTCTGCGACACGACCTACGACGAACAGCTCACCCTCACCTCCGGAGTGAAGCTTTTTGGAGGCTTCGCGTGCAGCGACTGGTCGTACGAGACAGGGAAGCGGGCAAGCGTGAAGCCGAAGAAGGGCGTCGCGCTCGACATCACGGGCGTGAGCGCGACCGTGGTGATCGAGGATCTGGAGCTCGCGTCGGCGGACGCCAGCGCGGCGGGCGAGAGCAGCGTGGCCGCGACGATCGCGACCAGCAGCGACGTGAAGCTGCGCCGCGTGAAGCTGGTGGCGGGGAAGGGACAAGCGGGGGCGAACGGCGCGCTGGCGGCGTTCACGTACCCGGCGCAGAGCGCGTTGAATGGGAATAGTGCGAGCGGGCTCGCTGGCGGCGCGGTCAAGCAATGCGCCTGCCCGGCTGGCAACAACTCCATCGGTGGAGCTGGCGCGAGCGGACCAACACCCAAGGCGGGAGACGACGGCTTCCCGGCTCTCGGTGCAGGGCAAGGTGGCGTTCCCGGAAGCTGCAGCGTCGGACTTGGCAAGGACGGCGCTCCTGCGTCACCCGCAGCCCCCGCCGCCGGCGCCTCCACCCTCGGCACCCTGACGGGCACGACGTGGTCCCCAAGCAAGGCCCCGAACGCCTCTCCCGGTGGTCCCGGCCAAGGCGGTGGCGGTGGCGCCAGCTCGGCCTCGGGCGGCGGTGGCGGTGGCGGATGCGGGGGCTGCGGCGGAGCCGGCGGTCCGGGTGGCGGCGGTGGCGGCGCGAGCATCGCGCTGGTTGCGGTGGACTCGACCGTGTCGATGGACGCGGGCAGCGAGCTCGTGACCTCGGACGCGGGTAACGGCGGAAGCGGTGCGGCCGGGCAGGCGGGGCAGACGGACATCGGGTTTGCCGGGAACCCCGGGGCTGGCGGGTGCATGGGCGGCGCAGGCGGCAAGGGAGCCGACGGCGGCGCAGGTGGCGGCGGCGCCGGTGGCATCAGCGTCGCGGCAGTGTGGAAGGACACGCAGCCGACCATCGACGGCTCCGCGAAGATCACGCTCGGCAAGAAGGGCAACAAGGGCCCGGGTGGCAAGGCCGGCAGCAACGATGGGATCGACGGCGTCGCGCAGAGCGCGTTCGAAGTGAAGTAGCGTCAGGTCGGCCCGCGCGTGCCGTTGCTGGTCAAGGCTTCCCCGGAGTGACCCCGCGCGCGCCTCCTCGAGCTCTGCCGCGCTTACGCTGACCCTGACAGACCGGTGCTGAATCACCGTCGACCTTCGTGACAAGGAGGCCGCATCGACCTTCATGGTGCCGCCTCCACGGACGCAGGCCGCTCTCGTTCCCACCCGAGCTTCCGCGCGACCTGATACACCTCGGCGAGCGGGACTGGGCCGCGAAAGGCGTTGGTGACGGGTTGGCCCACCAGGTCGCAGAGAGCTCGGTTGGCCTGGTCGGGATTCAGTGGCCCGACATGGATGTGTCGACACAGCCGGCCGGGGCGCAAGACCGCAGGGTCGACCTCGACGTGCCGCGCGTTGGTGCTGACCAGCACTCTGAAGTCGGTCAGTGCGCTGAGCAGCCCGTCGGTGAGGTCGAGCAGCGTGGCGATTGTAGCGATGTTGTCGGCTTGCCGGGGAACCAGGCACTCGTCCGCATCTTCCAGCACCAGCACCGCGCGGCGCCCTTCGGGCAGCTCCTGCACGAAGTCGAGCAGCGCGTATACGAGCGACGGGCCGACCATGCTGGGCAACAGGTGCGGGGGGATGATCAGGAAGTCCGCCTCTTCGACGGCGTACATGATGCCGCGCATCAGGTAGCTCTTGCCTGTCCCCGGCGGCCCCTCGACGAGCACGAGTCGCCCGCACGGTGATGCGAGACGGATGTCCTGCACGGCGTGGTCGAAGCCCCGCAGGGTCTCCGCCGAGTAGTTGGACCGCGCGAGCTCGATACCGACGCACCCGACGCGCGAGAAGGCCAGGGGGTCAGTTCTGGTGGTGAGGATGTACGCCCTTCCCCTTCCCTCGGGCACCGGCCTCGCCAACGCGCGCAGGGCCTCACGTGCTCGGCTGACCACGTCGTCCCCCTGCAGCACCGCTCGCACCACGACGTTCTGTGTGCTCTCGACGATGATTTGGACGACGCCAGCCTCGGACGCGAAAGTCTCGACCAGGGGTTGGCCGTTCAGTCGTTGGCGGCGATGCACGCAGCGAAGCCCGAGCTCGCGTAGCGCCGAACGAAGGTCGTCGAGGACGTGCTCGGCGAGCCCTTCTTTCACCCCGAGCTCAGTGACTGGCGCGCCGCCGTCGAGCGCGCGCCGTGCGAGCGCGATGAGCGGCGTGTCCTCGTCGAAGTGCGAGAACCCGAAGCCCAGAACTGGAAGTGGGATCGCCCGCCACCATTCGCGTCCGACTGGTGGCACAGAAGTGTCGTTGGTCATCGCAGACGATCGTGCGCGGCGTGTGGTCGCGGGGGACCTTCAGGACGACCCGAGGGCAGCAGATTTTCCGGAATCCGCGCCGGAGAGTTTCCGGAACCTGGACCGCTCACCACGACAGCTGCTCGCGTGGTATTCTTTCAAGCCAGGTGACCCTGCCGACATCTCCACTCTCCGCGCCCTTCGGCGACTCCACCAGAGGCCTGAACGGCTAATGGCGAACCCCGCTCCCGGCCCGAGCCCTCCAGTGGAGAACTACGTCACGGCATTCACCGAGTTCGTCAAGCGTGCCACCCCGCTCGTGGTCGGTCGAGCGCAACGATACCTGGACGTACTCGCACCGGTGGCCGCCGAGCTGCGGCAGTGCCTAGGAGGCGTCGACCTGCTTCACATCGCCGGCGTGACGGGCTCGGAGAACAGCTACACGAGCCTCATCGCCTGGGCGTTCGCCCCAGCACGAGGCCGCAAGCGCGCCCTGGTGTCACAGCGGCGCTGGTTCCAGCTCTGCGACATGCCGACGGGCGTGCTGGAGTCGCTCCCTCTCGACGTTCGCGAGCAGTACGACACCGGCGCGGGTGTCCCCGATATCGTCATGTTCCGCGGTGGCGTCGCCGTCGTCGTCGAGGCGAAGACCGGTTCGCAAGAGCACATTACCCCGGCCAAGAAGCTCCAAACGAAGAGCTACCCGGCCGAGGTCCGCCGGGCGTTGGAACTCGCTGGAGACCCGCCGGTCGTGTTTCTGACCCCGAACCGGCGCGCCGCGTCGAACCAGGCGGCGGTCTTGTCGAGCTATGTCGAGGTTGCCGCCGCTCTCGCTCATGCGAATGTGACGCTGCCGGAAGACGAGTGGAGCCCCGCCGTCCGTTCCATCGTCGCTCACCTAATCCGCCATGCGGTGCCGGCTGGCAGTCCGGTGGAGGGTATTGTTGCCGAGCTGCCGACCGCCGGGATAGCCCAGCGGCTACCGGACATTCTTGCGGCGGAAACCCTTCTGCCCATCACGAGGAGGGACCATGACTGAGCCGATCTTCGACGAGGCAGCTCGGCTGTACGCCGAGAACTTCGAGATCGTGAGCAATGCGGCGGAGGCATACCAAAGGGCGGCGAAGTCCTGTGTGGCAGCGCTGGAGAAACAGACGAGGAGCTGTCTCGGGCGCACGAGTCTCGGCAGCTTTTCCACCAAGAAGGGGAACCCCCACGGCTATTGGTGGACCGGAGCTGGCGACTGGAAGAACCGCCCGTATCTGTGGTTCGCAATGAGCGACCCACGGGAAATCGACCACATTGGAATGTGGCTGTGGTGCTTCGCCCCCGACGCGTGCAGCGCGCAGCAGCGCATGGCTGTCCAATCCATCGAGATCGACGACAGACTTCAGCCAGACCGGCAACCGGGGGGCGGGGCGTTGTTCGCAATCTGCGTACCGTTCGAGGGCAGTGATTTTGTCCCCGCCGCGGCACAGCATATCGCGAGCGTGCTCCAGTGCATGTCTGATGCTTTCGACAAAGCTGCCATTGCGGCACCGGCGAAGAAGCGTCGTAGTTCAGCGCGCTAGGTAACGCCACCAGCAGACACTCTGGCATCGCTGACGCTCCGTCACGTGGTCTCATCGCTGCCGTCAAACAACACGCCGCCATCAAAGTCGAGGCTCAACCAACCACGCGTCCCATCGCGTCCAACAACGGTGACGTCGAGCTGGCGACGGCCTTCCAGGAACCAGTACGCCTCGCGGTCGACCCGCCAGAGGTAGTGCGCTTCGTGAGCCAACCCCGTCGGATCGCTGGCCAAGTCAGTGCAGTTCCATGGGCTCGGCGCGCCACAGTCAGGGCAGCGCCCATGGGCAACGCCCGTCACGAGCAACGCAACTTGTCGGTACTTCGCCAGCGCGGCCAGTCCGATCGCAAGCCCCCAACGCGCGAAATGCCCGTACCCGACCGAGTGGGGCGGGACGATTCGGGCGAACGAATCGATTACCACCAGCTTCCAGGCGGGCTCGCGTTCCAGCAGGAGATCGATGTCATCGAGTCCGATGGCCGGCTTGTCGACGACTTCGATGGGCAGCTTGGCGAGTGCCTGCACGGCGCCCTGGCGCTCGTCATTGCCACCTGAGCCGCTCGCGAATCGAAGGAGTGCTGGTGCGCTGAGATCGAGGCTGAAGAACAACACTCGACCGTTCTGCGCCGCGACTTCCCGCGCTATCGCCCA
>Ga0073899_10002947_pt1 | contig 15221 bp, 6 predicted proteins | sample KloWWTmetaKNB5Ph_FD_88975 | JGI IMG/M metagenome (GOLD analysis project Ga0073899, IMG submission 88975) | Active sludge microbial communities from Klosterneuburg, Austria, studying microevolution and ecology of nitrifiers - Klosterneuburg... | ecosystem: Engineered > WWTP > Aerobic digester >...
TCGATGATCGAGCCGACCGTCGGGAGCGGCTCAAGGAGGGACAACCCACCGCCGGCGAAGTCCAGTCCGTAGAGGTGCACGCCGCCGGATCGTGGGGTGATCGAGGCTGCCAGGCCGAGTGATCGCAGGGCCGTGGTCTTCCCGGAACCGCCGGCACCGTAGTAGGCGATGTTGCCTTCGGTGTCGGGGCGGAAGTACTCGAAGCGCTGCTCCTGGTTGTCGGGGTCGTCGATCACCCCCAAAGCCAGCTCACTGTCCCGGCGCTGGTCGATCCGCCGCAGGTCGTAGGTGGTCGCGAGCGCGTCCAGCCACGGCTTGCGTGGCCGGGGAATACCGGCAGCGACGGCCGCCTTGGACATCGTCGACACCAACCGGTCGATGTCGGTGTCGAGGTCTTCGAGGTTCACCTTGCGTTCCGGCACCTGCCAGAGCAGCCCGCCGCCGAAGTTCAGTTCCACCACGTCCACCGGCGCGGCCAGCGCGACCTCGGGGGTCCTGGCGCCGGGGTAGGCCGACTGGAACGGGGTGATGCGACCTGGACCGGTCTTGGCCGCTGCACGTCCCGGGGTGCCGGAATCGAAGAACGCGGCCATCTTGTCGCCCAGCACGTCGGCGGAGTCGTGTTCGTCGGCCATCCGCAGCGCGACCCGCAGGTTCGTGTTGGCACGGAGGTTGTCCTTGATCACCCCGGCGGGGCGCTGGGTGGCCAGGATGAGGTGCAGGCCCAGCGAACGTCCGCGTTGGGCCACGTCCACCACCCCGTCGACGAACTCGGGCACCTCGCCCGCCAGCGCGGCGAACTCGTCCACCACGATGATCAGGCTGGGCGGGCAACCCGGATCGCCCCTCTTCTCCAGTTCGGCGAGATCCTTGGCCCCCTTGTCGTTGAGCAGGTGCTCGCGGAAGCGCAGTTCGGCCCGCAATGAGGTGAGGGCGCGCCGGACGAGGTAGGGCGACAGGTCGGTGACCAGACCCACCACGTGGGGCAGTTCGAGGCACTTGGCGAAGGCGGAGCCGCCCTTGTAGTCGACGAAGAGGAAGCTGACCCGATCGGGGGAGTTGGCTGCCGCCATCCCCAGCACCCACGCCTGGAGGAACTCCGATTTGCCGGCGCCCGTGGTGCCGCCCACGAGCGCGTGGGGACCCTGGCTTCGCAGGTCCAGGGTGAAGGTGTCGGTGCCCGCGTGTCCAACCACGGCGCGCAGGCTCACCGGGTGCTTGAGAGGCACCGGCTCGGCGCCCTCCCGACGGTCGATGATCGACTGGTTCTCGCGCCAGCGACTCACCTGCGCCTGCGCGTTGCTCGCCAACTCCTGGCCGGTGAGGCTGACCAGGGTCACCGCCTTGGGCAGGTCGGAGGCGTCCTCCACCGGGACACCGGCGTCCTGGACGGGGGCAAGAACCCGGCCCAGACCATCGGCGACCGAGGCGTCGACGGTCTCGACCCGTAGTGGCGCCACGGACTGGCCCTGTCGCACCAGCCCGGCCACCGACCCGGCCCCGGAAACCTCCAGGAAGGTGCGGCAGGCGGCAGGCAACTGGGCGCGGCTGGTGGCACACCAGATCAGATGGACGCCCACATCGGGGCCGCGCTCCGCGACCCGGGTGAGACGGGCCTGGTCGACGCTGGTCTCGTCGACCACCACCACCACACTCGGCAACACGGGCGGCTTGGCCGGTTCGGACTTGGTCAGCGGTCCGCGCAGCAGCGGCCCCTTCTCGGCGGCGGCCCGCATCTCGATCAGCGCCTCCAGGTGGGAGAGCAGCACTCCGGCCGTGGCGGGGTCGGATGCCAGGTGCAGCTCGCCCAGGGGTGAGTGCGGCGAGGACGTGTGCGGGGTCCACTCCAGCCAGCCCCAGCGCTCGACCCCGCTCCTGGAGGTGAGGCACACCACACTCAACTCGGCCGGCGAGTGGGTGCAGATCAGCTGCACGACGATGCCGCGCGCCACCCCGTCCAGCACTGGACGGTCGCCGCACAGGCCGAGTGACCCACACGAGCGAAGGTCCGCCACCACGGGAACGTCCTGCAACGTCGCGAAGTCGGACTCCAGTTGCCCGAGTTGGGCCTCGAACTCGGCGACGCCGTCGGCTCCGCCCGTCCGCTTCGGGACGGTGACCGGCGGGATGTCACCCAGCCCGAGGCGCAATTGGAGGAACTCGGGGTGCTCCGGGCGGCGCCACCACAGCACGGGGCCGAGCCGGACCGCGCTGTTCCAGGCGTCCTCCACGCTGGGGTGGATCACCAGCAGGTCCTGCCGGTCACGCTCGTGGGCCCGCTCCAGGTCGGAACGCACCCGGGCCAGGTTGTCGGTGAAGTTGGCGACCTCCTGCCGGTACTTCTGCCTGGAACGCACCGACTGGTCGATGAAGGTGCCGAGCATCAGGATCGGGCTCAAGGCGACGAACAGCATCCCGGTGCCGGCCTGGCCGCTGAACGCGAGCACGACCCCCATGACCAGGGGAGCAACCAGCGCCAGCAAGGGGAACCGTTGCTTCTCCCGGGGCCTGGGTGCTGCCGGCAGGTCGACCTCCCGGGCGACCACCCGGGGCAGGACCGACGGCGAGCGGGTGAAGGCGATGTCGGTGCTGGTCGGCAGGTCGGTGCCGCCGCGCCGGGTGGAGACGATGCTCAGATCGGTCTCGCCGACCGTGACGACATCACCCGGCCCCACCTTGATCCGGCCCACCCGCTGGCCGCCCACGATCACCCCGTTGGCCGAGTTCTGATCGATGATCTCGACCGCGTCGCCGACCAGGATTCGGGCGTGTTCCTTGGAGACCAGCTCGTCGCGGATCACGACGTCGTTGCCTGCGCTTCGGCCCAGTGTCGAGGAGCCCGCCGGTAGGGACACCTCGGTGCCGGCGCCGGGGCCGCTCAGGATCCGCACCACCGCAGCGCCGGGACGACGCTCGGCGCTCGGGGTCGACCGTGCGGCCACAACCTCGGTGCGCATCCCCGAGCGCAGGCCGGAGTCGATCAGGGAGGTCTGGGGATCGAGCAGGCGGACGGCGCCCGTGTCCGAAACCCGCAGGCTCACCGTCGCAGGGTCGACCGGAAGCCCGGGCTGGCCCGGGTTGGCCGCGCTGAGGGCTGCGGCGATGTCCCCGACCTTGGCGGTACCGTCCGCGGTCACCTGGAGGTTGTGCGGGACCCCGTTGCGGACCACCGTCAGCTTGAGCTTCACCGCATACCTCCATTGGTTGGGACGAGCGTCGCGTTGGCCGTCGCCTCGATGTCGAGCAGGGGCAGGTCGGCCGCCGTCACCAGCAGCGAGGTGACGGCGTACTCGACGAGCCGCACCCGGCGGTTGACCGCGTAGCCGTCGGAGCCGCCGCGCAGGCCGTCCACGCCGATCCGGTCGAACTTGTCGCAGACGTTGTCGAGCTTGCGGGTGAACCGGGTGAGGTTCCAGCCGAGCCGCGCGGCCGCCGCGCTGGAGGCGGGCACCTCGACCGCACCGGAGCCGATCCGTCGCAGCCGGGTCTCCGACAGCGCGAGGATGAGGAGTTTCTGGGCCGGGGTGAGGGGCACCGCGCCGATCGTCGAGTCGCCGCTGTGACGGGTCGGGGCCAGTTCGACGGGGGGCAGGAACGGCGCCCGGTCGGTGAACAGGAAGACCTCGTAGGTGGTCGAGCCGGCCGAGAAGGTGAGGCACATCTGTCCGAAGACCACCGGGACCTGGGCCCCGGGCGCGAGCCACGACTGCGCCCGGCCGTCCACGTCGCTGAGGGTCGCCGACAACCGGCCGCCGTCGTTCACCAGCCACCACAGGCCGTTGCTGTGCTGCAGCCGGAGGAACGTGCGGTGCAGGTAGGGGTTGTCGTCGACCCGCAGGTCACCCTCCCGCCCGATCACGAAGGTCTCGCCGGGGCGGAGCCGGTACCACTCCCCCGCGAACTCCACGCGCAACTCGTCCCGCTCCAGCGGGACGCCTTCCAGCCGCACCCTCATCGGGCCTCCTCCTCCGTCATGGCAGCCCCACCAGCAGCACGGTGACCTGTTCGCCGAGATCCACCACGTCGCCGTCCGCGGCCGTCGTCCAGCCCTCGGGACCGACAGGCAGCCGCCTGCCGTGCCGCACCAGCACGGTTCCGTTGTTGCTGCCCAGGTCCTTCAGCCGCACCGTGCCGCACTCGCCGACGATCAGGACGTGGCTGCGCGACACCGTCCGCTCGGGGCTGGCGATGCGCAGCAGCCGGCACTCGAAACCGGGCACGGGCTGGGGCGCCCGGCCGATCACCAGCGCCCCCGAGAGCGGCGCCCGCCGGCCGTCGCCGGTGACGGCGTCGCCATGGTCGTCGCCGACGGGCTCCTCCTCGTCCAGCAGGGTCGCGATCAGGGTCGCCGTCGTCGACCGCGGGGGCATCGGGCCTCGGGGATCGGCCGGCGGCTCCGCGGTGGGTGAGTCGGGGGCGCTCCGGGGAGCGGGGGGAACCGGGTCTCGCGACCCTTCGACAGGCTCAGGCACTGGGGCTGCGGGCGGGGCCGGTGCGACCGGGTGCGGGTTGGTCTCGATCTCGAGGTCGGCGTTGCGGACGTCCCGGACCGCAGCCGCCTCCACCGGGCGCCGGATGGTGTGGCCCCAGAGTTCGGCGAATGGGTTCGCGACGGACTCCTCATCGCTCCCGGGTGCTGCCCAGGGGACTTCGGTGATCAGGCCGGGAACGTCGGTGGGGGCCAGGATGATCGCCGGAGACGGCACCTCGGTCACCCGCGGCGCCGCACCTCGGGCCGCCGGGGGCAGGCCCGGTGCCTTCACCGGTGGCACGCCCGACCCGGCCTCGGGCCGCAGGGACGGCTGGCCGTCGGCACGCGCGTCGACGGCTCGCCACACCAGGGCGCCGCAGGCGACGACCCCGCGCTCGACCGGCCACCGCTGGGCACCGGGCGCGGGCGGCGCACCGAGCCGCAGCGTCACGGCCCGCTCCGAGGGTACCGGCCGGCCGTCGGCGTCGAGGGCTGCCACGGACACCCGCTCCTGGTGCACCGCCGGTGGCGGTCCGGCCATGACCAGCGCCCAACCCTCCGCCTGACCGGCGAGCAACAGCCGGGCCTCGGCTGCACCGGAGGTCGCGTGGAGGGCGAGCACCACCGAGCGCGCGGTGGTCGGCGGCAGCCAGGCGGCGAAGCCGGGGGTGACCACCGCCCAGCCTGGCCCGGGGGTCCAGCTGAACCCCGTTGCCCCGAACTCCGTCATCCCCGATCCTGCCATCCCCGGCCCGGTCATCGCGGACCCGCCTCGATCGTGAACCAACGGTCGCCCAGTCGCACCCGGCCACCGCTGGGGACGGCGACCGCCGAGCGAGGCGCCAGCGCCTTCGCCCGACCGGAGGGGGTGACCACCTCGCTCCCGTTGGTCGAGCCGAGATCCTCCACCCACACCCCCACCTCGTTGCCTCGAACGGCGAGGTGGGTTGCCGAGACGGTCTGGGAGGGGTCCTCCAGGCGCACCAGGTCGGCCCCCCGGTAGGACGGCTGCGCCGCCGGCGCCCGTCCCAGGATCGCCGACTCCCGCAGCAGGTGCGTCTGGCCGGTGTCGAAACTCAATCGCCAGGTCGCCGGCGTGCCACGGGACGGCACCGGCGCAACGACGGAGGTGACCCGCGTGGGCCCGTCCACGCCACGAACCGGGGTGCCGGCAGGCGCGGGCGGGAGGAATCCGGAGACCCGCGGCACCGCGACGGCGGGCTGCGGCAGGGGGCCGGGAGCCTGCGCCACGAGTCCGGGCACCGGCGGCCGTCCCGGGGACACCTCGATGATGGCCGGCCGGACCACGGGACGGTGGACGAGCGCGTCCAGCTCGCTGGCGTTCACCGGACGGGCGTGGACGTCGCGGCCGCGGCGGACGTCGATCGTCGCCAGCCCGGTCAGCCGGTCCTGCCAGCAGCGGCCGTGGGCGTCACGGCCGGCCAGGCTCAGCACCAGCGGGACGATCCCGGCGCTCGGCAGGCCGCCCAGCACCAGCAGCGCCGCCCGCGCGAGCCCCGCGCCACCGGGACGGCCGGCGTCGGCGACCCGGACGGTGCGCAGCCCCAGCAGCAGGTCGGGCAGCCAGCGGCCGCCGAGGCCGCCCCAGAGCCAGGCCACCAGAGAGACAGCGGTCGCGGCCACCAGACCGGCGCCCGCGAACCAGGCCCACCCCGACTCCGGCGCCACCAGTGCCCGGGCACCCACGGCGATCCCGGCGGCGACACCCGTGACGAGCACCACCGAGAGCGCGCCGCGCAGGACGCGCCAACCCGACGCTGCGGGAACGGACTGGTACAGCGCGGGGAACTCCAGGGGAACGACGGACTGGCTCACTCGGCACCCCCCGGCGACGGGAGACGCCACGGCAGTCGGCTGGGCGCCGACCGGGCGGCACCCCCGCGGGCGGGCAGGAAGCTGCGCAGGCTGAGCCGGGCCAGCCAGCGGCGCCACCAGGAGAGGCCGGAGAGCATGCCCTTGTGGGTGGCGCCGACCTGTCCCCAGAACTCGGCCGCGGTCTCGTGCCCCGGCTCGCCCGGCCCGAAGATCACCCGGTCGGCCCGTCCGGAGATGTCGGCGAGGTCGGCCCGCCCGACCACGAGCGACTGCTCCAGGCGGGTCGCGTCCAGCGGCACGCGGTGCCCGAGGTCACGGGCGCGGTCGAGGAGTTCGCGCCACCCGGCCGCGATCCGGGTGGAGGCGGGCCCGCGGGTCCGGCGGCGACGGCGGCGCACCGCCTTCGCCCCGATGATGCCGCCGACGAGCAGGGCGACCGCACCCAGCGGCGGCCCGGCCAAGCGCAGTACCAGCAGCAGGACGGCGAGGACCTGGCCCAGCGTGCCCTCGCTGGCGAGCTTGCTGGTGTCAACCTCGAACCAGGAGTCGAACGCGCCGGGCGGACGGACGGGAGCGGGCGGCGGGACCGGAGTGGTGGCCTCGTCCTGCTGCTCCGGCGGCTTGATCTGGTCCGGGGTCTGGGTGGGCAGGAACTGCTCCGGCGGAACGGCCCACCAGGCGCCGTCGGCGAGCTGCAGTTCGACCCAGGCGTGGACGTCCCCGCCCCGCACCACGCCGTCAGCGGGCACCTGCGCGCCGAACACGACCCGCGCCGGGAAGCCCAGCGAGTTCGCGAGGAGGGCGAGGGTGGACGCGTAGTGCTCGTCGCTGCCGACCAATTGGCCGTTCTCGACGAATCGTCCGACGAACGTGCCGAGGCGGCCCTGGTCGTGACCGGGCGGGTAGTAGTAGCGCTCGCCGCTGGTCGCGGTGCCGTCACTGAAGTAGTTCCGGCGCATCACGTCCATCGCCGTCTGGAGCTGCACCCCGGCCGGGGCCGTCTGGTCACCGACCAGCTTGGCGAACCCGGCCTGCAGGAACCCGTAGCCGGCCTCTCCGACGATCGGGCTGCCGCCCGGGCTGAGTTCCTGCCCGGGTTCGATCACCCGTGGCGCCTCGGCGGTCTCCTCGATGACGTCGCCGGGTCGCAGCGCGTCGGGCACCATCGCCTGGCCGGTGCTGAGGTTGTAGCGCAGCGACCGGCGGTGCGCCGCGGCGTCGTCGCCGACGAACTCGATCCGGCTCGCCCGTCCCGTGCCCGGCAGCCACGCCTGCAGTTCGGGGATCGTGGCGTAGGACTCCCCGATGGTGATGGTGAGGTCGACCAGGTCGGTGGTGGGCGGGTCGGGGATGGTCCGGCCGATCCGCTGGAAGGCGGTCGTCGCGGCCCCTCCGCCACCGGAGATCGCGTTCCAGGTGATGCCCGAGTAGTCGTCCAGCACCGCCAGCCGCAGCCATCGCACCGGGGTGGACGAGGTCACCCGCAGCAGTTCCTCGTCGTGGTACCGCTTCTCGGGTTCGGTGGTGGAGTACTTGGGGAAGCCGACCAGCGGGCTGGTGTAGCTCGGCAGTTCCACCGGCGGCTCGACCCAGGAGCGCAGCACGAGCCGGGTCGCGTTCCCGGACGCGAACTGCGGGCCCAGCGCCCAGCCGCCGGCGAGCGCGAGGGCGAGGACCACCGCGCCGAGCACCATCCGGGTGAGGTTCGCGGAGCCGGTGCCCACCAGGCGGCGGCGGCGCTGCGCGCGGATCGCCGTCCACCCGAAGGCCAGCGCGGCGAAACCGAGGCCCTGGGGCAGCAGCGCGGCCGGCTCGTACGTGCCGAGAAGGATCACCCCGGCCAGCAGGACACCCGGCACGAGCACCGCCGTCCACGGTGTGCGGGAGCGACGGGCGACGGTGAAGCCGCCTGCCCCGCCGAGCAGCCCGAGCAGGTACACCAGCGCCACGTACGGCCCGTCGCCGGCCAGCGGTGGCAGCAGTGTCAGCATGTCCTTCCAGCCGTCCACCACGAGACCCAGCAGCTGACCGAACACGGCAGGGGTGGGCAGGAAGCCGGCGAGCAGTGCCTCCGGCAGCGCGAACAGCCCGCCGAGCAGCAGGTAGCCGACGACCGCTGCGGCGAGCGGCACCGTCCAGTGCCAGCGGAGCACGGCGCACACGTGGGCCAGCAGGATGCCCAGCACGGTGCCGACCAGCCCGACCATGAGGTAGCGGGCGGAGTCGAAGGTGGTCGCGAAGCCGAGCAGGGCGAGCACCACCAGCGCCAGCACGAACCCGGCGTCGACCAGGTCGGACGGCGACGGCTGCAGCGCGACCAGCCGCGTGGTCATCGTCCGGGTGCGCCCGGTGGCGGTGTCGGTGGCGAGGACCCTCATCCGAGGTCACCCCCGGCGAGGACCCGGGGCAGGTCGCCCAGCCGTCCGATGGTGACCAGGGAGAGCCCGGCGACCTCGCGCAGGCTGATGGCGGCGCCCTCCTCGGCCCGGACGGCGAGCGTGCCCACCTCGGGGGCGAGGACGGACCTGGCGCGGCGCAACTCGGCGAACGGGGCCAGCGGCCCGGTCAGGAAGAGCACCACGCTCACGTCCGGGGCGAGGGTGTTGAGCCGGCCGGTGGCCCGGTGCAGCGTGAGCGGGGTCAGCTCGGCGCGGGAGAACACGTCGAGGGCGGTGTGGGGGGCTGGCTGCACGACCGCGTGCTCGCCGCACAGGATGGTGAGGTCCATCTCGTCGCCCAGCGCCCGCACCGCGACGGAGGCGCCGGCGGAGATCGCCAGTTCGAACTCGTCGGCGGCTGCGTAGGAGTCGGGGTCGACGTCCACCACGACGGCGATGTGGGAGCGCCGGGTGTCGAGGAACTGGCGCACCATGAACGAGCTCGTGCCCGAGACCGCCGAGGCCTTCGCCGAGGAGCGCCAGTGGATGTAGCGGCGGTCGTCGCCCGGCACGTACTCGCGCAGGGTGTGGAACGCGAGGTCGCTCATCGACACCTCGTTGGTGGTGCGACCCTCCAGGTCGCGCACCAGACCCGAACCCAGGGGTTCCAGCGGCACCGTCCGGGGGTGGACGAACATTTCGATCCGGTCGGTCCAGGCCACTTCGCGCCGGAACACGCCGAACGGGTCGCCCCGCTGGGTGGTGACCGGGCCGAGGCCGATCACGCCGCGCCGGGAAGTGGGGATCAGCGCGAGCTCCTCGTGCACCGACCCCGGGCGCAGCACCGGGGTGGTGTAGCGGGCGACGGCGCTCCCGACGGGCAGCTCCACCCCGACGGGCAGTACCGGGGCGCGGCCGTGGCTGGTGAGGAGCAACTGGGCGCCGGCGGAATCCCCCACCCGCACCCGCAGGGGGTCGACCACGAGCCCGACGTCGAGGCGCAACCGTCCGATGGTGAACCCGATGCTGAGCACCAGCAGCAGCACGAACACCGCCGCGACGTAGCCGAACTCGGCCCAGCCGAGCCGGCTCGCCGCGAGCCAGGCCACGAGGGCGCCGCCGGCCAGCGTCCAACCCAGCGGCGAGACGACGGCGAGCACGCGACCGATCCACTGCCGCAGCGGAGCGGTGACGGCCGCGATCCTCGCGCTGGCGGCTCCGGCCCGGAGCCGTGCCACCGCCGTCCACCGCGCGGGCGCGGCGAAAAGGGACCGCAGCCCGCCACGACCGCGGCGGGGCGCCCGCGGCTGCCGTCCACGCCGGGGCGCGGGCGTGGCCACGGGCGGCTGGGCAGCCACCGGCGCAGCACGAAGGACGGTCGGATCGCTCATGGGTGTCAGTGCAGCCGGTCCGAGGGCGCCGCGACGTTGCTGAGCAGGTCGTCGACCACCCGCTCGACGGTCACGCCGGAGAACTGCGCCTCGGCGTTGAGGATGAGCCGGTGGCCGAGGATCGGGACGGCGAGATCCTTGATGTCGTCGGGGGTGACGAACTCGCGCCCCTGGGAGACCGCCCAGGTCTTGGCGGCCCGGATGTAGGCGAGGCAGCCGCGCATCGACACGCCCAGTTTGACCTGGGAATGTCGCCGGGATTCGGTCGCCAACTGGCTCACGTAGCCAAGAATCGCAGGATCGACGTGCACCTCGTTGGCGAATGACGCCATTTGCGCGACCGCGTGCGCCGCAATCACCGGCCCCACCTGGGCCGCACGGTCACGGTTCGCCGCCTGGGCCATCAATTCGACCGCGACATCGTGGTCGGGATAACCGATCGCCGACTTCATCAGGAAGCGGTCGAGCTGGGCTTCGGGCAGCCGATAGGTGCCGGCCTGCTCGATCGGGTTCTGCGTGGCGATCACCATGAACGGACGGCCGGCGCTGTGGGTGACTCCGTCGACGGTCACCCGGCTCTCCTCCATCACCTCCAGCAGCGCGGACTGGGTCTTGGGTGAGGCCCGGTTGATCTCGTCCGCGAGCACGACGGTGGCGAAGATCGGCCCGGCGTGGAACTCGAACGCCTGCTTCTGCTGGTCGTAGACGGTGACGCCGATGACGTCCGACGGCAGCAGGTCGGGCGTGAACTGGATCCGGCTGTGCGATCCCTGCACGGTGTTGGCGATCGCCCGGGCCAGGACGGTCTTGCCCGTGCCCGGGTTGTCCTCCAGCAGCAGGTGCCCCTCGCTCAACAGGCAGGTCAGCGCCAGCCGGATCACCTGGCTCTTGCTGCGGATCGCCACCTCGACGTTGGTGACGAGTTGGTCGAACGTGCGGGCGAACCAGGCCGCCTGCTCGGTGGTGATGCTCATTGGATCTCCTGGTCGGTCGCGTTCGTTTGGTCGTTCATCTCTGCTAACAAGTTCCGAAATCGTCGCCCACATTGGCGTCGCCGTCAGAAACGCCCTCGGCCACGCCCTCTCCCCAATTGCCGTCGCCGTTGACGCCGAACGTACGACTCCAGTCCGGGGCCCCCACTCCGCCCACGAAGCAATAGACGTTGGAGTTTGGTGTGAAGCTCCGGAGTGTCAGCAGGACCTTGTTGCAGTTCGACCATTTGGTGGGACAACCGGTGGTCGGCGGTCCAAGGGCCCAGTGCACCGTCGGATTGGGCCGATTCATGGTCGTGGCGCTGTCCTGCGACTCGCCGGAGTTGCCCCGGTTCTGGCCCGAGCCGTCCGGTTCCAGGTGCGCCCTGAAGGTGACCGTTCTGGAGTACCCCACGTCGAACGACTCCGACCTCGTGACCGTTTCGGCCGCCTTGAGGTTGTAGCGCCATGGTCCGCCGCCGTCGGAGGCCGTCACCACGAGCACCGCGGGCCTGCCGTTGGCGCTGCCCTTGGCTGTGAAGGAGACCGAGGTGCCGTTGCTCGCGGCATGGATCTCGGGTGTCGACAGTTGGCCGTACGCCATCACGTCCGAGGTCCCTGAGTTCTCCGAACACCTGTCCTCGTTGCAGAGCCGGACGCGGTAATTGCTGGTCTCCGCCACCCGCGCCGAGAGTTCCGTCGACCACGCCTGTCCGTTGGTGTCCGGGAGGTCGACCCGCTTGTCGCCCGCACCCGAGATCTCGATCCAGGCCTTGCCGCCTCGGGAACGCCCGGAACGGCCGCTCAGTTGCACCTTGCCGTCGGGGTTGTTCGCCTCGACCTTGGGCGCGTCGGGCCGGTCAGGATTGCCGATCGCCTCCCAGGTGGCCTTCGTTGTCGTGGAGTAGTCGTAGTAGTTCGTGGCGGTGATGGTGAAGGTCTTGGTGCCACCGTCCCAGTCCAGGCCCTTGGCGACGCAGGTTCGGCCCTTGACCGCGCACGAAGCTCCCGCCACCTCCACCGTGTACTGCACCGGGCCGCGTCCGTTGGGCGCCGCCTTGCCCCACCGGACGGTCACCGCGGGCGAATCGAGATCCAGTGCCGACTTGATCGAGGTCACCTCGAACGTGCCGGGCTTCCCCGTCGGCCAGGCCTTCGTGTGCCCGGGTCGCCGGGAGTTGCCCCGGTTGTTCCGGGCCCAGATCGAGAAGCTGACACCGTTGGTCTGGTTCGGCAGGCCGTGCAGGGTGGTCGAGGTGCCGCTGACCTCCCACTTCCGGCCGGCTCCCTTGATCACGTACTTCGTCACGGGCGAGAAGTCGCCGCTGACCGGGTTCCAGTTCAGGCTGACGGTGCCGTCGGAGGGCTTCCCGACCATCGCGAACCCGGTGACCGTCGTCGGGACGGTGTCGGGGACGATCGCATCCGACAACTCGCTGGGCACGCTCCAACCGGCCTTGTTGCGAGCGCTGACCTTGAACCTGATCGGAACCGCGTTCTCCAGCCCGTCGACGTGGCAGGGCAGCGACTTGCACGTCCACGGGCCCTTGCCGAGGTTGGACTCGACCTTGTACTCCGTGATTGTGGCGCCGTTGTTGTCGGGCTTGGACCAGGTCAGGTTGGCGGCGTGGCTCGGTGCCAGCCCCGCCTCGCGCGGCGGTTCGGGCTGATCCGGCTCACCGTAGACCGAGAACTTCAGGATGCCGGTGGCCCGCCGGTCGGGGCCGGTGGAGTTGGCGATGTCGCTGACCGTGAGCCGGTACCCCAGCACGCCGTCGAAGTCGGCGTTGGCCGCGATCGTCCAGTTCTCCCCGTCGAAGGTGAGCGGAGCGTGCGTGTCGGCGCCCTCCAGCGGCTCCGCGCTGACGATGGTCGTCCTCCGGTCGACCTCGATCTCGCTCTCGATCGTGACCGTGCCCGAGAGCGTGGTGCCCTGCTGCACCTCGATGGGCTTGACCGGCGGGGAGTACTTCGGCGGCGGCGACTTCTTGAGCTTCACCGCGATGGTGTCGGGCACGGCGCTGGTGCCCGGCAGTTCGACCCGCAACGCACCTGTGGCTGCCGGGTCGGCCTCGCCGCTGGCCCGCAGGTTCAGCGAGGTGCCCTGCAGCTGCGGGGTCACCTTGCCCGGATCCTTGCCGTCCTCCCAGGCGACCGCGAAGGTGAGCGACGCCAGTTCGTCCTCGGTCTCGGTCCAGACGTGGCAGAGGCTGAGCAGGTCCATCGTCTTGCCGACGGTGCCGAGCTTCACCGTCTGAGGCTCGTCGGGGCAGTGCAGCACCGGGGTCGACGGCCCGACCTGGACGGGGATCGAGACCATCGCTCGCCGGCCGTCTAGGTCGTCCGGCCCGCTGGCATCGGTGACGTCGACGTTGAGCACGGCCGGGCCGGTGTAGGCGTCGGAGGTGAGCGTGAGGGTGCGCTCGTCGACCACCTCGACGGTGACGTGGTCGGCCGGCGCGACGCTGACCCCGGATTCGAGCGCGATGCGCACCGGCTGGTTCCTGGGCGACACCACGTTGTCGGCCAGGCTCACCGTCCTGGGGGTGTTCGGTTCCAGTTCGATCCTGCCCTGGGCGTAGGGCACCCCGTCCCCGGCTGCCGGAACGTAGACCGCCGCGGCGGACGTGCCGCCGTCGGCGTCGGCGACCGCGTAGCTGAGCACCTGGGCCTGGGCCAGCACCGGCACCGTGACGAGGCCGCCGGCGACCGTCGCGGTCGGCTCCGAGACCCCGGTGACCTTCAGCCCGGACGCGTCGCCGTCGGGGTCCCAGGCGTTCGCGAGCACGTCCACCGAGGCGGTCCTGCCGTCAGGGTCGAGCACGGCGAGCTGGTCGTGCACCTGCGGCGGGTTGAGGAAGCCCTCCTGCGCCACCACCTCGACCCCAGCCGTGGTGCTGTCGCCCCCGTTGCCACGCAGCTGGTAGCTGAACCGCCGCGGCGCGGCGTCGGCCGCGAGGACGGTGGCCGTGATCGGCCCCTGCTCACCGTCGAGGGTGACGCCGTCCGGCGCTGCCTCCAGCGGCTTGACGGTCACCTTGTCGCTCACCGCGATGAGGTCGTTGCCGAGGACGTCCAGGTGGACCCGGGCGCCCGGTCGTGCGGTGAGCACGTCGTCCACCGCCACCGGTGGCTGGGTCTGGCCGGGTGGCACCACACCGATCCGGACGGTGCCGGTGCCCTGCTGGCCGTACCTGTCGGTGACGATGTAGCCGAACTCGTCGGTACCGACGTTGTCGTCGTTGGGGAACACCTGGTAGCTGATGCCCTTGGGACTCATTCCCGTCACCCGGCCCAGCCGCGGGCCGGAATCCAGCCCGACCAGGCTGACCGAGTCGCCGTCGGGATCCTGCCCGGAGGCCGGAATCGGAATGGTGAGGGTGTCGCCGGATGTGGCGCGCAACTCGATGGTCTCCGGAACCGGCGGGCTGTCGGGGTTCTCTGCGTCCGGCGCCGGGTTCACGGTGATCGTGGCGACACCCTCGGCCCGCACCTCGCCCGCCAGGGCGATGTACCTGACCTGGACCACGGTCGGTTCGGTCACCATCGCCGGCGCGAGGTAGCGCACCTGGCTGCCCGAGAGGTAGGCGCTGCCCGCGACCTGTGGATCGGTCGCGGCGCTGCCGCTCTCGTCCAGCACCACGAACTGGCCGGGCGCCGGAGCGCCCTCGGCGTTGGCGTCGAGGCGGAGGGCCGAGCCGCCAAGGGTGAGGTCGTTGGCGAGCACCGGCACGAGCACGCTGTCCCCCGCCCGCACGGTCGCGCTGTCGGGCCGGGTGAGCGGGGTGTCCTCGGCGAGGGCGGCGAGCTGGGTGACCGTGACGCTGCCGCTGACCAGCCCGCCGGTGCCATTGGTGATCTGGTAGGTGACCACCGCGGGGTTCCCGGCGAAGGTGTCGGTCTGCGGGATGATCCGCACCCAGCGGCCCTTGATCACCGCGACCGCCACGTCGTCCTCGCCGGCCGGCGTCGGGGAGGCGGTCTGGACGGTCAGCATCCCGCCCCGGGGGTCGTAGTCGTTGGCGAGCACGTCGACGGTCACCGCCTGCCGGCCCCGGACCACGGCCTGGTCCGGCATGGCGACCGGGTCGACCGGCAGCTTCTCCGCCACGTCGACGCGGATGGTGCCGGTGGCGGAGGCCTCGCTGCCGAAGGTGGACCGGTAGGTGAGGAA
>Ga0073899_10002950_pt1 | contig 15211 bp, 6 predicted proteins | sample KloWWTmetaKNB5Ph_FD_88975 | JGI IMG/M metagenome (GOLD analysis project Ga0073899, IMG submission 88975) | Active sludge microbial communities from Klosterneuburg, Austria, studying microevolution and ecology of nitrifiers - Klosterneuburg... | ecosystem: Engineered > WWTP > Aerobic digester >...
CCTACCGAATCGCCTCTAGCCGGTCAGAAGAGGTGCTGGCCTGGTATCGCCTGATCTAATGGACCTGGCAGCCGACATTGGTTGCTTTCAGGATCGATACGATTCACATCTCTATAAACTTCGACGGGGAACCTCCTGGCTGAAGGGGACTATTGTGCCAGAAACCTCTCCTTAATGAATGCCGAGATTTACGGGGAGTTTACAGTTTGACATGATTGACCTTGAGGCCGCTGTACTCATTGCGCCAGCGATAGTACGGGGGTTCCGTAATGGGCAACCTTCGACAGACTTGGGTGACAGGCCGGCCGTCGCTCAGCGCGTCTTCAGCTCCGCGCAGCTTGGCAAGAAACTATTCCACGGTATAACGCAACTGTGGCATAGATCCCTCCTTTCGGCCCGACCCTAACATGGGATCTGCACTCGTTTGAGCAAGGCAGGTAATCAACGGGAGGGAGACTGGTCTACCCGAAATGGTTACGAAACGCCCTATCCAGCACGAACTCGCCTCATATTGAGCCGCGTCGTCACGAGCGCGCCGAGACCTCGCCCATGACGTCGAAGCGGAGACCCGAGGTTGGCGGCGCGAGCAGTGGTCCTCGGCGACGCTGCATCCACAGCACCGGCAAACCGTCGGTGCGTCGCCCCAGAACCCATCGCCGCTCGAGTCGCAGACCGTTCCACGGTACAGCAGCAGGTTCGATCTGATGCACCGGCCCGGTCGTCGGTTTTGCGGAGTCTCTAAGCAGCGGGGAGATTGGCTCGGCCATCGGGACTGGTGGCCGCTGAGTGAGATCGGCGAGACTGCCTTGAACAAAACGGCGGCGACCGCCGATCTCGGAGATCACATAAGGATGCCAGTGCGCCGGCAACGTCGTGCTCGGCCTGTACTCGTAGGTCACCGGCTTCGATGCGAGGACGACCCCTGGCGGCGGGGGAGGCGGCGCCGTCGCTGGCAGCGGCGTCAGCTCACGGCCGGCGGCACGTACCTCAATGGCCCAGAGCAGGTTCGCGTCCTCGTCGACGCCGATGACCACCTCATCGATCACGGGTGAGCTCAGTGGCGTGGCCACGGTCGGCCACACGACGAGCGACGTCGGGTCGAGGCCGGTCACCTTGAACAGCGACCACGACAATGGAGTGGTGAGCCTTGTGTCATCATCGAAGGAATCGCGCACGACGACCTGATGCAGTGTCACGATCGATCCTGCCGTCGTCTCGACCGGAAAGCTGAACCAGTCATCGCTGTGAGACACCAAAAGATCGATGAGAAGCATCGTGCCGAAGTGGCTGCGATCGGGCGAATAGCCACCGATATCAACCCGAGCATCCTCGATCTGCCACCAACGCGGATGGGGCGCACCGGGGAATTTCATTCGTGTCGGCGTCAACGTCACGGCTGCTGGCATGGTTGACGGTACAGGCATCGGCGCATCGGTGCGCACAGAGTACCAATCCACGTCGCCGCCCTCATGCCGAGGTACGTGCAGCTTCACCGGGCCGCTCGAGAAGGTCGCGCGGTGCACGAGCTCGGCTGGATCCCAGAGGTCTTCGGGCTGGGTCGCGGGGACGTCGGCGAACAATGCCGCAGGCAGACCAAGGGTAGCCCGCCGGCGGTAGAGCGCGAGTCCGTCGTATGCGACCTTGTCGAAGCGGTCATACGGCTGAGGAAAGCCGTCCACGCGCAACGTCGGATCGTTGGCACTCGCAGCAGGCAGTGATGCCGCGCACGCGAGGCCGATGCGGATGCGACGGCCCGGAGTCCACCACTCGTCGGGTTCGGACTCGATAATGGCCTCGGCTGGTGTGATGCGAGGATCCATCGCTGGATCGCCATCGATGGAAGCGATGGCGGCGTGCGTCGCCGTGTAGCTCACCCGCAACGGCGACGCGGCGTCTTCACCTTGGTGCTCGCCGAGTTGCCATTGGCGAGCAAGGAACCAGGCAGGGTCGGCAACCTCTGCCGAAAACCCGCGATTGAGATTGGCCACGGGCCGGATTGGTTCGAGACGGCGAGCAAGATCAAAGCGCATGACATCTCCTCACACCCGATCGAGTGGCACGTCGCTCGGTGTGTTCGCTGGCAATGTGGTGAGCGGTACTGCGGTCGACCAATCGCCCAGCTCCTCGATGGTCGTCGCTCGTGCATGAGCGAGCTCGCGTGTCTCGGCGACGATGTCAACGAGTGTTGGCGTGTCGAGTGGTTGTTGCGGGTCCGGCGGCACAGCGATGAGAATTGCCTGAGGTGCCCGTGCGCCCGATGCATCGAAGTGGAACGCCGCCGTGGTGGCATGAGCGGTCGAAGGAATGACCTCACCCCAGCTGTCGAGCACCGCGAGAGCAACGACTCGCGTCGATGTTGTCCCGGGAGTGAGCACACCGTCCGGACCGAAGAACACCAGCAGCCGGGTCGTGGGGAGGAACCCATCACGTGGGGGAGGCCCGAGATCGACCTGCCATGGATCGCCTGGTCGGTTAGACCACACGGCGAACGGTGATTCACCATGAAGTTCACGCTCGCGTTGGAACGCCTCGAGACGCGCGAGCGGAGTGCGCACGGTCGCGATGACTTCCAACCACAACGGATCAATAGAGGTGCCCGCAGCTGGCGGTTCCGCCGCGATCGTCGGTAAGTGATTGAGGGCGATGCGCGACAGCACAGGCAGGCGCCCCTCAGGGGACACAAGTTCGGCCATCGCACGCGCGAGCGGCACGAGGCTGAGGTTCGTAGCATCTGCGACCGACGGTGCCTTAGCGATGCGGTCGGCGAGGGCTTCAGCCGCACGAATTAAGCGCGTCCTCATGGACGCGGCGTCAACCTGCATCGGTGTGATTCCCCACTTCGCAGCGTCCTGCAATGCGACACGCTGGATCGTCTCGATGGCTCCTTGCGCCATAACCAATGTGGCCTGCGCCGTGATCGCGAGAGCGTGGAGCGCCGTATATCGAACGAGGACCTCGGCCTGCACCGCTGCACTGGATGGATTTGACGCGTTGACGGTGAGATCAGCGGGCGCGGCGGGTTGGCTGCCGAGGATGTCAGCGAGGCGGCGGACACAGACATGAGCGTCGAGTGATGCAGGTGTGACGTGATGACCAGGCTGCCGGTCAAGGACCAGGCCAACAAGATCGCTCGGCGCGAGCGACAGCGTGTCGATCGGTTCGAGGCCGAGATCGCTGAGCGCGACCGTTGCGATGACGACGTTATTCGCGTCATGCACTGTCCACGTCCATGACGCATGTGCCGCGGTGCCGGTCAGGGACACCAGTGCATCTGCAACGGCTGGCTCGGCGAGGCGGCCTGGGCTCGTGTGCGTGTCAACCGTTGTCGGTGTCGTTCCGTCTGGTAGCGCGATGAGGACCGTCGAGGTGACGGCGCGACCACAGCGTTGCGTGCGCACGACATCGAGGTTCGGTGGAGCACCAAGACCGGCTGCGGCCTCCATCGCTGCGCCGGCGAGAGCAGCCCGTCCGCTCACGACATCGTGCACTGCGTCAGCAACGAGGAGATCGCCGTAGGTGTCGATTGCCTCAGCGATCTCCCCGATGGCCGCGAGCTGAACAGTCGACAGCATGAGCGATGATGGGTTTGAAGCATAGCGTGCGACTATAGCGAGGCCGTCGCAGGTCCGGCGACCGGCATGCTCGGTCCGGATGGGGAAACGGGCGCGTAGCGACTCCACTTTAGCGCTTTCTCCCACCGCGCGCTCGACGGCACGCCCGACCGCCTCGCTTAGATGCACACCGGTGCGCACCTCCCGGGCTAGTGACTCGGCAAGGCGCACACCGTCGGACTCGAGATCCATCTGCCAACGCGTCGGTTCCGCGTCGTACAGGGCACGGTCTCGCATGATGGCAGACGTGAGGGCCTGCGCTTCGGACGGTGCATGAAGGAACTCGTCGGGCAGTGCCGAGCTCGAGCGAGGCCGTGGCGAGTCGACCCATCCGTACACGCCGAGACGGAACTGCGGCGCCGGTGTTGCTGCACTTAGCGTACGCAGTCGTCGCCACGCGATCCCAATGACCCATGGATCGATGCGATACATTGCAGTGTCGAGCGTGGCACGCAGCACTCGTTCGAGCGTGGCGACGGGAACCGACGCGAGCTCGAAGGTTCCCTCACGGCCACGTTGAAACAACTCCGTCGATGGATCGCCGCTGAGCATTGACGGCAAGAACTGCTGGCCCCACTGGGCGATGACAGGCTTGATCTTCTCGTCGAAAGTAATTGGGTCCAGCATCGGACCGTGCATGTTTCTCGACGCACGCGCGACCTCGGCCGCGTTCACCAGAGCGGCATGGATCAGCAGGCGCAGCAGTAGGCTGTTAGGCAGCTTGGGGAATAGCTCGCGTAGACCGCCCTCAGACGCGAACTGGCTAGGTGGCCACGATGCGATCCGTTTTATGGCATCCCCAGGGTCATGTTCGGCGGTAGATTATCCGGCTGCACGAGGGGGAGGTCGAGGTCCTGCGGCCAGCCGAGCGTGCTGTAGCGGCGCGCCGGTGGCTGACCGAAGGCGAGCGCGAATGAGGCCAGGTCGTTCCACCAAGCCGTCAGGTTCGACCAAGTCGCGCCGCCGACAGTACTCCAGGTGATCGCGTGCACAGCCTCCAGCGGCACGGCCCACCGCCACGCGTAAGCCCGTGAGACCGGCACCCGGCCGATCAGATCGAGCAGGCGATCGGTGTCGGCGCCCACGGAAGTGCCGGCCGCCGATGCGGCCGCAGCCCAGTTGCGCCGCGCGTCGCGCAGCACTGATGTCAACTTCGACTCGACACCAGGATCTCCAGGCTGTGTGACCCAACGGCGCAGCGACGTCGCCGGGAGAAGGCCGTACGGCTGGTTACCGATGCGGATGGCGGGCAGCGGGCCCTCTGGCAATAGGTTCTCCGCCGCCCAAAGGCCGAGGGGGAACGATTGGTCGCCTAGCCCCCACACGTCCTTTAGGCCGTGGCCCCAGAGCACGGACCAGAGGGCGCAAACCATCGCAGCGTTCACCTGCACGTCGTCGCGGTCTCCTCCTGGCAATGGTGTGATGGCGTTCATACGTCCGGTCAGAGCTGCGCTGACGGCTTCGGCGCCAGACTGCGCGGTTAGCGAGAGGAGTAGTTTCCGCCAGATCTCGGGGTCGCGGGCCAGGTCTGCGGCAGGTTCACCGACCACTGTGTTTGTGGGGGATCCAGGCGCGATCAACCCAAGCGCACCGGCGTCACGATGGTCGGCAAACACCACAGCAGGATCGAGGTCGCCGATGCCGATCGCATAGACCGCATCGATGTCATCGGGACGCGTCGGGCCAAGGTTGATCTCTGCCCCGAGCCCCACTGCCTTGGCCTCCTGGAACGACATCCACCATCTAGTCTCGTTCGAGTTCGGATCGGGAAAGTCCAGGGCCAGCTTTGTTCGATCCACCGTCAGTCCGATGGCTTTCGTCGGCCCGCCACCGCCACGGGCCACCCAGATCTCAATCGTTGGTGGAAAGCCGGAGATACGGCTTGTCCCATGATCGGTACGGGTCGTCGCTGGGCGGTTGATCGTGACTATGCCGCCGCTTACCTGAGCAGGGAACGAGCGAGCAAGCCATGCCGCACGCGCGGGCCCAACCTGTGCCGCGAACCGGCGCCATTGCGCGTTGCCGACATCGGTGCTGAGATCGCTATTCGCGTTCACCCACATCGTCTCAAGTGCGTCGAGCTCCTCCTTGGTCGGTACAGAGAGATGGCGGTCGATCGACGGTGCGTCGGGGATCACGCGCAGGCGCATCGTCCAGTCGGAGGACGCACCTGTTGGTGGCGAGAACCGTGTCTCGATGCGCAGCGGGAGCATCACACCGATGACCGGTCCGGACGGAGCTTGGTGCGCGAGCTCGCAGCCGACATGGATAAGGTGGACGAGCACAAGCTCGTCGACATCGGGGATCGCGGCTACTTGCACGATATCGCTGAACGCGCCACCTAATGCGTCCTTCTTGGCCAGAATCGCCTCTGCGATCTTCTGGCCGCGAGCAGCGGGAAATCGCGGAAGGCTGAAGTGCGTGGAATTCCCCGGCCCGATGCTGACCTTCCGCAAGGGATGTTCGCGGATGCCGCGGCGCAGCTCAGCGGTCGATGTGATGCCGTTAAGCCAGGCCAGCATTTCCGTAATACACCGCGTGGCCTCAACCTGCTCCACGCCGAGGCCACGCAGCGCCGCTTTGATCGTGGCCTCCGGGTCGATGAACAGCGGGCCGCGTCCGGGGGGGGGTACGATGGGCGGCGGTGGCATCAGGGACCTCCCATGGGGATGAGCGATGAGCCGCGGATCATCACGCGGTAGGGATCGGCGAAGGCGGCCGCCGCGAACTCAGCGCCATTGTTCGCATTGTTGAATTGGTTCACGCGAGCCGAGGGCCAGTTCGCCGAATCGACCCGACAGAAGAACTGGTAGCCGTGTGGCGGCTCTTCGAGTACGACCCAAAAACGTCGTCCTTGAGTCGGATCGAGATTGAAGCCGAAAAACACGATCTCGGGAGTGATCGCCCCTTGGAACGACGGAGCGAGAAGATTGGCGAAGTCCGGTGCACCATCCCAGTCTGGTTCACCGCCGACAAGTGGCGCCGGGGTTAAATACACGATCGTCTGCGGGTAGCGGCGGAACAGCGGTGTGCGGAACACGACGACGAGATCTGCACTCGCCGATGCCAGTGTCCGGTGCGCGGAGCTTCCGAGAGCGGAGCCGGCGGGCCACTTGTGCACGCCGACGATGTCGTCGTCATAGCTGTTGGTCACCGGATTCGTACGAGCCCAGAACTGGCGCAGTGGTGTGCAACCGGTGCGCATCGGGATGTTGCGGAATCGGAGCTCGCTAGTGATTTGCGTGTTGACGCCGAGCAGGAATGCGTCAACCCACGTGGGGTTCGTCTCGACGGCGACGACGCCGTCCTCTGGCAGCGTCCCGGATCCGGGGAGCAGCCAGTTGGGGGTGTGGTCGCGCAGGAACTGCCAAGCCGGGATATCGAGATCGGGACACAGCTCGGGTGGCGTAAGTGGCTGGTCGTCGAGACCCGTGATCGTGCCGAGCACGCGGTCGACAATGAAGGGGGATGCGACAGTCGGGTCGATTGCGTTAGTCACCGAGATCGCCACCTTTGTCAGATCCACCGGTGCGCACGGCCGCTTCGGCGGCGCCGTGGCGATGCTCGTGATCAGACCGAGGAGCGCGTCTGCATCGGCGACGGGACGGTCACCGTGGAGCTCGCGCAACCGCGTGAGGAGCTCCTCGTCACTGAGGGGCTTCTCGCCCGGTGGATCGAGGAGGGCCAGCAGGCCGAGAATCGGGACGGGGCGACCCTCTCCAGCCTGCTCCATCCAGGAGCGCATCACCTGGTCGAAGATGTCCAGCACGCTCTTCGTGTGCCCGCGGCGGTCGAAGTGCTGTACGAGCTGCTCCAAGTTTTCAAAGGAGATTTTCTTACTCTTAATCGCCTGCGCGATCCACTTATCGAGCGGGCCGATGCCGAAGCGCCTACCAAGATTGTCACCGTGCGGGAGACCTGGCGGTGACTTCGGCGGGGGAGGCGGGCAGCGGTTCGCCCTGACCAGCACGTTCCCGGGATCATTCGCGCCCTTCGTGGCGAGCGCACTACGCACCGGGCCGCTGCGCAGCACCCGACGGGCGGCCGAAGAAAACAGCGCGGCCGGCAGTGGTCGACCGGGGCCGGTGATGCGTTCAAGTACGGTGCCCTGGTCCGTCATTATCCGGCCGAGCGACGGCCCGAAGATCGCGAGGCGCCGGATCGGATCGCTTGGGAGTCGCCGTGTCCACAGCGAACGCGCGGCACTCAGCCCCGCCGTGAGGTTGCGGATGCGCATCGAAGCCTCCTCGAGTGCGCCGGCCTGCTTCGACGCCGCGTCCGAGAGCAAGGCCTGTTCGTCGATGCCAGCCTGCAGACCGAGACCTGCGACGCCGCGATGGCGAGGGTCCTGTTGGAACACCGCACCCCATGCGGTCGCCGCCGGAACCGCCAGCCATGGCTCCCCGTAGTTCGGAAGCCCGATGATCGGATGCCGCGGATCGACGAGGGGGGACGTGAGCGCGCTAACATCCGTAATCACGGTCGCAGGGATGGCCGTATCGGTGCGACCGATTGGCGCAAGTGCACCGCGTACGCTCAACACAGGCCGGATCGAGAGAGGTGTGTAAGTAAAGGGGGTACTTCCGAAGTCGGGGCCCGGGGTGGCGGGCCGTAAGCGTGACGCGAGCGAAGGGAAGTCGCCTTGGGTGGACGTGCGGAACCGCCAGCTCAGGAGTGCGGGCAGATCGATCTGCGGCGTAGCAATCGTCCAGGCCAGCGCGCCCGTCGAGTTGAAGGCGGGGACAACGACGGCCACGTAGTCGGTCAAAGGGTTGAGGTTACGAGGTGAAAGTAGGCGGGCTACCATTCGCTCGCCCGGACGATCCCGGTCGTCCTGCACGTGAGCCCAGCGCGCCGAGGCGGCGAGGTCGTGCGCGGCGAGCACCGTCTGGGTCAGAGTGACTCTGCCGCCCGCATGGAGCGTCACCTCTTGCGCGGTACCGACGACGAGCACGATCCACGGGCGCAGCGCGAGTCCGGCTGCGAGTTGTGGTGTGTAGCGCCATGGCAGATCCGGTTCGGCCAGTTCGACATATGCGCACTTGGTTTCCTCGAAATCGACAGACCCAGGCGGCGGAACCATATGGATGACAGCTCCGGCCTTCAGCGCTTCGACGTCACCGGGTCCCGTGATGTCGAAGGTCAGGTCTCCGAGGACTGACTCGTTGGGAGGCAGCTCATTTGTCAGCGTCACTGTGCTGGTCGCCCGCAGACGGCCGTGCTTTAGCGTTGTGTCCGTGACGTTCGCATATAGCCCTGAACGCCGCCAACCGAAGAACTCGAGATGCACTTCTGTCGCCATGTCACACCCCTTCGAGCTGGACGACATCGTCGGCGTGTACCGCGACTCCGCCGAGCTTGCGTGCCCGCTGATGCGCTTCGGTGACGGTGGAACTGCCAACCATCCTCCTGCCGCTCTTCGAACGGACGATGAATCGCCCGTCGCTGACACCAACCTTCGCCGCAGTGGTGCGGACGGCCGCGGCTCCCGTTCTCGCGCGTGCCCCCTCGAGAGTTACTGTGGCGAAAGCAACGGCATCGACACCGAAGAGGAACACGAACTTCGGCAGTCGGACCTCGATCAGCATTACCTCGTGGCTGACTTTCGTCGACTGCTGTATCCCAACGCTGAGTATCATCCCTGCGTCGAATCGCTCGAACCCTGGCCGATTCAGCGCCTCTGACTCCGACAGGTTCACAAACGAACCGGGGGCGAACCAGTCGGTCGCCGCACCGGCACTCAATGAACTCGACGCCACAACGCGTTGCTGTGCCGCGAGCGGCTGTCCTTCGAACCGATCGAGGGTCATGCCGAGCGGTGCCCGCTTTTGCATCCAGCGCAGGTGACCGAGCGGTGACACGACGGGTGGATCACCGGACGCCGACGGGCGAAGCTTCTGCACAGCATAGCGATCGTCGCCACCCTGTGAGCTGAGGTTGTCCGGGTTCGTGATCTCGGACTGCAGCGCCTGCGCCGTGCTGCTGCTGCTAGCCGGCGCCGCGCTAGTCGACGACGGACCTAGCGTGATGGTCGCACTGCCGCAAATGTCAAAAAATAGGATCTCGACACACGCCCTGCCTGAGATCGTGAACGGCCCAGGACCGGACAACGTGCCTTCGAGCCGGACACCACACAGAGTGGTCTCACCCCAGCGTAGGAGGACACCGGCGGAGATCGAGATCTCAAACCAGAACGGGGAGAACTGGATGATCGCGTCGAGGCCGAGGAACCCGATCAGGTTGAATGGGCCGAGCTTGTAGCCGACCTCGAGGCGGCCACCGAACTGCACCGTGCTCGAAGTGATCGCGAGATAGGATTCGGCACGGAAGAACAGCCCCGCCTTCGGCGTGTCGAGCGTAAGCGCGAGTCGTGTGAGCGAGGGAAACTGGGCCGGCAGTGGGTCGAAGCGCGGATGGAAACCACCAAAGCTCAGCAGCATATATGGCCGCGAACCCCAGCTGATCCGGAACGCGAGGTCGCCGGTGAGGTGGAACGTGTACAGCACCTTGGAGCTGATGAGCGTCGCATCGACCTCGACGATACTCTTAGGGAAGTCGACGAAACCGACGACGTCAAAGCGCAGCTGCAGCAACTTGGGCACGTCATCGCGGAGATCGGGAATCGTGGCGCGCACGGATCCGAGCAGCACGATCTTGGTGAGCGACGAAACGGTGATCTCGAAAAACAGTCCGACGTCGATCTTGAAGACCTTGAAGTTAGCGATTTTCAACCATGAGATCTGGATCGTGGGTCCGAAGACGTAGACGCCATCGGCCGCAGGAAACAGAGCCCCGAGGTCTCCGAGCAGCGCCGGAGCGTTGCGGATCGGATCCTCGGCAAAGAGCACGTTGCCTGTCGCACCCGAGGTGAGTCGCTCGCGCAGGGCATCGGTATCGGCGCGGCGGTTGATACCAATCAGGCCTCCGAAGCCAGTGATGGTGAAGCCGAATCCGAGCTGGATGCCCGGCGAGAAGCGGATGCCGAGCACCATGACGAACGACGTCTTGCGCTCGGCGTCGCCTGGCGAGCCAGTGAGCTCGTGGATGCCGAAGGCAGTGACCTCGAACCCGTAAATGTTCAGATAGAGGACGCCGGCGAAGTGCTCGTTGAGGTTCGGCGGGCGGCCCCATTCGAGAAACCCGCCGCCGGTGATGCAGTTGTTGGCCGTGATCTGCAGGCCGGCGCCGTTCGGCGGCAGGAAGCCGACGTAGTGCTTCGTGCCGTTCTCGGTCCAGTAGCCGCCCCATCCGCCGAGCCCTTCAACCACAAGCGTGACCGGGCCGATCTTCAGGGAGACATGGAACGTCAGCTCGCCGCGGATGTCGAGGCTGTCCGCCCTTGCCTGGATCGGGACGAAGAGGCGGATGTTATGTAGCTTGAGGCCGATCGAGCTGTCCTTGCCCCACTCCTTGTCGATGTGGAACGTGACATCGAGCCCCGCCCCAAGGTTGAGCTGCAGCCCTTTACCCTCGACGTACGCGATGTCGAGATCGAGGTCCAAGCGGATGCCGTCGCCGAACAGCTCATTGGTAACGCCGAAGGTCCGCCACCACCGGTTGGTAAGTACGACGGCGAACCCATGGATAAACCCCCCGAATTCGACGATGGGGTGGTCCTCGCGTAACCGGAGGAACAGGCCCACATCCTTGCCGACAAGACGCGTGTCGTAAGGCGGGCCGAGGATCAGATCGGGTGTACCCGACGGCGTATCGCGCCCGAAGGTCACGCTCAGCGGATCCTTGGGGCCCGGCACGAGGCTCGTGTTCGTGAGCATCTGGCGGAACGCGCCGTGCCATGAACCGTCGTAGCCAAACCCGCCCGAGATGCCGGGCTGAACCTTGATGAACCACCCAGAATCGCGACCGTCTCCGTCCTTGAACGAGTAGCGCCATTCGTTCTTCTCGAGCCCAATGGCGAGCCACATCTCAAACTCGGTACGGTTCTGTCCGCCCCCGAGTGATACTCGCCGCGATCGCATGGCGAGCGTCGCACTGAGGTCGGGCAGTAGATCGGCCCGCCAGTCGTAGATGGTACGCGGCACGGGAGCGGCCGCGACTGGGTCGCCAATGGGGACGGTGACCGACAGCCAGTCATTGCTCGCTTCGCGGAATATCCGCCATGACCCGGGTGCGTCAGTCGGCGGCGCGGGAAGCCCGGCGACCTTCAACGTGCCTCTTGACAATGCGATTATCGTTTGCGGTGCGAGCAACAGCGCGCCGACGATGACAGCCGGCAAACGGCCTGTGCCCGGGATACTGGCGTCGCCAAGAAGCGCGTCCCAAAGTGATTCATTTACGAGCGTGCCGGGGTTGGTGAAGAGCTGTTGCGCTTTGGGCCAGTTGATGCTGCCCTGCCCGTCGGGTGAGTGGATGATTACATTAACGAGCGCTAGGAACGCGGCTGTGCGCGGCATGCGCCCTTCGAGAGCGCGCACGAGGAGCGCATCGAGCGGGGCCGGACCGCCGAAGGCCTTCGCCGCGAGGTCATCGAGCGCCGTCTTCCACTGCTGGACGGCATTGATCCATGCGACCGGATCAGCGGCGTTCGTGATCGCCGTCGCACGACTGGCGAGATCAGTCAGCGCGGCGCGTGCACCTGCCTCGTTGGGAGGGACGAGCGCGGGCAGAGGCGGATCCACATGATCGAGCGCCGCGCGGACCGCGTCGACGATCGCCGTCGTGATCGCCTCGTAGAGAGATTGGCTGGCCATCAGCCGATCACCACAGACGTGTCGCACGCGTGCGTGCCGGTATCCGCCCCCCGATTACCGACGGCGGCCGTGAGGTGGTGGTGCATCGTGAGTGGACCGGTCGTGAACTCCAGAAGGGAGATCTGCGGTAGCCCGATGAACACGCGTCCGATGCGGTGAAGATCGCAGGCGCGAAGCGCCTTGACCACCATCCAGGACTTGGCCGAGTCCCATCCGCTCCACACGCCGGGTGCAGCCGTCATGTCGGTGAGTAGCGACCCGGCGAGCGGCATCGTCTCGTCGTCGACAGGCGACACGGTGTAGTGCCAGTCGCCGGCCCCGAAACCGTAGGCGGTCGCCACCTCCGTCGCCATCACGACAGGGCTCGACTGGCCATTGCGGAAGACAAGGCCGAGCATCACGTCATTGAGATCGTCGTAGGGCAGGACGCTGCCTGGCACTGGGGGCGAAGCAAGTTGTGCACGCTGCGCGGCGGACAGCGTGAGGAAACCGGTCATCGATCGCTCGCGCTCGATACCGAGCTTGGTGGCGAAGTCGCCGAGGAGGTGGAGCACCATCGTCTTGGTGTCGGCGTTCTTCGCTCCGCTGCTTGTGACCTGCGCTCCTTTTGCGTTCGTCGTGCCCCGTGTGTACGCGAGGGCGGCCGTCGTCGAGTAGTGCACGTCTCCGGAGAGGAACACCAGCGGTGTGTACTCAGCGAGGAGCCGCAACAACTCCTGATGGTTCGCTGTTACACCGGGCCATGACTCGAAGTCGGCATAGACGGATCCACCCGGGAACAGACTCATCGCGGGCTGCAGCACGTGCTCGATGACGTGCGTGCCGAGGATCGGTGATGGCGCAATCACCATGGTTGCGGACTCGGTGGAGCCGACCGTAGGCGGCGGCAGCATGAGTCCGAGAGCAGCCGTCGAGATACGCGCCGCGGGATGGTCGACGCGAAAGAACTCGCGTGCCGTGCGCTCGTCGAGTGCGATCACCCGGACGGGCCAGCCCTCCGCGGCGCCCACAGAGAAGTCCCAGCGGATGGCGTTCGCATCCGTAAGATCGCGCAGCACCGATGGCGGTGCGGGTGGTGCTGCGGTCGGAATCCCGAGCCGGCTGCGCGTCGCCGGTGTATCGGGCGAGGCGCCGGTGAACGCGAGCGCAGACAGGAGATTCGCCTCCGGCGTGCCGGCAGTAGCGAAGCGATCCGGACGGTTGCCCCAATGCTGGCACAGCGCGTATGCGATGAGTCCATTCGCGACGACGCGGCTCCCCTTCGCGTTCGAGTACACGGCGGCGGCCCAGGGCTGGTCGAGGTTCCAGTCGTCGGTGACCTCATGGTCGTCGAACACCATCACAGACGGTACCGTTGCGAGCACCTTACGCACATTCGTGAGTCCGGCGCGGAACGGTTCGATCGCATCGAGCAGCGAGTTCCATCCGGCTTGATCAAGGCCTGATGCAGGATCGAGATCGACGGCCGGTGTCACCTCAGCCCACTGCGGGAGTGCGGACGGCCACAGCTCGGGGGACCAGTATAGGAGATACGTGGCGAGGAACTCCCCGAGCGTCCAGAGGTGATCGGATGCCGCACTGGAGGTCAGGCCGAAGCTTTCGCTCGGGACCTGGCGGCCAGCGATCGCGGGCAGCGGGCCGAACAGCCCCGTTTCGTCGACGCCCACAAGATCAGTGGCGATGCGGCGGACGCGCGGTACCAGGGGAGCAGGAACTTCGTCAGCGTAGATCTGATCACCGGCCAACACAAGGAGATGCGGACGGGCGTTCGGCGTGTTGGCAGTGATACGAGAACTGATGACATCCGCGGCGAGGGCGAGGCCGTCACGACCGCCGCCGTGCACCTTCCGGCATGACGTGTGAAATACCTTGAGGTCGGCGACGGTCGCGGGCGGGCCGGAGAACGTTGGCTGCGCCGTCCCGATGGCGACATCGGTCCAGTTTGGCTGGGGCCATCCCGGTGAAGTTAGCTTGTACTCATAGAGCAGCCCGGCTGCGAAGGAGCCACCGGGCGCGTCGGCTGTGATGACAGCGAACCAGAGGTTCGTGCCCACGCGCAATGGAGTCATCGGGGCGCTGACGATCTCCGTGATCGGTTGGCCTGCGACGCGCACAGCCAGGCTCACGTCGCTACCGCGTGTCAGCGCGACCCACACGCTTACCTTCGTGCGCGTGAGGCGCCGCAGAACCGGGCCCGCGAGGATCGCAGGCAGTGCTCCGACGTTCAGCGGGTTTGCGTCGAGTGCCACGAGGCCCCCTATTCGTCTCGAACATTAGCAGCACCAGCAGTTCGAGCGGTCAAGCCGGAGCGACGATTAACGGGGAAGGCGCCCGATCGGAGTAGGGCGGCATCGCCGCGCGCCCTCATGGGCCGATCCGCCACCACCCGTGCCAGCCATCCGTGAACCCAGGCTCCCACGCCGCAGTGTAGATGCCATGATCGTTGCCGGTGACGAACACGTCGAGCTTGTCCCTGCTGCGGCTCACGACGGTCACCGGCGCGCCCGGCATCGCCCGTCCGCCGTTCAGTTCCCACCATCCGTGCCACCCGTCGGTGAATGCCGGTTCCCATGCCGCCGTGCGGATGACGCCGGTGCTGTCGGCGACGAAGATGTCGAGTTTGTCGGTGCTGCGCGACACGGCATGCACTGCTGCTCCGGGTGGGGCAGTGAGGTTGCCGATGCGCCACCATCCGTGCCAGCCGTCGGTGAACGCCGGCTCCCACGCCGCAGTGTAGATGCCACCATCGTTCGCAGTCACGAAGATGTCGAGTTTGTCGGTGCCGCGCGACACGGCATGCACTGCTGCTCCGGGTGGGGCAGTGAGGTTGCCGATGCGCCACCATCCGTGCCAGCCGTCGGTGAACGCCGGCTCCCACGCCGCAGTGTA